>Ga0302326_10030833_pt1 | contig 10723 bp, 6 predicted proteins | sample Palsa_T0_3_FD_202264 | JGI IMG/M metagenome (GOLD analysis project Ga0302326, IMG submission 202264) | Peat permafrost microbial communities from Stordalen Mire near Abisko, Sweden - Palsa_T0_3 | ecosystem: Environmental > Terrestrial > Soil > Palsa > Peat permafrost | place: Sweden: Abisko...
TTTTGCACCGCCCTCACCACGCTGCTGTGGAATTGGGGAATCCATCATGTTCCTGCTTCGCGCGCCGGCGTGTTCCTCAATATCGAACCCGCACTCGGCTCCTGGCTCGGTGTGCGGCTGCTCGGCGAACACCTGGGGCCATACGCCTGGTTTGGCGGCGCGCTGATTCTGGTTGCCGCCATCACCCTAACCACGCGCGATCATGAACCAGAATCGCCCGCGCAACCGGCCATCATCCTGGAATAGCGCTGTGATGAGCGGGGCTCCTCAATCGCATAGCACATCCGCACGGAACGGCGGAAGGAAATAACTGGTTCTCGAAGGGCGCCGGAGTGCGCGAGTGCTCCGCGCCAGTTCTGAGCGCCATTCGGATACACTGTTCCCTGAAACATGGAGGGATCCGTGAATATTCGGCAGACGCAACCCGGCGCGATTCCGCATGTTCTCAGACTTACTGCGCTGATGGCATCGATGGGATTGCTGGGCGTCGGCTCTGCTTTGCCGCAATCTTCTCTCGAAAATGGCGCGGGCGACCCGGTGGTTTCGATCCTCAGCCAGACCAGTGGTTCGCTTGGCAATGAAAGCATTATCGCCACCTGGTTATTCCTCCGCGGCGGGCATCTCGCTTCCATTGGGATCAGCGAAGTTCAACACGAATCGGACGTCGATCCATCTCTACTTCTGGAAGGCCCATTCTCGATCGAGCTGAAGGACGTTGGCGTATTGCGAGCCTCTGACCTTGCGGTCTCCGGCCCTGGCCGAGTGGAACAGCTCAAGCCGAATCCAACAGCCTCTCGCGCCGCCGACCATCTGCCCGGAGTCGCCGTTCATTACCCCCTTGCCGATCCGCAAGGTCGTTTCAGCGCCGACTGGGCGCTCATCCTGCGGCAAGGTTCAAGCTACATCCGCCAGACCCTCACCATTACAGCGGCAAACAAGCCGCTGCCACTCACAGGCGTCGTCATGATCGACGTGCACTCTCCGAGTATCGCCGTGGCCGGAACCGTGAAGGGATCTCCGCTGACCGCCGGCAATTTCTTTCTCGGCTTCGAATCGCCGCTCTCCGAAAGCAGCGTAGTAGGTGATCGAGGAGTGAGCGAAATGTCGAGCGGCGTACCCATTGCCGCCGGCCAGTCCGCGCAGTTCTCATCGGTAGTGGGCGTTGCGCCCACGGGACAAATGCGTCGCGCCTTCCTCAATTACCTTGAGCGCGAACGCGCCCATCCATACCGCACCTTTCTGCATTACAACAGTTGGTTCGACATCGGCTTCTTCAATCCATATACGCAGCAAGAGGCTCTGAATCGCATTCATGCGTTCGGCGATGAGTTGAACAAAAAGCGCGGAGTAACTCTGGATTCCTTCCTTTTTGACGACGGCTGGGATGATACCAACAACCTTTGGAAGATTCGCCCCGATTTCAAAGATGGATTTGAGCCCCTCAAAGAAGCGGCCGCGGAGTATGGCACTGCGCCGGGCGTCTGGCTTTCGCCCTGGGGTGGCTACGGTCCCGCCAAGCAGGCTCGTGTAGCCACCGCGAAACGCGATGGCTACGAGATCGTCGATGGCGGCCTGGCTCTCTCCGGACCGCGCTACTACACGCTGTTCCACGACGCCGTTACCGGCATGGTTTCAAAGTATGGCGTGAATCAATTCAAATTCGATGGCACCGGCAATGTCGACCAGGTAGTGAAAGGCAGCGCCTTCAGTTCAGACTTCGATGCGGCCATTCATCTCATCGGCGATCTGCGCCAATTGAAGCCCGACATCTACATCAATCTCACCACGGGAACCTGGCCATCTCCATTCTGGCTCTTCTATGCGGACTCGATCTGGCGCGGCGGCGACGACACAGAGTTTGCCGGTGTCGGCACAGACCGCGAGCGATGGATCACCTATCGCGATGGAGACACCTATGATGAAATCGTCAAGGCGGGGCGGCTCTATCCGCTCAACTCGCTCATGCTGCATGGAATCGTATTCGCGCAAAAAGCTCCGCATCTCTCCACTGACCCTGGCGGGGATTTCACGAATGAAGTGCACTCATACTTCGGAACCGGCACGCAGTTGCAGGAGATGTACATCACTCCATCGCTGATGACCGGCACCGACTGGGACGTGCTTGCCGAGTCGGCCAAGTGGTCGCGCCGCAACGAAGCAACGCTGGTTGACACCCACTGGGTTGGCGGCGATCCGCGCTGGTTGCAAATCTATGGCTGGGCCGCATGGTCGCCGCAAAAAGCCATCCTGACTCTGCGCAATCCCAGCGCGCAGCCGCAGGATTTCGTTCTCGATGTCGCAAAATCATTCGAATTGCCGGCGAAAGCAACCCGCAAATTCACCGCGCACAGCCCCTGGGCCAACGACGCTACTCAGCCTTCCATCACGCTGGAAGCAGACAAGCCGCACACCTTTCACCTGGCGCCTTTCCAGGTGCTCACGCTGGAAGCGACCCCTCAGCCGCATTGAGAATCGGCGCGCCTGCCGCTATGATCGGAGATTTATGAATCGCCTGCAAATCGGAATCGTTCTGATGGCTGCGAGCCTCTGCCCCGCCATTGGACCCTTGCTCGCGCAGTCCACTGCCCCAACGGGTCCGCATGTTCTCAGTGCCAACGGCGACCATTTCGAACTTGACGGGAAGCCGTTCCAGATTATCTCCGGCGCCATTCATTCCGCCCGTGTGCCGCGTGCTTATTGGCGCGACCGGCTGCGCAAAGCGCGCGCCATGGGCCTCAATACGGTGGAAACCTACGTGTTCTGGAACGTGTACGAGCAATCCCCCGGACAATTCGATTTTTCTGGACAGAACGACATTGCCGAGTTTGTTCGCGAGGCGCAGCAGGAGGGTCTTTTCGTGATTCTGAGGCCAGGCCCTTATGTCTGCGCTGAGTGGGATTTTGGCGGCCTTCCGGCATGGCTGCTGCGCGAGCCCGGAATGGAAGTACGCACCTCGAACCGCGCCTTCATTGCCGCCGCCGGCCGCTGGCTCCATCGGTTGGGACAAGAGCTCGCTCCCTTGCAAAGCGCCAACGGCGGCCCCATCATCGCCGTGCAGGTCGAGAACGAATACGGTTCCTTCGGTTCAGATCATAACTACATGGAGCAGATTCGCAAACTTCTCTTCGACTCCGGCTTCGATCGAACGATGCTCTACACCGCGGATGGCGTCGATCAAATGCCCAACGGATCAATTCCCGGATTGCCGGCCGCTCTCAATTTCGGCGCCGGCGGTGCGAAAGAGCAGTTCGCCAAATTCTCCAAAGTTCGCCCCAACGCTCCACGCATGTGCGGCGAATACTGGGATGGATGGTTCGATCACTGGGGTGAACGGCATCACATCGGAGATGCGGACGCGGAGGCCAAAGAGTTGCAGTGGATGCTGGAACAGGGTTACTCCGTCAATCTATATATGTTTCACGGCGGCACCAGTTTTGGCTGGATGAACGGCGCAAATATCGACGGCGGAAGGTACGAGCCCGATGTGACCAGCTACGACTACGATGTGCCGGTAAGTGAAAGCGGCGAACTGCGGAAAAAGTTCTATCTCTTCCGCGATGTCATCAGCAAAGTTACCGGTATCACGCCCCCCGCGCCTCCCGCGCCGATCCTTGCGCAATCGCTCTCACCAGTTCAGTTCACCGGCTCAGCTTCGATGTGGGAGACCCTTCCGCAACCAATAAACTCGCCGCAGATTCTTTCGATGGAGGACGTGGGCCAGAGTTACGGCTATATCCTCTACCGGACGAATGTCGCCCACGCGCAAAGCGGCGATCTTCGCATTGATGAGTTGCGGAGTTACGCGCAAGTCTATCTGGACGGAGTGCTCGCAGGAACGCTTGACCGGCGGCTAAATCAATCCTCTATCCCGATTCGCGTAACGCACGACAATGCACGCCTCGATATTCTTGTGGAGAACACGGGCCGCGTGAACTTCGGCCCCGAGTTCCCCCACGAACGCGCCGGCATTACTCATGCCGTAACTCTCGCGGATCAGCCGCTAACAAATTGGCAGATTTATTCATTGCCAATGAGGAACCCTAATTCACTATCATATAACTCAAAACCCTGCACAGGCGCATGTTTCTACCGAGCGACCTTCCAGGTTGGTGAGCCGACCGACACATTCGTCGACACCCGCTCGTTGGGCAAGGGCCAGGTCTTCATCAACGGCCAGCCACTGGGCAGATTCTGGAAGATCGGCCCGCAGGGAACACTCTACCTGCCGGCCCCGTGGCTGAAAAAAGGCGAGAATGAGATCGTGATCTTCGACCTGGAAGGCGAGTCAAATCCGACCATCCCGTTTCTCGCGCACGCAATTCTGGATGAAACCGGGAAGTAGGGCTTCTTACACCTCAAATGAAAGCTGCTCAGCGAACAGCGGCGACACGGGCTTGGGCTCTGATGCCAGTTCATAAACCAGGCGCTCCAGCACCAGTTTCTTGTCCGGAGGAGACGAGCGCAGTTCCAGATCGGCGCGCGCCACCAGTCTCAGCGCACGCGTTAATTCACGTCGGCTCTTGTAACGGCGGGCCTGGCGAATCAGGTCGTCGGCGGCAAATGGCGGCATGCGAAATCCCTGCCAAAGCGCCTGCCAAATGGCGCGCGAGTCGCGCACGTTCTTCTCCAGGATAACCAGCATCTGGCGAAAGGTTCTGGCCAGCATATACAAGTGGCCGATGGCAGAGTCTTCGCCGCCGTCGCTGCTGTTTAGCAACCCATGCAGCAGCGCCAATGCGCGCACGCGGTCGCGGGCACTGATGGCGTCGGTCAATTCATAGAGCGAGCGTTGCTTGGCGCCCAGAACCATGGTCTCCACTTCGCCGAGCGTGATGCAGCCGCGCCCCAGCGTGTAGAGCAGCAGCTTCTCCAATTCCGAGGAAATCATCATCATGTCCGCGCCCAGTGCGTCCACCAGTTCGCGAGCTGCATCGGCTTCCAGCCGTACTCCTGCCTCCTGCGCAGTCGACGCCGCCCAGCGCATGGCGTCTTGTTCATTCACCCGCGCCAGCTCAACCATTCCGCAGTGTTCTCCCAGCGTCTCCCGCAGCCGCTCGAAGCGGTTCTTGTCGTCCATATCCATGCGCCGGATGTCGGACGGAATGCGCAGAAAATCAGCAACAAAAATCAGCAGTGCCTGGGGATTCGGCGATTTAAAGTAGCGATCGAGAGCCGCGAATTCTTCTTTCTTCGCGCCGCGCGTATAAAGCTGGCGTACGTTGCGGACAAAAATCACTTGGAACGGAGCCATCAGCGACGGTGTCTGCGCGCGATCAAGCACCTCGAAGATCGATGTCCCATTCAGATCCAGATCCGATAAGCAAAAATCCTTCAGTTCCTGCGAAACAAATCCCTGGATAACGGATGCGCGGCAGCGGTCAAGCAGAAAAGTCTCGTCGCCCGCCAGCACATAGCCAGGCCGCAACGGTCCTTTGCCTGCCGCGGCGGCCTCAACCTCCGCCACAAAGCGCGCTACTGCGGCAAAACCCGCTCCCCACCGACCAGCCGTCATAGGTTTGGTCCCATTGTGGCCAGCCGTCGACCTGAGATTCTCGCATCCATTCCGTTTCAGAATACCTTCCCCGGCGCGGCGAGACCAGTCCCATGGAAAAATGGACCCAGATCCGCAACTGTCTCCACGCCCCGCCACGGGCTACTGCCACGATCCGTCATTCCCTGCAGAAGTAACTCTTGAGTAGGTAATGTGCGCTCCTGCGATGGCCTGTTGGACTCTCGTAACCTCATTCCAGCGCGCAGGAGACACCGATCTGGGCTAGAATCACATCTCGCACGCAAAGGCATCCACGCCCTCGATCAGAATCAATGCTACTGCAGAGGCATGGGTTCCCTGGCAGCGAATCAAGAGCAATTCCCTCCCCCAAAAGACCAATGGCGCGGAGTTAGTCAACTCCGCGCCATTGGTCTTTTCCCGGATTCAGAAAGCTTCGAGCACATCCGCTACGAGCGCCCGGGCGAAATCGCGGCTCAGTCTCTCCAGGGCCGCAGGGTTTTCCTGCAGAAAAGTCGGCAGGTCGGTGGTGGACTGATACTGCTGGCGGAATACGTAGTTTTTGTTCTCGTAAAGAACCTTGTCGTCCGGCCCGGTCAGAGTTACAGAAACCACCAAGGTCAGCAGGAAGCTGCTCGACTCCTGCGTTGATGCATTGTAAGTTAGCGGCGTAACTGATTCCTTGAGAATTGTCCCGTGCAGCACCGCGTCTGTTTCCGTGTTCGCAATTGGCGTCACACGGAAACGGGTCCGTGCTGCAAACTCGCGGATAACCGCGTTTGTCATCGCTGCCTCGGTGTGGTATGAGTCGGTGCGCGTTGTGAATACCGGCACAGAAAACGTCTGCACGCCCGGCGGCAAATGGGTGGCCGCGCCAACCGTGTGATAGCCACAACCAGTGAACACAACAAGCGGAGCGGTAAGGGCCAGAATGAGAGAGCGGGAAGTCATGCTATGCACATTGTAGCCGCCGGGCGATTGTCGCCGCAGACGAGACCCAACCTTCGCCAGCCGCAAATTCGATCACGCACTCTCCGGACCGCACAATTTCGATATGATATCCGTGATCTTCAACCGATAGCGAGATTCCTCAAACTGCTCCCTGAAGCGCTCGCGCCCTGCAATCCCCTCCGCAGCGGCACGCGCAGGTTCCTTGACATAGGCCATGATTGCGGCGGCCAACGAAGAAGCCGAGCCCGGCGCAACAAATGTTCCAGTCACGCCGTTCACGACAATCTCGGTAATTCCCCCGTGGCTTGCCGCGATTACACTGCGCGCCGCTGCCATTGCCTCGACTGCCACCAGTCCAAATGGTTCTGGCCTAGTCGACGGCACCACCACAACATCAGACCAAGCGTAATGGTGAGATGGATTGGTGGTGAACGGGAGAATCTCAACCACCCCCGAAAGCCCTTCGTCCTCGATCATTCGTACCAACTCATCGGCAAAATGATCCTGTTTCCCAAAAACACTTCCTACTAGCCGCGCGCTCACCCGGTCGCGTACGTCTGCCGATAGCTGTGCAATCGCCCGCAGCAGGATTGCTTGCCCCTTCCAGGAATTGAATCGGCCGATGAGCAGAAGATTTAACTTGGCATGTGCCGGTTCCCGCCCTGTCTCTGCAGGCGCGGCGACGCCATTCCAAACGACGGAGTTCTGTTGCCAGGGTGGAAGCCAAAAGCTGCGCCGCGTCGCATGTGAGTTGAATAGAACGAACGAGCGGCTCAGGGCGAGTATCGTTGAAAAGAAGACCGCAGCCAACCCGCTTGGTATTTCATGCACATGCACCATGCGCGGCCGACTTACAAAGCCTGCGGCAAGAATATAGTCCATTACTACAGCCGTGTTGACATAAGTTATGTCATAAGTCTGCATCATTCGGCGCGCTCCGAATATCTTTTTCAGAAGACCGGCCGCATCCCGAAACTTCATACTCTTCAGGTTACTCTTACGCAAAATCGCAAGGTCGACAATCCGAACATCGTCGACCACGGATTGCAATACGGAACGCAAAACGCCGTCGCTTGGCAGCAGAACCGTGATCCGTGAATGCGGCCAGCGCGTCGCTGCAGCTTGAACGGACTGTACGAGGGTTCGATCCGAGCCATAAAGTTCGTATCCCTGATGAACGAACAGGATCGATTTAGGCATGAACGCACTTACTCCATAACAAGCTTGGTTCCGCTAGGGAACCTCTAATTCAGTCGCTGCTTTGAAAGCGCACGACTTCAGTCGTGCCGCAAGTGCCACAAAATAAATGCGGGCTTTAACCCCTGAGGGAATGTCGATGGCTTATTCAGAGCCTCCTTAGCCCGATTCACCACCATTCTCATCAACACGCCGGCCTGACGCTTTGATAAGGACCGCCGAGCTCGCCAGTTACGATCTACCTGATGACATGCACTAGCCGTAACTCTGCACTGCGCGGAGAAGTAACTCCTCGTAAGCCAGCAGCACCTTCCCCTTCTCGAACTCATCCCGGTGGCGTTGCCTGCTCGCCCCTTCCATCTTTAAAAGCTCCGAGGGGGTCTGCTCCAGGAAGTACACAATCTCCTCCAGACTCTGAGTGTCCTTGAAGAATCTGGCACGCTCTCCAGCTACCCATCTGGTGAATCGATTGTCATGAGCAATGATGGCATTGCCGGCCGCAAGAGACTCGACCAAGGACGGGTTCGTTCCGCCCACGCGGTGACCGTGTATGTATGCCTTGGCGTGGAATCGTAGCGCTCGAACAATCTCGCGATCGTAGATTGCACCGACAAAATGCACCCTTGGTCCCGCTGAATCCAACACCTGCTGCCGGTATCCATTGCCTTTCCCGGAGTAGTTTCCAAGGACAATCAGGGGGTCACCCAGCCGATCCGTAGAGAATGCTCTGACAATCTCGAGTATCGAGTTTTCCGGCTCCGGGCGAGCAATTAGAAGATAATATCTCTTCGACTTTAATCCGTATCCTGCAAGAAACTCCGTCGGCGCGGATGTCACAGCGTCGGCTCCATATGGAATGACCGTAATTTTTTCTGCGGGAGTGTGCCGTCTTAGATGCTGCGCAATCTCGGGGTGATCGGCGACCAGATGATTAGCAAATCGCGCTCCCGCCCATTCGTTGAACCATAGCCAGGCCCGCTGCGGCAATGACCACTTTGCCCGCTTCCACTCGATCCCGTCCATGTTCATTACATTCGGCAGGCGATGCATTCTGTACATCAGGCTGAAGACTGCCGTGTTGTAGCCCAGGGTGAGTACAACGCCCCTTTGTTGAGAGCAGTCCTTTGTCGTAATCCAATCGTAATAAATAGTCCCCAGTGCGTGGCTGCCGGAGGGGATTATTACGCGATGCACTCCGTTCCAGGTATCTTCCGTGCGCGCATCCGTTCTGTCGGTTTGGCAATATACAACAACTCTGTGGCCTCGAGAGACCAGAAACAGCGAAAGATCCTCCGCAAATGTCTCGAAGCCTCCATGTTCGGCCGGTACGCCCCGGGTGCCCACGATCATAACTTCCATGCTTTATTGACCAGCTTTACTGTTATCTTCCTGTAGGCCCTTTGGCCGCCGGATGAGGTCCTAAAAACTTACGTGTTCTCTTTCCCCCGTAAGCTCGAAGTCATTAAACTCAATAGTTAAAGCTTGCCTCGCAATCGCCCAATGTCTCATTGGCCTGGGCGGTGAATTGAATGCGAAGCGTATCGCCCCTCGCGTATGCAAAAGTATGAGTTAGGTCGAACAGCGCTGTGCTTGCCTTCGCTGTCCCATAAGTCACGGTAAGTCCGGTGTTGATCCCTGAGTCAGGGCCAGCCATGGCCGTGCCCGATGGTAGATCCCATACGCTGAACACGCCGCTCTGTGAACTGACTCCGCTATGAGCGCAACGAATTGCAAGGCTGCTCACCGCCCCGCTCGTGTTCATCAATAACTGTGCGACACTCTCAGCGCCGACGCTCGATGTGCATGATGCGGTCGCGGAACCGGCTCCAAACATCGTGAGCGTGGACGATGAAGTTGCCTGGCCGGAGCAGAACGCTTGCGCTGTCCGAATGCTTCCTCCACCACAGCCGGAACATGTTCCGGAAATCATCACATTGTTCAGTCTGGAAGTTCCGCTGTCACTTAGGCCGTTGACCGTTGGCGATTTGGCTAAAACCACATTACCCGATCCCGTAGTTCCGGATATTTGGGAAGCATCAATCTGGCCCTTGCTGTTGCCGAGCGGAATCGCGGCCCACGTTCCCGGCGTTCCGGCAGCCACATTAACCCAAGCCGCGACACCATTCAATGCGGCATTTGAGTTCTGTTCCATATCCCCCTGCGACCAGGCCTGCGTCAACGGTGTCGCGGCAGACTTAGTGGGAAACTGCATTTCCGGCCCAAGAATGGGAGCGCTAAACGTAAGAGTTGTAGGATTGGAGATAGTACCAACGCCGCCATTCACGTTCACCAGAACCGCTGCGGGGTTCAGCGCGTTGATTCCGACAATTTGCTTGTGCGTAGCTGAGCCGACACTAATGTACTGCCCATAACTGAGATCCACTGCCGATGATGTTATAGCCTTCGCCGTTCCAGGTTCGGAAGCATGTCCTGCAAAGGTTCCGCAAACATATGGAGCCGTGAATGAACTTGGAGTAACTGCCGATGTGAAAAAGACGCCGCCGTTGAGAAAGGATTCTCCAGTCCCTTCGAAGACGACTTGCTGCGAGACGCCGAAAGTATTGGTAGATGTATTCACAGTCAGCAGATTCCCCGAGCATCGAATGCTGGAGATCGAGGCACTTGGCCCGGAACAAGACAACTGATTGGGGGTCGTGGTCGTCGTGCAGGTTGTTAAGCCGTAATTCGGCGTGCCCGTAGTGCCTGCCTGTCGCACTGCATTCAAAGCGAATCGTTTCCCCGCCAATGAACTGGCCCAGTAAGACGGAGGCGCCACAATCTGTCCGACTGCGAGTGTCGTTCCATTAGGTAACGCTAAAAAGGCCGCGTCGGCGTATAGCAGTGCCGATGCCTGTGTTCCGTACTGCCAGAGTTGGTTGAAGTTGAAATCGCCAAGCGTCTGCGAGTTAGCCGCACTTGTCGCGGTCGTCCCGCCTACTCCAAGACCCTTGTAATCCATCGAGTACGTAAGGTGTGCTGTGTACCCTGTTGATCCTGACAGATTCCCTCTCAATAGTCCCGGCAAACCAACAAATGCCGGCGTGGACCCTGCTCCCTGGGGACTCC
>Ga0302326_10030835_pt1 | contig 10722 bp, 9 predicted proteins | sample Palsa_T0_3_FD_202264 | JGI IMG/M metagenome (GOLD analysis project Ga0302326, IMG submission 202264) | Peat permafrost microbial communities from Stordalen Mire near Abisko, Sweden - Palsa_T0_3 | ecosystem: Environmental > Terrestrial > Soil > Palsa > Peat permafrost | place: Sweden: Abisko...
CCGCCGCGGATGATCAGATCCTTGGTCCGGTCCACGATGTAGAAGTAGCCGTCCTCGTCGACACGTCCGACGTCGCCGGTAGCCAGCCAACCGTCCGACGTGATCGTGGCTTTGGTTGCGTCGGGAAGATTCCAGTAGCCCTTCATCACGTTGTGCCCGCGGATCTGAATCTCGCCGGTCTGCCCTTCGGGCACCTCGGCGCCGTCCAGGTCGACGACCCGCATCTGCACGCCTTCGATCGGGGTACCGATCGAGCCCACCTTGCGCGTCCGGTTCGGATGATTGAATGCGGCCGCCGGCGAACTCTCGGACAGCCCGTAGCCTTCGAGAACCGTGCAGCCGAAGGCTTTTTCGAAGTCGGTGAGAACCTGCACAGGCATCGCGGCACCGCCGGAAACGCAGACCCGCAACGTGCGCGTCGCTTCCGGTGCAGCCTGGTCGGCGATGCCCAGCAGCGCCGAATACATCGTCGGCACACCTTCGAAAACGGTTACGGCATCCCGCTCAATTACCTCGAGCGCCTTCCGCGGGTCGAATCGAGGGATCAGCGTCAACGTCGCGCCAGCCAGCACCGCCCCATTGAGGCCACAGGTGAGGCCGAAGACGTGAAAGAGCGGCAGGCAGCCCATCACCACATCGTCCGGCCCGGTCTCGACCAGGGTTCGAACGCTGACCTCAGCGTTGCGGCCCAGATTGCCGTGCGTGAGCATGGCGCCCTTGGGCTTTCCGGTGGTTCCGGAGGTGTGCAGGATGACGGCGACGTCGTCGGCGCCGCGTTCCACGGGGGTTTGTTGCTCGGGCAGGTCAGCAATCAGGTCCGTGAGCCCCGCGTCGTCGACAATCCAGCATTGGGCGCCCACTTCGTCGGCGCCGGCGCTGGCCTCGTCGGCGAAGTCGGGTGTCCCGAACAACGCCTTGGCGCCGCTGTTGGATAGGTAGAAGGTGACCTCCCGCGCTTTGAGCAGCGGGTTCATCGGGACCGCGACGGCACCGCGATAGATGATTCCGTAAAACACGATGGCGAATGCGGGCGTGTTGGGCAGCATCACACCGACCCGGTCCCCAGGTTCGACACCGGCCTGCTCGAGCAGCGTCGCCACCCGGGCGGCCGCCGCGTCGAACTCCGCGAAGGTGACTTGCAGGTCGTCGCAACGCAGCGCCACGCGGTCGGGGGTGCGCTCCTTGGATGCGACGAGATTGGCGCTCAGGCTGGTCATCGTCTACCTCTTGGGGTTCTCATTGGGTGCCCACCTCTAGGGCTCGACCCGAGGATTCCAATCCTGCTCTCGGCGACCTCACACAACAATGTCGGCGGGCACATAGACCCGGCTGCTTTGGTGTGACGACGCACAGCTGGTCACAAGGTGATCGCCGACCGCTTTGGTTGACCGTGCACATCCGCCGGTGCCCGGGCATATCGTTTCGGGGTATGAGCGCGGTATCGCACGCCGGCGGGGTCCGGCACGGCGCCGAACCCGATCCGCACATCGTCGAGCTCAGCAAACTCATGCTGGTCCGTGCCCCGGAACTGGGCCAGGAGCTGGCCGATCGGCTGTTCCGCGAAATCGACGCGTACCGCGCCGGCACCGTCGTCACGAAAGGCGAAGTAGCTGCAAGTTGCGAGGCGAACCTGACGTTTGTCTTCCACTCGCTCTCGGGGCACGGCGACGTCGATGTCTCACCTGCCGAGAACGCCGGAACTGCACGCGCGCTCGTCGGTTTGCCGTTACCGGCGGTGATGACGGCGTATCGCATCGGGTTCCGCTTCATGTGGGAAGAGACGCTCGCAACCGGACGGGCCGCGCGGATCCCCACCGAATCGATTCTGGACGCCACCGCGCGCGTCTTTCTTGCGCAGGACACCTTCACTCAGGCGATGGCCAGCGCCTACCGGCAGCAGCTGACCGCGCAGATCCTGGAGCAGGAGGAGGAACGGTCGGCGTTGGTCGAGGCGCTGCTGTCTAGGCGGATAACCGACAGCCAAAGCCTGTGGGAAGCAGCCGATTTGCTCCGGCTGCCCACCACCGGTCCCTATCTCGTCGTCGCAGCCGAGTTGCCGTCGATCGGGAAACTGGGGTTGCCCGCGATCGAGAACAAGCTCGCCACCCGCGATATCCGGTCGGCGTGGCGGCTGCTGCCGGACTTACACGTCGGCATCGTCCACGCGCGGATACGCGACACAGTCAGCAGTCTGATTTCGGTGCTCCGCCAGGTCGCGACGGGCCGGGTCGGCATCAGCCCGCCGTTTGATGATCTGGCCGAAACCAGCGACGCGCTGCGATTCGCCCGGCTGGCTGTGACCGGGAAGCCGTCGGGCGACTCGCTGGTCACAGTCTTCGACGACACCCCGCTTGCCGTGGCGGCGGTAAGTGCCCCAGAGGTCATGGCGAAGATCAGCTCGTCGGTGCTACGACGACTCAACGAACTGCCGTCCGCTGATCGCACGATCCTGCTCGACACCTTCCGCGCGTGGACGCAGGAGGGCGGCTCCGCCAACGACACCGCCACGAAGATCTTCTGCCATCCCAACACCGTGCGGCACCGCCTTCGCCGCATCGAGGAGTTGACCGGCCGCTCGCTGTCCCGGCCCGTGGACATCGCCGAACTCTGTCTGGCCTTCGAGGTCGAGCAGCGCCTGCCCTAACCGGTTAGGTCACGCCTTCAGCCGGTGGCGTTCGCGACGACCTTGTGGACGTGGTCGCCCGCCTTGCGGATCCCGAAGGCCTGCACGATTTCGAACACGCCGATGACGACGAGCCAGCTGCCGACGACGAGAGTCAGTATGGCGAGCGAACCGAACGGCCAGGACAGCACGACGATGCCGGCGATAAAGCTGACGACACCGAAGAAGATCACCCACCCTCGTCCGGGAAGGGCGTGATCACTGATTGCCGCTGCCGCGGTCGACGCGCCGCGGAAGATGAACCCGACAGCGATCCAAATGGCCAGCAACAGATACGCGTATCCGTAGTCAAAATGGCGGAAGGCCAGTACGGCCAGGACCACGGATGCCGCGCCGCTGAGGAATAGCAGGATCCGCCCGCCTGCCGTCGCAGGCAGAGTGAACGCGAAGATCACCTGCGCGAAGCCGCTCACGAGCAGATACGCGCCGAAAAGAACCGCCGCGACGAGAATAGATTTTCCCGGCCAGCCCAAAATGAGGATGCCCACGACCGCGGTGAGCACTCCAGACAATAGCGTCGCTTTCCAAAAATGCTGAAACAGACTCCGAGGAGCAGTATTTGTCATCCTCGAAGTGTTCCACTCAAAGAACCGAACTATCCAGTGTTTTTCTCACATCGATTGGGGCGTCTCGCCGACTCCCTGCAATAGCGCATCACCGAGGCCACGGCTGCCGATGGCTGGTCCACGGCGGATTTGTCGCCGGAAGACAACGATGCGCCGGAAGTTGGTTGGTTTGCGACGTCGCTGCGCCGCATTGGTCTAGCTACGTTTCATGACGAACGCAACGCAGCGCCAACCCATCTCAACCATTCCGCTTTGCGGAGGAAATGTGAGCCACCGATGATCACCACTTGCCTGACCCTCGCCGCAATGCTTGCCTTTGTCCTCTTTCCACTGTTCATCCCGATCACCGTCGACGCTGTCCACGCTCTCCGGAACTGGCACCCGAACTGGGCACCGGCTCGTACGGCCGGTTACACGCGGCGCACGTCGCCCCGCCGCCTCGCCGTTGCCACCGCGTGACGTCTGCCCACACCCTGTCGGGGCCGCACCTAAACGGTGCGGCCCCAGTCTATTTCGGCTGCAGAACCGCCGCGCCGTACCAGTGGCAGGCGACCAATGCCAGTTCCACGTCGAGCCGATCGCTGCCAATCTCCCGGCCGCGCCGCGCGACGGCACGGCCCACCCGATACTTCACCGAATTGAAGTGCAAGTTGAGTTCCTCAGCGGCCGTCTTGTAGCTGGCACCGCAACCCAGGAATACCCGCAACGTGTCACGCAACCGCGCGTCGTTCTCGTTATCGGTCGCCAAGTCCCCAAGCACGGTGGCCACCCAATCGCGGGTGCCCGCCACGTCGCCACCAAGACGCGCTACCACGGATAGCCCCGGATCGGTCGCCGAGATCACCGTCGGCTCTGGCCGTTTGGCGATCACAGCTACGCTGCGGCCGGTCTCTGCTTCCCGGTGCGACCGACGGAAACCTTCGACGCCGTCCGCCATCGTTCCGATTGCCACACTCGGCGAATCTGCTCGTGCGAGCGCGAACTGGCGGACCTTGGCCGGGGCGTCGGACGCCGCGGTGCGATACGGCAGCCAACCCCATCCGCACGTCCGATCGGCGGCAACGAAGAGTGGGCTGGCGGCGGTACCGGCGGATTCGCCCAGCTCTCGGAGAAACCGTTGCAGCCGGTCCAGTTCATCGCCCTCGGCTCCCGCGTCCGGGTACCACAAGACGATCCCTAGATGGTGCCAACGCAGCGGATAGCGGATCGCGGTGGTTGCCGCATCGATGTCTATCGTCTTGTGTGCGGCCAGAACCTCCCGCACCCGCAGTGCGCGAAGACTGTTCTGGTTCTCCAGCCAGTGTTCGCGTTCGTCTTCATAGACGGCGACGACCTGCTGCGACATCCAGTCGATGTACTCGAACAATGTGCCAGTGATCGCCTCGATCACTGCAACCCTCATCGGTTCCGGAATCTCGACCGCGTGCAATTCAGCGAAAACAAGCTCATTGATCCGGCGCTGACCGAGTCGATACGCACGAACCAGCGCGTTGACGGGCATCCCCTGTTGCGCCAATCGCCTGGCGTATTCCAGTGCCGCGGTGGGCGCCTCGACACGTTCCACGGCGATGTCGTAGCGCAGCGCGCGCAGGACGGTGTCCACGTTTCCCTCGACGCTGGCACCGAGCAGCTCCATCAGCCGGGCATCGCCGCGCAGGTCGGGGATCTGATCCTCGAGGGAACGAAACACGATCGATGACACGTCTGCCAACCGATCGTGCAACCGGTCGGCGGTTTCGGCGACGTATCGGCTGACCTCGACATCGTCGGCGAGACGCGGTTTCGTCACCATTGTGACGGTAGACCTCAGTTTCACCGCCGGTCGGTGATTCGCTCGGGTCAACCGTTGTCTTCAAGCAACAAGAGCGGCACGAACGTTAGTCGTCTCACGACTGTCTCGTGGACCCGCTTGATTCCTACCGTTATCACCAATCTCGGTCGGAAAACTTGGTCAGAAGGAGCGAAGACAATGGGATTCATCAAGCCCTACCTTCCGGATGTCGATCCGGACAGCTTCCTGAAGAAGCCGCTGATGGAGCGGATGCGGATCCTCACCGGCGATTGGGCCGAAAATGGCTTCGGCTCACCGAAGATGATCCACACCATCTACATCGTCAAGCTGGTTTTCTTCTTCGCACTCGGCGGTATCACCGTCGCGACCGCGACGTCGGACGTACCCGCCTTCTGGCATGTGTCCGGATGGTGGAACCAACCGATCGTCTACCAGAAAGTCATCCTGTGGACCGTGCTGCTGGAAGCCATCGGCGTGGCCGGATCCTGGGGGCCGTTGGCCGGCAAGGTCAAGCCGATGACCGGCGGCATCCTGTTCTGGAGCCGACCGGGAACCATCCGTCTTCGGCCGTGGAAGTGGATGCCGTTCACCAACGGCGACCGGCGCAACTGGTTCGACATCGGGCTCTACCTAGGACTGCTGGTGAGCTTGACCATCGCGTTATTGGAGCCCGGCGTGCACAGCGACTCGCTCTCGAAAGCATTGCCGGCCAATATATCCGGTCTGGTAAGCCCCTCCCTGATGATCGCACCCATCGTGCTGCTGGTGCTGATCGGTCTGCGCGACAAGACCATCTTCCTGGCCGCCCGCGGCGAGCAGTACCTGCCGGTCATGTTGATTTTCACCGCTCTGCCATTCGTGAACATGATCATCGCGCTCAAGATGGTGATCGTGGTGGTGTGGGTCGGTGCCGGCTTCTCGAAGTTCGGTAAGCACTTCTCCAACGTCATTCCGCCGATGGTAAGCAACACGATCTTCGCGCCCAAATGGGTGAAGCGGGCGCATTACCGCGAGTTCCCGCGCGACATGCGGCCGTCGCGGCTGGCCGACTTCATGGCACACGTCAATGGCACGACGGTGGAAATTGCGGCCCCGCTGGTTCTGTTCTTCTCCACCAACAAATGGCTGACGCTGGCCGCGGCGCTGCTGATGGTGGGTTTCCACCTGTTCATCATCTCGACGTTCCCGCTGGCGGTTCCGCTGGAATGGAACGTGGTCTTCGCCTACGCCACGGTCTTCCTGTTCCTTGGCTACCCGAACTGGAATGGATACGCCCCGTGGAACATGTCGCCGCCCTGGCTGGCACTCGTCATCGCCGCCGCGTTGCTGTTCTACCCGATCCTGGGCAACCTGCGGCCAGACAAGGTGTCCTTCCTGCCTTCGATGCGGCAGTACGCGGGCAACTGGGCCTCGGCGGTATGGACGTTCGCGCCCGGTGCCGAGCAGAAGCTGAATCGGGTGACGCGCTCGGCATCCAACCAGATCGACCAGTTCGTCGCGGCCGGCTACGAGCCGCAGTGGGCGGAGATCACTCTGCAGAAGACGACCGCGTGGCGAAGCATGCACAGCCAGGCTCGCGGTCTGTACTCCCTCCTGCTCACGCACTTGCCCGACATCGACACCCGCACCGTGCGAGAGGGTGAGTTCGTGTGCAACTCCCTGATCGGATTCAACTTCGGCGACGGCCACCTGCACGACGCGGACATGATTCGGAACGTGCAGACCGAAGCCGCGTTCGAGCCGGGCGAGTGCGTCATCGCCTGGGTCGAGTCGGAAGCTTTCGGCAGCGGCGTGCAGCACTACCAACTGATCGACGCCGCGCTCGGCGTGGTCGAGCGGGGCACCTGGAAGGTGGCCGACGCGGTCGCCGAGCAGCCCTGGCTGCCCAACGGCCCGATCCCGACTAGCGTGGAATGGTCCCTGAGCGGCAGCAACCCGGCTGTCCGGGAGGATCAGGACCACGGTCACGGAGCGCTGGCATGAGTACCGCAGTAGTGGTGGGCGGCGGGCCCAACGGGCTCGCTGCCGCGATAGCACTTGCCGCCGAGGGTGTTTCGGTCACCGTCCTGGAAGCGGCCGACGAGGTCGGTGGCGGTGCACGCAGCAGCGAGGCCATCGTCCCCGGCCTGGTGCACGACCACTGCTCGGCAATCCACCCGATGACCGTCGGATCGGATTTCGTCCGCAAGTTCAACCTGGACCGCTGCGGCCTCACCTGGCGCTGGCCGGAGATCGATTGTGTGCATCCGCTCGACGGCGGTAGCGCCGGCGTGCTCCATCGCTCCGTGCAGCAGACCGCAGCCGGACTCGGTCGCGACGGGTCGCGCTGGCAGCGCGTGTTTGGATACTCCGCGTCGCGGTTCGACGCGCTCAACGAGGACATCATGGGCCCACTGCTGCGGGTCCCGCATCACCCGCTGAAGCTGGCCCGGTTCGGCGCGCCCACGGTGCTTCCCGCGTCCACGTTCGCCCGGGTGTTCCGCACCGAGGAGGGGCGTGCCCTGTTCGGAGGCGTTGCGGCCCATGCCTTCCGGCCGCTGCATTACCCGATGACCTCCGCAATCGGGATGGGCATCATCGCGGCCGGGCATCGGCACGGCTGGGCGGTGGCCGAAGGCGGGACGCAGTCGATCACCAACGCGATGGTGGCGCTGCTGACCGACTTGAACGGCAAGATCGAGACCGGCGTGCGGGTCCACGCCGCGTCGCAGCTGCCGCCGGCAGATGTCACGATGTTCGATCTGGCGCCAAGCGCGGTCGCCGGGATCCTCGGAGACCGTCTTCCTCGCCGTATTTCGCGCGCTTTCGCCAGTTTCCGGCGAGGCCCGGGTGCGTTCAAAGTCGACTTCGCCGTCGACGGCGGCGTGCCCTGGACGAACCCGGACGCCCACCGTGCAGGCACCGTGCACCTTGCCGGAAGCTACTCCGAACTCGCCGCAACCGAGCGGGAAATCCACGCTGGACGCATGCCCGAGCGACCGTTCGTGCTGATCGGCCAGCAGTACCTGGCCGACCCGCAACGCTCGGTGGGCAACGTCCACCCGGTGTGGAGCTACGCGCACGTCCCCAACGGCTACACCGGCGACGCGACAGAGGCGATCATCGCCCAGATCGAGAGGTTCGCCCCCGGTTTCCGGGAACGCATCGTCGGCTCAGCGGTTCGCACCACGACGCAGATGGCGGCTTACAACCTCAACTATGTCGGCGGCGACATCATGACCGGCGCGAAGGATATTCGACAGCTAACGTTTGGACCGCGAATCACACTGTCGCCCTACACTGTTGGGCTGCCCGGCATGTACATCTGCTCAGCCGCCACCCCACCGGGACCGGGCGCGCACGGCATGTGCGGCGCCAACTCAGCCCGACTCGCGCTGAGCTACCTGGCGCGGCGGGCGTAACGGCATTTACGGAAACCATGGGCATCCGAAGAGTCCGCCTGGGACACTTTGCATAACACCGGTTCATCGCGCGAGGATTGGATTGACATGAAGCGACCGATCAACCCCAAGAACCTCGTCGCCGCCGCTGCGCTGGCTTTCGCGGGGTTAATGACCACCGGCGTCGGTATCAGCAGCGCCGACACGATTCAAACCGAGGGCAACTACCCGACTCGGGAGGCCTGCCAGAACGCCGGCCCGGGCGTGAAAGCCACGACGCCTGGGAACTGGAATAGCTTCTGGTGCGTCCCGGATCGTTTGGCTGCCGGTAACTGGCGGTTGGTTCTCAGCAACTGAGGGTCACTACGAGTAAGTGTAAAAGCCCTCGCCGGTCTTGACGCCGAGCTTGCCCGCATCGACGTAGGTCTGCAACAAGTCCCGCGGGCCCTTGGGTAGTTGCGGGAACTCGTCGAGGTAGTGGTTCTCGATGTCCAGAGCGACGTCGAGGCCGACCAGATCCATCAACTGAAACGGTCCGGCTGGCGCACCCAGGTTGAGCTTGTACATCCCGTCGACGTCTTCCGGACGGGCCACCCCCTCGGCGACTACCGACAGCGACTCACGCTTGATCGCTGCCCACACCCGATTGAAGATGAAGCCGGTGCACTCCTTACGTGCCTCGAACGGGTAGACGCCGAACTCGGGCAGCACGGTCAACAGGGTGTCGAGCAGGCTGCGGTCGGTCGCGCCGTTCGACATCAGGTCGAGGCCATTCACCTCCGGCGGCATGTAGAAGTGCGTGTTGCACAAACGCGTCTTGTCCCGCACCTTTTCAGCCATCAGGCGCGAGGGATACGACGACGAGTTGGTCGCGAAAATGGTGCCGGTCGGCGCTGACTTGTCGATGTCGCCCCACAACGGAATCTTGATCTCGAGTTTTTCGGGGGCCGACTCCACAACCAGCCACGCGCCGTCCAGCGCCTCGTCGAGAGATGTCGTGGCGGTCGCGAAGCCCGGTTCACCGAAGCCCCGGCCCTCGATGACGCGCGGAAGGGTGTCGGCCACATACTGCTTCGCGGCTGCGAGCTGCTCGCCGCGGCGGGCGTAGATTCGCACAGTTCCGCCGCGGCTGGCGAACATCAGCGCGATACGCCGCCCCAGCGTCCCCGCGCCGACCACCGCGACCGGACGGTTCCTGATGTCATCGAATGTGTAGGTATAGGAGGCATTCACACACGAATGCTAAGTCCGGAGTTGCGCACCCGGAACCGTCGCTGACAGACAACGTTGTTCAGACCGTTGTTCGCAGCCGACAACTAGAGCAGCGTGGCTTGTTCGGGCTGCGGCTCTGCCGGCTCCAGCAGCTCTGGCCCGTTGTTGCGGATGCTGTTGACCAGCGTTGAGATCTCCCGCATGTCGATGCCGTCGACGCTCGGCGGGGCGGCCAGGAAGTCGAGGTCGGGCGGAGCGTCGGGGTCCAGCCAGCGATCCCAGTCACGCTCGGGCACGATCAACGGCATCCGGTCGTGGATCTCGGCGAGCCCGCCGACGGCATCGGTGGTGATGATGGTGCAACTCAGCAGCGGCGTCCCGTCCTTCGCGGGCTTCCACACTGACCACAGCCCGGCCATGAACAGCATCTCGCCGTCCGCGCGGTGCAGATAGAACGGCGTCTTGCGGGCTTCCTTACCGGAGTCGGTGTCGCCGTTGGCCCGCCATTCGTAGTAGCCGTCCATCGGGATCAGGCAGCGTTTGGATTTGGCGCTCGCGCGAAACGCCGGCGATGTGGTGACCTTCTCGGCCCGCGCGTTGATCAGCAGCGGACCCTTGGACTCCGGCGCACCGTCGGACTCTGCCTTGACCCACGGCGGTATCAACCCCCAGCGCATGGACCGGACTCGCCGGGTGGGTGCGTCGTCGGGTTCTTGAGGGTCCGAGTGGCGGCGGACCACGGTGGTGATGGTCGTGGTGGGCGCAACGTTGTAGTTCGGGCCCGTCGACTCGGCCGCACGCGCCTCGTTGATCGCCTCGATCTTGTCGGCCAGCACCGCCGGGTCGGTCGTCACCGCGAATCGTCCACACATATCTCCATGGTGCCAGCCGGGCTCCGACCGGTTGACGATCAAAGGTGTTGCTCCTGATCTGGTGGGTCGGGATCTCCGCGTAGGAGTTCATCGGGATGGTGGGCGTGATTGATTTCCGGTGGGCCGGTGCCGTCGGTCCAGCCCAGTCGCCCACTTTCGGTGACGATCGTGTGCAATTCGCCGCGGCTTGCCATGCCGTGATTGGGGCCGCACGCGA
>Ga0302326_10030836_pt1 | contig 10722 bp, 8 predicted proteins | sample Palsa_T0_3_FD_202264 | JGI IMG/M metagenome (GOLD analysis project Ga0302326, IMG submission 202264) | Peat permafrost microbial communities from Stordalen Mire near Abisko, Sweden - Palsa_T0_3 | ecosystem: Environmental > Terrestrial > Soil > Palsa > Peat permafrost | place: Sweden: Abisko...
CTTCTATTATGTTGAGGATGACGTCAACACGCTGATGGAGGCAACGCGATGAACTCGCAAGACAACGGCAAATCCCTGCCATCGCGCCGCGGCCTGCTCGCCGCCGCCTCCGGCTTCGCGGCCGGCGCGCTGGTGAAGTTGCCGTTCGACGCGCCGGCAAATGCTGCTCCCGCCGGCAGCAACGTCGCTTCCCCGCCGGTCGACAAAACCGGTGGAAAAATCGAGCAGTTCTGGGGTGAACATCAGGGCGGGATTATTACCCGCGCGCAGAGCCATACCTATTTTGCCGCTTTTGACCTGACATGCACAAAGAAGGACGAGGTCGCGGATGTGTTGCGCGCCTGGACGCTGGCGGCCGCCCGGATGAGCACCGGACAAACCGCCGAAGCGCTCGACAGCGATTCCTCGACTCCCGCGTCCGATTCCGGTGAAACTTTGGGTCTGCAGCCCGCCCGGCTGACAGTCACCTTCGGCTTTGGGCCGGGGCTTTTCACGAAGGACGGCCACGACCGCTTCAACCTCGCATCGCAGCGGCCCGGAGCGCTGGTCGATATGCCAAGGTTTCCCGGCGATCAGTTGCTCGATACCCGCACCGGCGGCGATGTCTCCGTGCAGGCCTGTTCGGATGATCCGCAAGTTGCGTTTCACGCCGTTCGTCAACTTGCCCGGCTGGCCTATGGGGCAGCTCAGGTCCGCTGGACGCAAACCGGATTTCTGCCGCAGTTCGCCCCCGACCAGACGCCGCGCAACCTCATGGGATTTAAGGACGGCACCAACAATCCATCGACCAGCGACGCGAAGGCGATGGACCAATTCGTCTGGGCAAGCAACGACGGACCCTCCTGGATGCGCGGCGGCAGCTACCTGGCGGTCCGCCGCATTCGCATCGCGCTGGAGCATTGGGACCGGATGTCGATCGCTTTCCAGGAACAGACTGTCGGCAGGGAAAAATACTCGGGGGCGCCCCTCGGCGGGAAAAATGAATTGGATCCGGTGAAACTCGACGCCAACGACAAGGATGGCAATCCCCTCATCGCCGACAATGCGCACGTTCGACTCGCCAGCCCCGAAAGCAACGATGGGACCCGCATTCTGCGACGGCCATATTCCTACAACGACGGCGTCAATTTCACTTCCGAGCGCTGGCCGCCGTGGCGCCAGGGCATGGAATATGACGCCGGCCTGTTGTTCCTCGCCTACCAGCGCGACCCGCGCACCGGCTTCATTAAGCTCTTCGATGGAATCTCAAAGCTCGACATGCTGAATCAGTTCGTCACGCACACGGGAGGCGGTTTGTTCGCCTGCCCCGGCGGAGTTTCGGAAGGCGAATTCATCGGGCAGCCACTTTTCATGACCGCATAGATGCCTCACTCAACTCAGCGGTTCGGGCATCGACGTTCGCGCCGCAGACGGTGGTGATTCCCCGCGCGGAGGCGCGCCCGGAGGTGGAGCGGGAGACTCCACAATTCCAGAATCCTCCGCGCCCGGCACCGCCGCCGGCGAGGGCTTCTGCATCGCATGGCGGGCAAGCTCGAGCCTGCTGAGAACCGCGTCCATGTCCGCCGGCCTCTTCTCGCGGCGCGTGGAGATGCAGTCGATCACCAGCTTCGAAAAAGCCGGGCTCACCAGCGGGTTCAAGTCGGCCGGCGTTTGAATGGCCGAATCCAGCAGGAAACTGTTCGCTCCCTGACGGTTCGTCGTATACAGCGTCGGGGAGTTGATGCCGGTCAACGCCCAATAGAGCGTTGCGCCCAAATTGTACACGTCGGTCTGCACAGTAACCGGCTGCTTATTCACCTGCTCCGGCGCGATGTAATCCGGCGTACCCTGAATGCGTGCCTTGGTGGTGCCGATCTTGCAACTCTGCCCGAAGTCAATCACGCGCACATTGCCGGCATCATCCATCAGGATGTTATTTGGCTTGATGTCGCAGTGGACATACCCCAGCTGATGCATGGCGCGCAATCCCATGGCGACGTGCATAAACGTAATGATCGTGTCGAACACTTTGGCGGGCGGGCGAACGTCCAGCGGCTTGCCCTCCACCATCTCCATCAACAGAAACGCTTCGGTCACTTTCAAAAGCAGCGATCTGTTGATCTTCAGCTCGTATGTCTTACGCAGGTTCCGGTGGGTGAACTGGCGGCTGATCTCGAACTCCGACTCCATCTGCTCAATGAAGCGAATATCCTTGGGTTTCCTGCGCTCGACATGCTTCAGGGCATACGTCCTGCCCGTCTCCGGGTCGCGGACGGCGTAAATGACGCTCGCCGCCCCTTCACCGAGCCGGCGTATCACCTCATAGTTCAGGAGTTTCTCGGCCATTCCATGCTGACCCGATCCGAGGGAATGCCTTCTTGCAGGTCCCCTAACTTGCTTTCACTTATCGCAGAAGCCATACGCAGCGAATCGCGCGGCGGGCCTCGGACAAACCGCGCTTTCACCGACCAGTATACCCCTCAGCACCCCGGCAGAGCGCCGGGAAACTGCCCGGAGGCAGGTTAGATGGTCCCTGCATGAAGATCAAGCACATCACCTTGACATCTGAAGGGGCCAAGCCGCAACTGGGAATCTGGGAGGTCCAGCGCGATTACGGAACCAGCTGTGCATGCAGCTCAACCGCGGGGAAGTTCCGGCCGACACCGGCAATTCCTGGTCCTTCCGAGAACCAGGTGACATTGTTTCGGGGAATGTCGAGCCGGCGCTGTAGTGCGGTCACCAGTTGCACCAGTCTGCGCTGCTGGGAAATGGTGGGGCGGGCAAGATCGAAGTCTCCCACCAGACAAATGCTGATAAAGTTGGGCTGGGTGCGGGGTAGACCGGGAATGTCGCCGGGGGTGTCCTGTTGGGTCCAGCGCTGAGTGATCTGAATCTCCCCGTCCTGGCAGCCGTCGCCGTTTCCAATCACGAAATGGTCGGGGGCCCCGTCGGGAGTCTGAGCCAGGCTCAGCGCGTCACCGGACCCGGTCCGGCTCTGGTGAATGAAGATATATCGCCATCTCCCGCTGCGGATTGGCTCGCTGGTGTCGAAGAGCACATCGAAAGATTGGGGCGCCCCGGACGCAAAAAGGCTGCGTGCCGCATCGGGTTTCAGCGATTCGGGGGCTAGCGCCAGCAGAAGCGCACTGGTGAGCGTAAGGGCTCCCACGAGGCTGACGAACACCAGAAATTTTCTTCGCGGGGAGACGGTAGAAGCAGCGCGGGACGAGGCAGAAGTGTGACGGGATGAAGCAGAAGCGGCAGTGCGACGAGTAGTGGGCACGGATGTCTCTCGGCAAAATAGAACTGGCAGATCGCGCGGGCCAACGTCCGATAATACAGCCCGTCGTCTTCCTGAACCATCATCGGCCAACACGGGAATTACCGTGCGAAAAAATGTTGGCTTTTTGTTACTGGCACCGGGAAAGGGTTCAGGGTTCAGGGTTCGGGAGGAGAGTAGCGTTGGGAGGGGGAAATGCAAAGCGGCCAGGGGCCCAAAACCAGAATGACGAAACCAGAAACCAGAATCAAACCCGAATGACGAATGACCGAATGGGGAATCGGCCAGTCGAGTGACAAACCCCTCCGCGTCTATTAACCAGATGGCACAGTGTTGCCTGCGGCGCGTCATTCGGTCATTCGTCATTCGGGTTTGATTCTGGTTTCTGGCTTCGTCATTCGGATTTTGGCTCTCGGGCGAACCCTTCTAAGACCCGAAGTTCTGCAACTCGTCGTCACTGACTCGCCGGAAAACGCCGCCGCTGAGCGAGGCGGCTTCCTGGAGGGCGTCGACGGCATTGCTGCCGCCGAGCATGAACGTGTGGATGCGAATTCCCCGCTGGGCATACTGCTTGAGTGCCGCGGCGTCATCGGAATCAATGGTCCACTTGGCGGTGACGACGACGATCACAGCGGGATGCCGCGCGGCTGCTTTTTGCAGCGCCGGACGCAACCTGCTGGCGCCGCTGGCAATCACATCATCCATCGCGCTGCGAAGCTTCTGAAGCTCCTCCGGAGTGGCGTCGGCCAGCCCCTTCTCCGGGAACGTGAAATCCGTCGACTTGTTGTCGCTCAGAATCACGGCGAATTGGTGATCAGGGCCGAGCAGCTCAACCGAGCGATATAAAGCGGCTTTGAGCGCGTCGAAATATTGCTCCGTAGCCGATCCTCGGTCCAGCACATAAACGACGTTGTTTTCGATCAGCGGAACCCCGCAAAACGACGGCGCCGAAGGCTTGGCGGCTCCGGCGTCGGGGGCCGGGGGTTGCGGAGTGTTGTTGACCTCCGGAGTTTCGCCAGGGAGAGTACCGGCTTGCGGCGCGCTGGACGGAGTGCGCATCAGATAGATGATACCAAAGACCACCAGCGCCGCCAGAATCAGCACTCCGGAGACGATCAGCAGCAGGGGGCGTCGCTTTTGACCCGCAGCCGCGGCGCGGCGCTGAGTGGAGGTCGCGGTCGCGGTTGCGGTCCGCAGGCGCCCGGAGCGGAGGCCGCTGCTGGCAATTGCGCCCGCAAGTTCATCCAGCCCGGTGCCCGCGTCGGAGTTGGCGCGGTGCTGATAGAGCGTTTTGGAGCCCGGGGCTGATTTACCCGGCCCCGTCGGCCGCGCAGTCGATTTGAGATGCGACGGAACGGTTTGGATGGTTCCGCAGTGCTGGCATCGGCAGACACCGCCGGCAAACGCGTCGTCGATCGTTAACACCGTCTGGCAGTTGGTACATGCGATCGAAATCATTCGGTCCTTGAGGGTCGCTACAAGCCGGCACGCCACAGATAGTAAAACCCGCCCGGGAGAACGCTATCGGCGCCCGGCAACTGCAAACGGGTCACGCCGGTTTCCGGGGGATTCACGTCGCTGCTGGCGTAAATCGATCCGGAATATCCGTAAGGTCGTTTGTATTGAATCACCGAGGCGCCCGGCGCATGTGCCATGGTGCGGGCCAGGTCGATCGCGTCCTGCAGAAGGCCGGTCTGATCGATCAGACCCAATTCCACGCCCCGCGCGCCGCTGAAGACTCTGCCGCTGAATACCCCCGCGTAGGGGGCCTTTGCATAGGTGGACAGATCGAAATTCGGCTCCTCGGCGATGCTGCGGTTATGCCGCACAACCCCGATAAAACGGGCGAAGTACTCCTCGATCATCGATTGCATAATGTCGCGTTCGTTGGGCTCAAGCGTTTTGAATGGCGAGCCCATGTCCTTGAGGGTGCCGCTCTTCACGGTGATGGGGGTAATCCCCAACTTTGCCAACGTACCTTCAAACTCCAGGGATTCGAAGACCACGCCAACGCTCCCGACGACGCTCGTGGGCTGGGCCACGATCTTATCGGCCGCGCAGGAAACGTAATACGCTCCGCTGGCTCCGACTTCCTGTATTGATGCGACTACCGGCTTGCCGGTCTTTTTTCTGAAGCGGTTGACCATGTCATACATCGCGTCTGAGCTGGTGACGGTCCCGCCGGGGGAATTGACCCGCAACACCACCGCTTTGACCGCAGAATCCGTCTCGGCGCGCTGCAACTCTTCGGTAAAAAGGCTCAGCGTGTTCTCGCCGGGAGACAGAGAGAGCAGCCCGCTGCTGCGGCTGTCAGAGAGAAGGCCCTCCACCTCGATGATCGCGACCTTCCCCCCAAAAAAGCCACTACCAGGCTCCGCTTGGACCTCGTCGAGTTTGTACGTGCTGGGGACGGGAGTAATCAGAAAGCTGGTCCCGGTGCATCCGGCGGCGCATATGATGAGTAACGAACAAAACAGCACGCGCATGAACACCTCGGCGAGAGAGAAATCAGCGATTGGCAAACCGATGCTGCCGGTTCCGACAGCGTACAACAGCCGTTTGCAATCGGCGTAGCCCAGAGATATTAGCGATGGCATACCGCATCGGCAAAGCGCAATTCTCCTCCCTGGTAGAGCGGGCATTGTCCCAGTTGCCCGCGGAGTTTGCCTCTGCGCTGGAGGAGGTGCCGGTTGAAATTCGCGACCGTCCCACGCCTGAACAACGCCGCACGGTTGGGCTCGGTGAGCGCGGATTACTGCTGGGGATGTATCACGGCTCACCGCTGACCCGCCGCAGCGTCGAAGCCCCGCCCATGCCCGCAGTCATCTATATCTTCCAGCGGGACATCGAGTTGGCGAGCAACAGCGCGTCGGACTTGGCCGAGCAGGTCCGAAAAACGGTGCTGCACGAGATTGGGCACCATTTTGGGCTTGATGAAGAAGACCTGAAGAGGCTGGGGTATGGGTAGGAGTGAGGGTTCAGGGTTCAGGGTTCACGGTTCAGGGGACAGGGGGACAGGGGACATTGAGGATTGCAAATTGCAAAATGAAAATTGCAAATTTGAGGCGGCACGGATTCCGTCGTCCAATTTGCAATTTGCAATCCCCAATTCCCCCCGTCCCCCCTCCCCCGTCCCTGAAACCCTTGCCCTCAGACCCTCACGCTCGCCTGAACCTTGCACCGCCAGCGACGTATCTTTGCTGACGTTGGCGGTCGGGGCACCGCCTGATAATATCGTTAACGGCATTTTTTCGCGGAGTTCGCACTCGCGGTGGAGTCGGGTTCTGGATAATGTCGATTCTGAAGAGTTAGAACCTTGTGCGCAACCTTGGGGATGTCCGTTGGTATGTCCCGAAAGAGAAGACGCGATGGCCGGCAGGCAGTGAGATATCGCGTCGGAGGAAACTCATGGCTGTAAAGGCATATGTGACGTACCATCAGTTGAGCTGGTGTGTCGGTGCTCTGGCGCTGCTCTCGGTTGGGACGTTGGCGGCCCGCGCGGATGAAACGCTCTATCCGGGGTTCACCAAGCCGTCGGAATCGCGCGATGTGACTTTTAATGGTCCGGGAGTGGTCAGCGAGGAGCCCGTGAAGGAAGGGGACACCGTCGCGGCGGGGCAACTGCTGGCGGTTCAGAATTCGGTATTGGAAGAGGCGGCGGTCATGGTGGCCCAGGTTGAGGCCAATTCAACGCTGCAAATCGACGCGGCCAAGGCGGATCACGACGCGAAACTCGTTGAATTGAAACGCAAACAGCAGATGCGCCAGGACAACGTGGTGGGCGAAAGCGAGTTGGAAGAGGCGAAGGTGGACGAGGTCATCGCGGCCATCCGAATCAAGCTCGCGGAGGAGGAAAAGCAGAAGGCCATGGCGCAAGTTGTCGAGGAGCAGGCCAAAATCAAGCTCAAACAACTGACCAGTCCGGTGGCCGGGGTGGTGTCGAAGATCAACACCCACGTCGGCGAAGCCGTCTCCTCCGACACAACCAAGCCGGTCATGACCGTCATTCAGAACGATCCGCTCTATGTGGAAGCTGAATTGCCGACGGGAGTGGTGAGAAATATCCATCAACAGCAGATGATGGAGATGCGGTACGCAGGTGAGGAGAAATGGCTTGAGGCGAAAGTGATATTCATTTCGCCCGAGGCTGATGCACGCAGCGATCGCCAGAAGGTTCGCCTGCAATTACCCAATGCCGAGGCGCGACAATCAGGGTTGCAGGTGCAGGTCAAGGCGCCGGAAGCCGTCGCGACGGCGGCGCCGGCGGGAAACTAGCAGTTTATGCAGCATCCGCTGCCTTCATCTGATGCCCATTGCGGGTGTCGGGGGCGAGCGGAATGAGCGCGAAGGAGCAGTCTGTGGCTGAAGGGATCGTCGAAACTTCTCAAGGCTCTGAAACGGCGGAAGAGGCTCAGGGAACTGCGCAACAGGGTCAGCGCTCGGAACTGGCCCAACGTCTGATCGACGCGCCCGATCTTCCGGCGTTCGTCACGGAACTCATTACCACCCAGGCAACTACCGTTGCCGGAACCGAAGCGGTCGGCTTTCTCATCGAGCGCGGAGGAGCGGCGACTTCCCTGCGGCTTCTGGCGCATCTGCGCCATGACAACAGCAGCGCAGAGGTGCGCTCCGCGGCGGTTGCGGCGTTTCAGGATCTGGTCAACCCCTGCATCACGCAGTCCAAAGACGGAGCCATCGAACTGGGGATGACCGGCGACTCGCACGAATCACAGTTCTGCCTCGTCACGCTGCTCCGCTCCGACCACGAGGTGGTGGCAGTCTCCGCCGTCATCGCGCGCTGTCTCGATCTGGAGCGCGCCCGCCAGCGGCTCAGTTCGATGAAGCTCGTGGCGGGATATTTCGAGCTCTTTACGCTCCGCCGCGTCGCCGAGCAGAGCAAGCTGGTCGCCGAGAGCCATCAGCACGTGCTGCAGCTCTCAACCTCGGTCGCCACCGCCGAGGGATTCGAATCGGCTGCGATGAACCTGTGCAACGAGCTGGCCGGCCGCGCGCACGCCTCACGTGTGACAATGGGTTGGGTCAAGGGCCGTAACGTTCGGGTTAAGGCGATCTCGCACACCGAAGAATTCGACAAAAAACAGGAATTGATCGTCACGCTTGAGAAGGTGATGGAGGAGTGTGCCGACCAGGACGAGATCGTTCAATTCGATCCCGGCGGCGAGAACACCGCCAACGTGACGCGGGAAGCGGCGGCGTTTTCCCGCGAGCAGGGAGGGGTCGCGGTCCTCTCGCTCCCGCTGCGCCGCCGCGATGAGATCATCGGCGTCATCACCGCCGAATTCCCCTCCCAGCACAAGCTCGGCCCAAACGTCGGGCAGGCACTGAGCATCGCCATCGACTTGCTCTCTCCGCAACTCTATGACCGCTACCAGAACGATCGCTGGCTGATCACCAAAGCGGGCATCAGCATCCGCGAACTGGCCAAACGCATCGCGGGGCCGCAGCATATGCTCGGCAAACTGGTTGCCGTCTGCGTTGCCCTGGCGCTGATCGGCATTTTCGTCATCCGGCCGATGTATCACGTCTGCGCCAGTTTCGAATTCGCCTCGCAGGCGCATCGGCAGATTCCCGCGCCGTTTGAGGGATTCATTCACGAGATCGGCAGGACGCCGGATGGCAAGCGCGTGCTCAAGCCGGGCGACATGGTCAAGGCATCGCAGACCCTGGCCATCCTCGATACCACGGAGATGAAACTGAAGCTGGCCGAGGCCCAGGCCCGCGTCAACACCAAGACCAAGGAAGCCGCCCGCTACCGCGGCGACGATAAGACCGCCGAGGAGCAGGTCGCCCTCTCCGAGCGCGACGAAGCGCAGCAGGAAGCCGACTTCCTTCGCGCTCAAATCGCCCGCGGCACGATCGTGGCTCCCATCGACGCCGAGATCCTCAAGGGCGACCTGGAAGACAAGCTCGATGCGCCGGTAAAAACCGGCGATGTCCTCTTCGAGATCGGCAACGATCACGATCTGCGTGCGGAGCTGACCGTGGACGATCGCGACATTCAAAACATGCACCCCGGCCAGCACGGCACTCTCGCCACCAACGCGCAGCCGGGCGACTCCTTCGACTTTACCGTGGATCGCATCATCCCCATCCCCGATCCCAAGGAAGGCGCCAACAACTTCCGCGTGTATGCGACGCTCACCGGCAAAAACGTCCCCACCTGGCGCCCCGGCATGAAGGGCGAAGCCCGCGTCGACGTCGCCAAGCGCAGCGTCGCCTGGATCTGGACCCACAGGCTGATCGACTTCCTGAGACTGAAACTGTGGATGTGAGTGAGGGCTCGGGAATGAAACCCGAATGACGAAACCCGAAACCAGAATCAAACCCGAATGACGAATGCTCGAATGACCGAAACGGAGAATTGAACGCCAAGGTGGTGAAAATCCTGATGACGAACCAATGGTCGGTCACGACGCATTTGTTTCGTCATTCGGACATTCGTCAGTCGGGTTTGATTCTGGTTTCTGGTTTCGTCATTCGGGTTTTACTTTGAACCCTGAACCATGACCCTCCAATTAAGGCCCACCTTCTCAGAGTCCTGGTACCGCGTCGCGGATCTGCGCGTGCGGCTGCGGGTCAGCGCGCACATCTCCCGGCAGTTTTATCGCGGGGACCGCTGGTACGTCGTGCGCGACCCGGCGGGAAACCAGTTTCATCGGCTCAGTGACCCCGCATACCGGTTCGTGGGATTGCTCGATGGATCACGCACGGTGGCGGAGGCGTGGGAATTGTGCGGCGGACAACTCGCCGACGACGCACCGACGCAGCCGGAAGTCATTCAGATTCTCTCGCATCTCTATTCGGCCAACCTGATCGAAGCCGATGTCACGCCCGACGCAACCGTCCTGCTCCGCCGGCACAAGCAGCTTACCAAGCGCAAGATGCAGGGCCGGCTGATGAACGTGCTGTTCCCGCGCATTCCGCTCTGGGATCCCGACCGTTTCCTCAAGCGATGGCTGCCTCTGGCACAGGTGCTGTTCAGCAAGTTTGGTGCAGTGGTATGGCTGGTGGTGGTGATCTCCGCCATCGCCATGGTCGCCCCCACCTGGAGCGAACCGCACGGGCTTCGCTACTCGGCTGTGCATGCCGTTGATGTCAGGAGCAACACGATCAACCTGCTCTGGCTCTGGGCGGTCTTTGTCTTCATCAAGCTCGTTCACGAGTTGGGCCACGCCTTCAGTTGCCGCCGCTTCGGCGGCGAATGTCACGAGCTGGGAATTATGTTCCTGGTTTTCGTCCCCACTCCCTATGTCGACGCATCCAGCGCCTGGTCCTTCCGCAGCAAATGGGAGCGTATCTTCGTCGGCGCGGCCGGCATGATCGTCGAACTGTTCGTCGCCGCGATCTGCTCCTATATCTGGCGATACAGCAATGAAACGACTTTGATTCGCCAACTCGCATTCAACGCGATGCTCGTCGCCAGCGTCACGACCATCGTCTTT
>Ga0302326_10030837_pt1 | contig 10722 bp, 4 predicted proteins | sample Palsa_T0_3_FD_202264 | JGI IMG/M metagenome (GOLD analysis project Ga0302326, IMG submission 202264) | Peat permafrost microbial communities from Stordalen Mire near Abisko, Sweden - Palsa_T0_3 | ecosystem: Environmental > Terrestrial > Soil > Palsa > Peat permafrost | place: Sweden: Abisko...
GCCAATAAGGATCCGGATTCTGCAAAGGATGCAATCGGCACGATCCTCGGACAGCCAATTCCCAACGATTACTATTTCACGAAGATACTGATGGGGGAAATGGATGCGCTGGGAATGCAGGAACAAATGCTGACGCTCCTACAATCGTTGGCAAACCGTAGCGATGATCCCTTGCTAAGCCATAATGATGATCCAGCGGCAATTTCCAGCGATGATCCTGAGAAGTACCTTCTTTTGTTAGTTCATCGACTGTGGGAGGAGTACAGATTCAAAGACTTGCTGGACGTGCTGAATGGCCCGGGTGCGAAAGCTATTATTTCGGATCCCGAAATCCTGGCTATAAAGGCGCTGTGCCTGACTCAATTGAACCGGACAGCGGAAGCTGACGCGATCCGCCAGCAAATTGCTTCCATGGCGGCCAAGGATCATGTCGCGGCTGCATGGATGGTTAAGCTGGCGAACGATAATTCCGTTGCTCCCGCCCAGTTTTTCGACATTTGCCAGGCTGCTGTGGAAGAAAGGCCAAACGACAATTTGGTCCGTGAATTCCTAGGAGAAGCCTATACGGAGCTCGGCGAGAATGATCAAGCGATTGACGTATGGCTTAGTGTGGCGCGGGGTGAGCCTGCCTGGGATTTGCCAGTAATACAACTGGCAAATGTGATGATCGACATTGGACGTTATGACAGTGCGATCGCTATGACCCAGGAAGCGATAAGGCGATCCCCGAAATCGGCTACCGTCGCTATTACCACAGCTCGCGTTCAATATGCCTGTATGGAGGTCGGCCGATTCAATGACACCAAGGCGCTGCTGGATTACGTCACTAAAATCCAAAGTCAAATCCCCGGCGAGCCGGAAAGCCTTGCGATCCAAATTGATTTGCTAAGCCGACAGAATAGTCAGGAAGCTGCAAAAGCATTGGATAACGCGCTTGCGACGACGCCAAAGATGCCCGAGTCCCTTCTACTGCGACTGGCGGCCATAAGTCGGGCGAACAAACTTGATCGCGAGGAGGCGTGTTTTGACAGGTGCCTCAAGGATTATGGCGCGTCCGCCAGCCTTGCGTATGCTCGGGCGGTTGACTGCTATGCTGCGGGGAATCCTGCGGCTGGTGCATTGCTTTTGAGCGCGGAGCAAAAAAAAGCCGATCCGACAAATCAATCTCTTGATTGGCAAATCGCCGTGGCACAATACGCGGATGCTTCGGGTGATTCCTCTGCCCTCAATGACCTCATCAAATTGGGCGACGCGAACCCTGGAAACTTGCGAGTGCAGCGGCTGGCCTTGAACAGCAACTCGGTTCGACAGGCCGGAGCAAGTGACTTTGCGGAGCGCACCATTACTCGGATGCAGAACTTGGTGGGCAAAGAAAATATTGAAGTACATTTGGGACAGGCGCGTTGGGATCTCGACTTTTCAGCCGACGAAGACCAGAGCGCTGCCGAGGACGCGGTCACTCATCTTAGAAAGGCATTACTCGATTCACCCGATTCAATTGAGGTGCGAATGCAGTTGGCGCGGGCCTACGCACGCTTGGACCGCCTGCCCGAAGCGATCGAACAAGCCACGGTTGCCACGGAAATTAACCCCAACGCAACTTCAATCGAGCTTTATTTAGCCGACTTACTCTCGCAGCATGGTGATTTTGATCGGGCCAAGGAGCACTTGGACCATATCGCCGCATCGGGTCTCCCGAGCCTGAGCATCGACCAGCGGCGAAAAGCCGCGCTTTTGGCAGAGCAGCAGGGCGAGTCACAACTAGCCATCAGCCTTCTCGATCAAGCTGATCCTCCCGAAGATGCCGGCGACCATGACGACCTTATACGGCTCTCGCTTTACCGCCAGCAGAACGATAAGAACAAGGTGGAGGAAACATGCCAGAGGTTGCTGAAGAAGCCCTCACCAGACTCTATTTTCGCGGTTGCCGACGCCTATGCGTCATTGGGTCAAATAGATAACGCTCAACATGCGCTGGAGCTGTTGGACCAAATTAAACCCCCGCTCAGTCCGGGCGTGCGCGAACTGATCCGAGGCCGTTACGCCGCCAGCCAAGGTGATGCACTGACGGCACTGGCCTATTATCAGTTGGCAACGCGTGTGGCTCCCAACAACGCAACGACATGGCGAGTCTTGGCTGTTTTTGATCTGACACTGGGGAAAGGCGACGATGCTGCCGCAACCGTGCGGGAGGGACTCCATCAAAACCCGGGGGACGGCGACCTGGAGGCCATGGATAGTTTTGCTGAGCAACTCAAGACAGCGGTAAACGAAAAGGATGGAGGACTCAAGCCTTTGGCAGTGGCATTTGCGACGGCTGACCATACGGGAAACGACCAGTCGGTTGCCAATGCAGCGCGAGATACTCTTACTCAGATTCTGAATGATCAAGCCAATCTGACGAACCAGAATAGCGTGGACACACGCAAGGGTATAGTCAAGGACTTGTTACAACTGAGCGATAGTAAATATCCAAGATTTGGGCCGCTTCTTATATATGTGGCAACACTTCAACAACAACTTGGCGATACGGATGCTGCCGCAAGCACTGCTGAACGTGCCGCCAGCGTTGCTCCTAATTGGTACGAACCCTACCAATTATTGGTGAGTATCTATACTCAGTCCCAGCGCTGGCAGGACGTCATTGACTCTGCCGACAAATGGAATTCCGTGGCACTGGTCAAGTCCATCGACCCTGACATCGCCAAGGCAACCGCACTTCTCCAACTGAATCGCCCGAATGATGCCGAGCAGGTTTTGGCGCCCTACATAAAGCAGTCGCCGGACGCGTTGAACCTGTTCGGACAAGCGGAGACTAAGCTTGGCAAAACCACCGAGCTAGCGAGTCTGCTGGAACCACTCCTGTCTCAAGGTGAGCGCGGACAAAAAGTATGGATGTATTTCGCGGCTCACTATTTGCCGTACGAGGACGCCGAGGCATGGCTTTTGCGCGCGGAAAAGATAGTCGTAGTCGAACCCGGTGAATCAACAGATGTCAAAATCTTCCTTGCGCAAATGTGGGAAGCCCTGTACCAGAACTACAACGCAAAACCTGATGCGGTTAGTACGTGTCTGAAACACGCACAAACGATCATCGACGCTCTGGTATCCCAGCCCGATCCAAGCGCTGAGGTTTTCACAGCGGTAGGAATACAGTGTGAAGTGGCTGGCGACCCAATCGGGGCTGAAGCCGCATATCGCCACAGCCTGCAACTTAACCCTGATTTACCGGTCACTCTCAATAATCTGGCAATGATTCTTGCCAAAAAAGGCGGAGATCAAAATTTGAATGAGGCAAGTAAACTCATAGAAAATGCTCTGGCGATTTTGCCCGATAATCCGGCATTGTATGACACTTCAGCATCGATCGATGAGGGCAAGCATCAATATGCTAGTGCTGTTACTCACATGACGGAAGCGGTAAACCGAGAGCCGGGCAAGCCGAGCTATATTGTTCACCTGGCGAGATGTCTGTTTGAAAGCCAAAATACGCAGGAAGCCGCTGATGAGCTGGATAAATTTGATTCGATAAACCAGGAACAGCCCAACAGCATTTCGCCTGATCTCCTGCAGCAGGCCGCCGTCTTGCGAAGCAAACTACCAAGCTCACCTCATGCCTCGTAAAGCAACTGTCAGGGCAATTGCTCTCGGAAGACATCATAATGTTTTTTGTTCACCCGCGCAAGATAGGGCTACAGGTCAGTAATAGTGGGGCGACACATCAGTTACATGGGGAGATGATATGGGATTGATAAGTATCTATTCTCTCAGTGCTCTCGGGGCAACAATGCTGGGGCTGATCGTCACTCCACTGGTGATGCGCCAGTCCAGAATTCTTGGACTTTTGGACATGCCCGGGGCCCGCAAGGTGCATCGCACGCCAATCCCGCGATTGGGCGGGTTGGCGATCGCGCTGGCGGTGATTGTTCCGTTTGCCGTTGCCGCTTATGTGCTCCGTCACGAGTTGTTTCCGGAGCCAGGCTCCGCCGGGCCTGTCCTCACCCTTTTGTCCGCGGCCACGTGCGTGTTAGTCATGGGCGTCATCGACGATCTCGGCAGTGTGCGAGCCCAATACAAACTGCTGGTTATTGTCTTTGCCGCAGTGGTGTTCTGCGGATCTGGCGGGCTAATACGGAGTGTTGTTTATAATGGCGAGCCTGTTTTGTTATTTGGCTCGCTGGCATGGCCAATCACGATTTTGTGGATGGTCGGCATCACCGTCAGTGTCAATTTTATCGATGGCTTGGATGGGTTGGCGGCCGGAATTGTGGCGATCGCCGGCGGAGTGCTGGTGGTTGGAGCTGCCGTGGGGGGACATTTGCAATTTCCTTCCATCCTGCTGGCAATTTGTCTGACTGCGGCGCTGGTCGGCTTTTTGGTTTTCAACTTCAATCCGGCCAAAATATTTATGGGCGACTGCGGCAGTATGTTCATAGGCTTCACTTTGGCCGGATGTTGCGTGTTGGCCAGCCGTCGCATGGGAACGTGCCGGAGTTTGACTTTGCCTGGTCTGGCATTGGCCATTCCTGTCTGCGACACGGTTTTGACTTTCCTGCGGCGCGGAATTTTGCAGCGACGTTCACTGTTTGCGGCCGAGAAAGGACATATCCATCACAGGCTGCTGAATGTTGGCCTGTGCCATCGGCATGCGGTTCTTGTGCTCTATGGAGTGACATTGGGCGGGGCCGGGCTGGCGCTAATATCCATTTTCGGCAGCCCGTGGGCGGTGGGCGTGGCGGCTGGGGGATATTGCGTTCTTCTCATCGGGCTATTCCGCATATCCGGTTCGGTTCGGGCACGAGAGACATTCGGAGCAATTCGGCGTAATCGCGCCATCGGACGAGAGACGCGTCGCTACCAGTCCGCGTTTGAGGAACTGGAAGTTGGCTTCCGTGACGTCGTCACCTTTGATGCCTGGTGGCAGCAGGTATGCAAGACGGCGGAACTGCTTGATTTCGCCAAGATGAATCTTCCGCTGACTCGACGCGACGGCACGAGCACCATGCTTCGCTGGCGTCGCAGCACGGAAGAACTCGCGGATTGCGATTCCATAACCGCGGAAGTTCCGATACCCCAAAGGCGTGTCGGACAAACATTGCGGCTCGAACTCGAAGTTCTCGCTTCCAAATTCTTGGAGAATTCCGGCCAGCGAATCGCCCTCTTCTCACGCCTGATGGGTGAATTCGGGCTCGCGCATCTGCCTGAGGCGGTTCGACCCGCCCCTGAAGGCGCCTTTGTGGCCTCACAGGAAAGCGAAGAATCCAAGGCGGTTGCGCCCCATAACGCTGGAACACTTTCCAATCTGCGCGTCGCCATCGTCCACGATTTTCTCTATACTTATGCCGGCGCCGAGCGCGTTCTGGAGCAGTTGATCGCGCTTTTTCCACAAGCTGAATTGTTTAGCCTCTTCGATTTTCTGCCGGAAAACTTGAGGGGATTCATCCGCGGCAAAACCGTTCGCTCTACGTTCTTACAAAAGCTGCCTTGGGCCCGACGCAATCACAGGGTTTATCTTCCATTAATGCCGTTGGCGATCGAGCAATTGGATCTGACCGGCTATGACATCGTCGTGTCCAGTTCTTATTTGGTTGCCAAAGGTGTGATTACTCGCCCTGACCAATTGCACATTTCTTACTGTCACACGCCTGCCCGATTCGCCTGGGATCTTCAGAATCAATATCTAGATCGGCGCGGCCTTGTCCACGGAATAAAGTCGATAATCGCGCGCTTAATCCTACATTACGTGCGAAATTGGGACGTCCGCTCCTCCAACGGCGTGGATATTTTCGTCACCAACTCCGATTTCGTCGGCCGCCGTATCAACAAGATCTATCGGCGAAGTGCCGCGACAATTTATCCACCGGTCAACACGGATTGGTTCGTACCCAACGGCGAAAAAGAGGACTTCTATTTCACTGTCTCCCGATTGGTCGCTTACAAGCGAATCGACCTGATTATTCAGGCCTTCAATCAGATGCCAACGCGTCGGCTGATAGTGGCTGGCGACGGGCCGGAATTCGAAGCGCTGCGTGCCATGGCAGGCCCAAATATTCGTGTTCTGGGCTACCAGCCGGCCGAGCGCCTTCGCCAATACATGCAGCGCGCCCGCGGCTTTGTTTTTGCCGCCGAGGAAGATTTTGGCATCGTTCCTGTCGAGGCCCAGGCGTGCGGCACCCCAGTCATTGCCTTTGGACGCGGCGGAGTATTGGAAAGCGTCATCCCTGGCCAGACCGGTCTCTTCTTCAATGAGCAATCCGTCGAATCCGTCGTGCACACGGTGGGAGAATTTGAATCGCGCCAATGGGATAGCCAGCTTATCCGGAGAAACGCCGAGCGTTTCTCGATTCAGCAATTCCGCGATCAGTTCTGGGAATTGACCAAGAAAAACTGGGCGGCATTTCTCGCCGAACGCATCGACAGTTCGAGAAAGACTTCCGAATCGGCAATGGCTTCCTTAGCCGCATGGCCGACATCCCGCGATCTTCCGGCCAATGCCGACGCAGATCAGCTCGCCGACCTCAGACCTATGCCCCTGCAGGAACCGAATTTGTCCTAATGGGTAAGGAATCCGCTTGAGCACCTCTACGGAAGCTAATTTGTTGAATCCCGTTATCGATTCTCCCGCGACCGCGCCAATCGGTCTGGCCATTCCGTCGCGCAAACCCTATCTATCGATTCGCCCAACTTCCGGATGGGCGGCGATCAACCTGCGCGAACTTTGGCAGTTCCGCGACTTGCTTTTCAGCTTGGCGGGCCGCGATCTTAAATTACGCTACAAGCAAACCGCCCTGGGTATTTCGTGGGTGGTTTTGCAACCCCTCATGGCCGCGGGAGTCTTCTCATTCGTCTTCGGACGCGTCGCTCAACTCCCCAGCGACGGATTGCCTTATTTTCTCTTTAGTTATGCCGGGCTGCTCGGCTGGAATCTCTTTTCAACTACCCTGACCAAGTCCAGCGGCTGCCTTGTCGGCAACGCGCACCTGATCAGCAAAGTCTTCTTCCCGCGCCTGATCCTGCCCCTCTCAGTGATTCCTTCGGTGATGGTCGATTTTCTAGTCGCCTTGGCCATGATGGTCGTCCTCATGTTTGTCTACCACGTCGTCCCCGCAGCCGGCTTGCTGTTTCTGCCTCTTTGGATGGCAATCTTGTTACTGCTCGCCTTGGGCATTGGGTTATGCACGGCCGCCCTCACGGTCAGCTACCGCGACGTGCAGTATATCCTGCCAGTGATGATGCAAATTCTGATGTATGCCAGCCCCATCGCCTACGGCCTCAAATATGCCATGCAGCGCGTCCCCGCAAAATGGCAGGCGATCTACCTGCTCAACCCGCTGAGCACTCCGCTTGAAGCCTTCCGCGCTTCGCTTCTGAACACGGGTTGGCCCCCCATTTCCTGGCTCGCTTATTCCATGGCAATGTCTGTCATTGTGTTTGCCCTCGGAGCGTTTACTTTCAAACGGATGGAGAAGAAGTTCGCGGATGTCATCTAAATCGCTTCTAGCTGAAGGGCCGACTGCCGATTCGCCGGTTGGTCGTGCCGATCATTCGAGTTCCATTCAAGTTGATTCGGCGCAGAGGGGCCCGACCATCAAATCGGCGCCGCGTCCCGAAAAACATCGGCTCGCCGCAGTTGACGGTCTTCGAGCGTTTGCGTGCCTGTCTGTTTTATTGGTTCACTGTTTCGTTTATGCGAGTCAACCATTATATCGGATCTCTGTCGGTCCCTTTCGACCGAATCCACTGCGAATACTTCAATTTGGCAACACCGGGGTCAATTTATTTCTTGTCCTCAGCGGATTCTGTCTATTTTTAAGCGTGGCCTCCCCGGGTCGCCTAGAGACGTTTAGTTTGAATCGTTTTGCGGAGAAACGCTTCTGGCGGATCGTTCCCGCATATTATGCAACAATTGTCGTCTGTGCCTTGATGTGGCCCGTCTGCCGATGGTTGTCTCAAGCAACGGGACTTCGATATGAGCCGGGTGCAGGTTGGCCAAGCCCAGCTTCGTGGGTTCTACACGCGATATTGATGCATCCATTGCGGCCCGCAGCCAACTTTGATTTAAATGGTCCATTTTGGTCCTTGGGACTTGAATGGCAGTTTTACATTTGCTTCCCGGCTATGGCTTGGGCGTTCCACAAGGTGGGAGCGACCCGGGCGGTGTTAATATTTTTGGCAACGACGATAGCCTATCGGATGATCGTTGGGCATTTCGTGGCCGGAGCGTCAACCACTGTCAACTGGACTTGGATATCTTCCAACATTCCAGGCCGGGCGGCCGATTTCGCGATCGGCATGCTGGCAGCATGGCAGGTTGGCCGGGGCCTCCTCCATGCGTGGAACCTTCCGAAGGCCGCCGCCTACGTAGTATTGGGTCTCGCTGCCGCCGCGGCGGGCGTCAAAACCGCGCCGTTTTCAGTTTTTAACGATCTTCTTTGGTCGATTGCTTACTACTGCATGTTGATGGGCGCCATTGGGGGAGCACCTATGCTGGGCTGGCTCTTGTCGCGCTGGGCGATGACTTGGATCGGTGAACGATCCTACAGCATTTATCTTATTCACTTGCCATTGCTGGTACTGATAGCGCCGCCACTACAACACAGGCTGAGGGGAATCCCATTGCTTATCGCATTGGTCGCGTTTTTGTTGCCGGTTACGTTCATGGCGGCGACGGTCTGGTATTGGTTGTTCGAGCGGCCATTTCTCCGAGGAACGCCGGCTTGGTGGCCCCTGCATCTTACAAATCGGAACGCCACCGCCTCAAATCAGTCGGACCAGATCACGGGGAATGTCTTGACCGTGCCGGCAGCCAGCGCCGATTTGGCTTCTTGAACATGGTTGCGTTCGCAAAATGACCAGGAGATGACCGAACTTACGGGTCAAAATCCGATATCTCTCAAAGTTGCCGCCCAAAGCTGCGGTGCAAGTGACCGTGTGCGTTCGCACATCCAAAGAGCGATTGCCGCAAATGGCGCCGCTGCAATACTGATCGCATTATGGCTCGCTTGGGCAATTTATGGCATCCACTTGGGCGCGGTAAATTCATTCGAAACCGGGGTATACGTCAATGGAGGCGCGCGGTTGCTCCAAGGTCAGCATGTTTATACGGATTTTTTCTCGATATACGGTCCCCTCACCTACTATCCGTTCGCTCTCACACAACTTTTTACGTCCAACCCGCATGTGTCTTCGCAGATCGTCTTCATCAGCTTTGCCCTGTTGGACGCGATCTTGGCGTATTTTGTCGCCCGTGGCATCACTTCGAACCGGTGGCTTCAGCTATTGGTGATCGCGTCAAGTCTTACTTACTCAGGTGGCGGATTCAGGTTGCCGTTGGCTTTGGCCGCCGTATTGTGCGTGATGAAATATGCCAAAGGTGGAGGATTACGCCCACTCACAGCCGCCGGTGGATTTGCCGCCGCTAATCTGGCAATACAGCAGGATATGGCTGCCTATGTCCTTGCGGCCGTCGGATTCTCCGCGATCGTCATTACTCTCGCGCGATTGCCGCGCCAGGACAATATTCTCTCGGCTACTGTCAGCCGGTGTCTGCCACCCGCAGGCGCAATCTTCTGCGGATTCGTAGCCGTAGCTGGGGTGTTCATGGCATGGCTCGCATCTTTAGGCTCAGCGACCGCTTACATTCATGATGCGTTTGTATTGCCGCTGAAATACTACGACACACTGCATATGGGAACAATTCCGCGTCCGTGGGCGACGCCGACATTGCCTCCCGGCGTGGTCTCAATGTGGGCACGCTTCGGCATCGACGGCTTGACCCGCTGGTTCTTCTACACACTCCCGTTTTATTGGGTTCCCGGCGTGTGCGCGGGGACCGCGCTGACGGCGACCTTTGTCCTCTTACGCAAAAAATTGTCCAGCTCCGATGTGACCTGGTGGGGCGGAATGCTGATGATCGCTATTCTGGGCCTCTGCATGTCGCGAAGCATTTTGAAAACCGGAGATGAGATCAAGCTAAAGGTCAACTCGCTTCCGGCGGCGATTCTCGTGGTCGGGATATCTGGTCGACTAATGCATGGGCATTCGGTGGATCAAAATCATGCTCAAACCCCGCAAAAATCGCTTTGGCCAGGTGCCCGCTTTGCGGTGGTCTTGGCGGCAATATTGGGCATTTTCGAATTCTATCCACTTTTGCAAAGCGAAATCAAAGGCCGGCTTCATCCCGCGGCATCCATGCAGACTTCCGCGGCCTTGGATGGCATCACCGCCCTGGACATTCAGCGCTGCGGCAACGCCGACATTGCCCGCGTCGCGCTATATCTACGCAGCCAATCAGCGAGCGGACGGCTGTATTGCGTCCCATGCGTACCGATCCTCTACGTGATCACCGGCATGAACAATGCCACCGCATACGACTATCTCGACCCCATTATTGCTCCGGAGGTCTGTGCTCCGCTGGTGAAACAACTTCGCGATGTCGCACCGGAATATGTCGTTGTTTATGATGGGTTGCGATTCTGGGACCAATACGAGTTTGGAAAGGAATTCGGCGTGGACGTGGCCGCATATATTTCCGAACATTACACGGACGTGTACAAGTCGGGGAATTACAGAGTCCTTCGGCTAAAACCTGAAATGCTGACATCCGCTGTTTCGAAATAGCGGCCAGATTCAAATGAGATCCATGAGTCAATCCGAAGTGGCTATCTCGGTTCGTGGGCTGTCCAAGTCCTACACCATCACTCACGACCGGGAGAAACATGT
>Ga0302326_10030841_pt1 | contig 10720 bp, 5 predicted proteins | sample Palsa_T0_3_FD_202264 | JGI IMG/M metagenome (GOLD analysis project Ga0302326, IMG submission 202264) | Peat permafrost microbial communities from Stordalen Mire near Abisko, Sweden - Palsa_T0_3 | ecosystem: Environmental > Terrestrial > Soil > Palsa > Peat permafrost | place: Sweden: Abisko...
CCGTATCAGCCGGATCTTCTCATACGCGGTTTCGAGGCCTCCCCGGTGCTCGGGACGCCGCAGGGCCTAGCCGTGTACCAGAACGGCGTCCGCATCAACGAGGCCTTCGGTGATGCGGTCAATTGGGACTTCTTTCCTGACATTGCCATCGACCGTGTCGATGTCGTTGGCTCCAATCCGGTGTATGGCCTAAACGCGCTCGGCGGCGCCGTTTCGGTCACCATGAAAAACGGCTTTACCTACAAGGGCGGGGATGCCGAGTACGGGGGCGGTTCATTCGCCCAGCGCTACGGTGAGGCACAATTCGGCGCCAGCAACGACAACTTCGGAGTTTATGTCGCCGCGCGCGATCTCAACATGAATGGCTGGCGCGAGTTCGCAGCGGATAAGCTGCGCCAGTTCTATGGCGACCTGGGCTACCGCAACGGCGGCTGGAGCTTCGATGTCTCCTACACGCATGCAGACAATCGGCTCTTCGGGCAGGGAGCCGCACCGATCCAATCAGTGAAAATCAGTACTGAGAACGTCTTTACCGGGCCGCAGGATAATTTGAACCGGCTGGATTTTGCCACCTTGAACGGGTCGTGGGCCGCAACCGACACGCTTTCCTTGCAAAGCGTTGTCTACTATCGCCACTACAGGCAGACTGTCGCCAACGGCAATACCACGGACTATGAACAGTGCATGCCGCCGCAGTACACGACGATTCTGTGCCAATCGGACGGCCTGACACCGATCAGGCAACCGAACGGCCACTACATACCGGACCTTACCGACGACGGCACATATTTTATCGGCGAGAACGATGCGGAACTGAGCGGCTCCCAGACCGTCGGCGGCTCATTGCAGATGAGCGGCAACGCCCCTCTCTTTGACCGCGGCAATCAATGGACAGTGGGAGCGAGCGCCGATGTTGGACATGTCAACTACCTGACCACCACGCAGATCGGGGTCATCAATCCGGCGCTCACCGTGCTGCCGTCGCCCTATTACGTCTACACGCCGGAAACCTCGCCGTTCGGCGGCAGCCCGACCCACTTGATTGCCGACAACAACTACTACGGCTTCTATGCGACCGATACGTTTGATGCCACTGACAAACTTTCGATTACCGCAAGCGGACGCTACAACGTTGCGATACTGGATCTCTTCGACCAGCTCGGCACCAATCTGAACGGTGAAAACCGCTACACGCACTTCAATCCGGCACTTGGCGCAACTTACAAGATAACGCCCGCGGTAACCGCGTACGCTGGGTATTCCCAGACCAATCGCGCACCGGATGCGAGCGAGATCGAATGCTCGGATCCACTGCTGCCCTGCCTGCTGCCCACCAATCTTGCGGGAGACCCGCCGACCCTGAAACAGGTCATCGCGCACACGTTTGAGGTAGGACTACGCGGCCGGTTCACCCTGCCGAATGACGCGACCGGGCGGTTAACCTGGAGTGCGAGCGCCTACAGGACCAATCTCGACGACGACATCTATGGCATCGCGACCTCGGTTTCGACCGGCTTCTTCCAGAATATCGGCCAGACGCGCCGCGAGGGGTTCGACGGCAGCCTCAATTATCAGCAGCCGAGCTGGTCCGCCTATGTCAACTACAGCTACATCGATGCGACATTTCAGTCGGCGCTGTTCCTGAATTCGCCGCAGAACCCCTTCGCCGACGTCAACGGCAACATTCATGTCGAGCCTGGCGATCACCTGCCTCTTATACCGGGGAATCGGGTCAAGCTGGGGGCGGACTTCGCGATATTGCCGAACTGGACGGTGGGCGGCTCGCTCGTGTTCGTCAGCGACTCGTTCTACAAGGGCGACGAGTCGAACCAGAATCCCGAGTTACCCGGTTATCACGTGTTCAACCTGCACACCACGCTGCACGTTACGAAGCGCGTCGATGTGTTTGCCACAATCGATAACGTCACGAACGAGCGGTACACGACGTTCGGTCTGTACAGCGACCCGACCGGCGTCAATGCTCCCGGCGTACCTCCCGGAGCGGGCACGAACGGCCCCGGTGTCGATAATCGGTTTCAAAGTCCGGCCATGCCTTTCGCAGTATTTGGCGGCGTGCGCGTGAACTTCTGAGTGCCCGCGCTCAGTGCCCTGCCCCCGCAGGCACTGGCGCGCGCTTGCCGCGCGGCGCAATCCAGATCGCGGCCGCGGCAAGCACGAATACGAACGCGGTGACAAAGAATACCCGGTCGGTTGCGAGCATCACCGCCTGCGTCTGCACCATCCCGTCAAGTTGACGCAGCGCCTGGCCTGCGGTCGAACCCGCCCGCACCAGAGTATCAAGCAGCGCCTGGCCGCCGTTTAGGGCTCCGGCAAGATCCACCCGCCGCGCATCTGCAATATCCTCCCATTTTGTCGTCGTGATGGAGGTTGCGAAGGCCGCGGAGGTCGAGCGCATGAACGTAAGAAGTCCCGCTGCCGAGGTCGTTTCACGCGGCAGGACCGATCCCAGCGCTACGGCCATCAGCGGTATGAAGAAGAAAGGCATGGCGAAACCCTGCGCCAGCTGCGGCCACACGATCCGCAGGAAATCGGTGTCCGTGGTAAAGGTGCTGCGCCACAGAGTCGCCAGGCCGAACACTACCATGCCGATGGTTACCAGATAGCGCGAGTCCCGCGTCACCGTCATGCGTGCGACAATGGGGGACATGATGACGGCAAATATTCCCGTAAATGCGGTGGCGCGGCCCGCCCAGGTTGCCGTGTAGCCGAGATTGAGCTGCAGCCACAGCGGCACCAGCACAACGGTTGAAAAGAATGCGCCGAAAGCGATCGACATGACGACCGCGGCCGCGGCGAAGCCGCGGTGCCGAAACACGCGAAGGTCGACGATCGGGTGCGCATCCGTGAGCTCCCAGATCAGGAAGGAAATGAAGCCGATCAGGGCGATCACGGCGAGCGTAATGATGAAGGGCGAGTCAAACCAGTCAAGGTCCTTGCCCTTGTCGAGCATGATCTGCAACGCCCCTACCCACGTGATGAGCAATGCGAGTCCGGTAAAGTCGACGGGTATGCGCTGGGTCGCGGTCTCGTGCTTGGAAAGGATGCGGCGGATGAGGATGGCAACCGCGATCGCCACGGGCACGTTGATGAAAAAAATCCAGGGCCACCCGACGCCGTCGACAAGTGCACCGCCGAGTAGCGGCCCGACGATGGGCGCGACCACTGTCGTCATCGCCCACAGGCCAAGCGCCGCGCTCTGCTGGTGCGGCGGAAAGATTCTTCGCAGCAGGGTCTGGGAGAGCGGCATCATCGGTCCCCCGCAAACGCCTTGCATTACGCGAAACAGCACGAGAAACCCCAAAGACGGGGCAAACCCGCACAGCGCCGAGCAGATGCCAAAGCCGATCATGGCGGCGACGAAGAGCCGCACTGCGCCGAAGCGCTGCGCGAGCCAGCCGCTCAAGGGCACCATGATGGCCTCCGCGACAGCGTACGAGGTGATGACCCAGGTGCCCTGGCTTGGCGATACGGCAAGGCCGCCCGCGATGTTGGGAACGGAGACATTGGTGATCGTCATGTCGAGCACGACCACGAAATTGGAGACGGCGAGCAAGCCGCCTGCAAACCACAGCGGCGCACCGCTCATCGGCGAGAAGTCACTCGCTGGCGTGTCGGCTCCGATTCGAGCAGGTGCGGCCACGACGATCGATCCCGCGGCCTAGCGCTGCGCTACGTTGATGTCGGCGTTCATCGACAATCCCACGCGCAGCGGATGAGCCCGCAGCTCCGCAGGATCGAGTGCGATGCGCACCGGCAGGCGCTGCACCACCTTGATCCAGTTGCCGGTCGCATTCTGTGCGGGAATGAGCGCGAAGGCAGCGCCGGTCCCGCCACCGATGCCAACCACCTTGCCGTGATATTTGACGGACCCGCCGTACAGGTCGGAGGTCAGCACTGCCGGCTGCCCAAGGCGCACATTGCGCAGCTGCGCCTCTTTATAGTTGGCATTCACGTAGACCGCCTCGATGGGCACGATGGTCATCAATGTCTGGCCGGGCTGCACCTGCTGGCCCACCTGGACGGAATACTTGGCAATGACCCCATCGATGGGCGCCGTGATGCGCGTGCGCTCGAGATTAAGCTCGGCCTGCGCAACCTTGGCACGTTCCACGGCAACTTCCGGATTGGCCTCGGGGCTCACACCGTCGATGAGCGCGCTATTGACTGAGCGCTGGCCGATCGCCGCCGCTTTTTGCGCAATTGCCTGGGTGTGCGCCGCCTTGGCTCCCGCCAGTGCCGCCTGTGCGCTGTCAAACGAATTTTGCGCCATCGTCAACTCATCCCCCGATACGGCTCCCGAGGCGCTCAGCGCTTGGCGACGCGACAACTCCACCCGCGCACGCGTAAAGTCTGACTCCGCGCTTGCCACCTGCGCGGCGGCATGCGCGATGTCCGCATCGCGCGAGTTGACCTGACCGCCAAGCGCCGCATCGTTCGCGAAATAACCCTGCACCTTGCGCTCGACCTGGCCGAGCTGCGCCTGCGCCTGCGCGAGCGCAAGTTTGGCGTCGGCGCTGTCGAGCAGCACCAAGAGCTGACCCTTCTTCACGACGTCCGTGTTGCTGACGTACGACGCAGCCACCGGGCCCCCATAAAGAGGGGTGACCAGGGCAACATCGGCATCCACGTAGGCATTGTCGGTCGTCACCTGTCCGGCGGTGATCCAGAAGAACGTCAGCGTGCCGAGCGTCGCGACCACGACGACCGCGGCGAGAATCATGAAGAGATGTTTGCGCTTGCTCACCGGCGCTTTGGCATCGGCGTTTTCCGCACGTGCCGGCGCAGCTGCGGCAGGAGGCTCAGCCGCGGGCGTGCTGTCGAGCAGTTTCATTGGTGAATTACGAGCTGTATTGGAGTTAGACATGGAAGGATCCTAAGTAAAAAGTGCATCAGCTCTCGACGTAGCCACCGCCGAGGGCCTGCACCAGCTGCACATCGAGCGTGAAGGCGCGGGCGTCGAGATCGGCAACGATCATGCGTGCTTGCAGCACGGCATCCTCGGCCAGCAGCACGGATTGATAATTGGCAAGTCCGCCCTCGTAGCGCAGGCGGGTAAGCTTGTAGGCCTCCTCGTCTGCTGCCAGCGCCGCCCTGCTTTCCTGCAGTCTCACGCCGAGTGCACGCTCGCTGGCCGCCGTGTCCGCAAGCTCCTGCAGTGCCTGGACGAGCGTCGCATCGTAGCTCGCCACCGCGTCGTCATAGTCCGAGCGTGCGCCGCGGTACTGGTCGCGCAGGCGGCCGCCTTCAAAAATCGGCAAACTTACGGCCGGCCCCACACTGCCGATCTGGGAGCTGTCCTTAAATAGGAGGCTCGCGAAAAGCGCCTGCTGGCCAAGGTAGGCCGACAGATTGATGTTCGGGTAGAACTGCGCTTTCGCAACGTGAATTCGCTTGGCCGCAGCTTCCGCCCGCCAGCGCGCGGCGACGACGTCGGGGCGGCGGCCGAGAAGCTGCGCCTGCAGCTGCTCGGGCAGGCCGAAGGACTTCAAGTGCGACACTGCAGGGCGTTCGATGCTGATGCCGCGATCCGGGCCCGCACCCATCAGAGCCGCAATCCGGTTGCGCGTCTGCGCAATGTCCTCATCCACGGCGGCCATCTGCGCACGCGCCGCAGGCGCACCGGCTTCGGCCTCCTTCAGCTCCGCGCGTGTATCAAGTCCGTTGTCCACCCGCCGCAGGACAAGACCCTCGGTCTCCTCTTTATTACGTACGGAGCGTTCCGCGACATCACGTTCAGCGAACAGACGTGCCAGATCCGCATAGGCAAGAGCAATCCCCGTCGACAGCGCAAGCCGTGCTTCGGCGGCATCCGCCTGCGCGGCGCGCAGGTCAGAGGTCGCGGCCGCAATCGCTGCGCGATTCTTGCCCCAGAAATCAAATTCGTAGCCAAACTTCAATTCCAGATAAGCCGAAGAGTTGTAGCCACGTGGGAGATATTGCGCGAACTGGGGAGGAAAGCCCTGATTCAGGCTTTCTTTGACCTCAGCGTACCCGCCATCACCCTCGAGCGTCGGCAAGCGCGCCGCCTGCGCCTCGCCGGCCGTGGCGGCCGCCTTCATGATTCGGGCTTGTGCCTGCGCCATGCTGGGCGCACCCTGCAGCGCGCCATCGATCAGGCTGGTCAGCTGGGAGTCCCCATAGGCGCTCCACCATCCATCGGACGGCCATTCGGCAGCCGGCGCGCTAAAACTCTGGGTGACCGCATAGTCGGCAACAGGTTTCGGACCGCGCTCGCTGCTCATGGGCGGCAGCGATGCACACGAGGCGAGACCCAGGGTGGCTACGGCCAGGACCCAGATAGGCTTAGACTTGGCGTACGACATAAGGCATAAGCTAATAACTGACCGTACAGTACGGTCAGACTGTGGTACTATGAGGCACCATCTAGGCAAGGTCAAGGAAAACCGTACTGTACGGTCACACACATGACGGCATTATCCGCACCGCGCGCCCCTACCCGCGACGAGCGCCGCGAGACCATCCTCAAAGTCGCGCGCGAAGTGTTTTTCGAGCAGGGCTACACGGCAGCATCCATGTCGACCATTGCCGCGCGGCTCGGCGGTTCCAAAGGCACTCTTTATAACTACTTCAAGAGTAAGGAGGAGTTATTCGAGGCGCAGGTTCGGGATTTGTGCGGCGCGGCCGCGGATCGTATCTCCGAGATGTCGGCCGAAGGCGAGCCTGTGGACGCGCTCACGCGACTTGGCGAGCAGTATCTGCAGCACCTCTACTCTGAAGAGACCGTGCAGATGTTTCGCATCCTCGTCGCCGAAGCGCAGCGCAGCCCCGAGCTGGCACGCGTTTTCTATGAGGTCGGGCCGGCCCGCGGCCAGCAGGGACTGCAGAGTTATCTGGAAACTGCCAGAGCGCGCGGCGCGCTCGAGATTGCCGACTGCGCACTCGCTGCAGAACAGTTCCTGAGCCTGTGCAAGGGCCGCGCGCACCTGCAGTTTCTGCTGAATCTCATTCCGCCGCTCAAGCCTGCGGAGATCCGCCTGCACATCGCGCAGGCGGTCGGCGCATTCATAACGCTGTATGGCCCGAAGCGCGCGCGCTGACTCGCGCGGCGCATGCCTCACGCCATCAAAATCTCTGGCTGAACTTAAGACCTACCGTGCGTGGTGGTACGGGCAAGTCATAGACCGCCACCTGACCGCACTCTTGAATGTCGCACTCAGCATAGCGGCTCAGCACACCACGGTTGTCGAACGCATTATCCAAATACAATTGCGCCGTCAGGCCGTTTTTTTCAATCGACGCTGTGAAATCGGTAATCGCGTAGGATGGCATTTCACCCAATGCATCCCGCGCGACAATACGCAGGTCGGCCCAGCGCGGTCCCACGTAGACCTCAGAGGCCTGCACATTTCCCCGAAAGCCGCCGCCGAGTGCGAAGCTGTAGCGCGCCGTCAGGTCGCCCTTGAATTTTGGCGTCGTCGGCAGCTGCGTACCCGAGGGCGCGTAGTCCTCATAGCCCGGCGAAGTACACGTACTCGGTGTCTCGCCCTTGCAGAATGGCTCCTTCAGCTTGGCATCGAGCAATGAGAAGCCCCCCGAGAGCGTCAAGCCTTCGGAAACGGCAAACTCCAAATCGGTTTCAAGACCCTTGATTTGCGCTTTATCCGCGTTGTCGATAATCGTGAGCGCGTTCGGACCCAGGTATGAGAATTGAAAGTTATTCCAATCCTCGACAAATATTGCGCCATTGAATCGCAGACGATGATTGAACCAGGTGGTTTTCCAGCCCAATTCGTAGTTCGTCAGGTAATCCGGCATATAGGGCGGCAGTGTGCCACCGCCGTTTCGATTGACGCCGCCGGGGCGGAATCCCTTGGACCAGGTCGCATAGATAAGGTGGTCGGGGTCGAACTTATAGGTGAGATTAACCTTGGGCAAGTTTCCTGAGCCTTCGCTCTTACCATTCAGATCGACACACGGCGCGCCGCGAAAGGGCTGCGAGCCCGGGAAGCACGTCGCGACACCTTCACCCGGGCCGTAGATGAAGTTCTCGCCGAAACCATAGAACCCGTACAGGGTGTTATCGTAGGTGTAATGGCGGATGCCGCCGGTCAAAGTCAGCTGCGAGGTGATATCAAATGCCGCCTCGCCGAATACTGCGGCGTCGCGGTCCACGCGCTGTTCATCGGTGAGCCAGACACTCCCGGGCCAGTCGGGAACCGAGAGGTATGTCGACAGGGGATCGCCGCCGTTGTCGATGACGTAATCCTGCAATATATCGTGCAACTGCCGCTGCAGGAACACTCCGGCCGTAATTCGGAATCTATCCTCCTTCGGCGAAGTCACGCGCAGCTCGTTACTGATCTTGGTGAAATGATCACGTCCTTTAATGTACTGCGCGGGGTTAATGAGTTTGCCCGCGTTGTCCGTAAAATTCACGCCGGCGCCAGAGGCCTGATCGTAGAACAGCGAGTAGTCGGTGTAGTCCTCGAACTCATGCGTATTGCGCGCCAGATAGCCGCCCGAATACACGATGTCGAAATTGCTGATCTTGCCTTCAACGGTAAGCGCTGACTGCATCCACGAATCGCGCGTGGAGTCATTGAACCACTGCCAGGTGTCAAGATCGCCGGCTTCCGGATTGTAGGAAAAGGGACCCTGCCCAGTGGTCGTGACCTGGCCCATCGCAGTCGGGGTGATCGTCCAGCTGTCATTGATATCGAGCTTAAGTGCCATGCGGCCGCCGCGCGTGTCCACATCGTTGGCATCTTTTTTGACAAACGGTGCATCGCTGAACGCGATGCCCGAAGTCGGGAACGTAACGGTTTTGGGAACGACGTCGATGAATCCCGCCTTGTGCTCATCCCAAGCCACCAGGCGAATCGCCGCCATCGGGCTCAAGGGGATGTTCAGGAACCCTTCGACGGAGTAGCCCACACCGCCGTGACTGACGTCGTTGACTCCCAGGTCATAGCCGGCCGCGAAGGCCGTGGGATCGGGCTTGTTCGTGATGATGCGAATCGTCCCGGATTCCGAACTTGCTCCGTAGAGCGTCCCTTGGGGACCCTCCAAGGCTTCAACACGGGCGATGTCATAGATATGGATGTCGAGGAGTCCGTCGATAGTCGTGACCGGCTGCTCGTCCAGGTACACACCCACCGTCGGCAAAGAGCCCGAATGATTCTCAACCGAACTGCTCGAGACGCCGCGCATGTAGACGTGCTCGAAGCCGGGGCCGCTACTTTGGAACTCCACACTGGGCAGGAACAATGCATAGTCGTCGAAGTTCGTAACATGGAGCTGTTCGAGCTTCGCAGTCCCAAGCGCTTGAATACTAATGGGAACGTCTTGCAGATTTTCCGCGCGCTTTTGCGCGGTGACGACGATTTCCTCAAGCCCTGCGTTCTCGGCAGTGCGCTCCTGCGAGTAGGCCGACGGGATGCATGCGAGTAGCGCCGACGCAACAGGAGTCGCCTTGCAAACGTACCGTTGAGCGGTCTTGGCTTGAATCCGCGCTAATTTTCGTCGGCGGCTACGCGTCATTATTCAATCTCCCCGTTGTGTTTACGCCCCTCTATAGCGGAGGGTATGCCATTACAGCAGAATTTCAAAATACTGGCGCCGCTGGGTAGGCGTCGAGCACGGAACCCAACGCCTCTTTCAGTGGCGCAAGCCAAGGCTCGTAGTGGCGCCAATGATCGACGGCGTCGCTGAAGATCGGCTGGCGCACCTGCTGTGAGCTTGCGGTGCGCACGGCACGCTCATTTTCGTAGAAGCGCAGGCAGCCCTCTTCATATGGCAGATTGCAGTACGCAAGGAGCTGCCGCACTTGGCTCTCGGTGTCGGCGACCATGGATTCATAGACGACCCTGTGGATCCGTCCGGGCAGCACCGCATCGAAGTGCGCCATGAGTTCCACATAGTCTCGATAGTACCGGCCGATGTCCTCCAGGTCGTACGTGAAGCTCTGGCCGCGCGCGAAATGCTGTTTGAATCCCGAGAAGCAGCACGCGAGCGGATGGCGGCGTGCGTCGATGATCTTGGCACTTGGCAGCGCGAGATGAATGAGTCCGATGTGCGCGAAGTTGTTCGGCATCTTATCGATGAAGCGCGGCGCGTCGCTCTTGCGCTGAATGCGCGTCTGGCTCAAGTACTGCTCGCCAAGCGCACGGCATTCCTCGGCGGTAAGTGCGGCCAGTACTTCAGGATAGTTGGAACCGTGCGATTTACCGCCGACTCCAGATAGGGTCTTCGCGATCGCCGGGATATCCGGCAACTCCATCGTGCCCTCAACCTGCGAATGGCTCGAGAGGATCTGTTCCAGCAAAGTCGATCCCGCCCGCGGCAGGCCCACGATGAAGATGGGATCGGCCGCGACGGAGCCGTAGCCGGCGCGTTCCTCGAAGAACTCCCGCGTCATAAGCGCCTTGCTGCGCTGTACGTGTGTCGTCATTTCCTTAGAGGCATATCTGAGGCTGTTGCGCCGTATGCGGTTGCCCTGCACGTAATTCTCGAACGATTCGGCATAGGAGCCGGCGTCTTCGAGTGCCTTGCCCATTGCAAAGTGCAGGTGAAAGCGATCCTCGTCGGCAAGAGCGTCGCGCTCGTGCTGCCGGCGCATCGCATCCAGGTCCGCCGCCGTGAAGCGAAATGTCTTCAGATTCGCAAGACTCCAGTACGCCTCGCCCAGGCTCGGCTGCAATTCGACGCTTTTGCGGTAAGCAGCGATGCTGTCCTCCTC
>Ga0302326_10030842_pt1 | contig 10720 bp, 10 predicted proteins | sample Palsa_T0_3_FD_202264 | JGI IMG/M metagenome (GOLD analysis project Ga0302326, IMG submission 202264) | Peat permafrost microbial communities from Stordalen Mire near Abisko, Sweden - Palsa_T0_3 | ecosystem: Environmental > Terrestrial > Soil > Palsa > Peat permafrost | place: Sweden: Abisko...
TGCATCACCTCAGCGCGCGCATCCCCAACTACAACCTCCAGCGCGCGCACGATGAGAACCCGATGTTCCACAACGTACCCACGCTCTCGCTCGTCGAGGGCCTCCGCGCCGTGAGACTGAAGCTTTACGACGAGCAGCGTCGGCAGATGGTGAGCTTCGCGCAGGCCCGGGAGCACGCCGGCGCCGCGTCCGTCACGCTGAGCACTCACTGAATCTCGTCCGCAGGGGCCGCCGCGACCTCAGCATGCGAGCGACCAGACGCGACCAACTTCGCGCTCATCTTGACCGTCTTGACGGCACCCGTCGCCGCCGCTTGAATCGTGGCGCCGAACACCAGGACCACGAGGCCAGGGATAAACAGCACGCTCGATCCCAGCATCAGAATGCCGATGCGGGCGATTAAGTACGGCGGCGTGCAGACCACCGCCCCCAGCGCTCCACCTACGGCGCTGGCGGTCAGCTTGTCGCGCCGCGACGAGGTCGGCTTGACCCCGATCAGCCGCGACGGAACCGCGACGTAGCACACCATCATCACGCCGACGACGACGCTCAACGAGATCCCGAACCATGGCCGTCCCCAGCGTGTGACGACCATAGTTGAGAAGCCGAGCAACAGGCCGACGACGAGACCGGAGCCCAGGATCACCGTGAGGTGAGAGCGGGCCTTGGCGAATGCCGGGCGAAGCTTCGGGACGCCCGATTGGACGATGGCGAACCCGAACACGGCATTGAGGAAGAAGCTGGCCGCGGTGATCGAGGCGATGACGAGCACGATCGGGATCAGCACCGGGCCGCGCAGCACATCGAAGGACTTATCGTGCAGCACGTGTGCCTTCAGGTCGTACATCGCGAACCAGATCCACATCGCCGGCAGAATCTGGACGAGCGTCAGCCGCCAGTTCGAGAACAGCAGCTTGAGACCGTCGAAGAGCATCGCGATGCCGCCGACCACCAGCGCGAGCGGGGCGAGCAGACGATGTGACCGGCTGACCCGCAGCACCATCTCTTCCACCATCGCATCGTCACCCTCACGGACCGCCCGCACGAACCGTCGGACGTGGGCCCACTGAGTCGCCTCTGGCGCTCGCCCCGACCCGTCGTCCGCGCTGCGCGCGGCCGCTGGCTCAGGCGCGTCGGTTTCCGTGCCCACGGTTTTCGTGCCCACCGCCACTCAGACTACGCCCGAACGGCCGTCGATACCAACCGTCGGCGACGCTGGAAGCGAACGCCTCCGCGGTCGCCTGCTCCCGACGGGCTTGCGCCCGACTACGCCCCGCGCCGCCGTACCTCGGTTCGGCGTCGGCGGCGGCCGGTTACCTGCCACGGGCCGGGCGTGAAGTCGAGCACGAGATTGACGAGCCATACGATCAACGTCGCCTCTACGAAGCTCCAAAAGCCCTGGACATGGAAGCCGTCGACGATGTTGTTGGTGAGGACGAGCATCAAGAGCGAGACGAAGAACCAGGCGACTCCCAGCGTGAGGATCGCCAGCGGGAGCGTAACCAGCCGTATCAACGGCTTGAGCATCGTGTTCAGCACGCCGAATACGGCGGCGGCGGCGATGAGGGCCCCGGCGCTGGAGACGGTCACTCCGGCGAGCAACCCGGCCACGATGGCGAGCACGAGGGCGTTCGTGCCCCACGAGATTGCCAGCCGCACGGGTAGCGAGGGCGAACGGGCTGTGTTCTCGGCTCTGGCCATGACTGGAAGCTCCTGGTCACAGCGTACTGCGCGACTCAGCGGGCGAGCAGACCGCCTTCCACGGCGAGCGCCTCGCCGGTCACGAACGACGCGGCGGGCGAACTGAGCCACGCGATCGCATGGGCCACCTCGGCCGGGAGGCCCAAGCGACCCATGGGCACGAAACCGATCAGGCTGTCGCGAAACCCGGGGAAGCGAGCGAACGTCTCATCCATCATCGGGGTATCGATCGCGCCCGGGCAGACCGCGTTGACGCGGATCCCGGCGGCGGCGTATTCGATCGCGGCCGTTTGGGTCAGGCCGAGCACGCCGTGCTTGCTCGCGGTGTAGGGCGATGCGTGCGCTGAACCGCGGACGCCGAGGGTCGAGGCGACGTTGACGATCGCGCCGCCGTTGCCGCGACCGATCATCGCACCGATCTCCCGCCGCATCGCCAACCACGTGCCTCTGAGGTTGGTGGCGACGATTCTGTCCCATTGCTCGTCGGGGTACTCGTGGGTCGCGCCGTGGCCGCCGCCAACGCCAGCGCAGTTGGCCGCGCAGTCCAGCCGCCCACACGTCTCAACCGCGTAGAGAACCAGCGCGGCGACGTCGTCATCATCGGTCACGTCTGCGGCCCGAAACAACGCATCGTGCCCAGCTTCGCTCAGTTGCGCAACGGTCTCGGCACCCCGATCAGCATCGACATCGGAGGCGACCACGCGCGCGCCCATCGTGGCGAAGACCCGCGCCGTTGCCTGTCCAATGCCTGACGCCGCCCCGGTGACCAGCGCCACTCTGCCGCTCAGGCCGTAATCGAAGGCCGCGGCGTCATTCACGCGGATCGCATCCCCACGCCGCCGGCGCGCCCTATTTGCCGGTTGTGCGATGCATTGCGTGACGCGCGTGACCAGGATTTCCCCGTCCCGCACCCACCCCGTCGCGGGCTGCGCCCCGAACCGGCGGCGGTGTCCGGCGGACGAGCAAACGCAGGGCCCGATCGTCTGAGCCCTCCTCTGTACGCTCGGTCAGCGCCTTCGGATGAACCGTTCGGAACATCGGACCTCGGCCCGGATCCACGACGGCCACCACGACCTTCGACCGGCTCGGCGTGTCGAACACGATGCCGTCGAGTGCGGGGCCACCACTGGCGACCCGGACGAGGTCACCGACGCTTGCGGGCTCCATCGACACAGCCTACCGTCACTCACCGGCGGCGCGTCAGCGAGGAGCGGCAGCATCCGCCCGGCCACGATCGCGCCTGGTGGCCAAGTGAACCGAACGAGCCGGGGCCCGGAGAGGGGTGGGCCCCGGCTCGTTGGAAACGCGCACGACCCGCACAAATGTCAGCCGGCGGATGGTGTTCAGCGCTCCTCGGTTCTGCTCCCGCCTGGATCGGGAGCCTCGCCGATGATCCCGGGGGGCGGATTGGGATCGCGACAAGCTCGAGTTGAGTGGTGCACAGTGACCTCCCGGGTTGCTTAACCTGAGAAGTCACGTTGGTCCTGCTGCTCGAATTGTCACCGAGCCCCAGGACTGGTGCCCTCGTACCAAGAGGTTACCTCGCGCGTCAAGTGGATATCGTCGACGGCGCCGGCAACGTGACATTCGCGCGGTGTCCAGCTCGAGCCAGAGCGGCGTCAGACCATGAGGCGACGGTGCTTCAGGCAACCACGGCTACCGCCGCCGATGGCGGCCGGGGCCGGAACGGTCGCAGTTCGTCGCTGCCCCGGCCCACGACTCCGTAGCTCGCTTCAGGCACTTCGTTCCATACGCCGGGGACATCGCCGAGGGGCTCGGACACGACCAGCCGTGCCTGCGTTGACTCGGCTTGGAACAGCTGCCCGTGGGGGTAGAGCTTGCGCAAGGTCGGGATGTCGGTCGTGTAGAACAGGGACCGCGACCTCCCCTCGCTCGAATACCGGAAGAACCACAAGCCCTCTCCGTCGGTGGTGGCGATGGTGCCCTGGAACGGATCAGGGACCCCAAGCCGGGCCCCGACGGCTTCGACGAGGCCGATCGTCCGTTCAACCGCCGTGGGCGGGTCGGCTGGCAAACCGAAGGTCAGAGCGAGGAAGAACAACACCTCAGAGTCGGTCTGGCCTGTGATCTCGGGATACAACGACGGGTCGACGGCGAACACCAGGTCGCGCTTCAGGGTGGCAAACTCGTTGATGTATCCGTTGTGCATGAACAGCCACTGGCCGTAGCGGAACGGGTGGCAGTTCGTCTGCTGCACGGCACTCCCGATCGCGGCGCGAACATGAGCGAAGAAGTGCGACGAGCTGACGTGATCGGCCAGCTCGCGCAGGTTCTGGTCGTTCCAAGCCGGCTCAGTGCTGCGAAAGACGCCCGGGGTCGGGACGGCGGCGTACCAGCCGACGCCGAATCCGTCACCGTTAGTCGGCTCCGCACCGAGCCGCGCGTGGAGGCTCTGGTCGATCAACGAAGCGGCCGGCGCGTACAGCGCTTCCCGCAGGAGGATCGGAGCGCCCGAGTATGCGAGCCAGCGGCACATTGCCGCTCCTTTCTGTCCGGGGGTGTCATGACGTCAAACTTCCGTGCTGACCCGCGCTGCTGAGGCCCCGCCCGGTCGGGGCCTTCATGATGGATGCATGGTTTAGGTCTGCAGATCCAGGATCGCGCCAGCGAGCCATTCAGCCTCATGCTGCCACGAGACCACGGCCGTTGCGGGCCGGACAACGAACTTCGACAGCCCGGCGTCGAGGTAGCGAACGATCAGCGTGCGCAGAGCCTCGGCACCGACCGGGAGCAGCCTGAGCGGATCGAGGTCGCCGCGTCGGGCGCGAAAGTTGCTCAGCACCTCAGCGTCGGGGCCCGTGCGGGCATAGGCGAGGCTCAGGCCATAGTGCTCGGGATCGATCCGACGACCGGCACGCTCCGCTGACTCCTGAATACGTGCGCGGGCGACGCGCGCTTCCTCGGGCGTCACCATCGCTCCGAGCCATCCGTCGGCGACTCTGCCCACCCGCTCGAGCGCCCGTGGGCCGCGCCCACCGAGCCATACCTCGAGAGGGTCCTGAACTGGGCGCGCTGCCGGTGCCAGTGCGGTGAAAGACCAGCGATCCGAGTGATGTGCGACCTCTTCACCCGCCCACCAGGACCGGACCAGGCCAAGGACCTCTTCGAGCACGGCACCGCGGTTGGCACCGTTGAGACCGAGCGCCTCGCGGTCGCCCGGTTGATCGAGGCCCGGCACGAAGCTCAGCAGCAGCCGACCGTGTGAGAGCTGGTCAAGTTGCGCCAGCTCCTTGGCCAGCAGAAACGGATTGCGCCCCAACGGGACAACGTTGGCGCCGAGGCGCAGGGCACTGGTTCGCCCGGCGATGACGGCCAGCCCAAGCAACGGATCAAGCACCGGCGCAAGCGGAATGTCCGAGAGCCAGATGCCATCGAAACCACTCGCCTCACACGCTTCGGCAAAGGCCAGGATGCCCGTGCTCTCCAGCGAAGCGCTGGGCGGAGCGACGGCGAAACGAACCTTCATAGCGCAAGCACCGAGAGCCTAGTCTGGCAGACGCCCGGATTGCAGCGGGCGCTCCAGCGAGTCGTCCATGCCGTCGGCTGGTGCTCAAGAACCGCGCCAGAACGCCGATGTTGTTGTGATGACCCTGATCTCACTTCGGCGGATTGTGGCTCTCGTCCTGACGTCGGTGCTGCTGATCGGTGGCACGGTGTTCGCCGCGGCGACGCTCGAGCGCAACAGCGACCTTCACGCCGCTAACCAGCAGAGTGCCTCTCAGCTCATGCTGACGGCCATGATCAACCAGGAGACCGGCGCCCGAGGTTATTTCCAAACCCACGATACGGTGTTCCTGCAACCGTACAACGAGGGCGACGCCGCGTTCGGTCAAGCGCTCTCGCAGTCGCGTGCGCTCGCCGGTGCGGATCCGGTGCTGGAGCTGGCGTTGACCAACCAGGCGCAGCGCAGCGCTATCTGGCACGCAGAAGCGCAGGCACAGATCAACCGCCTGCGAAGCACCGGACACGCGCCAACCGTCGTCCAGGCGCTGGCCGACAAGGCGACGATGGACGGATTTCGCGCTGCCAACGCCTCGTTCGACGCTCAACTGGTGCAGCGGCGCGACGCCGCGCTCTCCGCCCAGACGTGGTACTCCGTCGAGCTCGCCGCCGCCCTCGCGATCGCTCTGGTGCTCGCCGGCATTGTGCTCGTGCGTCGCGCAGCGCGTCACGAAAGCCGGCGGCTGGGGCGCCAGCGCGAGCTTCGCGAATTGCTCCAGGTCTCCGAGTCAGAGCGCGAGTCGCGCCTGCTCCTGATCCGCCACATCGAGCGCACGGTGCCGGGTTGCGCCGCCGCGGTGTTCAACCGCAACAACAGTGATGATCGTCTCGAACCGATGCTCAACGAGCAGTCTGAGAAAACGGCGCTGCGTGGTGTCGCGCTCGAGCGACTGAAGCCGCGCTCTTGCCTGGCCGTCCGCCTCACCCAGGCATATGAGCACCGGCCTGGAGAAACCGCCCTGCTGCAGTGTGAAGTGTGCGGCAAGATCGAAGGCGACGTCGCCTGTGAGCCGCTGCTGGTCGGTGGCCAGGTGATCGGCTCGGTGCTGATCGCCCGGCGCAAGATCATTGGCGAGCGGGAGCGTGGCCGCGTGCGCGAATCCGTCGCCCAGGCCGCTCCGATCCTCGCCAATCAGCGCAACCTCGCCCAGGCGCAGCTTCGGGCCGCCAGCGACGCACTGACCGGCCTGCCCAACCGACGCGCTGCCGATGAAACGCTGAAGCGAATGGCGGCGCACGCCGGACGCACGGTCAGCCCGCTCGCGGCCGTGCTGCTCGATCTCGATCACTTCAAGCAGGTCAACGACCTCCACGGCCACGAGCTTGGCGACAAGACCCTCGCCGCCGTCGGTCAGATCCTGAGCTCGACACTGCGCGGAAGCGATTTCGCCGCCCGCTATGGCGGCGAGGAGTTCCTCGTTCTGCTCCCGAACACCGACCGCGAGGCGGCCCGAGACGTCGCCGAGAAGCTCCGCGTCGCGATCGAGGGTGCCGACATCGCGCATATCGTCCCCGTGACCGCCAGCTTCGGCGTCGCCGCTATTCCCGACGACGCCAATGAGGCCGAGCAGATGATCCGCAAGGCAGATCGCGCGCTCTACGCTGCCAAAGCCGGCGGCCGTAACCGGGTCGAGACCGTCGCCCAGTCGGGCGCCATCGCCCCTGCGGCGAGCCTGGCCTGAGGCTCGCCGGCTACTGGCCGACCGCCACTCCCGGGCGATACGGCGACTCGCTCAGCCATCGGGTGAGGGCCTCTGCCGCACATGGTCGGCCGAAGAAATACCCCTGGGCGCTGTCGCATCCGTACGCGATCAACAGGTCCATCGCGGCCTGGTTCTCGACGCCTTCGGCGACGACGGTCAGGCCGAGGCTGTGGGCGAGGTCGATCATCGATTGGACGATGATGGCGGTGTCACTGTCGGCGCTGAGGTTGATTGTGAAGGACGTGTCGATCTTGATTTCGTCGACCGGCAGCGGTTGCAGGTAGGCCAGCGATGAATGTCCGGTGCCGAAGTCGTCGATCGAGATCCTCTCCCCCATCTTGTCCAGGCGGTCGAGGATCTCAGGTGCGGGGGCCTCGATCAGCGCGCCTTCAGTGAGCTCGAGGGTCAGGCGTTCGGGCGCAGTGCCCCAGGTCTGGGTCAGCTCCGCCACCAAGGCAGGGAGGCTGCTGCCGCGACGGAGACTGTGGGGGGAAATGTTGACCGCGAGCGTGAGATCGAATCCGGCTTCGCGCCAGCGGCGCTGCTGGCGGAGCGCCTCGGCCAGCACCCATCGGGTGACCGGCTCGATCAGCGCCGTCCGTTCCACCTCCGGCATGAAGCTGTCCGGAGCTAACAGGCCCAGTTCGGGGTGCTGCCAGCGAACCAGCGCCTCGACACCGGAGATCTCACGGGTCGCGAGGTCGATCTTGGGTTGGTAGTGCAGGACCAGTTCACCTCGCGCGGCGCACTCACGCAGGTCAACCAGCAGGGCGAGTTGACGGGCGACAGCCGTTTCCTGGGTGGCGTCAAACACGGCGTGACCGGCGCCTGTGCGTTTGGCCAGATGCATCGCCGCGCCGGCACGACGCAACAGCGCAGCCGGGGTGCTGCCGTGCTCGGGAAACATCGCAATCCCGACGCTCGCGGAGAGGTGAACGACCTGGTCGGTGATCACGAAGCCCGGTTTGCACGCGTGCTGGATCTTCCAGGCGAGCTCCGCCGCCGCCGTCAGGTCGGTCGTGCCTCCGGGCAGGATCGCGAACTCGTCACCACCCAGCCGAGCGACCACGTCAGCTTCGCGCAGGACGGCCACCAGACGCTTGGCGACCTGCTTGAGCAGCAGGTCACCCTGATCATGGCCCAGCGCGTCGTTGACGTGCGTGAAGCCGTCCAAATCCATCACGACGAGCGCTCGCGGCTCGTGATTGCGATTGCCGGCCGCCAATGCCGTCACCCCGTGCTCGCAGAACAGCGTGCGGTTCGCCAAGCCGGTCAGGCCGTCATGCAGCGCATGACGCTCGAGGCTCTCGGTGTAGGCCTTGCGCTCGGAGACGTCGCGCACGAATGCCAGCGTCAAACTCCGGCCGCCCAGCGAGATCATGCGCTGCTCCACGTCCATCGCGAACGTCGAACCATCGCGACGGCAACCCAGCGTCTCGATCGCCCGGTTTTCCACGCGGGCGCCGACCCGCATCCCGAGCGACGCGCCGGCCAGTTCAGGGAACTCCTCCCGACGCGCGGGCGCGATCATCAGCGTCAGAGGCTGCCCGATCACCTCCTCCTCGCGGTACCCGAACAGGACTCGCGCCGCGGGGTTAAGCGACTCGATCTCGCCTGCCTCGCCAACAGTGACAATTCCGTCGGCCACGCTGTCCAGCACCGCCTCGGTACTGGCTTGGCTGTCGCGCAACGCCGCGTTCAGCCGCGTGATCGAATCCAGCGAGCGCTGCAACTCCTGCGACGTCATGAACAACTGGACCAAGCCAGAGACTTTGGCCCGCAGCACCTCGGGCACCACAGGACTGACGATGAAGTCGATCGCACCACTCTCGTACGCAGCCTGTGACGCCCGGTCGTCGTCCCGGCCGAACGCAGTGATGAAGATGATCGGCGTCTGACTCGAGTCGCTGCGCTGTCGGATCAGGCCGGCCGTCTCGTATCCGTCCATGCTGGGCATCCGGACGTCCATCAGGATCACCGCGAACCTGTGGCGCAGAACGGCGCGCAGCGCCGCCCGGCCCGACTCGGCCTCCACCACGACGACGTCCAACGGTGCGAGCATGGCCCGGATCGCCACCCGCTGACTCATGCGGTCGTTGACCACCAACACCGACGGGCCCAAAGCCGCTTGAAGGCCGTCCTGAGCCATCAACCACGCACGCCGCATGCCGGTCGGGCAGGCGCCGGGGCTGCGCAGCACTCGGCGAGTTTCATACGGCGGTATCGGCACCGGCGAACCCACGCTTGAGTTCGCCGGCCCGATTGCCGCTAGCTCCTACGGGAGCGTCACCGGCCCGCTCGCCCTGATGCTGCCCTGAGCGGCGACCGGATTGCCGTTCATCGAGCACTTGCCGGCCACGATCGGCCCGACCTCGGTGAAACTGGCCGTGTACTTTCCCGATCCAGTGATGCCCGCGTAGACGCCCGTGCCGCTGATGATCTTGAAGGTCCCGGGCTGAACGCTGGTGCCCAGACAGGTCTTCGCGTTGAAGTTGTTCTTGGCGTGCCCCGCCTTGGCCGTCACCTTGATCGTGCCGCCCGGGAACTTCAACGTGCCCTTGCCTGACGGCAGGTTGGCCGTTCCGCCCGCCGTGAAGGCACCGGTGGCGATCGCACTGAAGGTATTTCCAGTGATCGCGGTGCTCACGAACGAGAAATGCTCTGTCTTGGTGGTCGGCGCTGCCGCCGCGGCACCGCTGATCGCGAGCGACGTCGCCACGGTCGCGGCCGCTCCTACGAGAATGATTCTGCGCACACCTGACTCCCTCTGTGGGTGATTATGGGAATGCCACCGCCGCCGCGAGGATCGAAACCCTCGTGCGGGACTAGGTCTCCTAACCGCCAGCGACGGTGAGGGTTGCGCCAAACCTATTGTTTGTTGGTTAGCGTGGCAGGCCGTCAGAGGGTTGAGATGCCTCTGAGTGCGGCAACCATGCCGACGGCCACGAACGCCAGCGCCGCCAGTGCGATTGCCCAACGCAGCCTGTCCACGCGGCCGGCCTCGGCGCGATCGGAGTCGGCGCCATCGGCCTCGGCGCGATCGGAGTCGGCGCCGTCGGACGTGGGCGCCCCCGGCGCGACAACGAGCGCCTCCCCGGTCCGCGCGCGCACAACTGGAGCCGCCTCGCCGGTGGCGACGACGGACCAGGCACGCGCGCGCCGCAAGCCGCCGGCGGCCACCAGCGCGGCTTGCCCAAGGTCGCCTGCTGACGGATAGCGCTCGCTGGGATCCTTCGCCATCGCTCGGCGCACCACATCGTCAAACTCGCGCGGCAAGGCTGGGCACAGCTCCACTGGTGAGGGCGGCGGGGCGTTGAGATGGGCCATCACTCCCGGACCCTCCATCCACCCGGCGAACGGTGGCTCTCCGGTCAGGGTCTCGAACAGCAGGCATCCCAGCGCGTAGACGTCGACGCGGGCATCGATGCGCTGGTTCAAGATCTGCTCGGGGGCCACGTACTCGGCTCGCGCGACGATCGACCCGTGCCGCGTCAGTTCGCCGACTGACGCGGCGGGCTTGGCCAGCCCGAAGTCGCTGAGGTACACGTGGTCTCGCCGGGCCAGCAGGACATTGGAAGGCTTGACATCCCGGTGCAGCATCCCGCGGGCGTGGGCCGCGTCGAGCGCGGCCCCGACCTGGCGGACGATGCGAGCAGCGCGGAGCGGCCCGATGCGGCCCTCCGAGGCGATCAGCGCGCGCAAGTCGGTGCCGTCGACGAGACGCATGGTGATGTAGAGCACGCCGTCCTCATCCCCGGCATCGAAGATGGGAATGACGTTCGGGTGGTCGATCG
>Ga0302326_10030847_pt1 | contig 10719 bp, 9 predicted proteins | sample Palsa_T0_3_FD_202264 | JGI IMG/M metagenome (GOLD analysis project Ga0302326, IMG submission 202264) | Peat permafrost microbial communities from Stordalen Mire near Abisko, Sweden - Palsa_T0_3 | ecosystem: Environmental > Terrestrial > Soil > Palsa > Peat permafrost | place: Sweden: Abisko...
CCGATCAAAACGGGCCGTGGAAGGCAATTCGTTTCACCGCCGATGGCAAACCCTTGCCACAAACAATTGAGTTTGGCGCGGGCGTGATTCCCGCCGCGCTCTGCGCGGATAATAACAACCGGTTGCTTGTCGCCGATGCAGGGCCGGATCAGCAGATCAAGATCTACGATGATTTGGACAAGATGCCGAAGTTGTCGGCCACGGTTGGCGAAAAAGGCGGCATTTTCGCAGGGCCGGTCTGCGGACAATTTGGAGACCTGCGATTCAACAAGCCAACGGGGGTTGGCACGGATTCCAAGAGAAACATCTATGTCGCCTCCAGTGGCTCAGTTGCGGGAGGCAGCACGGTCATCGAATGTTATACACCCGATGGCAAATGCGCCTGGCGCGTGACGGGGCTGACGTTCGTCGACCTGCCGGCGATCGATCCACTCTCCGATGTGGACCTGTTCACCAAGGAAGAGCATTTTGTGCTGGATGATACGAAGCCCCCCGGGGCGGACTGGACCTATCGGGGTTACACGGTCAATCCGTACAAGTATCCCAAGGATCCGCGACTGAGTCTTTCGCCGACCAATGCGCTGGTGAGGCGGATCAACGGCCAGAAATTTCTCTTCGTCTCCGACATGACCGGTGAATTCCTGCACGTCTACCGCTTCTACCCACAAACCGATGGCGAGACCGCGATTCCCTGCGCACTCTTCGGAAAACCACGCCCTTCTGCCGGTGAGTTCCGCAGCCCCGACAAAGGTGAATGGCTATGGCTGGACCGCAATGGCAACGGCTTGTTCGACGATGACGAATATCAAACGAGCAACCAAAAAGCCGGCGGGATGCTGACACCGGACAACACCGGCTCGATCTGGAACGCCAGTGGTCAGCAGATTCGCTGCCTGCCGGTTCAAGGTCTCGACACGCACGGCATTCCTGTATGGGACTTGGGCAAGGCAAAGTTTTGGCCCAAGCCGCCGGAACTGGATGACGCTCGGCGCCTGCATTATTGCCCTGATTCGGACGTCATGCTTCTCGGCGGCAATAAGGGCGAAGATCACAACCAGCACTGGAAGCCGATGGGGCCTGTGCTCTGCTGTTATGACCATTGGAATTCAGGGCAGCAGAAGCTGCGATGGCGGATCGTGCTGCCGTACGAGCGCGGCGCGAAAGGACATGAATCGGCCGAGCCGATCTCCTTTGATGTTGCCGGCGACTATATTTTCGTCGCTTATACGCGCGGATTGAAGCGCGACGGCCTACGATGGGCGTTCGTGAAGATCTATCGCCTGGCAGATGCGGCGTTCGTTGGGAATCTGACAAGCGAAAATGACTTGGGCGAAACCGGTTTGCTCGATCTGGTGCAAAGCGTAAACGCGACAAAACGCGCCAATGGGCAATATGTCATCCTGCTCGAAGATGACGAGAAGGCAAAAGTGCTCATGTTTCGGTGGCAGCCGTGAGGCTTCACACACAAGATGCGAACCAGCGATCCAATCGATATTCTGCTGCAGCATGACGCCTGGGCGACGCGCCAGATACTTCAAGCGTGTGAAAAACTGACCGGCGAGCAGTTCTCGCGGAATTTTGCAATGGGGCCTGGATCCTTGCAGGCAACCACCACGCACATCATCGGCGCGATGCGGCGCTGGACGGACGTACTGGCCCAGCGGCCCATCGTGCCCCGGCTTGACGAGGACGGCGTAGCCTACTCGCCTGCCCAGCTGCTGAAATTTCTTGATGAATCGGCCGATGAGTTCCAATCCGTCGCGAAGTCTTATCCGATGGATGGCATCGTTACGCGATCGCGGGATGGAAAGGAATTTGCCTTCACCCGCGGCTCCGTCGTGGCTCAAGTCACCACACATGGAATGCACCATCGCGCCCAGTGTCTCAACATGCTCAGGCAACTCGGCGTCAGTCCGCTGCCCTTGTCCAGCGTCGTCGAATGGACGCGCAGCGTGGAAGCTCAGGGCTCCCCTGCAACACCGCCGCAACTCGACAACCAAGCATTGAAGACCAACGGATTCGCGCGACGGTGAATAGACGATTCCCACCGAGGTTTTCTATGGCACGAATTGATCCCATCGTTGAATCGCAGGCGCTCCCCGAATCGGCCAAGGAACTGGCGCGACAGCGCATGGCTCATGGGAGAATCAAGTCCTGGGCAATCGAACTCGCGCCGTACAAACTGCGTGTCATTTCGATCCATCCAACAGGCGTGAACACGCCGATGAATGAGGGTCTGGCTGCGTTGGAAGGACAAACACCGCGACAGATCGCAGAGCGTTCCGCGGGGACCTTCTTGGCGTACCCTGGATCGAACCGGAGGACGTTGCCAGCGCCGTGGTCTACCTGGCATCCGAAAACTGTGGCGACGACAACTCCCCGGCGTCGACCGGATCAGCGCGCTGGCGCAAGCAAGGATGGCCGAGTCGAGCGATTTTCAAGAGTGCCATAGGATTATATAATCAATATCGTGCTTCACGACTTCCGTTGGATTGAATGGAATATCGAAAAAGTCGAGAAGCACGGCATCGCACCCCGCGAGGCTGAGCGGGTTGTGAACCATCCCGCTCGCGGGTTTCGGCAGCGCGACGGCGTAAAGCGCCTCGTTCGGGGACGAGGCCAGGGTGATCGCTGGGTGCAGGTGGTGTACCTGATCGACCCGGACGGCACCATTTTTGTCATCCACGCGATGCCGCTGACCAGCCGTCGCCGTCGCGGTAGACGCTGAATGGAGAATCTCATGGCAAAGAAGATCGGTGAATACGAACGTTTCGTGGCCCTGAGCGATGCTCAGAAGGATGCCGAGGTTGCCAAGTACGACAAGTTCCCCGAGGGATTTGTCGGTAAGCCGCTGCGCAAGTCCGACAAGGCCTTGGATCGGCTTGCCCGCGCCAAGGGCCGCTCAGTGTCGCGCGCCGCTGGCCGGCCCATGGTCGGCAAGGGCGCGAAGATCGTGCCGGTGAGTATTGAACGCGGCCTACTCGAAGAGGCCGATCCGTTTGCCCGGCGGCACAAACTAAAAAGGTCGCAGATGGTTGCCGATGGCCTGCGTCTGGTCATGCAACGTGCCAAGGCAGGCTGATCGCGCCGCATCATCGGCCGGCCCCAATCGCGGGGAATCCGGGGAACACCCCACCATAACCGAAATGGGCACGATTCTTTCGGCGTTATAATCGTCTGTGGAGCAATAGGCATGAGCCTGCAAACGGAACCAACAGTACCGGCGCGATCGTCCGCCACGCTCTCATACGAACAATTCCTCGAAGTGATGGGCGAGGAGCACGTTGAATGGGTGCATGGGGAGATCATCAAGATGGCACCGATATCGGACGAGCATCAGGATTTAGGCCTGTTCCTTCTGGCTGTGCTGCGACCGTTCCTGGAGTTTCACGAGCTGGGCAAATTGCGCTACGAGCCGTTCCAGATGAAAACCGGCCCCGATCTACCGGGACGATCGCCCGACATTTTGTTTGTTGCCACCGCCAATCTGGGTCGCCTGCAACGGACGTTCCTGGACGGGCCGGCGGACATGGTGGTTGAGATCGTCAGCCCGGACAGCCAGTCTCGCGACCGTGGTGAGAAATTTTCCGAGTACGAACGCGGCGGCGTCCGCGAGTATTGGCTGCTGGACCCCCTTCGCAAGCAGGCTGATTTTTACACGCGCGGCGACGATGGCGTTTTCCGCTTGCTGGCGATTTCTGACGGCGTTTTCCGCAGCAACGTGCTTCCGGGATTTTGGCTCAAGACCGACCCGCTCTGGCAGACGCCATTGCCTGGCACGATTAACGTCATGAAGGAACTGGGTTTGATTTAGGCTCTTTCCGCCGCCGGCCGGCTCGTGGTCGGTGAGGGCGCGAAGATCGCGCCGGCAGCGGAGCGCGTCCAATGGCAAAAAAACTCGAATGACGAAGTTCGAATCCTCGAATCAAGCTCGAATGAAGAAATTCGAATAACACTCGACCACGAGAAGCTCACCTACCGCTACGCCGGCAGAAATTTCCGGCTCACGGACGTGGCCGGTCAGGTCGCCAGCGAAATTTTCGGTTGAGCGGTATGGGTCGGTATTGAGTTGCGGGCGCTCGCTCGGAACAACGCCCTTTAATTCGGCTCTCACCCAGGCCCGCCCCTCTTCGAGCCTCAGCCTCAGAGCCGAAGGCCGGAGTACGAACGGGTTGCCATCTTCACCCTGATCGCTCAGCGTGCTACACTCAATTCGGAGCAACAAACATGGCATTGACGATTTCCCTTCCGAGTGACGCAGAGTCCCGACTGCGGGAACGCGCGCGCCGCCGGCCAGGACGTGACGCAGTACGTCGAGCAGTTGATCACCAAGGAACTCGTGGCGCCGTTGTCGTTGGCTGAAGCAGCCGAGCCGCTGGCGCGGGCCGTGGACGCCGCCGGCGTGAGCGATGACGAGTTCACTTCCATTCTGGTCAATGCCCGCGACGCGGTCCGCCGCGACCGCCGCAAGCCGGCATGACGGCGCCTGTCCGAGCTGTGTACGATTGCGTTGTCTTCCTCCAGGGAGTCGGACGACGCGGCAACGCCGCCAGAAAATGTCTGGATCTGGTCGACGACGGCACCGTGCAGCTCTGCCTCAGCCCCGATGTGCTGGCGGAAATTGACGATGTGCTGCACCGCATGTTTTCGTGCCCTGACGGTCGCGCTGCCAGCACATCCTGCCCCTGATGCAACTTCGCAAAGCGCTGAAATCTTCGCCCGCGCGAGATCTTCGTCTTGCTGCCCACAAAGCCAAGACACGCGTGCCGCGCAATGTAGATGCAACAACACCGGCTACCCCATGTGAATGGCCGGCGCCGGCGTCAAGCCCGGCTTTTCCTTCGGCGCCACCGATGAGTACGGCCTTGCCGCCGTCGATGGCCGCATGCATACGATGGACCTCCACGCAACCCTGCTGGCGTTGATGGGACTCGATTACGAGAAGCTCACCTACCGCTACGCCGGCAGAAACTTCCGGCTCACCGATGTCGCCGGTCAGGTCGCCACCGAGATCTTCGCATAAGCGCCCGACATCGCTGAACCAATTCACCCAGCTTGTCAGGCAGAGGGGCGATTTGGAGGAGGCGAGATCGGAATCTTGGCGCCCGCCGCGAGACTTGAGGCATGTTTCCGTCACCCAAACCACGGAGAAACATGCACAAGAGACAAAGGAAAGGCGTCGCTCTGATCTACGTTACAGTTGCGATGACGGCAATGCTGGCCTTCTGCTCGCTGGCCGTCGACCTGGGCCGAGCCCAGATGGTCAAGACGCAGTTGCACAGCACGGCCGACGCGGCGGCGCGCAGCGCGGCCTTCGGAATCACCACTGGAACATCCATCGCCGACGCGATTGATATTGCCAGCCGGAACACGGCCGACGGCAAGCCTGTCGTGCTTCAACCCACCGATGTGGTGCTGGGGTACTGGGACACCAACCTGCGAATTTTCACTCCGGGAGGCTCCAACATGAATGCCGCGCAATGTTCGGCGGCATTCCTGACTTCTCGTGGAACAGGGCTGAAAATGATGTTCGCTCCCGCGATCGGCTTTAAGTCGCTGGATATTCACGCGTCGGCCACCGCGATGCTGGTGCCTCCGCTGAATGTGGATCAGTTGATTCAGGCGACCGCCAACCCCTTTTTATCAGGCATGCCCGCGGGCAGCACCGCCAGCGAGATCAATCCGCACCACGACGTTGACCATGCGGGCACGAGCAGCAATGCCTTGGAATCGCCGACAGTGCTGGGCATGCCGATCAGCGGCGGGACAAATCTGACCTTCACCGCAATCACGGGCACCGCCCGACACGACCCGAACCTGGCGGACTACGAGCCTGACGGTCAGCTTGACAACATCGGTCACAACAACCTGACCACGGTGGAATCCGGAGATTACTCGAACACGATGTACAGCGAGAATGGAATCGCAGATGTATGGGCCCCGATCGATGCTCTGGTCGGTGTCTTCCTGGACGACTCAGCGCCCAACACCACCCCGACGCCGTCGAGCCTGGACTTCAGTACCGCCGCGAGCCGCGACTTCACGGTCCTCCAGCCGCAGCTCAAGCAGATCTTCTTCATCGGCGACGGACAGAACTCAGCGGGTGTGGCGCAACAATTCGTTGCCCCCAAGGGCGCGACCCGGCTCTTCCTGGCGACCTGGGACTTCTACGAGTGGAGCAATAACTCCGGCAACCGCACCGTCAAGGTCAGCACCAACGGAACTGTGACTCTGGTGAAATAAATCCTCCTGAGCGTTGTTTGGGTGTGCGGGCCGGGCGTCAATGCCCGGCCCGTACTGTTTCATCACATCTCCGCTTTGACGATCTCGCAAACAAAGCTCGCGTTGTCAAACACGAATCCCTCCCCACCTACGCCCAATTTAATGAGCATGGATGGTGTTTTTCCTAGACTTTGCAAAGGCCGTGAAGATACACTCGCTTCACTGGGCGAGCGTTTTTCCGGACGCGCATGTCTTCCGGCAAGCAGGTGAGGGTTATGTCAATCCAAATGGATCAGCGGCGGGTGTGCGCCGCCGGATCGGAGAAACCGCGCCGATCACAAAGCCGACTCCATACCGCTGCACTGGCTTCTGTTGAAATGCTGGAGAACCGGCTGTTCCTGTCGGCCGGCGTTCCAGCGTTTCAGTCGCCGACGCAGATCGCTACCGGCGGGACGCCCTCCGCGATTGTCACCGACGATTTCAACGACGACGGCAACGAGGATATCGCCGTTGCCAACAGTGCAAGCAATCGCGTGAGCGTGTTGCTGGGCAACGGCGATGGAACTTTTGCCGCGCCGGTCGACTACGCCGTCGGCTCCGATCCGACGGCCATCGCGACCGCCGACGTGAATAACGATGGCAATGACGACATTATCACGGCCGACGCAGGCAGCGGAGATGTCAGTATCTTGCTCGCCAATGCCGATTCCAACGACAATCCGGATGGAACGTTCGCGGCCGCCAAGACCGATCACGTCGAACCCGGCGGGCAGGGGCCGTTGTCGCTGGTCATGGATGATTTCAACAACGACGGCAACGAGGACATCGCCGTGGCAGGCGCGGGCGGCCTTTACGAGCTTCTCGGCAACGGCGACGGTACGTTCCAGGCGCCGGTGAAGATTTCCAGTGGCTCCTTCGCCGGCATTGTCAGCGGCGACTTCAACCAGGATGGTAACGAAGACATCGCGGTTACGAATCCAACCGCCGGCACGGTCGAAATTTTCGACGGCAACGGCGATGGCACGTTCGCCGCTCCCATCAGCGAGACGGTCGCTCCGGGGGTGACCGGCATCGCGACGGGGGATTTTAATAATGATGGCGTGACCGACCTGGCCGTCACCGTGCCGGGACAAAATGAGGTCGACGTGCTGCTCGGCAATTCGACTACGGTGACCGAGCCTGTTCCGACGCCGATCCTTCCGATTCTTCCAATTGGTGTTATTCCCCTGGAGCCGGTTGCCGCCTCCACGGGGACGAACTCGACAAGCGGCGTGTCGACAGGGCCCATCAGCATTATCGGGGGTGGGGGATCCGGCGGCGATTACACCTACACGCAAGCCACCGGCACCTTTGCCTCGCCGATTGTGATCCCGATCTCCGGAACCCCAACATCGATTACCGTGGCCGACGTCAACGGCGACAGCAACGATGATCTGGTGGTTTCCAACGGCTCCTCCAATGCCGTCACCGTCATCCCCGGCAACGGCGATGGTACATTCGGGGCTCCGGTCGACCTTCCGATGGGCGCCAGCCCCACGGCCGTCGCCGCTGACGATTTCAACAACGATGGCGGGATCGATCTCGCCACCGCCAACGCCGCCGGCAGTGTGAGTGTCGCTCTGCAGCAATCCTCCGATGTCGGCCTGACGCTCACCGCCAGTTCGCCAACGGTGACGCTCGGCTCGGACCTCACCTATACCGAAACTGTCACCAATGCCGGCCCCGGCTCGGCCACCGACGTTACCCTTGATGACCAGCTCCCCTCCGGCGCGACGCTCGTCTCGGCAACCAGCAGTCAGGGAACTGTCGACACCACCACGAACAGCGGGGAAGCCGATGCCACGCTCGGCGACCTCGCCAATGGGGCGTCGGCAACGGTGACCATCGTCGTTCAGCCGACCGGCTACGGAACGCTGAACAACAGCGCTTCGATCGATTCCGACTCGGTGGATCCCAACTACGACAACAATTACGCCAGTGTAAGCACGCCGGTCGTTGGAGCCACGGGCGCTGAAGTGGCCGTGGCGGTGACCGGCGGTAATTACTTCGCCCGTGTCGGTCAGGACATCACCGACTCGTTCACCGTCACCAACAACGGCCCCGACAGCGCCGCCGGGCTCACGTTCACGGATTCTCTTTCATCGGGCGCAACGTACGTCTCGGGCAGCACGAGCCAGGGGACCATTACCGCAAGCTCCGGGGCCGGGGCGACAGCCAGCCTCGGTGACCTTGCCGACGGCGCTTCGGCGACGGTATCGATTACTTACAAAGCCGCGACCACCGGCCAATACACCGATACGGGGACAGTTACAGCCGCCGACGCCGGCACCGATCCCTACGCTGCCGACAATACCGCCACTGCCAACACGTTCGTCTACAGCCATGGATTCCCCGGTCCGATCATGTATCTGCCGATCAGCACCATCGGCAACATCACCGCGCTCGCAGGCGGAACCGCGACGAGCATTTACAAGCTCGCTCCGACCACACCCGGCGGCACCTCGGCTTCCACCGTCGCGGGTCCCGCCGGGGCGCTGCCGGCAATCAGCATCTCCAACCTCAAACAAGCCGACGTGACCAGAAGGACAACCAACTTCACGTTCACCGTCACTCGATCCGGCAACCTCACCTCATCGTCCTCGGTGCGTTACCAAACCGTCAGCGGCACCGCCAAATCCGGCGTCGCTTTCCAGGCCGCCAGGGGCGAGATCACCTTCGCCGCGGGCCTGTCGCAGGCAACGGTGACAGTGCAGGTGAACGGCTCGAAAACCTACTCGCCCAACCAGAGTTTCGTCGTGGCATTAACCGGGGCGAAAAACGCGACGCTGAAGGAATCCCGTGCCACCGGCACCATCGTCAGCGCCGTGAAAAAGAACAAGCTCACCGCAAGTTCCAAAACGTCGAATCCCGCCGCCCGCGGATTGAACATCAACTTCGAGCCGATCGTCGGCCCCGCCATCACTGGCTACCTCGAAGACACCGGCCTGGCCTTCGGCAGTCGCGGCAACGGCCTCACCTACGGCTGGAGCAGCCTCAACGCCGCCAATGCCGTCACCCGCAGCGGCGTGAAAGATCCTCGTCTGGCCACGTTCAACCTGCTCGGAGCTCCCGGGGCAACCAGCTGGCAAATTGCGCTCCCCAACGGGAAATACACCGTCGAAGTCGCCGCCGGCGATTCTGCCATCACCACCGGCACCGATTCGGTCGACTCCAACGGTGTCCCGATTTTGACGGGAAAGCTGAAGACGAAACATCCGTTCGTCCACGCCACCGAGACTGTCGACGTGACCGAGGGCGTTCTAACGTTGACCGATGCCTCATCGACGGCCGTCCCACTCGACTTCGTCAAGATCAAGTTCAAGAACCTTGGTGAATGAGCCAGTCGCACGGGCCGAGCAGAAGCGGCCGCGGCTTAACAGCTTCCCCGCCCGAGCGCTTCTAGCGTCAAAAACAACGGACCACTCGCTATAGGGCCCTATAGACAAAGGCGCGTAGCTTTGCTTCTCCCGTTCCCGTGCAATAAACGCCAAACTTCAGGCTGAGAAACCCGCCGAAGACGTTGGCATGATAGCCTGAGACTTCCATTTGCCAGGGATGCTTGACCCAAGCTTCGGTGTTCTTCTGGTAAGAGAACGTCACGATGTTGGCGTGGTTGGCCACTCGCAGGCGCACCGATTTGGTCGTCATTTCCTGGCGCATCCAACTATGCTCCTGGCCATAAACATACGTGAACATCTGAGTGTTGCTGAAGCCAATTCCGCAGAACATGCGTTCACTATAAAACAAGCATATTCCCGCTTGCGCGCCAGCACCAATATCCAAGGTGATCTCTGCTTCGTAACTTCGGTCACCCACGAGGAAGGTGAGCGGAGAACAGTCGGCCAGAGTTGTGCCCTTGCCCGAAATCGTCAAAGCGCGGGCGGCGTAGCGTGCACGATTCAACTCGTCGGCACGGGGATTGAAGAAGCTCCATTGTACGCCGAATTTATTCGTCGAAAAATCGTCCGACAACGCAAAGCCCGAGGGCCCGGGCTGCCCGTTGCGGGGTTTGGCAAGTGGCTGCGACAGCGTTCCGCCTCGTGCGTGGAACCAGCCGTCGTCGGTCCATTCAATCGGCTCGAGGAGGGTTTGCCTCCCGAGCGTGCGAAAGCCGTTTTCGTAGCCGTGATAAATCATCCACCAATCGCCGCCCGGCCCCTCGAGCACGGTGGCATGGCCACGCGACCACCAGGGTTCTTCAGCGCTTTGTGTATGGACGATTGGATTGTGGGGACAATCTTCCCAGGGGCCGTGGATGGAGTGCGAGCGGGCGACGATGACCATGTGACTCGTCGGAGGGCCGGCCGTGCCGCCTACAGCGGCAACCAGATAGAACCAATCGCCGCGGCGAAAAAGCTTGGGGCCTTCGGGCGCGAACGTTTCGACCACCCAGTCATCGGGATAACGCCACGGATTGTAGACCTGTTCCAATGCACCGACCGTCGCCAGCCCATCATA
>Ga0302326_10030849_pt1 | contig 10718 bp, 13 predicted proteins | sample Palsa_T0_3_FD_202264 | JGI IMG/M metagenome (GOLD analysis project Ga0302326, IMG submission 202264) | Peat permafrost microbial communities from Stordalen Mire near Abisko, Sweden - Palsa_T0_3 | ecosystem: Environmental > Terrestrial > Soil > Palsa > Peat permafrost | place: Sweden: Abisko...
CGCTGTGGGTTGCGACGAGGTCGGCCCATTGGGCTGCGGTGTACTCCAGGTTCCAGTCGTAATGCTGACGAGTGCCTGGGACCACGCCGGTGAACCCAGCCGCCGCAAGCGCCTGTCCGGCTGCGTCACTCTCACCGTAAATGGGTTCGATCACTCCCAACACGTAGCTCGTGCGTAGGAGGTCAGGCGCGTGACGGCGATAGACCTCGCTGAACATGGCGCGGACGGGCTCGCTGTAGATCATCTCGTTCCAGAAGGCGGCGAACCGACCGCCCGTCCGGAGGATGCTTGCGGCCTTGGCGGCGCCTACGACGGGGTCGACCCAATGCCACGCAGTCCCGGAGATGACCAGGTCGAAGGTCCTGCCGCGTGGGTCCCAGCGTTCGAACTCGGCAACTTCTATCTCGACTCGGTACCGGCGGGCCACCTCGGCCATCAAGGGGTCGGGTTCAACGCCGACAACTCGACGACCCGGGCCGACGAAGAGACGACCCGCCTTCGCCGTCCCACAGCCAACGTCGAGCACATCGTGCGGTTCCGGGGCCAGCAGGTCATCGACGAGAGCCTGGGGGTACGCCGGGCGAGCACGGTCGTAAAGCTCGGCCACGGCCCCGAACCGCTGTGCCGGCGGTGGCAATCGGTGTACGCCCAATTCGTCCACGGTCCTGTGTCTAACTCGAAGATGTCGGGACGGTCAAACGGGCGATGACGGTTTCAGGCTCGTGCGCGAACAGGAGCCGCGTCGGGCATAGGAAGCCTGTGAGGGGTCGTGACCGTCACTCCAGTGCGCCACCGGCCAGCACAACCCAAGAAGTAGCAGTACTCTCGGCCCTGCCCGACTTTTCGTTCCGTCGTTCCCGAAGTGTTCGGCGGACAGCAAATTTGCCCAGAGACTGCTAGTGGCTACGGCCCAGTGATGGCCAGTTCGCCACCGAGAAATGAAAAAGGTCCGTCGGGTGAGGCGAGCGCCAGATCCGTCTGATATGTACTTTCCCGTTGCAGAAGAACAACTTTCTTGAGCGACGCATAAAAGGAAATCTGGCGCTCCCGCCAATGACTCAGGCGGCAGGGCGAGGCGCGAACCGAGCCCGGTGAACCCAATGGAGCGAGCGACGCCACGCAAGTGCTCCAACGCGGGCGGACATCGCCAGAGCGTCCTCGCTAGCTGACTAGGCGGTCGCCAACCAGGCAGTGTTGAACGAAAGGGCGGCCCGGGGGGCATGTGGGGCCGGGACTTGACCCCAAGGTCCGAACACGAGCTTGAACGACTCGCCGTCGCCCATTGTGGCGACTTGCGCGACCGGCAACGGTAGCCCACCCGAACGTAGGTACAGCACTACGTGCGCCCGCCTCCCGCCGTTGCCGACGAGCGTGGTTTGGACACCCACGACCTTTTCGCCATCCATAGTCGCAGCCGGCACGAAACTTAGCGAGCTGCTCATGTCGATCTCGGCAAGTTGTGATGAGAGCGTGAGGCCGCCCGACGCGGCCTGATAGAACCTCCGCTCGACTTGTGGCACACCCGCCGTAGAAGCCGCTCGGATCCAGTGACCGCTCTCCTCGTTGGCAGCGGCAGCAGTGAAGTCCATGTTCTCTCTGAGCCCGAACTCGTTGCCGCGGAGGTAGACGACCGGCCCGATGAGAATTATCGAGACGCTACCGGTCTGGGTGCCCTGACGGAGGGTAATGAACTGCAGGCCGTCACCCTCTCCGGAATCTGTCACCGTTGACACAGAGGTAGCGCCGTTGCGCCCGTCGTAGGTGGTGTCGACCGCCGTTTCGGACCTCGCCGCCGCCAACGCTGCGGACACGACCTGGTTGGGGCTGCCTTTGCCATTGGTGCTGCCTGCCACTGCTGTTGCCGCGGGCGCGCTCACAACCATGCCGCCCAACAGGGACACACCAATGAGCCACGGGAGCGTCCGGCGACGAAGGATACTCATCATGACCTTGTCGGCCGGTTGGCGTCAAGCATTTAGGCCTAGGGACCAGGCCCTTGGTATGGCGCGCTCGCGGCCCGAGTCGGCCGCTGGCGTGGGTGCGCCAGAACGGACAATCCGCGGGGCAGGACGCGCTCAACTCCTCCGAAGCGACCCACCGCCTAATCGCTCTGGGCGGCAGCTCGCTCGAACAAACCGCGCGAGGTGGTTCCCGACGCGGGAGCACACTCCCGTCGATTTTGCCTGGGCGTCCCGAGCGACGAGCTGCTTGAACACCGCGCTACCGGCTAGATCCGGCCGCCAAGATCCGGCGGAGCAGGTACAAATCAAGGACCAGGGGTACGACGAATACCAGGCCCCACCAGCGTCCTGTGGCACAGAGCACAATGACGATGACGGCGATCCAAACTGCCAGCAGCAGCCGGATTACGAGCGATGACTTCCGGTGGCGCAGATCCCAGTTCATTGCTTTCCTACGCTACGACCAATTGGCCTCCGGCATCCCGTACGGAAACTCGAGGTGCTGAAGTCACCGGCACCGAACGGGGAGCCGAGCAGCGGTCCTGCGACCAGAGCGCCGCGGAACAGGACGATCATCGGCACCCGGCTACGTTCCGAGCAGTTGATCATCACGAGAGCGAGTTCGCCAGCGAAAGTGAAAAGAGTCCGTCGGGGGTATCCCCATGCTCTTGTCAAGCCCGATTTTAGGTGTTCCACTCTCCGATGAACTCGACGGTTGGTGAGTGCGTGGTGGTGGGGGCGGCGTCCACGCTGAGTTGGGCGCGCTCGCGCGTGCGGTCGCGGGCGAAGAAGGCGTCCTCGCGCCGCATCGAATCGATCCAGTTGTCGCGCATCTGTTCGCCGTCTCTTGCCACCCCGCGCTCGAGCCGCAGATCGGCTGGCGCGTCGACCCACACGGCCAGGGCGAGGCGGTCGGCCACGGCCTGACGCGACGAGGTCAGGCCTTCGAGGATGACTACTGGCGCTGGGGGCACGGTTCTCCATCGACCGAGCCCGTGACCGAGCGGGTCGTTGTCCCAGTCGCGCTGCTGGTACACGGCGGCGCTGCCGTCAAGAAGCGGACGAAGGACTTGGTCCTCCAGTCTCGGCCACCAACTGTCGAGGTCGCCCCAGGACAAGAAGTCATCGATCTCGATGATTGGAGCGTCGTCGAGAGCATGGGCGAGATGTCTGGCGAAGGTGCTCTTGCCAGCGCCGCTCGGCCCGTCGATAGCCACGACCCTGACAGTCGCGAGCGCAGCGAGAATTTCGCCGCGAAGCGCCCGGTACGTGACGATAGCCACGAGGTCAGGCCGCTCGGGCGAGACGGCTCGTCGAGTGGCCGCTCTGGTAGGTCTGTCTGGTGCGGAGCATAGCCAGGATCATGTTGCAGCGTCGGCGGGCCATACCGGCATTGCCGGACCTCCCGGGCCCAAGTCTTGCTCCTCAGTCCTGTTGAAGATGGTAAGGGGGCAGCGCCAGATCCGTTGCTCCGGGACGGGCCGGGACGCCTGGGGGCGCTCACACAGATGTGGCGCTCGGTCACTCCCGGATCGCACTGAGCACGTCGGTTTGGCAGTCCACCCTGAAAGGTCCGAGCGGTTCCAGCGCGCCGACGAGATCGGTGACGAGTTGGCTTAGTTGTCTCGGCTCTAGAGCCCGGTGATCGCTGTGGGTTGCGACGAGGTCGGCCCATTGGGCTGCGGTGTACTCCAGGTTCCAGTCGTAATGCTGACGAGTGCCTGGGACCACGCCGGTGAACCCAGCCGCCGCAAGCGCCTGTCCGGGTACGTCACTCTCACCGTCAATGGGTTCGATCACTCCCAACACGTAGCTCGTACCGAGGAGGTCAGGCGCGTGACGGCGGTACACCTCGCTGAACCGTGTCTACGGGGTGGGCGAGGCGCTCTACCCTCTCGTTACCCAGGAAGTCCTGCCTGTAGCAGATCGTCTGCGAGCTATCGCCGCCCGTCTGGCCCTTTTCCCCGAGCGGCTCGAACTTGCTCGGCACCAGCTGGAGGCTCCGCCCCGCGTCCATGTCGAGACAGCGCTCATCCAGCACCCCGGAAATGTCGCTCTGGTACGAGACGAGGTCGACCGCCTGCTGGCCGCCGAGCCTGCTTTGCGGGCTGAAGTCGAGCCGGCCCAGCAGGCTGTGTTGCAGGCACTCGAAAAATACGAAGGCTTTTTGCACAGCCTGCTCGATGGGCCGCACCGCGACCCGCGGATCGGCCGTGACCATTTCGGCCGCAAGCTCGGTCTCGCATTGAGCTCGCCCATGCCTCCAGAGCAGCTTCTCGCTCGGGCCCTGCGACGGGTCGAGGAGCTCGATGACATGCTGGCGGAGGTTGCCAGGGAGTACTTGGCAGCCGAGGGGGCGGGACCAGTAAAGGGGACGAAAGGCCAAGCGATCCGCGCCGCCTTGGGCCGTGTCGCACAGGATGCTCCTGACGACAGCACCCTTGTGCCCCTGTTCGAGGCGGCATTGCCGCGGTGCAAGGAGATGGTGCTGGCATCTGGGACCGTGTCGGTCCCAGATGACCCGTACCGGGTCGAGCTCATCCCGGTCTTCCGCCGGGGAGGGGCGGCCGCGTACTGTGAGACTGCCGGGCCCCTGGAGGAGGGCGGGGCGACATCGGTCGCCGTCGCCGTCGCGCCAACTCCGGATGACTGGTCGCCAGAACAGAAGGCCTCGTTTTACCGTGAGTACAACACTGCGATGGTCACCAACCTCACCGTGCACGAGGCGATGCCGGGCCACATGCTCCAGCAAGCGCACGCAGGGAGTTTCCATGGCTCGACGCTCGTCCGCAAAGTCCTCTGGAGCGGCACGTTCGCAGAGGGATGGGCGGTGCATGCCGAGCGCATCATGGCCGAGGCGGGGAACGGCGGCCTTCCCGTGCGGTTGCAGCAATTGAAGCTGCAGCTTCGGGTCGCGATAAACGCGATCCTGGACGTTTCCGTGCATGCCGGTGAAATGAACAAAAGCGAGGCCCTCGAGCTCATGATGACCCGCGGTTACCAAGAAGAAAGCGAGGCACGTGGCAAATGGCGCGCGCCTGCCTCTCTTCGGCCCAGCTGTCGACCTACTTCGTTGGTTATACAGAGCTCGACGAGTTGTTCACGGCGCTTGGTGACCGTCTGGACTACGACGAGCTCCTCGCTCACGCCAGCCCTCCGCCCACGCTCCTACGCGGTGTGCTGCGCACATGAGGGGTAGGTAGTTACAGAATTAGCCAAACCGGGAACCCTTCCCGAGATCCAAGGACAAGGACACGACGATGCCAGAACTTCTCATCGACTTCATCACTTCGCTCGATGGCTATGCGTCCGCCGAAAGCTGGCCGGGCTGGTGGGGGCTGGAAGGACCCGAGTACCTCGCGTGGTTGGCAGAGCAGCCCGAAGCCGACTACACGGTCTTGATGGGCGCGACGACTTACCGTGTCATGTCGGGATTCGCCGCCGAGGGCGAGCCAGGCACCGATGCTCTCGCGGGAATACCAAAGGTCGTCTTCTCGACCACGTTGACCGAGCCCTTTTCCTGGGCGAACACCCGACTCGTGGCTCGAGATCCGGTTGAGGCGGTACGGGAGATGAAGGACAACGGCTCCGAGTCGATGCGCTCCATCGGTAGCCTCACCTTGTGCCGCTCTCTCCTGAGGGCCGGTCTCGTAGACCGCTTCCGGGTGGTTGTCTTTCCCGTCATTACCGGAAGCAGCGGCCGGGAGCGGATCTACGACGGCTATCCCGATGTTGCTCTCGACATGATCAGCAGCCGCACCTTCGATGGTCAAATCCAACTGCTGGAGTACGTCCCGACTGTTCTGAATGGACCGCCGGGCACTAACACCGTCAACGCCTGACCGTACCGGCATGGGCCAGCGAGCCCTCGGTCGATCTCACGGGGGCCCTCTGACGTGCACATCGACGACACCGTCCGATCGGTGACTAGCTCGAGCCGCCGCCGATGCTGAGCGCGGTGGAAATGGCCGCCCATAACCATCCTGGCGGGCGTCCCCCTATTCGCGCTTACGAAGAGATGTGGAAGCGCTGGCTGAGTTGCGACCCAGTGGAGAACTACCGCGACCGTCTTGACAACCTCCGAAGGCTGTCGGGCATCCTGCTCGACGCCGGCTTCCACGACAACTACGAACTGCAATGGGGGCATCGGGTGCTCAGTCACCGCCTTACCGAGGCAGGGATCGCACGCAAATGACGGAGAACCCGGGCAACCACGGAGGGCGAGCCCAAGAACGTTTCCAGGTGGCGCTTGAGTGGCTCGGTCAGGTGCTGCAACACGAATGACCGGGCGGTAACGAGCGGCCCCGGGAAAGCTCAAGGTAGACCGCTGCCGCCCGGATTAGCGGCACACAGAAGCCACCAGCCGGGTTAGTCCAAGCCCATGCTAAATCGGCCGGGCGCTCAGCCGCCGCCCGTCGCTACTCGGATCAAGACGACTAATCCCACGTCCACCGACGCGATGGCTCCGATCAATAAACCGAGTACGCCGAGGCAGATGGCGGCGTTGTGGGCGAGGTCGTTCCGGGTGGGCGACGCGATCTTGCGCGTCTCTACAATGACCTCACGCAAGAAGTTGCGTCGCTGGGGACGATACGGCCCGGGGAGAGGGCGGTCCCAGGAAGAACCGTAGCCACCGCTACCGCCGGTTATCGGCGGGGCCGGCGGTCTAGGTGGGCGGGGCGGCTGGCGGACGCCTACGGGTAGCGGCTCCATCGCCCCAAGTCTTCCACCGATGCCGCTTTCTCCCAAACAGTTGGGCGCAGATATGCAACGAGACAAGTTGTTGTGCCAAAAACGGCTAGCACCGAGCCGATCGGCTCGGCTGAGGCGATTCACTCGAGCCGTCGAGCTGAAGACTTTGGCGGGGAGAATACTCCCGCCGCTCGCTGAAATCCACCGTTGTGGAAGGGAGCGAACCTAAGCCCGGCCGTGCGGGGCCAAATCACGCTTGGTGGCAGCGGGCGTAATGCAAGAACCCATCAGCAATGGCGGTGTTGGACCCTTCCTCGGGGACCAACACCCACGCTGCCAGGTAGAACGGGAGGCCTGCACCACCAACAAACGCCAGCGCGACTAGGACGACCCGCACAAGCGCGACGTCGACGGCAAAGTACCTGGCGAGCCCGGTGGCCACGCCGCCGAAGATCCGTCCCTTAGGTGCCCTGCGGAGGAGCCTGGGCTCCTGTTGGTTCTTCTCGTTCGTATTGATGTCCATGAGGTAGTCCCTTCGGGTACGAATTGTGAGCGGCGCTCTCAATACGGATCACTGTACACGATCTAGGCCCGAAGTCAAGAGCACTGCTCGCATGACAGCGCGCCGCTCTCAAACGTGGCAGACTTGGGACATGACATCGACGACAGGCCTAAGGGCCCGTGTGAGGGCGGAGCTGGTCCAAGAGATCAAGCAGGAGGCTCGCCGGCAGCTGGCCCAGGCAGGAGCGCCGGCACTGTCCCTTCGTGCCGTGGCGCGCCAGCTCGGTATGGCCTCCTCAGCGATCTACCGGTACTTCCCGAGCCGCGACCAGCTGCTTACTGCGCTGATCATCGACGCCTACGACACCATCGGCGCTGCCACCGAGGCCGCCGACGCCGCTTGCGAACGACAAGACTTCTCCGGACGTTGGAGAGCGGACTGCAATGCGGTGCGCAATTGGGCGCTGGAGCACCCCCACGAGTACGCGCTCGTCTACGGCTCGCCCATCCCGGGGTACCGCGCCCCCGAGGACACCATCGGCCCCGCTAGCCGGGTCACCTTGGCCCTCGCCGCCGTCGTGCGGGACGCCGCCGCAGCCGGTGCTCTGCGGGAACCCTTCGTTCCCGAGTGCGCCCCGGCCCTCTCGACGGCGGCTGCCAACGAAGCCGAGCGGCTGGGACCAGTGGCACTACCGGGAGTACCTGAGGACGCCATCGTCCGGGCCCTGGTGGCGTGGACCCAACTGTTCGGGATCGTAAGTTTTGAGCTCTTCGGTCATCTCGCAGGGGTCGTCGAAGATATCAACGCTCTTTTCGAGCAGGCAGTAACGGACATTTGCGCCTTCGTTGGCATCGCTATGGCGGGCCAAGAGGGCAGGTCGTGGCACCGAGGTGCGGACAGGGCCAACGAGAGCGATCTGGGACGCTCACCCGGCGCGCTTCGAGGCTAACGGTAGGTAACCTTCACCCGCTCCGGCGCGTAGAAGTTCCTGCCCTTCACTGCAGGCCCGACCTCCGATCTGTGAATGGAACCGCTCCCCTAGCTCGACGGGGTGCGGCGAGTCCGTCACACTGAGCTTGTGCCCACGCGAATGCATGCCGACGAGGTGGAGGTCGACCAGGACCTCGTTACCGACAGAATCGTCACATGGACCTTGACGCCGTCGCCACCGAACTCTATGGGCTTGCCCCGGCTGACTTCACGAACGCACGTGACGCCCGTGCATCGGAGGCCAAAAGGGGTGGGGACCGAGAACTAGCCAGGGCCATCGGCAAGTTCAGACGGCCGATCGTTAGCGCCTGGCTGGCGAATGTCCTAGTCCGAGAGCGTGGCGACGAAGTCCAGAGCATGCTCGACCTCGGTGCAGCGCTCCGACAGGCTCAGGCTCAGTTGGCCAAAGACGAGCTTCGAAAGCTGCAGCGAGAGCGTCGTCGTGCCATCGCCGCCCTCCTAGACAACGCAGCGGGTCTCGCGCGCGAACGCGGCGAGGGAATCAGCAGCGCGGTCGCCCGGGACCTGAAGGCAACCCTTGAGGCCGCTTCGCTCGACCCGGAGGCTGCTACCGCCCTCAAGGCGGGGTTACTGACAACAGGACTTCGCTATGCCGGCCTGGGATGGTCCGGGACGACCGACGACCCCTCCCTCTCAGTCGACACCTCGGAGCCAACCACGACGGTGAGCCGACGCGAGAAGAGCGACCCGGTTTTGCCCCCGGTCGACCAGGCACTCCGTTTGGCTACCGCTGAGGCGCTACGCGAGGCAGAAGCTCACCTGGCCGAAGCTCGCCGGGAAGCAGACGACGGCACGCGGCACGTGGAGGAAAAAACGCGGGATCGCGATGTCTGGCGTCGGAAGGTCGCAGACTTGGACCAGCAGTTGGGCTCCGCCCAAAAGGAGGCACAAAAAGCCGAGCACCGCTTGGCCGACGCAGAGGAAGCGCTAGCCCTTGCAGAACGACGCCTGCGCGCTGCGCAGGTGAGCCTGGCTAAAAAGAATTCTGGCTCGAAAGGCTGAGATCCAAGGACGCGCCTGCCTCGATAAGGCGGGGAGGTGGTCCCAAAGGCCCGTCCCCCGCCGGCCGCGGGGCCACAGGACCGGCGTGAGGTGCTCTTTTGGTGTCCCATTCAACCGGGGACAGCTCCCGACGATATATACAACCAAGCGAGGCGCCGCCTACCTCCGCCACCGCAGCGCTAGGAGCCGCTTTGGAAGGTCCGACGATCGGGATACTGTCGCCGCTGATGGCGGGCTACTACTACGGCTCGCTCATTTCTGCCGTTAACCAGGCGGTATCCGCTGCCGGCGGGCGGCTCACGGCCATCTCCACGGCGGCCTTCAGTTCCGGCTACCACAGAGAACATGTCATCGAAGACCTCCCCCACCTCGGATGGGACCGTATCGACGGCTTCGTGACCATCGCCAATGCCATCTCGCTCGAGTACCTGGAAAAGCTCCGCGACGCCGGCAAACCGGTGGTGGCCCTCGGCCACGCAGAGGCTGGCTTCTCGTACCCGGCCGTCCTGCCCGATAACCAAGGGGGCATCCGCCAAGCCGTCGACCACCTCCTCGAGCACGGCCATACCCGGATAGCTTTTGCCGGCAGCATGCAGCAGTACGACGTGAGCGAGCGTTACGCGGCGTACCGTGAGGCGCTCTTGGCGCACGGGACCGAGCCTGACCCCGCTCTCATGTACGACATCGAGGACAACCACGAGTTCGCTGGGCGCCACGCGGCGGAGGCCATGCTGGCCGCTGGCCTGCCCTCGACAGCCGTGGTGGCAGCAACGGACCTCAACGCTGCGGGCATCATGGCAGCTCTGAAGGAAGCCGGCCACGTGCTGCCGAACGACCAGGCCATCACTGGCTTCGACGACATGCCTGGCGTCAGCTCGCTCTCGCCCAGCCTGTCCAGCGTCTCCCAGAACCTGGAGGAAATGGGCAGGCAGGCGGCTCAGTTGGTCATGGCGATGGTCGCCGGCGAGACGGTAACGGCTCGCCACTATGTCGTCGACGGGTCATTCGTAGCCCGTGAGAGCTGCGGTTGCGCCGCCAGGCCTCTCAGCCGCGACGTCCCGACGGACCAGGAGTGGCACGATCCTGTTGCGAGCTTCACCGAGGCTCTGCAAAAGATGGTCCCGCCGGGCAGCGCTGCGGGCCACGCCCTCCCCCAGGAAAAGGTCACGAGGCTGGTGGCCGCAATGGAGTCCACGTTGCGCCAGGCTGCCCTGGACGAGGTCAACCCCGAGCAGCTGGTCAAGCTTGGGCAGGCCTGCCAGGAGCTGTACAAGCTCTGTCCCTGCCAGGAAACCTTCGATGCCATCTTGCGCTTTACCAAACAGCTCAGTTCGCAACTCAGCGGTACCGCCGGGCCGGGCGGGGAGGACGCTCTTGCACGGCTGAACAACTGCTGGGCCGAGGTGCGGCTCGGCCTTTCCAAAGCCCTGCTCAACGAGCGCAACGACGCCTACTACGAACTTCGCAAGGCAATCCGGGACGAGCACGAAATCAGCCTCGACCTGCTCCGCAGCCACGAAGCTGACCCGCGCGCGCTCGGGTGGCTAGGG
>Ga0302326_10030854_pt1 | contig 10718 bp, 8 predicted proteins | sample Palsa_T0_3_FD_202264 | JGI IMG/M metagenome (GOLD analysis project Ga0302326, IMG submission 202264) | Peat permafrost microbial communities from Stordalen Mire near Abisko, Sweden - Palsa_T0_3 | ecosystem: Environmental > Terrestrial > Soil > Palsa > Peat permafrost | place: Sweden: Abisko...
ACATGTACCCTTGGATCGCAATCCCTTCAAAGTCGCTTTCGACGAACGACCACACAAAGTCGCCGTCCGGGCCCCTCGTGACCGTAACGCACCGGCCACCCCAGGGATATTGGGGAAGATTCGTCGGGAGGCGGATCAAAGTCGAATCATCACCGGTCGATTCTCCGATCGGCATGAGATTGAAGACGGTGGGTTCGGCGGGGGTGGCTTCTTTCACCAGGCGAAGTACCTCGGCCCTTTCTTCATCCGTGACCTTGGCCACGGCCTGTTTCAGCCGACGATGGTCTCTTTGCGCCCCAATCAATAGCCATACAATGACCAGCAGAGGAAGCACGCAACAGCAGCTGCCATACACGAGGCCCACGACGTCCCCCCATGATTTGATCGCTAGCGCTTGCAGCATGCAGCCCTTTTTACCTGCAGTTTTCGAGGTGCTATCGGAATTATTTGGCCGACTTCTTTGCTCGCTATCTGGCCTGTACGTAGCGTCCCGCAAACCAACGTTTCTGGGACGCTTTCTTGGCGGAGGATGAAAGTGAACTGGAACAACTGAAATCCGGCCCGGTGTTGCTCCACAACCCGTGCCACTTTCATCGTTCCAAAACAAAGGGCATCGCACTGACTTTTGGGGCCTGGGAGACCACGCCATTTAATCCCGAAAGATTTGCGCAAAATAATTCCGAAAATGACACAGTGGTGCACGTCACCCCACCCCGAACCGTGCCTCATAACCCCTTTTATGCGGCGCGGGTTGCGCCTATGTTCATCTTGGGCCAAACCGAGAGGCTCTGACGACGCCAGTTAATGGTTTGGCAGCCTCCTGACCTACGGACCGATGCAGCCTTGGCGCTGACAGAGCCGATAGACCTTGGTCGAGCCCTACACCCGCGTCGGCAAAATCCGCAACCTTCGCTGCGGTTCCTCGCCGACGCTCTCGCTGGCGAGGCGTTTTGATTCTGCGAGGCGGTGCTGCAGCTTTCGGATTGCCGCCGAGGCGGGGGCGAGTTCGAAGGGTTTGCCGGTCTGCATAACTGCTTCGATCCCCTTCTCGGTCTCTTCCAGCCCCTTCACCTCTTCCTCGCCGCGCGATTCGTTCCCCCGCACGATGTCCTCCAGCGCGCTGGAAATCTGGCTGAATGTGTTCGACTTGACGACCACCGTGTTCACGGTCCGGCCCGCCATTTCGCGCAGCTTCCTGGGCTTGGCTTGGTAGGTGCTTCGGATCGCCATCACCGCGTCTGCCTCGGCGATGTCGGTCGTTACGAATGCGGGCGCTTTTTTCTCACGGATCGCCCTTTCGAGCCGGGACCGAGCGATGCCGTACGGAAAGATTCGGATGATCCCCTGACCAGGCTCATCCTTCACCTCCCGCTCAGTTTTTCGTCGCGCGACCGCTGCCTCTTCCCCGGCAAGGGTGGGGCTGTTCCGCCCCCGGGCGCCGCTCGGAGTCCGCTCCGCGGCCGGCCTGCCGGCAGGGACTTCGGGGACCATCTCCTGCTGCACGACCTCCATCTCCCCAGCCCCGGTTCGAACCCGGATTTCCGGTCTCGGCGGCATTCCACGAAGGATCATGTCAACCGTCCGCATGACGTTGTGGTGCACGGCCAGTCGATCGTAATCGAGCAGTTCGATGACCACGTCGAAGGTTGGGGGCGCCTTGCGCTCAAGCACCGTCTTCTGGGTGCCCCGACGCTGGGCTTCCGCGTCGGAAAGGGTGACCGCCTGGATCCCGCCGATCAGATCGGCCAGGGTCGGGTTCAGCATCAGGTTCTCCAGGGTCTGGCCGTGGGCGGTGCCAACGAGTTGCACTCCCCGCTCAGCGATCGTCCGAGATGCGGCTGCCTCTGCCTCGGTGCCGATTTCGTCGATCACGATCACCTCCGGCATGTGGTTTTCCACCGCCTCGATCATCACACTGTGCTGCTCGGCCGCGACCCGCACTTGCATCCGCCGCGCCGTGCCGATGCCGGGGTGAGGCACGTCGCCGTCACCCGCGATTTCATTTGACGTATCGACGATCACTACCCGTCGACCAACCTCGTCGGCCAGCACCCGGGCCACCTCGCGGAGCTTGGTGGTCTTACCCACGCCCGGACGGCCCAGCAGCAGAATCGATTGGCCGCTTCGGACGATGTCGTCGATCATGTCGATCGTGCCTTCCATCGCTCGCCCCACCCGGCAGGTGAGGCCAATGATCTTTGAATGGCGGTTTCGAATCGCCGAAATTCGGTGGAGGGTCCGCTCGATCCCGGCGCGGTTGTCGGATCCAAACTCCCCGATCGATTTCGCGACAATTTCTAGGTCGATCTCAGAGACCATCACGTCCGGCCATCGCTCAACCCGATTCCGATACCGGGCTTCCGCCGGCCGGCCGTAGTCAAGGATAACTTCGATGAGCGTTTCCAACTCCCCACTTCTCTCCAGGCGCTCCCGGACGACCGCGGGTAGTACTTCGAGGAACTGAGACAGGCCGTCGATGTGAAGGGACATATTCAGAATTTCAACGCACGTGCCAGCCAGAACTGGCCCTACCTAATATAAGACGACTCCGGCAGATTTTTCGATGTTTGTTAACGTTTTTTAGTCAATCTGTCCGCCAGCCTCCTGAAGGGCAACCGAGGCCGTCTTGACTGACCCTTTGGACCACCACTTGATTTGCACTTTGTCTCCCGGCTTCTTCGAGATGAGGGCCCGGTTTAGCGCAAAGTAGGTGTCGACCGGTGAGCCGTCCACCGACTCCAGCACGTCTAGCGGTTTGAGGCCTGCCTCCTCCGCCGGTCCGCCCGCACCGTGGATGATGATCCCGCTGGTAGGTACCGCCTCCGGGGTGGTTCCAGTCTGTTCCGCGATATATTGACGAACCTCCGCGTCTCCAAGGGCGCCGTCCGCATTCTGCCAATAGCTCACTCCCAGCGATCCGTACCGGGCATGGCCGAACTTGATGATATCGTCCGCCACCTCACGCACCCGGTCAATTGGGATCGCAAACCCAATGCCTACGCTTCCGCCATTGCTGCTCGCGATCGCGGCGTTGATCCCTACCAGGTTCCCATGCTGATCCGTCAGGGCGCCACCCGAGTTGCCTGGGTTGATCGCCGCATCGGTCTGAATCGCGTCGACGATGCCCCCGCTCTGAAGCGGCAGGTCGCGCTTGAGGGAGCTCACCACGCCAACGCTCACGGTGTCGTCAAACCCCAGAGGATTCCCAACCGCCATCACCCACTGTCCGATCTGAAGCTCGTCGCTGCGGCCCATCGTGATGGGCGCAAAGTCGGTGCCGGTTATTTTGAGCACTGCGATGTCGGACCTCGGGTCGGTTCCGATCACTTTTGCCTTGAAGGATCGCTTGTCGTTGAGCCGTACCTTGACCTCTTGGACCGGATTGCCGTTCGGATCGGCCACCACGTGATTGTTGGTGATGACGACCCCATCCTTGTTCACGATCACCCCGGAACCGGTGGCGGTCTCTCGAACCTGGTTCGTTTGGTTGCCGAAAAAGTCGACCATCTCCTCATATCGATCGACGCTCACCACGCTCGGAATAACCTTTTTTGCGGCCACCCGGAAGTCGAGGGGGCCGGTGTCCGACTGCTGGTCCAGCCCGACCGGCAAAACCGCGGGAGGCGGCGCGGGGATTAGAAGGTCGGCCTCCTTGGGAGCACCGTGCGAGCGAAGCATATGGTCCGCCTGCAAAGCTCCAAAGACGCCTAAGAAGATCGCAAATCCGATAAGACAGGTTCCTTTCCAATTCATGTTCGACATCGGTTCCAAACGAAATAAACGGGATAGGCAAACCCCAAGTTCCATCGGTCCCGGTAGTCCGAACCCGGTACCATTGAACGATGGCCGAGTTGAAAGCCTGCCTCGCCGGCCTGACCCGGCAAGAGATTCAAGTCGCTCTCGGCGAACGCCCCGATGCCCGGCTGCGGGCTGCTCAATTGGCAAACCACATTTACCGCCGCGCGGAGGACTCCTTCGATCACATGGACGACCTGCCGGCTCGGCTCCGGCTCGAGCTTGTGGATCAGTTCGTGGTCCAGCCGCTTCAGCTTGCGGTCCGAAAGGATTCGACCGACGGCGTCATAAAGCTCCTCGTGCACAACGGCGACCGGCAGGTGTTCGAGTGCGTGCTTTTGCCATACGAAGACCGAGTCTCGTGCTGCATCTCCAGTCAGGTGGGATGTCCGATGGGCTGCACGTTCTGCGCTACAGGTCTCGGCGGGTTTGACCGGAACCTGACGGCGGGCGAAATTGTCGGGCAGTACCTCGCCCTTCAGCGGCTCACCGAGCGACGGATCTCGCACGTGGTCTTTATGGGGATGGGTGAGCCTCTGCTGAACCTGCCAAACGTTGTAAAGGCGCTGAATGTTCTCCACGACGAAGTGGGGCTCTCCTACCGGCACCTCACCGTTTCCACGGTCGGCCTGGCGCCCCAAATCGATCTGCTTGCCAAGGAGCTCCTCCCAATCCACCTGGCGCTCTCACTCCACTCGCCGCTCGACGAAATCCGAGACCGGCTCATGCCGGTGAATCACAAGTGGCCCGTTAAAACGGTGATGGCCGCGATGAAGCGCTATCAACGCGCCACGGGCCGGAAGATCACCATCGAATACCTTCTGATCAATGGAGTAACCGACACGTTGGACCAGGCCGACGCGCTGGCAAGCCTCGTTAAGGGAACTCCCAGTGTCGTAAATCTCATTCCCTTTAATTGGGTGGACACAGAACAAGGATTTTCGAGACCATCAAGGCAGGCGGTGCGAGCTTTCAAGGATCGGCTGGCTAACTTGGGGGTGAATGTCACGGAACGACTCGAGCGGGGGCATGACATTGCGGCCGCATGCGGCCAGTTGGCGGGCGAACATGCCGGCCGCTTCGGGCGTGGCCGTCCTCTTCCCCTGGTGGCCTCTGTTCGTTGAACAAGGGTTACCTGCTCTTGGGCCTTGCCCTCCAGGGGTGCCTGTCTGGCCCCCCAAAAACCCAGGTCCAGAAGCCACCCGACAAGCCGCCAACTCAAGAGATCAACTTCACGGCCGGAACGGGAGATGCCTTCGGGCCGGTGCCAAAGCACGAGAAGCGGTGGACCGTGAACTGGAAGTCCATGGTCTTACAGGGGCTTCAATCCACGGGCATCTCGGAAGGTCAGATGTCGGGAGTGAGCGGCATGATTTTCAAGGCGGAACAGCCGGTGCTCAGGTTTAAGTCGGATCGGGGGCACGGGGACAAGGCCAACGAGGTGCTGGTGTTACAGGACCACGTGGTGGCCTCGAAACCCGACGGCAGCGAGAACCTCACGGCCGACACGTTGACCTATCTGGCGAAGAGAAAGCTTCTCATCGCCACCGGGCACGTCCGGGTGTATGGGGTCTCCGGGGACGGTACATTCAGCCAATTGGTTGCAACATCCGATCTTAACCACGTGGGCACCCCCGATATGTTCGATCTCACAAAGAATGAGCTCGGGCCGAGGATCTCGGAGGGGAAGAAGGCGACGGCAACCCTCCACCTTAAGAAGGGGACGGTGGAACTCCAATTCAGCAGCTTCAAGTACGACATCGTGTCGGACGGAAACCGATACACCCTGACCCATGGATTCGACGGCAACTCTCCCGATCAAGGGCTTCGCATGAGCGGGGACTCTGGCCACATGCTTCTGGTGACGCTCGGCAAGCTCACCAAGATGAAGTCTGGCGACGCGGATGGCAAAGTCAGCCTTACGAAAACCGTCCGTACGCCGGCCGGCCCGCGGGTTACTCACATCGCCGGGTCTCATGCCGATCTGACCGTGTCCGGTAATGAAGAGCACGTTAAGCTCCGGGGACCGGTCAAGATCATCGACGAAAACGCGGAGAAGCACCAATCGCTAATCGCGACTGGAGCGACCGGCGATTTCGAATTAACCGATCAGGAGTCTGCCGTCAGCGGAGGGCTCTTGGCCGGACGCCTGGATCGAAACGTGGTTCTTCAGATGGAACAACAGCCGGTCGAGTCTGGGGGACAGCCTGGCACGCTCAATGCAACCGGCGATCACCTGACATACGCGGCTCGGACCAAACCAGCGATGGTCCGTCTTGACGGCAACGTGTATCTCCAGGGCGCGAACGGGAAGTTTGCCGGGAAAGGCTGGGCAGACTCTGCCGCGCTCACGCTCAATCCCAAAGGCGAGGTCGGGGACTTCCGAGAGGCTGCGAAGTGACTCCGTTTATTGTTGCCGGGGCCGCCGGCCAAATCGGGCGTCCCATTTACTCGGATCCGCGCGGCTCCTTGGTCGTGTACGCCAAGGTTGGCACAGTCGACTCGGTGCAAGGCTCACCCAACTACACATTCAACTTGAATGGGGCAGCCCGGGTTGAGCTAAGTGCCCGCGGGGTGATCCTTCAAGCCGACCACTTGGACGGCCTCGCAGCCCGGCGGGTAGACCAGACTTACGCTCTCGTGCAGGGCAACGCACGAAAGAGCGTCGATTTCATTTCCGATTCCAGGGAGGCAGCGCGCTTTAACAAGAGTCCGATGCGTCCGGACCGCCTTTCAGACCGGTTTGAAGTTACTTCAGACTCTGCTGCACTCTCCACCTGGCGAGTGCGACCGGGCTCTCCGAAGCTCGAGGTGACCCTAGACCCCACACCCCGCACTAGAGAGGCACTGCTTCAATCGATCGACTTGCCTCACGCATTCAAGGCGGTGGACCATCGCACCGGATTGACAACCGACCCAGTCCACACCCCTTACGTCGAGGACATGACCGTCACCGCTTCATCCGGAAAGTTCTTCTTTATTCCGGCCGAAGGCACAACCCCTGCAAAGCTCCAAACGGGCTTGTTCGAGCGGCCGGTTCACATCCACCTTGTCAAAACGCTCGACTTGCCGGAGAAGCCGCCCGTCGTCACGGACTACGATGTAACCGGAAACCGAATGACGTTTGACTTCACGAAGTCCGTGGGAGAGGTCGTCATCTCGGGAAATGTTCACTATAGGGTGGACGGGGGCAACGGCGGGATGGGGGATGCGGACAAAGTCACGATCAATACCGACGAAGAGCTCAAACTGACCGGCATCCACATTGAGAGGAACCTGGGAGCCACGAGGTGAAGCTCTTCCTCGTGGCTCTGGCAATTGCAGGGCAAGGCGGGAAGGTCCTCTTTTCAGACCTGTCGAGGTCGTTTGTGGTGCGCTCGGCAAGAAACGCGACGATCGATCCGGTGAAGGGGTCGTCAGACTACAGCTTCACGCTGGATGGAAACTGCCGCGTTGAGCAGAACGCCAGGGGGATAGTAATGCTAGCCGACCACATGGACGGGGTTGCCGTTCGGACGCCGGACAACAACTACTCGATCGGTCAGGGGAACGCTACCGGAAACGTGGACTTCGTGTTCGATTCGGCGAACGCCGCGAAGTTTAACAACAGTCCTTCCCGACCGGACCACCTAAGCGACCACTTCGAACTGACATCCGATGCCGCGAAGCTAGCGACAGAAGCTGACCTGCAGTCCATCACGCTTCCGCACCCATTCAAGGCGGTGGATCATCGCGTTGGATTGACGAACGACGCAGACCACTCCCCTTATGTCGAGGACATGACCTACACCGCCTCATCCGGAAAGTTCTTCTTCATTCCGGCAGAAGGATCGACCCCGGCAAAGCTCCAGACGGGTTCTTTCGAGGGGCCGGTACACATTCATATGGTCAAAACGCTCAACGTGCCGGAGAAACCGCCCGTCGTCACGGACTACGACGTAACCGGAGACCGGATGACGTTTGACTTCACGAAGCTCGTAGGAGAGGTCGTCATTACAGGAAACGTCCACTGGAAGGTGGAGGGCGGCTACGGCGGTAACGGTGACGCGGACAAGGTCACGATCAATACCGACGCGGAACTCAAGCCGACCGGAATTCACATGGTCGGCGAACCGACGACGAGCCAGCTCATCTTCCCGCCAGAACCGGTCACGGCGAAGCCGAAGACCAAGGGGAGCGGATGAAAATAACCTGCGATGGATTGGTGAAGATCTATAAGGGCCGCAAAGTCGTTAGCGGGGTCAGCTACGAGATCAGCCAGGGAGAAATCGTCGGCCTTCTCGGACCCAACGGGGCCGGCAAGACCACGACGTTCTACATGACGGTCGGCCTCGTCCGCCCAAACAAGGGCACGGTGAGGTTCGACGCCACAGACGTCACTCGCTGGCCGATGTATAAGCGAGCCCGGGCCGGCGTAGGATATCTTCCGCAGGAACCGAGCGTCTTCCGAAAACTTACGGTGGAGGAGAACCTCAAACTCGTCTTGGAGCTTGCCAAGAAGTCGCGCGCGGAGACCCGACGCAAGATCGACGAGTTGGCCGGAGAGCTCCACATCTCACATCTGCTGCGCGCGAATGGCAACGTGCTATCGGGCGGCGAGCGCCGCCGTGTGGAGATCGCGCGGGCCCTTGCGACGGAGCCAAAATTCATCTACCTGGATGAACCGTTCACCGGCATCGATCCCGTGACGATCGAAGAGATTCAGGAGATCCTGTTCAGGCTGAAGAGCCGAAACATCGGCATCTTGATCACGGATCACAACATCTCCGCAACGCTAAGAATCACCGACCGGAACTATATCCTGATCGATGGGAAGATTGAGGCGTACGGTAGCAGCCACGACATTATCGATAACGAGCAGGTGCGCAAGCACTACCTGGGCGAACAGTTCGGGTCACATATGATTGGGCGGCGCGGCAGCCGAACCCGGGATGTTGACGATGTCGAGATCGAGGCAGACCTTGGCGTGCCTATTCTTGGCGGAGAAGACGAGACTTGATTCGTCAGGTCGATCGAGTGATTTTGAAGGACATTGTCGGCCCCTGGCTCTTTGGGGTCGGGCTGTTCTCGACGCTGCTCATGGCGGCCACCTATCTCGGCCGGCTCGCCGGTTTCATCGTGGACGGGGTACCACCCATGACCGTGGTAGAGCTGGTGGGGCTGCTCATGCCGGCCATCCTCGCCCAGACCTTCAGCATGTCGGTTTTGCTGGCGACGCTGCTTGGGTTCGGCCGGCTCAGCTCGGATAGCGAGATAGTCGCCCTTCGGGCGGCGGGCTCCAGCCTTTACCGCATAATGGCTCCGGTCGCAGTCTTTTCCGTCCTCGTCAGCATTGTGACGTTCGGCTTTCAAGAAACGATCGTGCCGTCCGCCGCCCAAACCGCGAAAGACATTCAGGCAAATCTGCTCCGAAACATCAAGGTTAAGGCCGCGATGCCGATTGCCCGAACGATTGTGACCGACGGCAAGCTGCGGGCTTTCGTCAACGCGAAGAACGTGAATCCGGCGAACCAGATGCTGGAGGACGTGTCGATCCTGGTTTACGACGATCAGCAGAAGCTCAGTTTCATCGTGTTTGCCAAGGAGGCGGAGTACAACTCGGATAACGATCGGGACTGGAAGCTACGCGGAGACGTGCGCCTCATCACTCCCGACCTGAGCAAGGATATGTCCGTCCCGGATCAGGTTTGGCCCACCGAGATACCCAAGATCAATCAGTCGTTCTCCCAGTTCACGGCAGATCGCGATGACGACTTCGCGAGTGTTTCAATGGCTCAACTCGGCGAGTTGATCAAGCTGCACCGCAAGCTGCGCGACAAAACTCCGAGTGTTTTAAACAACTACGAGTACGGATACTGGAACAAAATTGCGGTTCCGTTGGCGGCTGTCTTCTTCGGCCTGCTTGGGGCGGCGCTGGGAATTCGCAACCATCGCACCGGCACGGCGGCAGGCTTTGCCATGGCCGTCGCGATTATATTCGGCTATGTAACTCTGCTCAATTTCATGAACGTATGGGCAATGGGGGGCACATTCCCGCCATGGGTGGCCTGCTTCACCCCGCTCGTCATCGCCGGAGTTGCGTCTGGCGTAATAATGTGGCGGCGCAACGGATAAACCGATTTGGACCTATTGCCTCTTGGATTCTTGTTCCTGATTGTGGTCGTAAGCGGCGGTATCGCCTACGCGGCCGACAAGTTGGGAAAGAAGCTCGGGAAAAAGCGGCTGAGCGTGTTCGGCTTGCGCCCGAAACACACCGCTGCGCTCGGCACGGTGCTGCTCGGCATGGCCGTGTCCCTGCTCACCATCGGCCTCGTGGCGGCGCTTAGCAAAGATGCCCGGGATTGGATCACCCAGGGTTCTCAGGCGCTCGCGCGCCTGAAGAAGGCACAGGCGAGCCTGCTGGTACAGGAGGACGAATTGCGTAGCGTCCAGTCCCAACGAGACGAGGCACAGGCGAAGATTCTGAGCGCGGTCAAAGAGCTCAAGACGATAAACCAGCAGGTCCAAGCGCAGAAGTCGCAAATCGCTGCACTCCAGGGCCGTTTGGCGCCACTTCAAGCCCGGCTGGCCCAGATCTCGGCCGCGGTGAAGATCAAAGATGCCCAGATCAGCGCCGCCAAGAGTCGGCTCGCGGCCTCCCAGAAGAGCCTCGCCGAAAACGAGCAGCGAGTGGCAACCCTTGAAGGCAACGTCAAGAAGGTCAACGCGCGGTACCAGGCCGGCCTGAAGCTGCTCGATACGGAGGAACGTCAAATCGAGACGGCGGACCGTCAGATCGGGACTCAGAAGACTCAGATTGCGGAACAGACGCGAAAGCTCTCCACAATGAAGACCGATCTGGATAAAGGGGAAGCCGAACTGGCTAGCGAAACAAGTCAATTGACCGACATCACGGCGAGGCTGACGAACCTGAACGTCTCGTA
>Ga0302326_10030855_pt1 | contig 10717 bp, 9 predicted proteins | sample Palsa_T0_3_FD_202264 | JGI IMG/M metagenome (GOLD analysis project Ga0302326, IMG submission 202264) | Peat permafrost microbial communities from Stordalen Mire near Abisko, Sweden - Palsa_T0_3 | ecosystem: Environmental > Terrestrial > Soil > Palsa > Peat permafrost | place: Sweden: Abisko...
GCATGCAAGGCAAGCCAGGTTCTGGCGCCGGCCAGAGACCGGTCCCGACGGAGATCGTGCGACGCTTTGGCCGCCTCAGTATCCGAACCGGCTGGGAACGCCCCAGGCGAACCATTACTGGAACGCTCTCTCAATGGCTGCGCCGGCGATTGGGGCCATCACCTTGTACCCGTCAGCATTCGGGTGCAAGCCATCGGCGGAGTCGGGATCTTTGAGCCAACCCTTTTCATCCACCAGCGCCGTGAAATAATCCGCGTAAACGGCATTCACTCGCTTGGCGTACTCCTTCATCCACGCGTTCAACTGGAGGATGTCGCTTGGAGGGTGTGTCTCAGTCATCTTGATCCGAGGGAACGGACCAAGACCTGGGAAGGGGCCTCGGGGCGGCGCTGGAGGACCTTCGGCCTGTTGCCTCAGAAAAGGGTAGTCACTGACTGGCATCAGCGAACACAAGATCACCTTAATTCCGTGATGTTGCGCCAGCTCGGTTATGGCCATGATGTTCTGCTCAATCAACTCGGCAGTTGAGGGGCCCGTGTTTCGCGAAACGTCGTTGATCCCGGCCAGCAGGACCATCGCTCCGGGCTGAAGCTCAATCACATCGGGATACATGCGAACCAGCATTTGGGGTGTCGTCTGACCGCTGATACCGCGATTCACATAAGGCTTGCCGGGAAAGGATTCGTCAAGCTTCCAAAAATCAGTGATCGAGTCTCCCATGAAGACAACGCGCCTGGGGTCGGCCGGTTGCTTTTTTAATTCCTGGTTGGCTTGGTGATAACGGCCTAGTTGATTCCAGTCCTCGAGTTGATCGGCAAGGCTCTTAGCGGCGTTGACCAAACAGCAATTGGATCGTGGCGGACTAAAGTCCTTGGCAAGCTGGGCGTTTGCGCCGTCAATGCTGAGGAACGAGGCGATCACCAGGGGAAATAGACATCGCATCATCGTGTGAAGGCTGACCTGTATTGACAGATTTCCAAGCTCTATAGGTGCAACTGAACAGCAAATGGAAATATATCGCTGCTCATAAACAGCTGTCAAGGATAATTTTACATTTCCGTTCCTCAACCTGTATTATCAGGTCGTGAATACTCTATCTTCTCCGCCGAAGCACGAAAGGGTTCGGCAAACGCTCGCGGATGCAATCGCATCCGGCCAGTACGAAGCGGGCCAGCGCCTGCCCAGTGAATCGGAGCTGGTAAAAACTTTCGGGGCGTCGAGGCCCACGGTGAATCGTGCGCTGCGCGAACTTCAGTTAGCCGGCATTATCGAGCGACGCGCTGGATCGGGCAGCTATGTTCGCGCGGATACGGCCGCGCGCGGCTACACCTTCGGATTATTGATCCCCGAATTGGGCCGGACAGAAATCTTCGAACCGATATGCCGGGGAATGGCCGAGGCTCAGCACGGCAGCCATCACGTCCTGCTCTGGGGAAGTTCGTTGGGAGACCAGGCCAACTTGGAGCAGCAGGCTTCGCAGGCCTGCCGGCAACTTGTCGCTAAGAAAGTATCGGGTGTGTTCTTTGCACCCTTGGAGCTGACTCCGCAAAGGGACACCATTAACCAGACCATCGCAAAGGTGTTCGACAAGGCCGGAATACCGATCGTGCTGCTGGATCGCGACCTGGTGTCCTACCCGGCAAGAAGCCGGTATGACCTGGTTGGCATCGACAATCGCAGGGCGGGATACACGATAACGGCTCATCTGCTCCGATGCGGGTGCCGCAGAGTGATGTTTGTTGGACGCCCCGGATCGGCTCCCACCGTAGATGCGCGAATCGCAGGCTACTGTGAGGCACTGGAACAAGCGTCTGGAGATCACGAACCAATTGTTGGCCGCATAAATCCGGAAGATAAGGAACAAGTGAAGGCGGCGCTGGCGAAAACGCATCCTGACGGCATTGTCTGTGCCAACGATTTTACTGCAGCCCACCTGCTGAAGACGCTCAACGAACTGGGAGTGAATGTCCCGGCAAAGATGCGCCTGGCTGGAATCGACGATGTCAAGTACGCGAGCCTTCTATCGGTTCCGCTCACGACTCTCCATCAACCCTGCGCCGACATGGGAGCGATTGCGGTGAGCACAATGCTGGAACGGCTGCGTAATCCGAAATTGCCGGCAAGAGATATTCTGCTCAATTTTCGCCTGGTAATTCGCGACTCTTGCGGCGCTCGCAAAAAGGGTTGACAGCCCTTTCCCAACCAACGATACTGATTGCCTAATGAAGGACCTGACAAGTAGCCGTAACCTGTCTTTACAGAACGGCGATCAGTCACGTTCGATCCTGGTCCTCGGTGAAGTCCTTTGGGACCTGTTCGAGCACTCGAGCGCGCTGGGAGGCGCAGCACTGAATTTCGCTGCTCACGCCAAGCGGTTGGGATACAACCCGCTGCTGATTAGCGCGGTCGGCGCCGACTCTCCAGGGGACGCAGCACGGCAGGAGATTGCCGCTCTCGGCCTTGACACTTCCTTTGTGCAGACCACCAGCCGATTCCCAACCGGCACCGCACGCGTAGAACTAGGACCGGGGGATCGAACGCGCTTCGTCATCGAACGTCCCGCGGCATATGACGCGATCCGTCTTCGCGAGGAGCAAATCGCGCAGGTCATGCATCGTGCCCCGGAGTGCTTCTACTATGGAACACTGTTTGCGTCGGCGCCGGAAGGCAAGTTGGTGCTCGACGGGCTCTTGGATACTCTGCCGACCGCGACTCGCTTCTACGATCTCAATCTCCGTCCAGGCAACTATTCGGCACAGCTTGTAATCGAGCTGTTGGAACTGGCTGACGTAGTCAAGCTCAACGAAGAGGAACTCTGCATTGTACGCGAGTTCACCTGGCTGCCATCGGACGTGGAGGCGTTCTGCCGGGAGGGGGCGAAGCGGTTTGGCTGGAAAGCTGTGTGCGTGACCTTGGGCGCGCGCGGGTGCGCGATGTTATGCGGGGATGATTACATTGAGGCAGGCGGGCACTCGATCAACGTCGCCGATCCGGTGGGCGCGGGGGATGCGTTCGCTGCGGCGTTCCTGCACGGACTCATGTCCCATTGGCCCGTGGCCGAGGTCGCCGCATTCGCCAATCGCGTAGGTGCGCTGGTCGCCAGCCGCCACGGCGCTATCCCGGATTGGACTGTGAAAGAGGCCGTTGAGTTGTGAGAACGAGCGCCACTGCGGCCGGAAGAGCGACTACTCCTTCGCTCAATGGGTACCTGCTGCGAAGTTCTCTGGTTGCGGCGTTAGGGGGACTGCTTTTCGGATTCGACACGGCCGTTATCTCGGGCGCGACGAAAGCGTTGAGCGTAACGTTTGCACTTTCGCCGGTGACGCTGGGCATTACCGTCTCCAGCGCGCTGTGGGGGACCGTTCTCGGTTCGTTAGGAGCAGCGGCGCCCAGCGACCGATACGGACGGCGCCGCTGCCTTCGGGCGCTAGGCGCCTTATATCTGGTTTCTTCCGTCGGTTGTGCCTTCGCTTGGAGTTGGGCCGCACTGATTGCGTTTCGCGCAATCGGGGGACTGGCCATTGGCGCATCGTCCGTGATTGGACCAATGTACATCGCAGAAATCTCACCGGCTGCCATGCGGGGACGTCTGGTCGGGCTCTTTCAGATGAACGTGGTGGTAGGGATTCTGCTGGCTTATCTCTCGAACTTTCTTGTGGCATCTGTCGGATTCGGCGGATCAGAGTGGCGCTGGAAGTTCGGAATGGTCGCGATCCCGGCGGCCGCATTTCTATTTGCCCTTTTCGGAATCCCGGAAAGCCCTCGATGGTTGATCGCGGCGGGCCGGGCGGAGGAAGCCCGCGAAGTCTTGCGGCGCCTTGGAGAACAGAACCCGGACCGAGACCTGCAGGAAATCGCAGAGACCCTGAAAAGGCAGAGCGGAGCCCGAAAGGAGCCGCTATTCCAGTCTCGTTACCGCAAGCCCATCTTTCTTGCAATCTCGATCGGCATCTTCAACCAGCTTTCGGGAATCAACGCGATTCTGTATTATCTCAACGATATCTTCGAGCGCGCCGGATTCAACAAGGTTTCGAGCGACATGCAAGCGGTTGTCATCGGCTTCACCAACCTGGTGTTCACGCTCATCGCCATGAGCATGATCGATCGATTGGGGCGCAAGAAGTTATTGCTGGCAGGGGCGGTAGGAACGGCGGTCTGCCTGGCTGGGGTCGCCATGATTTTCGCGACCGGCAAGCACCCGAAACTGCTGCTCTGGTTGCTGGTCGGATTCATCGCCTCTTTCGCATTCTCCCAAGGCGCCGTCATTTGGGTTTACCTTAGCGAAGTGTTCCCGAATCTGGTCCGCGCCAAAGGTCAGAGCCTCGGGAGCTTCACCCATTGGTTCATGAATGCTCTCATTTCCGCCGTGTTCCCCGTGATGGCCGCTCGTTCCGGGGCTGTCCCGTTTGCCCTGTTCGCGGCGATGATGGTTGTGCAATTCTTTGTTGTGCTGACCCTCTACCCGGAAACCAAAGGGGTCAGCCTGGAGAAAATGGAGCAGCATCTGTGAAGGTGTCTCGGCCATGAAGAACCAGGTCCAGCTCATCGCTTACGTAGATCGTTTTTCGGGCGGCGGCTTTTCGGAGCTACAGTCACTGCTCAATGACGGGCCGTTGGCTGGACTCTTCGGCGGCGTTCATCTGCTGCCATTCTTTTGGCCGATCGATGGTGCCGACACAGGCTTCGATCCAATCGATCACACTCAGGTCGATCCCCGGTTGGGCTCGTGGGACGACGTGCGCGCGCTGGCCGAGTGCACGGATCTGATGGCCGATCTGATCGTGAATCATATTTCGATCCGGTCTCCGCAGTTCACCGACTTTCGAAAGCGTGGCGACGCGTCGTCCTACGCTTTCATGTTCCTCACCTACGGACGCGTTTTTCCGGATGCCGCGGCTGAGACAGAACTGTTGAAGATCTATCGCCCGCGTCCAGGGCTGCCCTTTACGAAAATGCGCCTGGACGATGGAACTGAGCGTCTCTTGTGGACCACCTTCACTTCCGAACAGATTGATATCGACGTTCGTTCCTCGCAAGGCAAGAAATACCTGGATCAGAACCTGAATCAATTTCACACGGCAGGCATTCGTGCCATCCGGCTGGATGCCGCCGGTTACGCTATCAAGAAGCGCGGCACGAGTTGCTTCATGCTTCCGGACACCTTCGAATTCATCAGCGAGCTGACGGATCGGGCGCACTCGCTTGGGATCGAAGTCCTGGTGGAAATCCACAGTCATTATCTCCAGCAGATCGAAATCGCCCGGAAGGTAGATCGGGTATATGATTTCGCGCTGCCTCCGCTAGTTCTGCACACGCTGTATACTCGCAACTCGTGTCATCTGAAGCGCTGGCTTGAAATGAGTCCTCGCAATGCCGTCACCGTGTTGGACACTCACGACGGAATCGGAGTCATTGATGTTGGAGCGGATCGAAAAAGTGTTGAGGGCCTGCCGGGCTTGCTCTCCCCGGAAGAGATGAACCATCTCGTGGAAACGATCCACGAGCGGAGCAACGGTGCCAGCCGGCAGGCAACGGGAGTAGCGGCAAACAATCTTGACCTCTACCAGGTGAATTGCACTTATTACGACGCTCTGGGCCGGCGCGATGACGAATACCTGATCGCTCGCGCTCTTCAGTTCTTTGCTCCGGGCGTGCCCCAAGTGTATTATGTAGGCCTGCTGGCAGGCTCAAACGACACGGATCTTTTGCGCCGCACCGGCGTGGGCCGCGACATCAATCGTCATTACTATACGCGCGCCGAATTGCAACAGCGGCTCGAAGCCCCCGTGGTCCGTTCTCTCTTGGATTTGATACGCTTCCGGAATATGCATCCCGCTTTTGGGGGCGATTTCCAGGTTCTCAGTTCCGACAGCAACTCAATTTCAATGGAATGGCGCAAGCATCGCGATTGGGCCCGGCTCGACGTCGATCTTGCGGCTCGCCACGCAGTGATTTCGCATTCCGATCCCTCGGGCGATCAGGGGAAGATGCTCGTTGCCCCCACCGCTGTTGAGGAGGATCCATGATTCCAGTAGCGGCGCATCGGAAGCAAAGCATGGCCGGAATCAAGGCACTTACGTTCGTCATGTTCATGATGTTTGCCATGACAACGGACTCGGTCGGAATCATAATTCCCGAGATCATCAAGACCTTCCGGCTGAGCATGACTGCCGCGGGGATGTTTCAGTACGCCACCATGGCGGGAATTGCCCTCGCCGGATTCTTTCTCGGTCACATTGCCGACACCTTCGGCCGAAAACCCACGATCGTCCTGGGCCTCGTGTTGTTTTGTGTCGCCTCGTACCTATTTGCAGCCGGAAATTCGTTCGTTTACTTTTCGATTCTGCTCGCCCTATCCGGAGTTGGTATTGGCGTCTTCAAGGCTGGCGCCCTCGCGCTCATCGGAGACTTGGCGAAATCGACCACCGAGCATACCTCATTGATGAACACGGTGGAAGGATTCTTCGGAGTCGGGTCCATCATTGGGCCGGCCATTCTGGCCCGCTTGTTGGCGAAAGGCGCGTCGTGGAAGGACCTGTACATCCTCGCTGGCACAATTTGCGTAGCTCTGATCTTGATCGCGCTGCAAGCCCAATATCCGCACAGCACGAAGGCCAGCCAGGAAAGCATGGACCTGAGGCATACCGTCGCGGCGATGAAGAACCGATATGCGCTGGCGTTTTCGCTCGGCGCATTTCTTTATGTGGCCACGGAGGCGGCAGTGTACGTCTGGATGCCGACCTTGCTCGCTGGCTATAAAGGCTCGGCGGCCGCACTCGCCGCCTACAGCATCTCGATTTTCTTCATCCTTCGCGCGGCGGGGCGATTCATTGGCGCTCGGCTGTTGGAACGCTTTTACTGGACGAAGGTCCTGGCGTTGTTCAGCGGGGTAATTCTGATCTGCTTTATCGGCACTGTGATCGGCGGCCCCGGTTCGGCGCTTTATCTGTTGCCCGCTTCCGGCCTTTTCATGTCCGTCATTTATCCCAGCATCAATTCCAAGGGCATCAGCTGCTTCCCGAAATCGGAGCATGGCGCCGTCGCTGGAGTAATCCTCTTCTTCACTTGTCTTTCCGCGGTTGTCGGGCCGCTGGCGATGGGCGCCGTCAGCGATGCGATGGGTGACGCCAAGTACGGATTTGTTCTGGCCACCGGGTTCGCAGCGTTACTTTTCGTCGGATTACTGTTGAACTGGATGTTCGACCCTACGCGTGAGCTGCTGAGCCGGCTAGATAAGACGGAATATAGCCAGCCAGTTGATCTTCGATATAGTTGATGGCACCAATTCTCTAGGGAAAGGGATCTTACGATGACACCAATCCGTTGGCGGTACTCCGGATTCAGCTCCGTTGTTCTGATCGCCCTGCTGATCTGTTGCCGGCAAAGTTCGGCTCAAAATGCTGGAGGCTCCCAGCCGTCCGGGACCACCTCAGGATCAGGTCCTTTTAAAGCCCTCATGGAAATGGATGCGGGCTTGCCGGATCACACAATCTATCGGCCGGACGATCTGTCGGCGTTGAACGGCGCGAGCTTACCGATTGTCGTTTGGGGCAATGGGGCCTGCGTCAATGCCGGGAACGCTTTCAGCAGCTTCCTTACGGACATTTCGTCCTACGGGTATCTTGTGATTGCGCTGGGCCCGATTGTCCAACGGGATACGGCAGGTCCCGCGCAGCCTCCTCCCCAAGCACCACCCCAGCCTCAGGGCGGCGACACTACGGAACCTCCTCGCGGTCTACCGCCGGCGGCAACTCATGCGTCCCAGATGATAGATGCAATCCAATGGGCCACGGCCGAGAACGATCGTGCAGCCAGCAAGTATTACAAGCGCCTCAATAGCGGCAAAATCGCCGTGATGGGTCAGTCTTGCGGCGGCGTTCAGGCCATTGAAGTTGCCGCGGATAGCCGCATTGGTACTGCCGTGATTTGGAACAGCGGGCTCTTCGACAAGCCTACGAACCTCGGCGGCGGAAAAACTCTGAGCAAACGAGACCTGGAATCCATTCACGTTCCCGTGGCTTACATCAGTGGCGATCCGCGGGATATCGCTTTCAAGAACGCCGGGGCCGATTTCGATTACCTGACAAAGATCCCGGCGTTTCGTGCTTACGAACTAGGAGTTGGGCACGGCGGCACCTATCGGGAACCGAATGGCGGAGAATTCAGCGGCATCGCGGTGGCCTGGCTGAAGTGGCAGCTCAAGGGCGATCAGCGTGCAGCCTTGATGTTTCGGGGTCCGGATTGCGGCCTGTGTGTCAATCCCAAATGGGTTGTCCGGACCAAGAATATAAAATAGGACTGTCTTCTACCCTAGGGCCGAACGTATGTCTTAACGGGTTTTCAATGAGATTCTGCCTGCTTCTAATTTCGATCGCAGCGTTTGGACAGGCCACAAAGTTCGAGCCACCGCGGCTAGCAGACGGGCATCCGGACTTGCAGGGAGTTTGGCGCAACTCCTCAATCGTCGCCGCATTCAATGTTGAAGGGCAGAAGGCATACGATAACGAGCCGGGCGGAGCATCCGTAATCGTGGACCCGCCCGATGGAAAACTGCCCTATCTGGCAGCCGCTCTGCAGAAGGCCGAAGACAACCACGTCCATCGCGAACGCGATCCTACCGGACATTGCCATATGCATGGAGTGCCGCGTTCGCTGGTACCTCCCTTTCCGACTGAAATCGTCGAGGACAACAACTACATGGTCCTGCTTTCAGAGACCGAGCACAGCATCCGCATCATTCCGCTGGACGGGCGTTCGCACCTGAGGAACTATCACGCCTGGGCTGGGGACTCGCGTGGCCACTGGGAGGGCGACACGCTGGTCGTGGATGTGACTGAGTTTAACGGCAAAACCTGGCTGGATCAGTCGGGAAATTTTGTGGACGAAAACGAACACGTGGTGGAACGATTCACGATGACGGCGCCCGATACGATCGTCTATGAGGCGCGCGTCGAGGATCCAACCGTGTATTCCCGGCCTTGGACCCTGCGCGTTTCGTTGCGGGCGTCAGCCAAGAGGCACCGAGTTGATCGAATACGACTGTATCGAGGGAGAGCGTGACGAGATTCATTTTCCCGGCGCCGCAAATCAGAAACGTTAAACCCGCTTTTGTTTTGGTGCTGTTGTTGACTGCCGGGAGCGGCCGCGGCTGGCCCCAAAGCGCGGGAGCCGACCTCCGCGGCATCTGGATGGCTGAGAACAAGGCAGACGCGAACCTGGAGCGCGCACACGTGATTGTGGATCCGCCAGACGGAAAGATCCCGTATCAGCCCGAGGCGGCTGCCCAACAGAAGCAAAATTTTGAAAATCGGGCTACTGCCGATCCAGAAAAACAATGCTTCCAACCCGGAGTGCCGCGTGCCGCGTATCTGCCATCGCCTTTTCAGATTTTCCAGAACGACCGCGGCGTGTACATCGTATATCAGGATGCTCATTCGTACCGCATCATCTACTTGAATGGAAGCCCACACAATGAAGGGCTGGGTTATGCCATGGGCGATTCACGCGGCCATTGGGAGGGCAATACGCTGGTGGCGGACGTCATAAGCTTTAGCGACTCCACTTGGCTGAACGCCGCCGGGGACTACCACAGCGACGAATTACATGTCGTAGAGCGCTACACGCGCGTGAATCCCGACACCCTGATGTACGAGGCCACTATCGAAGATCCGAAGGTGTTCACGCGGCCGTGGAAAATTCGGATGCCCCTTCGCCTGCAGAAGGGAATTCAGATTTTAGAGGATGAATGCGAAGAAGGCGAGAATGGACGGCGGCATCACGTGACCCTGTTCAAAGAAACGCGCTAGGAGCAACGCATGAAATCACGAACTTTAGCCACATTATCAGCAACCATTATCTTGGCCCTTGGCGGAATCGCACAGGCTCAGACGCCTCCGTCCTCCGTGGACGCTTACATCACGGCTGCGAAGGTTGCCGCGGGGACCGACTGGGCCGGGACGTTTGTCCGCATGTGCATTCCTCCGCCCCCTGGCGCCGGCGGCCCTCCTCCTCCAAGCCGAACCATTCCCGCGCGTGAAACATGGTACGCGGAACCGGCGAAGGTCGCCGACAATTTCTATTTCGTAGGCACCAAGATTCACAGCGCTTGGGCTCTGGTGGGAAGCCAGGGCATCATTATTATCGAGGCATTGTTCGACTACGCCGCAAAAGACGAGATCCTGGATGGGCTCAAGAAACTGGGTTTGGATGCCAACAAGGTGAAGTACGTGATCCTTTCGCATGCTCACGGCGATCACGATGGCGGCGCGAAAATGTTGCAAGATACGATTCCGGGGGTGCATCTCGTCTACGGTGCGGAGGATTGGGAAGCGATCGATAAGGCGGCCACGCACGTGGGCGGAAAGCCGAAGCGCGACGTAACCGGTGACGATGGAATGACGATCTCCGTTGGCGATGCTTCCTTGCGTATCGTCACTATGCCGGGACACACGCCTGGAACCCTCTCCTACTTATTTGAAATCCGTGACAACGGCAAGCCCCTCCGTGTTGCCTACGTGGGAGGCACGGCGATCCCCTTTAATGCCGATGCGGCTTACTATGACCGCTACCTCGCCTCTTCGAAGAAAATGGCGAAGGCGGCAGCCGATTATGGCGCCACTGCGCTGATCACCAATCACACCGAGTTCGACAATGCCGTCTACAAGGCCCATACGGCTGCGGACCGGAAAGGTGTACAATCGAATCCGTTCGACTTAGG
>Ga0302326_10030856_pt1 | contig 10717 bp, 8 predicted proteins | sample Palsa_T0_3_FD_202264 | JGI IMG/M metagenome (GOLD analysis project Ga0302326, IMG submission 202264) | Peat permafrost microbial communities from Stordalen Mire near Abisko, Sweden - Palsa_T0_3 | ecosystem: Environmental > Terrestrial > Soil > Palsa > Peat permafrost | place: Sweden: Abisko...
CGAGGTGGACGAAACAGTGGTTGGGAGGATGAGATCTCCTCGCCTGATGCCGTTCACGACGATTTCATCGAGGTCGCCGGCCGTATTGGCCTGGGCGGTCGGCGTTGCGGCACCGGTCGCCGACTCAGTGGCCTGCTGTGCCTGCGCGCTCTGGAAAGCGATGAGGGCCGAGAACAACGTGACTACTGAAACACCTGTCCCTAGTCTCAAGCGTCACCTCATCCATTTTTGTTGTGTTCGATCGATCGTAGCAGCCACCTTCGGAGTGTCAAGGGTATAAATTAGTGCAAAAACACTCGGCACTACCGCCTCGCGCACCAGCTCGGAGCAGGGTCTCCCTCGCCCGCGAATGCCTGATTGATCAAGTCGGGGCCGGCGAGGGCTGCAGCGCAAGGACGGGATGGAAGACCCGGTGCTCTTTTGCCGTGACTGCATAAACACGATCTGCAACTTTTGCGCCATCGATCGCTCAGCGCCGGCGATCTCGCACCGGTCAGCGCGATCAACCATCCGCGCGTCATCCATCTGCGGGCTGATCCGCGCCAAGCGCCTGACGCTCAGTGAGCCGGCGTCGACCGGCTCAGAAGGTCCAGGGTCATGTGCTCGAACTTCGGCACGTCGACGTCTTGCACGACCAGCACCTCGCGCTCGCCGAGGCCGGGGCCTGCGCCAACGCTCCAGCTCAGCGTATTACCGTAGCCGGCAGTAAAGCTAGTGTCTACGTCCACGAGCAACGTGGCGCTGCGCGTCACGATTGAGGGATCGAGCCACACGGCCACCGCGAGCTCATCCCACATCGGATAAGGCTGACCGAACTCGGCCAGATAGGCGTCGAACGGGGCGCGACCTGCGCCAAGCTGGCGAAAGAATTCCGGCTTGAAGAACGTCCTGGTGGTTGGATCGATCGGCACTTGCGTGATTTTCTTCCAGGACTCATGCAGTACGATCGAGGCGGCCTCCGGGTCGAAACGCATGTTGAACTCGAGCCGCGGCGCATTGGCGAACTCGGCGGCGAACGCATTGTCCGCCGCGACCGGATTGTAGCTGCCCCCCATGAACACCAGTTCCCTGGCCAGGGAGGCGAACTGCGGGTCGAGCCGGGCTGCCAGGGCGAGGTCGGTCAGCGGGCCCGCCGCGATGATGGTGACTTGCCCCGGAAACTCGTGCACTTTGCGTATCAGAAAGGCCGGCGCGGCTTCCGCCGAGGGCTTGATCTTCGGTGCACCCGCCGGTGAGGGCGGCACCAGAAAGGGATCGGCATGGTATGGCGAGCGGCGCACCGTGCCTTCCGCCGGCCAGCTCTCGGTCCAGGCGCCCTTATAGAACAGCTTGCCGTAGAGCTGCTCCCACACTTTGGTGCGCTGTTGGGTATTGAGCAGCGGATACACCGCGCCCGGATGCACCGGCACTTCCGTTCGCCGGGCAATTTCGAGCAGGCGCAGCGTATGGCTCACCTCCTCGTCGCGCCAGCCATCGCCGCTCGGAATTGTGATGCCGAGCACCTCGACGTCGCTGGCCTGCAGCAACATCAGTATCGCCTGCAGATTGGATGAGGCCGGACCGAAGGCATCCTGGTCGATGATCACTTTGCGCCTGCCGCCGACCTCCTGCGCGCAGCACACGCCGGCTAGCAGCGTCAGGCCCAGCAGCCACAGTATGCCGGTGAGCCGCGCCACACGCTTCATGATGCGAACTCCTGTCGCTCGCCGAGCACGTAGGTCGCCGCGATGGCGCGATCATCCCCCAGCGTCATCAGCACCAGTAGCCGCTCGGTCAGCGTGCGCGATTGCGCCATGCGCCGGGCGAGCAGTGGCGTCGCCTGCGGATCGAGCACGATAAAATCGGCCTCCATGCCCGGCGCGAAGCGGCCGATACGGTCCGCAAGTCCGAGCATGCGCGCTCCTGCCAGGCTGGCCAGATAGAATGCTCGCAGCGGCGAGAGCTGCTGGCCCAATAACTGCGCCACTTTGTAGGCCTCCGCCATCGTGCGCAGCATGCTGAAGCTGCTGCCGCCGCCGACGTCGGTCGCCAGCGCAAAGCGCATTCCGGCGGCATCGCTGGCCGCGATATCGAACAGGCCGCTGCCCAGGTAAAGATTGGAAGTGGGCGCGAAAGCGGCGCCGGCGCCGCTCGCGGCCATTCGCCCCCGGTCGGTGGCGTCCAGGTAGATGCAGTGCGCATAAGTCGCCCGCTCGCGCAGCAGGCCGAAGCGGTCGTAGACGTCAAGGTAGCTGCGGGCATCGGGAAACAACTCCCGGATCCAACCGACTTCATCGCGGTTCTCGGCCAGGTGGCTGTGAATGAATACGTCCGGATACTCCAGCGCCAGCCGTCCGGCGCTCTGCAATTGTGCCACCGAGGAGGTGGCCGCGAAGCGCGGGGTGATCGCGTAGTGCAGCCGGTCCTGGCCGTGCCAGGTCTCGATCAGCTCGCGCATATCGCGTTCACCATCGGCCGCACTGTCGCGCAGCTCCTGCGGGCAATGACGATCCATCAGCGTCTTGCCGGCGATCATGCGAAGTCCACGGGCCGCGGCCGCCCGGAAGAATATTTCCACCGAACTCTTGTGTACCGTGCACAGCACCTGCGCGGTGGTGGTGCCGTTACGCAGCAGCTCATCGAGAAAGAACTCGGCGACTTCGCGCGCGTGATGAGGATTGGCGAAGCGCTCCTCGGCCGGAAACGTATAGCGCTCAAGCCAGTCGAGCAGATTGCGTCCCCCCGAGGCGATCACGTCGGTCTGCGGATAATGAATGTGCGTGTCGATGAAGCCGGGCATGATCAGCCGTTCACCGTGGTCCACGATGGGCATGTTCCCGCTGGCCGCGGGTAGCAGCGCCGCGGCCGGTCCGACGGTCTCGATGTGCCCGTCGGCGACAATCAGCGCGCCCCGCTCCCAGTAATCGTACGCGCCGGGGTCGTCCTGCGTCCCCGGGTCGGTGCGAAAATGCAGGATCGAGCCGCAATGCGCCGTGCGATGCTGGGCGTCCATCACTGCGGCCGCTTTAGTACCCGGGATGAAAGCTGCGCCCGAGCGAGGCGGGCTGATTGAGCAGGATCGTCTTCGGGTCGCGACAGATCGCTACCAGCACGACGATCGTCGCGGCGTAGGGCAGCATCGACAGGAACTCGCTTGGCACGTGCACACCCAGGCCTTGCGCATACAGCTGCAGCACGGTGACCGTGCCGAACAGGTACGCCCCGCCTACCACGCGCAGCGGCTTCCAGGTGCCGAACACCACCAGGGCCAGCGCAATCCAGCCGCGCCCCGCGCTCATGCCCTCGGTCCACATGGGCGTCAGGGAGGTGGACAGATAGGCGCCGGCGACTCCGCTCATCGCCCCGCCGAACAGCACCGCTAGATAGCGAATCCGCGTGACCGGCTCGCCGAGCGCGTGCGCCATCTCCGGGGATTCGCCGACCGCTCGCAGCCGCAGCCCGGCGCGCGTGCTCCTGAGCATCCACGCGATCAGCGCGCACAGTATCAGGGACAGATACACCAACAGATCATAGTGAAACAGCAGCGGTCCGACTAACGGCAGTTCTGTGAACCAGGGGATGTGCAGCGGCGGCAGAGGCCGGATCGGCAGACCAACGAAGCTGCGGCCGGCGAAGGCGCTGAGGCCCACGCCGAAGAGCGTCAGGGCCAGTCCGGTCGCGAGCTGGTTGGTCTGCAGACTCAGTGTCAGTACCCCGAACAGCAGTGCGATTAGCACCCCGGAGGCGGCGGCGGCCAGATAGGCGAGTAGCAAGCTGCCGCTGGACACGCCGACTGCGAAACCGCTCATCGCGCCCACCAGCATCATGCCCTCCACGCCGAGATTCAATACACCGGCCCGCTCGGTGACCAGCTCGCCCAGCGCCGCGAAAATGAGTGGCGTCGCAGCACCCACGGCGCTGGCGGCAATGGTCACCCATACCGCAGGGCTCATGCGCTGTGGCCGCTCGCTGCCGCGCCGCCAGCCGGCAGCTGCGGCGCAGTGACCGTGTGGCGCACGCGTCGCAGCCGAAAGCCGATAAACAGTTCGGCCGCGAGCAGATAAAACAACAACGCACCCTGGAACAGGCCGCTGACCGAGGCCGGTAGTTGCAGTTCCATCTGCGCCGATTCACCGCCCAGATACAGCGCTGACATCAGCAGTGACGCCAGGACCACGCCCAAGGGATGCAAGCGCCCGACGAAGGCGACGATGATCGCCGCAAAGCCATAACCGGGCGAGACCACCGGCTGCAGCACGCCGATCGGTCCGGCCACCTCGCACACGCCGGCGAGTCCGGCCGCACCTCCGCTGATCATCAGGGCCAGCCAGATGTTGCGCCGATCGCTGATTCCGGCATAAGCGGCAGCTGCCGGGGCCAGGCCGCTGACCCGCATGCGAAAGCCAGCCGCAGTCGCCTTGCTGAACCACCAAGACAGGCCTGCCAGCACCAAAGCGATAATGAAACCGGCGTTCACCCGTGTGCCTTCCAGCAATGGCGGCAGCAGCGCAGCGTCGGGCAACGGCGGGGATTGCGGAAAGTTCTGCCCGGCAGGATCGCGCCATGGCCCATGCACCAGGTACGACAGCAGCAGTTGCGCGATGTACACCAGCATCAGGCTCACGAAGATCTCGCTGGTATGAAAGCGCGAGCGCAGGAATGCCGGTATCGTGGCCCAGGCCATGCCGCCGAGCACCCCGGCTACCAACTCAGCCGGTTGCGCCCAATGGCCGAGCGCAGCGCCGTAGAACAAACCCACACCCCCGCCGGTAATCGCCCCGAGCGTGAGCTGTCCTTCGGCGCCGATATTCCAGACGTTGGCGCGGTAACTTAGGGCCAGACCCAACGCGCATAGCATCAGCGGAGTCGCCTTGAGCAGCAGCTCGCCCAGACCGTACATCGAGCTGACCGGTTCGACGAAGAAAACCCTGAACGCGGCCACCGGATCCTTGCCGAGCGCGCTGAATACGAGCAGCCCGGTCGCCAGCATGGCCAGCGCCGCCAGCGGCGAGGACGCGATGCGCATCACAGCCGAGGGCTTGGGACGCCGCTCCAAGCGCAGCGGCCAGCTGTTGCGGTCAAACAGCGGCATGATTCACCGCCGCGGCGCGCGCGGCCGGTTCGAACTCGCCGGTCATCCAGACGCCGACCGTTTCGATAGGCAATCCCGCCGTAGGCGTTGTCGCCGACAGCCGTCCGCGCGCCAGTACCGCCAGGCAGTCGCAGATTGCGAACAGCTCGTCGAGATCCTCGGAGATGACCAGCACCGCGGCGCCGGCGTTGCGCAGGTCGATCAGAGCCTGCCAGATCAGGAGCGATGCGCCGACGTCGACCCCCCAGGTCGGCTGCGCCGCCAGCATCACCGTGGGCAACAAGCGTATCTCGCGGCCGACGATGAATTTCTGCAGGTTGCCGCCGGACAGGCTGTTCGCGGGGGCGAGTTCGCCATCGCATTTCACGGCAAATTGAGCGATCGTCGCACGCGCAAATGCGCGTGCCGCGCGGCTGCGGACCATGCCGTGGCGGACCAATCCGGCGGTGGCGCCGGTGAGCACGCAATTGTCGGCCAGATGCATCCCGGGCACCGCCCCCCGCCCGAGCCGTTCCTCGGGCACAAAGCGCAGCCCCAGGGCGCGTCGCTGCGCCGGATCCAGCCGCCCCACGTCCTGACCGCATAGGCGCACCGCCCCGCGCTGCGTGCACAATCTTTCCCCCGAGATGGCTGCCAGCAACTCCTTCTGGCCGTTGCCGGAGACACCGGCAATGCCGACGATCTGGCCGCTGCACACGCGCAGGTTGATCTGCCGCAAAGCCGTGCCGAACGGATCTTCGGTGCCCAGGGACAGGTTCGTGAGTTCAAGTTGGGTCGGCCCGGGCTGACGCGCTTCGAGTTTGCACTCCTTCAGCTCGCCGCCCACCATCATGCGCGCCAAGCTAGTGTTGGTCTGCTCGCGCGGAATCGCGCTGCCGGTCACGCGACCATTGCGCAGTATCGTAGCGACGTCGCACAGCTCGCGGATCTCATCGAGCTTATGGCTGATGTACAGAATGCTGACGCCCTCCCCGGCCAGGCGGCGCAGCGTCTCGAACAGCGCGCGCACCGCTTGCGGGGTCAGGACCGAGGTGGGTTCGTCCATGATTAATAGACGGGGTGATTGCAACAGGCAGCGTACGATCTCGACGCGCTGTCGTTCACCCACCGACATGTCGTGCGTCAGGCGCAGCGGATCGATCGGCAGACCGTAACGCCGGGACACCTCATCGATGCGGGCTGCAAGGGTTGCGGCCGGCAGGCGTTCGCTCAGCGCCAGGGCAATGTTCTCGGCCACAGTCAGCGTCTCGAAAATTGAAAAATGCTGAAATACCATGCCGATGCCGAGGCGCCGCGCCTGCGCGGGGTTGCGAATCGCGACCGGCGTGCCTTCCCATGCGATGCTACCCTCATCGGGCTGCGTCACACCGTAGACGACCTTCATCAACGTGCTCTTGCCGGCGCCGTTCTCCCCCAGCACCGCATGGATCTGCCCGGCCGCTACGCTCAGATCGATGCGATCGTTGGCGATCACGTTCGCATAGCGCTTGCTGACGCCGTGCAAGGCGAGGCGCGGCGGCGCTGCGGTCGCCGTCATGCTTGGCGTCGAATCGGCAGCTGGGGCGAGGCCATCGGGCTTGGCAGTCCGGTGCGGCCGGCTGGAATTTGCGGGGCCCTGTTCATGGGTATCGGCTCATGGGAATCGGCGCCCTGATGCAGTCTTTAAGTAATGGGTCTGCAACCGACTATAACCTGCGTGTGGGAATCCCCGACATAGCGATGCGCTCATTCGACTTCAGTCGCCGGCCCCTTGCACCGTTTCGCCGCATCGTTGGCGCTGCGAGGCAAAGTTGGTGCATGCGACGCCTCAATGCGCGCTGTCCAGCGGCACACCCTCGCGCCACCGATCCCAATGCTGCACGATCTCGTCCACCAGCGGCTGGCCCGCGCGCACCAGGTTGTCGGTCGAGATTCGCGCGCTGCCTGCCAGCGCGAACTGCGCCCGCAACGCGTCGATCGCGCTCTCATGTGGGTAGGGTTGATCAAAGTCGGCGCCACTGCGCAGCACTGCAACGCGCTTCAGATCGAGCAGCCCGGATTGAGCGCCGCGGGTCAGCGCGTTGAGCGTAGCATTGTCCTCCTGCTGGGAAGTGCAATAGACGCCCTCACCGTCGGAGAGCAGTGCCGTCCAGCGCCGGGCGTGGTCGCTCAGATGCTGCCCGATCCACCAGGTATCGCTGGTGGCGGTGTCGCATTGAGTCACCTGGGGCGTCTGATTCGCCGGAGACTGCGGATAGTGCTGGCGATAGGCACGCACGTCGTCGCTGTCTTCGAGCACCACGTGATGCGACAGGCTCAGCGCCTTCTGCAGCAGGGCCTCGTTGAGTCGAAAGACCTCGGTGCGATATGCCAGCCGAGGCTTTATGCCTGGCGCGTCAGTGTCAATGCCGAAGTAGCCGTTCAGCCAACCGCTGGGCAACTCTCGCGCGTCGATCTCATGCGCTATACCAATGTCGACCGCGTAACGAGCCCAGGCGGCCGAACCGATGGTGCCGCGGGCCGGGTCAATGCCAGCTATACCGGCGATCAGAAAGTAGCTCTGGTGCAGATCGAACAGGCCGCTGTAGAGCAGCGCCATGATCGATGCTGCGGCATTGGCGTGCCCCATGCCGGTGGTCATCTGGCACACGGCCGCGGCGTTGCAACGAACCAGGGGGTAGTCGCTGGACAATCCCGGGACACGAATCTCGCGACCGGGGCGCAGCTGCGCGAGCCATGGCGCGGCCTCGAGCTGGAACATATTGATGACCAGCACTTTCACTGCGAGCGGCTGCTCGAGCGTGGCCGCATCGGCCGATCGCAGGGCCGCGGCAGTGGCCAGCAACGAGCAGGCGGCGATGCCCATCGACCGTCCGCCGCGCCGAGCGCCCTGAAGGGTGCAAGCAATCATGATTGTGTTCCCGATGAGCGTGATTACACATATTATGGAATGCGGTTTGCATACTCGCCATGATTAGTCGCGCATCCGCGGCGCCGAGGCAATTACACATGCTGCACAGATTCTGGCCCGCGCTGGCGGCGACTGGTCTGCTCGGTCTGAGCGCGCTGTGCGCAGCGGCGTCCGCGCCGCTGAAAGTCGCGTTCGTGTATGTCGGCCCGATTTCCGACGGCGGCTGGTCCTACCAGCACAATCTCGGACGCCTGGCGCTGGAAAAGCAGTTTGGCCCCCGGGTCGAGACCGCCTATGTGGAGAGCGTGCCGGAAAGCGCCGACGCGGAGCGCGTCATCCGCCAGCTGGCGGCCAAGGACTACGCCGTAATCTTCACCACGTCTTTTGGCTACATGGAACCGACGCTCAAGGTGGCGAAACTGTTTCCGCGCACCCGCTTCGAGCACGCCACCGGCTTTAAGACCGCCGCCAATGTCGTGAACTACCAGGCGCGCTTCTACGAGGGTGCCTATCTGCTCGGCGTGCTGGCCGGGCGCATGAGCAAGACCAACACGCTCGGCTACATCGGCTCGTTTCCGATCCCTGAGGTGATCCGCAATATCGATGCCTTCACCCTCGGCGCCAGGAGCGTCAACCCGAAGATCCACACCAAGGTAGTCTGGGTCGACACCTGGTACGACCCCGGCAAGGAGCGCCAGGGTGCCGAGGCGCTGATCGCCCAGGGTGCTGACATCCTGTGCCAGAACACCGATTCCCCGGCTGCGGTGCAGGTCGCGGAGGAGAAGGGCATCTACGCCTTCGGCTGGGATTCGGACATGGCGAAATACGGGCCGCATGCGCAGTTAACCGCTAACACTGAGAACTGGGGGGTGTACTACATCGATGAGATCAACAAGATCCTCGATGGCTCCTGGAGCGGCGGGCGGCAGGAACGACTGGGGATCAAAGAAGGCGTGGTCGTGCTCACGCCGCTCAATCCGGCCGTGCCCGCCGATGTGGCACGACAGTTCGAAGCGAAGAAACAGGCGATCAGCGGCGGCAGCCTCCTTCCCTTCGCCGGTCCGATCAAGGACAACAGCGGCGTCTTGAAGGTCGCTCCGGGCGCGTCGGTATCGATCGACGATCTGATGTCGATCAACTGGTACGTCGAGGGTGTCGACGGATCGATTCCGAAATAAGGCCCGTGTCGCAGGTCCGCCCGGCGTCCAGGACCACTGAACAGGTGAGCGCTGGCGCATCTGCCCCGGCAGGCTCACCATAAGCAGCGGGCAATTCGCCCGGCGCCTTCGATAGGTGGACCATGGCCCTGGTCGAACTCGTCACGGTACTCGCCCTGCTGCAATTCCTCTATTTCGGCGTGCTGGTCGGCCGCGCCCGGGATCGATTCGGCGTCAAGGCGCCGGCGATCACCGGCAATGAGATTTTCGAGCGCTACTTTCGCGTGCAGATGAATACGCTCGAACTGCTGGTAATCTTTCTGCCGGCGTTGTGGATTGCGACCGTGTACGTGCCTGCCTACGGGGTCGCGCTGCTCGGTGTGCTGTACCTGATCGGGCGCTTCGTCTACCTGCGTGGCTATGTCGCGGAACCCTCCAAGCGTAGTCTGGGATTCAGCCTGAGCGCCCTGCCCATTCTGGCGCTGCTGCTGATTGATCTGATCGGTGCGGTGGGCCGGCTGATCAGGGGCTGAGGTCGACCGGGAAGCGGAGACGGGCGAGCGGCAACGCAACGCTTCATGGACTCGGGCCATTGGGCCGCGTGAAAATGTCCGCTCCGAATCCCTTCAGGCCGTCCTGCCCCGCATACCCGAGATGACCGAGACCGAATAAATCCTCGACACTTCTGAGCAGAGCGTAGTGGTTGTACGGCATCTGCGATACGGTGCCCGGACTGATAAACGGCGAGAGCATAACGGCCCCGATCCGGCCACCGCCCGGTCCGATCAGACCGGGTCCGTTGATGGCCGTGCGCGCGATGCCGATGCCAGGCTGGTAGGCGGGAATGTTCGGCCCCGACCGCTCGTCGCAGCATGCGGCAGCATCCCCGTCGCGCACGCGGACCGCTTTGCTCGAGGCGTCGTAGTCGGACTCAATATCCGATTCGTCGAAAGTGATGATCAACAGACCATCACGCTTGAAGGCGGCCGAGGCAATGATCAGTGGCACCACAGACCGTAGGAACCTGTCCGCCGAAACCAGGCCCCCCGGTTGACCATCGACGCAGGGGCCGCCCGTACCGCCGTCATGGCCGTCATTGCAAAGATCGGGCGTGATGAAAACGTAGTTTGGCGTCGTAGCCGACGATTTCAGGTCCGGCCTCAGCGCCCGAAGATTGACGACGTGCTGCGCACACGAGGGCGTGTCGATGATCCCGTGAAAATAAACGAACGGGTCATGCCGGGTGGCATATTGATCGCCGATCTGAGCACCCTGGGTGTTATCGGGCGCGCCGATGGGCGGGTGCCCGCAGGTTGCGCTTTCCCGCCTGGGATCGTTGCCCATGTCCTCCATGTACGCCTTCCAGCTCAGACCCTTGGCTTCGAGCTGATTGGCGATGGTCGGCACGCTCGCCGGGTAGACGCATCCGGAGCCTATGACCTGGCCGTCGGGTGTGATGCCGGTCGCGACAAATTCCGTAAATTCCTCGCAATCGTACTCAGTCGCCGGATTCGGTGCCTGGCCGCTGATCAGGGCGATGTAATTGCCGAGACTGAAGTGACTGGTACCGAAATAGTTGCGCACCAGGGCACCCTCGCC
>Ga0302326_10030860_pt1 | contig 10716 bp, 16 predicted proteins | sample Palsa_T0_3_FD_202264 | JGI IMG/M metagenome (GOLD analysis project Ga0302326, IMG submission 202264) | Peat permafrost microbial communities from Stordalen Mire near Abisko, Sweden - Palsa_T0_3 | ecosystem: Environmental > Terrestrial > Soil > Palsa > Peat permafrost | place: Sweden: Abisko...
AGCACTTCGCAGACGCGCAGAGCATCCACCAGCCAGCGCTCATACTCGCTTCGACGGCGCGAAAGGGCGATTCCGAATCGATACTCGCCTAAGACAATGGCGGGTATTGCGACCTGAGTCGCCTTGGTGAGCTGCTCCACAGCGCGCGCCTCGCCATCTGCAACATCGGACAGGGCGTTGGTATCAAGGATCAACGCCAGTCCTCTGGCTCGATGGTTTCGAACTCTTCCGCGATCAGTGTGTTGATGCGCGCGGTTTCCTTGTGCAAATGCCGCAAATTGCCGGCTATCCGCATCCAGGGCTTATCGCCCACTATGGCGCCCGCTTTCAACTTGTCCTCGACCGCTTCAGTAATGAACTGCCGCAGCGGGATGCCACGCTCCGCAGCCGTGGCCTTGGCCCGTCGGAAAACAGGGTCGGGTATTTCCAGCGTCGTCTTCATATTCTGACGCTCCCATATTTATGGGCGGAAATCAAGAGCGAACACAATGGAGTAGACGATTGCCTGCGAGGACGAGCAAAGCACTCACATCAGCGGCGGACGTTATTAGCAGCCTTGCGATGGATCTGATGCCCCTTGACCTTCTTACGCTTGAACTTCTTGCTATTCTTAACCTTCCGTCCCGCTTTGTAGTGCGTCTTGGCATACGCCGGAGTTTGCGTGGGCAGTAACAGGCCCGCGCCAATCATGAGCGCCAACAGGAGAGAACGGAGTCGCATTTCCTTCATTGTACTGGCTAACACGCGAAAACCACAAGTACATCATCAGGAAACTGACTGCCGTGAGGACCACGCACGCGGCGGCGGCGGCGCGCCAGAATCGCTCGCTCCAGGCTGTTTCAATGCGCGGCGTGCCGGCCACGTAGGCGGCCCCAAATCCGGCCGCGAGGCCGCCGATGTGAGCGGCATTATCGATATGCAAACCGGGCAGCAGACCGAAGACCAACCCGTAGATGGCCCATCGCACATACATTCCGCGAATGGCTCCGCCCATCGCCGAAGCCTTGTGACGCACGCCGAGGGCGATCATCGCCCCGATAAGGCCGAAGATTCCGGCCGAGGCGCCCACGGAAAGCGCGGCGGTCCACAGGCTGCTGGCCAGGAACCCGAAGACAGTGGCCAGAAAATAGATTACGATCAGGCGGCTCCCGCCATATACTTCTTCGACCTGCGCGCCAAGATCGAACAGTACCCAGGAATTCATGGCGATGTGCAGCAAGCCGCCGTGCAGGAATCCGGCCGTCACCAGGCGCCACCACTGGCCATAGCCGAAGATCGCTGCGCGATATTTAGCGCCAAACGCCAACAACGTCTGGCCATCCACTCCCATGAAGGCGCTGCTATTTCCGGCGCGCTGGCTGAAGACTACGGTAGCCAGAAAGAGGCCGGCATTGATGAGCAGGATGATCATGGTGACGAACCGGGCGTGCGGAATAAAGCCGCCCAGTATACCGCCGGTGTCCCCCCGCTCCACGGCCCGCGGCCCGACTTTCTCGTTGCAATAAGGACAAACTTTGTCGTGGGAAGTGATGAAGGCCCGGCAGCTCGGGCACATGCGGCGCTGATCCATGCACCCTCATTGTACAATCGGATCTCCGACGACGGCATACTCCCCTGAGGGTAAGGGCGCGTACCGAAAACCTAATCCGTTGAGAACCGCCGGGCATTGAAGCACACTCGTGCGTGTGCCTATGACTGCGCCTGTCCCGGCTCGTCCCGATTTGGAACTGCTGCGCATCGAGGTGGACAAGTTCCGGGCCGCGGAGACCGCCGCGATCACCGAATACGGCTACAGCCGGGACTGGATGAATTTCTGCGCATGGTGCAAACGGACCGGGTGCGTACCGTTGCCGGCGAGCAGCGAAACACTCTGCCTCTTCATCGCCGATCAACTCACGAACAAGAAAGTCTCTACCGCCTGCCGGCGCGCGGCGGCCGTCTGTTCGATTCACCAGCGCGCAGGCTATCCCTCGCCCTCGGATAACTCGGTGCGCCAACTCCTGCGCGGCGCGCGCCGGATACGCGCTGAGCAACCGCGGCAGATGCGGCCTCTTAGCGTGCTCGAACTCCGCCAGGTCGCGGGCATACTGAGCGAAAAGCGAACGCGCATAGCAACCCGAAATTGCGGGATCGTCGTCGTAGCATTCGCGAGTGCGCTGCGTCGTAGCAACATCTCCATGCTCCGGATGGAGGACGTCACTTTCTGCGCGGAGGGATTTATCATCCTGGTCAGAAAAGAGAAAAACGATCCCCAGAGCGTCGGGCGCCTGATACCGATGCCGCATGGGTCCAACGAGCTTACGTGCCCGGTACGCGCGCTGAAAGCATGGCTGGCCCTCAGAGGCTCGCAGAAAGGACCGCTGTTCACGCGCCTGGACAGCAATCGGAAGAGCGAAACCGAGGCGCTCAGCTTCAACGCGATCGGCAAGATCGTTAAGAAAGCAATTGCCGCAACCGGGATCGATGCCGCGCTCTCCGGCTGCCATTCGCTTAGAGCCGGTCTGATTACGGAAGCAGGAATCGCCGGAGTGTCGCCCCTCGTTATCGCGGCCACCTCTGGCCATCGATCCTTGGATAGTTTGAAAGACTACTTCAGGCCCATCGGCTTGTTTAAAGCGTGTGCCGCCGGCCAGATTGGCCTCTGAGGTGCGCCGTCGAGATTTGGTCTCTGAGTGAGTCTCCATCGCTTGCCCCATAGCCAGGGGCTGAGGAAGCGGCTCGGGGGCTATCCGCGCGGGGTGCGCGGCCCGAGCCGTCCTCAAACTTTATTGCCATCGAACGAGCTGGCCGGCCCGTCCAACACTTCAATTTTCCCGCACAACAGCCGGAAGTAAAGTACCGTTTTCAACTCTTGCCGAATCGCTCAGCATAACAAACTCACAGTACCTTCAGTTCTCTCAGATCTATTTATTTTGGAGGATATTGACCCACCCCCTGACACGCCTGGACGAACTGGGTTTCCCGCACGGTCAAGTCCGATACTTTTTTGTCAGCGGTTCTGATGTACACGGCGGAGCAATACGCGCGGAGTTGCTTCAGCTCTTGCTGGTGTTGTTCGTCCAGCTTCATGGCAGCCGCCGCATCCAACGCCACTTGCGTGGCTTCGCGCTCATCCCTGGCCTTGTGCGCGGCACGCGCGGTTCTCAGGCGCTTATCGCGGGCCGCCTTATCCACCACCGCTTTCTTGGCTTCGGCCTCCGCTTCACACTTAGCTATTCCGGGGTACTCTACGCCCCGAAGCCGAAAGGCGCCCTCGTCCGCTTCCTTCTTACCTTCTGCTGTGCCCTCGTATTGTTGATCGATGCATTTTCGTTCGTCTGGGCCAAATGTAGCGGCCCTTCCAGCCGCTCTATCTTGCGCGGCCCTGACGAGTTCACGATCAGCCCTTATCGCTTCAGCCTCGCGTTGCAGTTCAACCCCGTATGCATCCGCTTTCCGTTGCAGTTCAGCCGGTGAGAGGACGGGATGCCCATTGACGTCGCGTGTGTCCTCTTCATTCTCTGCTTGCGCGAATGCCCCGGCAGCCGCGCCCGCGAACAATACCAAACTGAGCAACCATTTCATATATTTCCCCTTTGCTGAGTCTCTTTCCCATCGACCGAAACCAAGCCAATCTTTAATGCAGGTGCATTCTGATGGCCCAATGCCGCACCACCCCCGCAGGAAGACCAATGAAGAGCCATACTAAGGGCAGTGGCCAGTTTCGATGAGAAAGAAAATCTGGCGATGGTTCTGATGGAGAAGATTCTGGATCTGGTCAAGACGTCCGGCGCCAACCAGCAGGAAGCCATCTGCGCACTGAAAGCGGCCGAGGCTATGATTCCGGAGTCGGGTTTGCGGAAGGCTTCGACGATCGTGATTGAGACCTGACGCGCTCGACGAATTCAGGCAACGGCGTCCCGTCGGTGATGATGCAGTTGGCCGCCAGAAGCGCGATTACCTCCTTCGCGGCGGGACCGGATATTTGGATCTCGTGGCCCGCGTCGAAAACCAGCCTGACGTGACTGTCCGCGATCTGGTCGTAAACGTGGACCTGATCCAAATTGACGATGGTATCGGTGCCGTCAGACGCTTTGAGGAAGAGAAGACCGAGCGGTTGTTTGCGTTCCATACGCTGAAGTATATCCACAACGCCCGTTAAAAAGCAGCATGACACACTCCCCAAGCTCAGTCATACCAAGCAAAGAAAGAGCCGGAACGCATCGAGGCTCACAAACAAAAAGAAGAGCACTGCCCTAGTAAAAGCAGTCTATAGCCTGTCACCCAGTAAGGTCAGGGTGTCACCAATTGCAGACAACAGAAGAATGGGAAGCCCTTGTCCTGCCGGCGGCCGGTCCGGCTATCTGAAACCAGCCGCCGCCTTTGGAACATATAAGGCTGTAGCCCCAGCTACTGGCAGGATACGATCTGCTGTTGGATAAGCACGCGAGGATCCTATCGCCGGAAGAGTTAAAGAATCACTTGAACCGCAATGCCGCCAAACGGGATTTTAAGCGGCCGAGACTCAATCTTTGGCTCAAGTGATTCTTTAACTCTTCCGCTGTCTTGCGAATCGGAGACAACAGAGATTACAGAAACGCCAGCCTTATTTAGGTGGCATCCGTCCGGCACCCCTTAACTTTCAGAATGAGGCCGAGGGCGCTTTACAACACGAACTGGTGTATCACCCTCAGCCACGGGAGGAACCTCGTCTGATGAAGAAGGTTTGGGAGTAAAGTGCATAACCGGAAGCGTGTAAGGAGGGTATCCCATGCGCGATGTCAATCCGAAAAGTAGTTCGCGAACAAATGGCCAGGAATGCAATACCCCATTTGCGCGGGCGAATTCCGCGAAGTCATCGCTCGAGATGGGATCGCTACCGGTGAGGTCGTACGATAGTGAATACTTAATTCTGCCGGCTGCAGCGCGCGTCTGCTCCGCAAGAACCGAGAATGAGTACTCGCAGGTAACCTCTAGTGCCGTTTCACTCTGCGCTCCCGGCAGACAGTCGACATCGATAACGGCGGCTAACGGCCCGAATATTCTGGGGTCGCAGGCAGCCGAAATATCCGTCAGGCGGATGTTCTTTAACTCGACGCGCCGTGCGATCCGCCCAACTGCGGCAAGGTCAACCGCTCTTTCCAAGGTGATTGCTCCTATTCCCGCGTTACACTGCGGGCACTGCTATACTCCCACAAACGTTGGAAACATAGCAGTGCCCGCCGTGGTGGCGGGCACCTCCTTTTTAGGTGGCAACTCGATCCAGTTCCAATCAATTTGAACCGGCTGAAAACGAACTTCGAACCCGCACACAGCCAGAGAGCGAGCCATCGTTTTTACGGTGAGATTGTGATTTCCGCTGAGCATTCGCGTTACGAACGAACGATTACAGTTCATTCGACGAGCGATCTCAGATTTGGAAATGTCGGCTTGATGCATTGCGTTTTGGATCGTCGCCTGTGCCATAGCGAGCGCCGATTCTTCCAGAACCTCAATATCGACCTTACCCTGATAGGTCGAAGAAACCCAATTTGTCATGACAGTACCCCTCCTGGAAACTCGCAGATAAATTCCTGGTATAAACCAAGTGCTCTCTCGATCTCTCTTTTTTCCTTTTCCGTTTTTCCCTCTTTCCCCTTCACCCATCCATTCAGCAAGACTAGGGTGACCGCATCAGCCCAAACATTACGTACGCAATACTGCCGATGGTCAAACTCCTTCAGTTCCCATAATGGTTTCCCATAGCCATGAAGAGGACGGAATCGCTCGTGATTGCAGTAGGCACTTCCCATTTTTGTGATGGCGTCGAATTGACCCGCAAACTTCTTTAGCATTGGCTTCTCTAGCTCTTCCAGGAAGTCGCGGGCCGGAGATCTCCCGTTTTGCCGCTCGTACATGGCGATGCGCGCCAAAGTTCCTGATACGTGAAGCCGTATCGGCAGCGGATCCTCCAGATGATGCTATGCAACAACAATCCACCCACCAGTATAAAGGGTGTTATCTTTTATATCAACACCAACAAAGCGCCGTCAAGGGAATTTTTGTTCGTCCATGACCAACTCGCTGCGTTGCTTCTACGGTGCTGGCTCTCAGCCACGAAGGGTTTTCCATTCTTGCTGCTTCGGAAAAGCAGCAGAACAACAAAAGCCTGATAACCGCACTTATCCCGCTTTCGTTTTGCCATCATTTTGCACATCTGTGCGGTCACGTCGGGACGTAGTGGAGAGCCCGCGAAACCCCACCAACCCCGCGCCAATTACGGCGTTTCAGAGACTACGCAGCGCTTCTTCCGTAGCCAGGCGCCCCGGCAGCTCCCACAAATACCGCCGCGCGAATTCGTATCGACGCGGCGTGTCCGGCGAAAGCACCTTCGTGCTCGGCCGCTGTCGTTCAGATCGGCCAGCTTCACCCGCACCGCCAACGGATTCGCAGCAACCCGCTCGATGTAGCTGCCGTAGCGCTCCCCTTCCCTCCTGCTGATGGCCTCCAGCGCGTCGACCACGGCGCGAGGATAGCCCCGTTTCAAGAAGCATCGCACAGGTGACATCCGAGTCTTCGATCACGTCGTGCAAGACGGCCACCATGCGTGCGTCGCCATCTCCCGAGGCAAGGAAGCTGGCCATCACTCGAAGCGGATGCAGGATGAAAGGCAAGCCGGCCTTGTCTGTCTGACCGCGATGGGATTCCGTCGCGAGAACGATGGCGTCTTCGATGGTGGGCATTTGCTCTGGGAAAGATTCTCTCACGACAACCGCCCGCAAGAACCCGCACGACTCACGAGCGCTAAAGAGCCTCACCACGCCCGCGAGAGACGGAATGCGGCGGAGCCCCAACAAATAATCTTCTAAAGGGTCTAAACCACACTGAAATAAACGGATGTCTATGTCCGATGGGGAATAGCCCCTCCTTAAACACGGTGCCCACAATGGAATGAGATACCTTAAATGGGGCCAGTCCTTCAGGAAACCACAGGCACCGAAAACAGATCCTCCGCTGTGAATGGAGCCTGCATTCCCGGAGTTCCGCCTGGCCCTTCTTCAAAGGAACGAATCGAAAAATGATAGGCAAAGTAGCAGATTCAAGATCGTTACTCGGCAACCCCGCGCGCTTCTCTGTTCCGGACTTGGACCTGGACGCGGTATTCGCTGGAACTGTTCCGACCAAGGCGCCGCTTCCGTTTCCTCCCGTGGCGCGCAAGCTGACCAGCGTGGAGAAAAAGGCCAACGCCCAGACCGAACAGGATTTCGAAGTGGTGAAGGCGGTCGCCGACTACAAGGCCGATCACAATGGCGCGGACCCGGACGGGAAGTTCCTGCAGGCGCTCGCCGACAAGCACAAGGTCGGTTTCAGTTACAAGGCCGAGACTTACGAGCCAGGCGAAGGTGCAGAGCGGGTGAAAGAGACGGAGACGATCGCGGCAGTCAATCCCGCATCGTTACTCGGCAACCCCGCCCGCCAAGCGCCGGCACCGGGAAAGTCGAGCTCGATCGCGCTGGCCCTGGATGCCGCGCAAGCCGCTGGGTTTCCTTCCTCGATCCCATACCCGTGGCCCGAGTCGCCTGAGTTGACCGATCCGGCGAAGGTGCTGGGCAACGAACAGGCCGGGCTCGACTTCAGCGTGATCACCTACCTGGTGGGCTTGCAGTCCAACCCCGCGGCGGTGCTGACAACCTCGAATATGCAGGGCATCTCGAACAAGACCGGCGTGATCTTCGAGTACACCTTGAAGGGTGAAACTTCGCCAGTGATCTATACGCCTGGTGCGTACTTCGCGGGCGAGTAGCAGCGTCGGTACAGCGTTGGGATCTGGCGAAGCGGACCCTTAAAGAAACTACTTCGGCATCGTGGTAAGCAGGAGCCGAACCTCGTCACAAAAAGGATTAGGCTCTTGTGAGCCTCGATGCGTTCAGCCGCTTACGTCGCGCGGCATGACTGAGCAGCGCACGGAGTCATTCAGCTTTTTGCGGGCGTCGTGCCCCGCCCGGCACTGCAACGCTGCACGGCCATCCATTTCACGCGCGCTGACGGCGCCGCGAAGCCCCAATGAATCGAAAAGAACGTCGTAAGATCGCACGCATTCGAAGCGATGACTCCGAAACCCTGGTACCCGTATTTTGCAATTTCACCTGCCTGGAAAGAGTCGGCCCGGAACGCCTGCACTACCTTCTGAAAGCGAAGAACGTCAAGCCGGTCTATCGCCACAGGGATCGCAAGATCGTAGAACTGCAAGTCCAGTCATTCAGTCATGACGAGGAAGGTAAGCCCCTTGGAGAAGGACTGCCATCGCAAGGCGGGAACGCCTCGACCTACACCCACACGCATGAGACCGACGAGAATCCGCCTCGCGTTATCACCTTCCGCGACCTCGATCCCCGTTTCTGGATGCCGCGTCGCCGTTATCGGAAAGCATCGTGAAAATCTTCCTGCCGGCCATCGTGTCAGCCGGCTTGTTATTCGGCGCCAGTAAAGCTGAAGTCGAGCTGAAAGCGAAACTGGCGGCGGCAAACGCCCAGCTCGCGGCGAAGGCGAAAGAAACCGCTGCTCTCCAAGATGCGCTGAAAACCGCCGCTACGGCACAGGCTCAGCTCGCGGAGGCGCTCAGGGAGAAGAAGGCCATGCAGGCGTCTCTCGATGCCCTGGCAGTCCGGGACAGGGCCGCGGAGCAGGATGCCCTGAAGGTAGTTTCTCAAGCAGCGTCGCAGGCCGCGCAGGCATCCCAAGCCGCCGGGCAAGCGACCAAGGCCGCCACCAAGAATAAGCAAGATCTGGTCAAGGCGATCACGGCCGCAACTAAGGACAATAAGCAGCAGGCCGATACGGTCACGCGCGTCGCCGGCGAGGCGGTGGCAGCCAGTGACGCCAACACCGCGGAAGTGAAGCAGGCGGTCACCGAGTCCAATGAGCAACAGGAGAACAGGGCGAATGAGCTGGTCCTCAAGATTGAAGAGGTCAAACAACAAGGCCATCACGACAATCTGTTGCTCTATTTCGCGGCGCTCGGCAGCGTTCTGGGATTCGGGACGACGGCGTTTAAGTTTGTCACCGACTATCGCGCCGCAGCGGTAACCAGGGATCACCGCGCGCTGGAGCTGTCGAAAATCGCGGAAGTGAAAAACGCAGCCGATGCGAGTTACAGGGAAGCGAACACAGTCAATCAAAAGATCGAGCACATCGGTCTGAAGATGAAGGACGGCGAACCGCTGAAGCCAGAGGCGAAGGAAGCTGAAAAATAAAATGTGGATACTCATCATTCTGTTGTTGCTGATTTTCGGACTGCCCGGCGGCTATTACGGATTCCACCAGTGGGGCAATACCGGAGGCTTCGGCATCTGGGGCCTGGTGCTGCTGGTGGTGGTTCTGCTCCTGATATTTCGAGGCAGGTTTTGATATGCCGAAACCAGTCACAACTATCTACCCGGGCGTCGATCTGACCGTGACTACGTTCGGAGGCGACCAGCCGGAATACACTCCGCTGCCGGGTTGGCGCGGCTACGACGGCAAGGTGGTGACGCGCTGGAAATTCTCGTTCATTGAACGCGTGCGCATCCTGCTGTTCGGCGATCTCTGGCTTACGGCGCTGACGTCCGGACACAGGCTGCAGCCGGTAAAACTGAACACGCAATGTCCGATGGACGATTTTCAAAAGGCGGAAGTCACCCGGCAGTGAGTCACCTGCCGCCCGTGATTAGATTTTGTGGCTCCGATGCGTTCAGGCGCTCGCGTTGCACGGCATGACTGAGCGAGAGCGGGGGGTCATTTGGCTTCTTGCGTAGAGATAGGTCGCTTAATCACGAAAAGGTGAGGAGCGAACTGGCCGCTCCATCCCTTGAGCGTGACCATGCCATTCCAGGAGATGGACTCGACGCGGACTTCCGGGCCGTCGGGCTGACCCGCAAAGTGGAGAGGCTTGGCAATCAGTTTTATTGCCGCGTCCTTCTGCTCCAGGTCTTCTGCGGACATCAGCGGATCGTGCGGGCAATAGGTTAACAGCGCCGCATCGTCGTACGAAACATGGCATTGAGGGCATTTCCGCCGCATCTTATCCCAGCGTAGCCCAACTCAAGCAGCGGAAGTCACCGGCAGTGACACGGTGAAAAGCCATTCATTGTGACGCGCGACTGACAAGCACGAAGCTCCCAAGAAAAGGAAAAGGTCAAAATCAAAAATGCAAGTTCGAACAAACCATTCCGCACACATCGCATCGCTACTGATTCTCTCACTGCTCTTTCTGACAGCCTGTCCTAGTGGCTCAGCAGTCGTCTCTGACATTGCTGAAGGCATTACTGTGGCTGAAGGAGTTGTTCCTCTGGTATTGGCTCTTGTTCCAGCAGGCGCGGCATTCGTCCTTCCGGTGCAAGCCTTTTTGAGTGTGGCCGTAACCGGATTGAATGCGGTCTCTGTCGTTCTGCAGCAGACCGGCTTAACCGCGCTTCAAGTCACAGAGAAAATCAGCACTGCGCTCGCGTCCACCATTGCGCTGACTCCGGCCATCCAGGATCTGCTGAAAGGCGCTCCCGCCGAAATCGCTTCCGCCGTGACCCAAATCATTTCCATCGTCGCCCAGATTGTGGCCAACTACGGGGCGCATGCCGTGAACGCCAGCGTGCGAAGCCTGGAAGCTCCACGAGAAGACTCTCCGTATCGCCGCCGGCATCGTGAAGGACCCGCGGTTCTATGGGCGCATCTACGGCGCCGACAAGACCGACGATGCGAGTTTGCCGGCGACCTGGATCAAGG
>Ga0302326_10030861_pt1 | contig 10716 bp, 8 predicted proteins | sample Palsa_T0_3_FD_202264 | JGI IMG/M metagenome (GOLD analysis project Ga0302326, IMG submission 202264) | Peat permafrost microbial communities from Stordalen Mire near Abisko, Sweden - Palsa_T0_3 | ecosystem: Environmental > Terrestrial > Soil > Palsa > Peat permafrost | place: Sweden: Abisko...
CGAGGTGCAAGGGACGGCGTTTGAGTCCCTTGCACCTCGCTTAGCTGTGTAGAAGCCTGCTGCTTGCGCCGCCGCGAACTCTTTCGGCGTTTGATATCCCCTGAGATCCCAAGCTGCTGTGCGGACGTTCCTCGTTGTACTCCTTCCGCCACGCAGCGATTTTCCGTCGTCCGTATCGAATAGATTCTGAAACCAACTTACTGCCACTTCCTCCCGCAACCGGCCGTGAAAACTCTCGATGCGCGCATTCTGCGTCGGTTTGCCGGGCTGGATGTGCACCAGTTCGATCTGCCGTTCCACGCACCACGCCAGAAAATGCCGGCTCGCTAGCTCCGGCCCATTGTCGCATCGAATCGCTTGCGGCAGTCCGCGCGCACTCACGATTTGCTCCAACACTCGCGTCACTTTCCGGCTGGCAAAACTCGTATCTACCTCCAGGGCCAAACATTCCCGCGTGTATGCATCGACCACACTCAACACCCCGGATCGCTCGTCCGCACGCCATCGCATCATGCGCGAAATCCAGCGCCCAATCCTGATTCGCCGAAATCCGCGCCAGCAGCGGCTTTCCCTCAAGCGCCCAGTGCTTGCGCTTCTTCCGTCGGATCCGCAGTCCGCCTCGCAATAGATCCGATGCAATCGCTTATGATTCACCTGTTTTCCATTTCGCCGCAGCAACACTTGCAATCGCGGATATCCGAAGCGCGGCTTTTCCCGCGCTAACTCCACCAGCTTCCGTGCGCAACGGGCATCCGTGCGCCGGCTCTCATGGTGATAACTCGATGCGCCATCCCCATCAGCCCGCAAACCCGGCGCTCACTGGCCGCATAGTGACTCAGCAGCCAGAGCGTGTCCGACCACTGGTCTACGAGCCCCCACCCGTTTTTTGCGATCACCGCCTGCAACATGTCTTTGTCCAGGCTCAAATCCGCCACCAGCTTGCGCAGTCGCGTGTTCTCATCCCGCAACAGCTTGGCTTCCTGCGCCTGACTCACATCCATCCCGTCGCACTTCGCCTTCCAGGCGTAGATCGTGTGTTTCGACACGCCGACTTCCCGGGCCACGTCCTCCCCCTTGTGTCCTCCTCCCAGTTGCTTCAGTGCCCGGATGATCTGAGCTTCGGTATGCCTGCTCACCGACATGCTTGTTCGCCTTTCCTTCGTCCGGAATCATACTCGGACCTGTGCGGAAAGCGGGGAGCAGGTCAGAGCCATTTGCACGATGGCCTAGCTCACCCCACCAATGCGCATATGGCAGATAGTAACGAGCTGATACAGACTTGGAAATAGTTGCGACGTTGCTCGTGCCGAGCGTTATGCAGTACGACTTCATGCTGTCAAAAAGCTTCATTTGATTTGGATCGATGCGCTTGATCGCGCGGATGTTCTGACCGGCCAGTTGCCGGACCACTTGCCGCCACATCGCCCTATGTAAGCATTTATCCGCCACTTAACAAATGGCCTGTCACATCGCCTTTTCGTCGTGAGGCTCTATTGCAGCACGGTCCGGCGCTGTACATACGGCGTTGGTTCCGACAACACTCACGCAATACAGTTCCTCATCAACAGATCCCACAGACTCAGATGTCGCTGTTAACATTTCCGTTTCATGCACCACCGAGAATCCGCACTCTACAAATATCGACCAGCAGGGAACATTTCGTGGTGTTCGTATAAGTCGCGCAAGCCATGTCGGTCTCTCTTCTTTCTTTAACACGCTCACCAAGAATGGCTTAGCTATGTTCAATGAAAGCACTCGGCAACTAATAGCCAAGTTATCCACGCAATTGTCCCGTAAAACGCAAAGCCCTACTTGACCGTAATCGCCAAATCGATCAGCAACTTGGCAAACATAAATTCGCATATTAGGATCGCCCAAAAACTCCTTTATTGTCGTTGCATCATAGCGAACCTGAGTGGTATTAAATTGATTCGTACGCTGGCTAAGCTCGATGATTCGAGGCACAGAAGAAGCGTCCCCTATTTTCCGAATCGACATTTGTACCCTCAGGCTCTTCACACACTCACGAGTCGTTCTCTCCTTTGAGGTGGAGTCGCGTTGCAGCTGCGTCTGTAGCATTTCCGTCCGTTTTGTACCTTCTTTTGTTCGGACATTCACCTGAAGCCTCGGATCGCTCATAAGTATTTCACGCACACGGACGATGTCTGCATCTAGAACCTGCACTTCCGGAAGAGATGACCGTACTTGCGACCGCTCCACAGGATTGTCATCGACGAATAAAATGTTCTCCAGTGCCACACCCGTGACTTCCGATATTGTTCGGATATTCTCATCCTTTGGACGCCAATTAATCATATGCATCACAAAGTCGCTTGGCGTCAGAAGCCCTTTAGCAAGACCATTCCAGTAGGACATCACATCGTCATAGTTATTACGGCTACACGTAGCTAATACGATGCCACGTTGTCGTAGAATTCGGAGCGCCTGGTGAATCCCTGGGAAATGGTCGCCCACGATTGGCACTTCTTCTCCGACGACACCACGCCATAATGTATTATCTAAATCGACGATGACACATTTGATGGAAAGATGTCCTCGAAATATGGAATAGCAATCTAGATATTCGCGCGCAAGCAACTCAGAAAGCCTTCCAGGCTCTATACCGTATAGTTCTGCCCGCGTCTTTGTGTGCATGCATCCTGCCATTGGGTCGTAATCCAGGGTGTCAAGACCGCCATGATGTCCATATGTCTCTACCATATCGTCCATTAGATTACTCTTGCCTGCATTTGATACAACTCGTTCTTCATCAACAAAGAACATATTGCTGTGCTCCCGTAGACAACATTTGAGATGTTCATTTATTTCGACAATCATTTGCGAAAAGTTGAACACAAGCCTAAAGTCAGAACGCCCGTCGGGAGAATGTTGAGGTGAAGACATGCCTTGAACGAGAATACATCGTCCTTTGGAATAACTCACTAGCCTATTAATCATTATGGTTAGTGAGCCCTTCAGTTCATCGACACGCTGCCGTCTTTCATGCTCTTCAAGAAATGGCCACTCATTCCAGATGTGGCCAATAGTGTGGACTATAAATGGTTGAAACACAACTAAATCAGGAGACAACGTGTCAATCTCGTCGATGTGCGCTGGCCACGCTGGAAACGTCTCAATAGAAAAGCCATACAATGCTCCTTTTGCCTCTAGCGCGGCTGCAGTTGTAAGAACGAGACAGCCACCAAGTAACAATATGCGTAGCTTGATTAGTGTCTCGTCTTCAGTACGAAATGATTCCAATGAGCGAGGTAGTGGAACGTTCCACCTTATCTTGCTCATGAGCAGCCTGTTGCTTCCTAAATCGACACGCGGTGCGATGTGGCTCAGGGTCGTCCGTATGATCTCTGCTGACCTGCCCCCTGCTTTCGTTCACGTAAGAATACGACAAGTTTCAGCCGCTCCGTCCTGGGTTTTAGCCGGGATGGGGGAGCGCGAGGGGCAAGGGACGGCGTTTGAGTCCCTTGCCTCTCGCTCAGCTGTGTAGAAGCCTACTGCCTGCGCCGCTGCGAACTCTTTCGGGGTTTTGTATCCCAAACTGCTGTGCGGACGCTCCTCGTTGTACTCGATCCTCCACGCCCCGATCTTGCGCCGCGCATCGAACAAGTTCTGAAACCAACTCACCGTCAAACATTCATCCCGCAGCCGTCCGTGAAAGCTTTCTACCCGCGCGTTCTGCGTCGGTTTGCCCGGCTGAATGTGCAGCAACTCGATCTTTCGTTCCACGCACCACGCCAGAAAATGCCGGCTCGTCAACTCCGGCCCGTTGTCGCAGCGGATCGCCTGTGGCGCTCCACGCTCGCTCACGATCTGCTCCAGCGCTCGTGTTACTCTCCGACTGGCAAAGCTCGTATCCACTTCCAACGCCAAACACTCTCGCGTGTACGCATCCACCACGCTCAGCACCCGAATCGCCCGTCCGCACTCCACCGCATCGTGCACAAAATCCAGCGCCCATTCCTGGTTGGCTGAAGTCCGCGCCAGCAGCGGCTTGCCCTCACGCACGCAATGTTTCCGCTTCTTCCGCCGGATCATCAGCCCCGCCGCCTGATACACGCGATGCACGCGCTTGTGGTTCACATGCTCTCCCGCGCGGCCCAACAGAACATGCAGCCGCCGATACCCGAAGCGCGGTTTCTCTCGCGCCAACTCCAATAACCTCGTGCGCAGCGGCTCATCCGTGCGCTCGCTCCGGTAGCGATAACTCGCCACCGCCATCCCCATCAGCCCGCAAACCCGGCGCTCGCTCGCTGCATACTCGCTCCGCAGCCAGTCCGCGTCCGCCCGCTGGTTTACGAGCTCCATCCGTTTTTTGCGATCAAAGCCTTCAGCATCTCTTTGTCCAGGCTCAGATCCACCACCAGCTTCTTCAACTTCGTGTTCTCATCCCGCAACTGCTTTGCTTCCTGCGCCTCGCTCACATCCATCCCGCCGTACTTCGACTTCCAGGCGTAGATCGTGTGCTTCGACACGCCGACTTCCCGCGCCACATCCTCCGCCTTGCGCCCCGCCTCCAATTGTTTCAGCGCTCCGATCATCTGCGCCTCTGTGTGCCTGCTCTTCGACATACCCCTTCCCCTTTCCTTCGTCCGAAATCATACTCGGACTTGTTCGGAAATCGGGGGGCAGGTCACTGCCTCGTCGATGTCGTCAGGTACTATAAACCCTTCTCTAATGAGCCGGCGACAAAGGTTTAGTATTGTTTCAGGCGAGCTCGCATCTGATAACATGCAAGTCAGATCGTTGACTGACCTAGGTATATGCAATAACTCTAGTATATGTGCGGCCTTACTATCCAATAGCATCCGGCACAGTAGAAAACCGTGTGAGACCGCAACGACATCAGCTCGTACTGATAATAGCTGTACAAAGCGGCTCAAGCGATACTGTCTGTCTAGGTCAAGGCTCATATATGCTCCTGCTGCTGTCACCGCCACATGCTCGAGCTCCGCGTCCACTATCGGCGGCGATAACTCGCTCGTGTCGTGGACATAGGTGGCCAGAGTGAAACGGGTGTAGTTCTAAATCATGCGAGCGCATATCTCCGACCGGGGGTAGAAGGGAGGTGTGGTTCGGCGTAGTCGAGACCAACACATGGGCTGACAGCGCTGCACCTGCTGCCGCGCCTAATCGGTCGCATGGTCCAGGGGTTTGCACGATATGTAACCCTAATAATATTCAACGATCTGCTATGCTAGCACGTGGTTGCGGATTAGAAGAGCACTGAACATCGACCGTTCTGACATCGAAATGATGCAACCAACGAAGAACGGAGAAGAAAAGTACACCCGCCCTTAAGTGTTTCCGCAGTATGCGTGAGAAACAATCCTCAAGCAAGTGACATAACTGAATCTTCATCTGAGCCATCGAAGCCGTCGCCGATCTTCCAATCCACTACTCTCGTCGAACACCTAATTCGCAAAAGATCGTCCTTCAGTCGACGGACCAGATCCTCTTCGTTCTGCCCTGGAGTATCTATGGAACTATTTGCTCGACGGCCTAGTTCGCCCCACCAATGCGCATATGGGAGATAGTAACGAGCTGATACAGCCTTGCAAATACTTGCGACGTTGCTAGTGCCGAGCGTTATGCAGTGCGACTTCATGCTGTCAAAGCGCTTCATTTGATGTGGCGTCAGCGCGAGCCAGTTCAAGCCCCCGTTTATGTAGGTTGGAGAAGAAAGGCAGAAGTCACGGAGATTGCTCAACACAAGATCAATCTGACCATGTTTCTCCCGAACAGACTCTGCCACTTCCACCATCGAGCCCATATAGTCCGCTCCGCTATCGATTAGAAACCAGGAAGAGTACCCATCGCACTTGATAATGTAGGTATTGCCCCAATTGCGGATTCGTGGATTGCGCGTGGGCTCATATCTAAGTGGCTGCTCTCCAAAAAATGGCATCACCCAGATCTCCATGTCTCCAACATGGATCGGACCTGAAAACCACTCGTACGCGAAGACGCGGGTAAATCCGAGGTCATCGAGCACTTTCTTCATGTCCATGCAGATCATCGTGCTTCGCGGCACCTTAGGCACTATAATTAACGTATCTTTACTGAACATCAAGAGCGTCGACAGCCATAGATGGTCGAAATGCGCGTGCGAAATAATAATCGCGTCTACTTTTCCGTTGAGGTCCGCGCGAACGATGTCCTCACCCTTAACAGGGCTATACAATGACTGCAGATGGGGATCAACAAGAACGCCTGTTGTCGCTGAGCGGTAAAGAAGACATGCATGTTGAAGTCTGTAGACCGCTGGATGACGTGCAGTAGCGATGCGAAATGGCCGATGCAGTTTAGGCAGCAGCATCTCAAGCTTCGCAAAAGCACTGAGTAGGCCACGTTGCGTTTCACCGTCTAGATTGTGTGAACCGCCAGCTGAGGCGCCAGACATAACTGTCATAAAGGAATGTAACCGTGTTAACGAGTCGCTGGAATATTCTTTCAGGCTTATTGAATACGACCTGTTCGCCAAACTGATAATCAGAGATGAAAGCAGCCAATCGTCATATGTGAACTCGTCCTTCAGCGCGAAGCTCTCCTCAGCTGTCTTAGAGTCAATGGTGAAATATGCAGCCGCATCGGGATAAATCTCTGCACTGGTTTGAATTTGCTCTGACAGGGGCACTCCTCTGGCGAGCCCCGTTGCCACTGATGCTATGTATGGCTCCAATATCTTGAGACGATCCGTATGTGAATAGGTAATGCCGAACCGCATGCGAGTCGAAAAGAATTGCTGTGCACTCATCTTAATAATCACCTCCGGAACTGCCACACCGACGTGATAGTTCTCGCCCTGTCACCCTACTGTTCACAACTGCCATTGCTTCCCAATCCTAGCATCCAGTGCAAGATGTCGATCATAAACCGTGAGCCCGTTCTCAAGTTGGTCGGTTTGGCAGTCGGCTCGGGGTGCGAGTCTCCGGTCGACGATAGCTCACCCATATCGTCGAACTCGATATGCGCAAGATAGAAATGCTGTGGTTCTTTCCCGTCGGGCATCATGTCCAAATCGACCGTGCATCGTATCTGGCAGGCCTTTGGCTGCAGCGGCAACCCGCAAAAACATTTCAGGCTATCGACCGATCCATGTCGGAGAAAAGGTACGGGGTATTGTAGGGCTGTACTCAAATGTTTCGGAAACGCTATCGTTTTGTGCGTGGATGAGTGCCAAATTCAGGCGCTGGAACGCAGCCAGCCGATTTTGCCGATCGGCTTAGGCTACGTCGAAGGAGTGACCCACGATTATCTACGCCACGGGACCACGACACTGTTTGCTGCATTGGACACGGCGCAAGGCGAAGTCATCACGCAATGCAGAAAGCGCCACCGGCATCAGGGGTACCTGGGGTTCTTCCGAGAGATCGAGAAGAACGTGCCCAAGACCGTGGATGTACATATCATTGTGGACAACTACGCTACGCACAAACATCCGCGAGTCAAACGCTGGTTCGCAGCAAGGCCGCGATTTCACGTGCACTACACTCCCAACGTATGCTTCGTGGTTGAACCAAGTGGAGATCTGGTTCAATCGCATCACCCAGCAGGCGATTCGTCGTGGAACGTTTCGCAGCGTCAAGGAACTGGTCGATAAAATCGAGCGCTATGTCCAGAGTTCCAACGCACACGCGCAGCCGTACGGCTGGACTGCCACTGCGGATTCGATCCTCGCTAAAGTCCAGCGACTATGTGAACGTATTTCCGGGACCGAACACTAGTTGACTCAAAGAGCAGTTGGCTTTGTGGGTGGGTCCAGTGTGCTTTGGGAGCGGTTGTGTGTTTGGCGTCCCGTCAATTGCCTGCCCGGAATGGCGGAGAGAGTTTGGCGCGGGTCGAGCATACTCTGTCAAGGCGGCGTGCCCGCGATAGCGGCGACCTTTGGTCGGCCTTGACGGAGTTTGCGCCCGCGCTATGCTGCCATCCTCCGGGGCAGGCAGGTTTCTAAAAGCCGAGTCCAAGACCCATGCCGTGCTCTTGTTGTGGTGCCTTAGAGATTTCCTGCTGCGGCGCAATTGTCTGCTGCGTGCTGATCTGAGGCGAGTTGGCGGTCTGCTTTGAAATGTCGTGACCGAGAGCCGTGGGTAGTTTCTCGCGGTCATTCGTAAACAGTTGCGCATCTTGAGTACCGCGCGAAACGGAGACGTAAGCCATCCGGCTGTTGAGTAAGTCCTTGGCAAGCAGTTCGGTGTCAACGTGAATCAACACGCGACGCGCGGTTTGTCCCTGACTTGAGTGGCTGGTCATTGCATAGCCGTGGTCCAGATGCGGGTGCTTATTGGGATCGATTTGGAGCGCGCGGCCAGAATCCATGTTCAGACTGACGCGCCCAGCATCGTCAATGCCAGCGATCACTCCCAATTCCCGATTTGCAATTTTCAGGTCGTTGGCAGGGGCAGTGAATTGAATGCGGTCGCCAACGGAGAATCTTCCTATCTCCTCACGGAAGACAGAAACGCCCCGCTGTCGGCGGGGATCGTATATGCACTCGGTTCCGTCCTGCAGCCGCACGGCGAGCCGGTTGCTAGGGGCGTCAATGCTCCGCACCTGGGCGTACTTGCCTTTTCCAATCCCGGTCTCCTTCGATGCGCGGGAATAGCGCAGAATATCGCCTACTTCATACTTCGCTGCCCACGTGCGGTCGGCCCCGGTGAGCTCCTGGCGCGGAACTAGGGTTCGGATCGGATGCTCTTTGCCACTGATCCGGCCCTTGCTTTGTAATTCGGCGTGAATGCGTTCATTAATCTCCATGCGGGAGCGATTATCCGGGGACACAACGAGCGTGTTCTCCGGCGACCTTGCATACTCTATCGCGATGGCCGAAATGCGCTTGTCATGTTCGCGAATTTCGTGGACTCGGCCCTGCTGATCAAGATTCTGGATAGCGTCCCGCACGTGGCCGCGTGCGAGCTGCTCGACTACTTGTTTCAGCTCAGGGTCCTTCTGCCGCACGATCTCTGCCAGTTGTACTGTCTTCATGCCGGCGTCCTGGAGCTGCGCGAAGGGCCTCCCGGCCTCAACCGCCTCATGTTGCCGCCGGTCGCCGACGAGCAACACACGGTCATTCGGATGAAGCCGGTTCACAAACTCATGCACCTGCCTGGTTGATGCCAGTGAGGATTCGTCGAGTACATAGAGCCGTTTCTCGCCGGTATCCCGCTGCTGTCCACGTACCAGATGCTTCTGTAGTGTGGATGTCTCCATGCCTGCTTCCCCGAGCTTCTGCGCCGCGCGAGATGTTGGCGCGAAACCTTCCACCCTGTAGCCCTCAGCCTCCGCGCCTTCGCGGATAACGGACAGAGTTGTTGTCTTGCCCGCGCCTGCTATGCCATCTAAACCGATAACCTTCTCCCGCGATAGAAAGATCTCGTCTACCGCCTGACGCTGCGAAGTATTCAGCTCAGGATGGCGGTCTTCCGTGGCGATACGCACTTGCGGCGAGACCAGCATCGGATCGCCGTAGTCGCGCCGATTGCCTTGCTGCATCCGGCCAACGATCTCACGCTCCATGCGTACCATCACGGCGGTTGTGTACTGTTTGCCAGCACCAACATGCGAGACTTCGCGGAACTCCCCGGCCTCGATCCGGCGCTCGAAATCCTGCCGGACCTGGGCATAGGTGGTTTCTCCCATGCCGCGCACCAGCGCTGTTTCGAGGATCGCACGGCGGTCCTGCACAGCCGATCTCTCGAAGACATGATCGCGCGCCCATGTCACGGCCTGCTTCGCCAGAACCTCTGACTCCGGTGTCTGGTATTGCCCATGTTGGAGCGCCTGTGCGACGACCCGGTCCGCCTGATGCCCGTACTGTGCAGCCAACTCGCGGTGCCGCTGTAACACCTCTTCGGGCGACAGCAGTTCCTTGCGGTCGCGCGTATGGTGGGCCGCGATCTGTGCCGCCGCGGCTCCGTCGATTCCTTGTTCTCGGAGATGGTCTTTGATCTGCTCACGTCGCGGACTGGAAGCCTCCAGATATTCCTTTGTGTAGCCTTTTACTTCCGGCTGTCCATGCTTGCCGCGCTCCAGTTCGTAGCCCAGCTTTTCCAGACGCAGAGCCAACTCGGATCGGTAGACCGCCGTGACGTAGCGCTGTGACACGAACATCTCATGCGGCTGCAAAGCTCGCATCTGTTTCCCGTTTTCGGGACTGCTCTCCCGCTCGGTCATGTTGAAGATCACGGCATGAGTATGAAGCTGGGGCGCAGCATAGCCATCGACGGGCCGCGCGGTGTCGTGTTCGAAAGTGGCGGCGATAAATTTTCCGGTCGTCTCCGGGGCATTAACATTGCCGATCCGCGCTTGCGTGTATTGCTCAAGCTCCCGAAGTGCCACACGTACGCTCTCGCGATGGGCTTCCCGCACCCGGTCATCGCCGCCCACCAGCGCGGTGAGCGATACTGACTTCGGCGCGGAAAACGTGGCGTCCCACCCAGCGCGGTGCTCCGCGCTGGTCACTTCTCTTCCGAATTTCCCTTCATAGGTTCTCGAAACCTGATGCCGTACGAGCTGCTCTTCGGTGTGCGGATGTTGGCCTTCACTCAGTCGCCCAAAGTGTTCGGAACCAACGCCACCTTGCAACCCCCACTGCTCGGCGAGTCTGCCCTGCCACTCACTGTGACCCTGCTGATCGCGGCTCCAGTAGTTCTGTTCCTGCGAGGCAAACTCCCGCACATGGTAGGTCTGCGCCTGGCTGGC
>Ga0302326_10030863_pt1 | contig 10716 bp, 4 predicted proteins | sample Palsa_T0_3_FD_202264 | JGI IMG/M metagenome (GOLD analysis project Ga0302326, IMG submission 202264) | Peat permafrost microbial communities from Stordalen Mire near Abisko, Sweden - Palsa_T0_3 | ecosystem: Environmental > Terrestrial > Soil > Palsa > Peat permafrost | place: Sweden: Abisko...
GCGCCCCCCAGCCCCGCGGTCTGGCCCCCGGCGGCCCGCCCCGCGGGCGCCGCCCCCCCCCCCACCGCCGCGGGCGCCGCCGGCGCCGCCGGGGTAGCCGAAGCTGGTGTTGGTAAAGTGGCCGCCGCCGGATGTACTAACTGTATAGCGTACTGTTTTCTCTCCGGCGCCTCCGTCCCCGCCGCCGCCGCCAAAGCCGCCATCGCCCCCCGGGTATCCCTGCCCGGCTCCGCCGACGACCCCGCCGCCATCCCCCGGGTTGCTGCCACTGTCGCCAGATCCACCGTAGCTCAGGCCGCCCCCGCCGCCCCCGCTGACTTCCGACCCGACGCCCCCGTTGCCACCCACGGCCTGGTTGTTGGTGAAGGTGCAGCCCTGTGCCGTGAACGTGCCGCCGTCATCGAACACCGCGCCGCCCAACCCGGCGCCGCCGCCCCCGTTGTAGGCTCCACCATTGCCGCCGGCCGCCTGACCTTCCGACAATGTCAGATTTTCGAGGGTCAGTGAGTCGCCATCGACCACGACGAAGAGGCGAACGCTATTGCCACCGCTGATCACCAGCCCCGGCGCGCCGGCGCCGTTGATGGTGATGTTGGTGCCGCTGGCGCCGTCGATCGGGAGCGCCGTCAGCCCATACGCTTCGGCGGTGGGATTGGCGTCGCTGGAACTCAAATGGATCGTGGAGTTGGGGACGACGCCGCTAAACGTGATCTGGGCATCTGTGTCGTTTGCACTGACTGCAGTATAGATCGCTTCCAGGAGACTGCCCGATCCACTGGAGTTGGGGTTGGTGACCGTGTAGGACGAGAGCAATTGCCTGGGTTCCAACGCTTCCAGGACCGGTAGTACAGCATGGCGCAAGCGTGAAGCGGCCGATATGGGCCGAGCCGGGGAAGAACGCTTTCGCTTGGTCTTCAGGAAATCGCGGGCCATGGCTTTTCCTCTCTTCTCGGGTCGCTTCTCAATGGAGGCTATCGAAAACTATGTGGTGCGGGTTTCCAGCCCGTCTTTCTCAACGAAGACACGGGTTGGAAACCCGTGCTACGAATCATCTACGGGCAACTGAGCGAACAGATCCGCCAGTGGCTTTTCATAATGCCTCCAACGTTGCACGGCTCTGCGATACAGCTGCTGGCGAACCTGCATCACGCTGGCCGTTCGCACCGGCCGGGACGTTTCATGGAATCGCCCGCAACCCGGCTCCCAGTCCAGCCCGCACGCCGCCAGCAGGCGCGGGCCTTCGTGCTCGAAATCGTCCACCAGTCGTTCATAAAAGACTTCGTGCATCGTTCCCGGCAAGACCGCTTCCCAGTGCCGCATCAGACGCCGGTAATCCCGGCAGCGAGCCGCCAGATGCTCCTGATCGTCTGCCCAGCGAATGCTGCGAAAACTTGTCATCCAACAGGAAACAGCCACATCACGCAGGTCGCGGCGAACGTGAATGAACGTGGCGCGTGGAAACAGGATCTGTAAGAAACCAACATATAGATAGTTGTCCGGCATCTTGTCAACTATTCGTTCCGGTCGTTTGTTTATTAGGGATGCCTTAACAACAGCGTCGAGGCCGTCCAGATAACGCTGGCACAGCTTCCGTACGGTCGGCGCATCGAGGACCTCCAGGCACGGCAGCATTTCATCAGGTAGCCCGAGCACCGAAGGAATCGACTCGAATGCGTCTCTCGCTACCTGAAGCTCGCCGGCCCCATGTACTTTTGAGTGACTGGCCAGGATCTGTTCAACCAGCGTGGTGCCGGAGCGTGGCATGCCAAAAACAAACACCGGAAGGCGCGTCTCATCTTCGGCGCCGAGAGGCGCTGAGCCGGCCGAGCCGTCCCGCCCTGAGCCTGCCGAACGGGCCTGCCCTGCGCTTCCCGAACGGGCGAGGCGGGCGAATAACCGCGGCGTAAAGCCGGCGATCATCCGATCGACCAGCTCTGCGTGGACCGCCGGATTATACTTCTTGCCGGAGCGGCGTCGCTGCTCCCGCGCCGCGGCGTTGGCCCGCTCCAAGCAGTCGGCGGCTTCAGCATAGTCCCCGCGCGCATCGGAAACCTGAGCCAGGCCGTAAAGCAACGGGCCGCGCGCCGGTGATCGGGGAGGCAGAACGCGTTCGTCGCCGCCCGCGCCCCGGCCCAGGTGAGCGGCGATGGCTTGTCTGTCGGTCTCGGGAAGCTTTCCGCGCAGCAGTTGCGCCAGCCGCGCCAGCGGATGGGGCGAATTCGGATACAGCGCCTGGGCCCGGCGATAGTACGCCTCGGCTTCGGCCATCTCGCCGATTTCCTCGTGAAGATTCCCGAGGTTCAGCAGGGCATCGACATGATACGGCTGAAGCTCGATCGCCCGGTGATAGGACGCGGCGGCCTCGGTCAGCCGCCCCTCCTGGTGCAGCGACCACCCCAGGGCATTGTGCGCGCTGGCATGGTTCGGCGTCAGCGCGACGATTTTTTCCCGTGCTGAGAGAGCGGCTGCATGGTCTTCGTTGGCGTCGTGTGCGGTGCCCAAATAGTGCCACATCGCAGCGTCGTTGGGCGCTAGTTCCACGGCTTGGCGGAACAGCGCAAAGGCGTCGCGGCGCCGGCCTTCCAGAAAACAGGCCAATCCGCGGTTGGCAAGAATCTGCGGCCGCTCAGCCGATCGCACGGATTCCCGGCCGGCCGAAGCGAGCGCCTGGTCGTAGGTGCCATGCGCCTCGCTCCATCGCTCCAGGGCTCGGTAGGCATTGCCGAGATTGTTCAGCGCGGCGGGCACGCCCGGCTGCAGTCGAACCGATTCCTGGCAATGCCGCAGCCCTTCCTCGGCCTGGCCCTCATCCACGAGAAGCTGGCCGAGGTTGCTGCGCGCCATGGCGAGTTCCGGATCCAGTTCGACGGCCGCGCGATACGCCTTGAGCGCCTGCTCGATCTGGCCCAGCTCGCGCAACGATGTACCGAGGTTATTCTGAGCCACCGCGTAGTTCGGCCGCACTTTGAGGGCCGACTGGAAGTGTGTCACCGCTTCGGCAAACCGGCCCACATCATGGAGGGCCAGGCCAAGGTTGTTGGCAGCTTCGGGGTAATCCGGTTGCAGCCGCAGCGCCGTCTGGCAACAGTCGATGGCCTGTTGGCATTGCCCCAGGGCGCGGTGGGCCTCGGCGAGATTGGCGTGGAACGCGGCGGACTCGGGTCGCGCGAGCACCGCCCGGCCGATGAATTCTACCGCCTTCTCAAAATATCCATTCTGATGGTGCAGGACGCCAAACAGGTGCAGGGCGTCGGCGTTATCAGGATCCCTCAGTAAAAATGCGTGATAGCAGCGCGCCGCGTCCGCGAAGCGCCCGGCTCGCTGCAGTCGCATAGCGCTGGTCAACTCGGGGTCAATCACCGGTCAACACCCCGCCCCAGGAGGGACCGGCATGTTTGTCTGCTGGAAGTTCTAGCACTGAGCCAATTCTATCAACCTTCAGTGCCAGCTGCCGGATGCTACGCATCCACCGTCTGGCTCAGAGCGTTGGAAGTGCTGGTGCCGTAGTCTGTACTGCCACCGTAGACAGCCGTGATCGAATTGCTGCCGACCGGCAGCGTCGTGGTGATCAACATGGCGACGCCATCGCTGAGCGTGGCGGTACCGATGGAACTGCCGTTGTCCATGAATGTGACGGTGCCGGTGGGTGTGCCGCCGCCGGGACTGACGGCGGCGAGTGTTGCGGTGAACGTGACGCTCTGTCCGGAGGTGATCGGGGCGGTGGTGTTCTTGGTCAACTTGGTGGTCGTCGATGACTGGGTGACTGTCTGGGTCATGGCGCTCGACGTGCTGGTGGAGAAGTTGGCATCGCCGCCGTAGACGGCGGTGATCGAATTGCTGCCGATCGGCAGCGTCGTGGTGGTGAAGGTGGCGATGCCGCCGCTGAGCACGGCGGTGCCGATGGAGCTGCCGTTGTCCATGAACGTCACCGTGCCGGTGGGCGTTCCTGCGCCGGGGCTGACGGCGGCCAGTGTGGCAGTAAAAGTGACGCCCTGCCCGTACTTCAACGCGGTGCTGCTGCTTTTGGTCAGCGCCGTGGTCGTGGCCGATTGGTTCACCGTCTGCATCACGATGCCGGACGTGCTGGTAGTGAAGTTGCCATCGCCTCCATAGATCGCCGTGACCGAATTCCTGGCCGCGGGAAGCGTGGTCGTCGTGAAGGTTGCAACAACGCCGCTCAGTGTGGCGGTTCCCAGCACGGTGGTTCCATCCATGAACGTGACGGTGCCGGTGGGGGTGATTGCGTTGGTTGCGCCTGGGGCCACGGCCGCGGTGAACGTGACGCTTTGTCCGTACGTGATGGGGGCGGTGGTGTTCTTCGTGAGCGTCGTGGTCGTCGGGGACTGGCCCACCGTCAGCGTGAATGGCTGGCTCGCGGGGGCTCCCAGGCCGTTGGATGCGCCGAAGGTCAGATTATATGTCCCGACGGTTCCGGCGGCGGGCGTGCCGCTCAGGAGGCCGCTCGCCGTGTTGAACGTGAGTCCGCTCGGCAGTGTCCCGGTTTCGCTGAGGGTCGGCGCTGGGAAACCGCTGGCGGCAACCGTGAACGAGCCTGCGGCGCCGGCGATCATGAAGGCGGAATTGGCGCTGGTGATCGCCCCGGGCGCCGGCACGCTCACGGTTGTGCTTGCCTGGGGGGCGGTTGGCGTCGGCTGCACGTTGCCATCGACGTCGACAGCCACGCTGTAGAAGCGGTAGGTATGGCCATTCACACCGGTAAACATGGCCTCGCTGGCGGTTGTCAGATGCTGCCAGACGGTGAATAGGCCGCCATCGTCGGACACGTAAATCGAGTAGCTCCCGATGGGATAGCCCTCGGTCCCGGGCGTGCCCGACCACGTGACGGGAAAGGTGGCGGTTGGCTCCGTCGCGGGGAGCGGATTCACGCTGCTGGTCACGGTTTGATACTGATAGGCCCCGATGTCAGGAGCGCCAATGCGCGGCGCGCCGGTCTGGTCGAACGGCGGATAGACCTTCGCGCCGAGGCTGTGCGCAGCCGGGTTGGTGCCGTCGTAGCCGCGGGTGACGGTGAGGGTGTTTCCGACCACATTCGTCACCAGCATCTGTTCGCTGTCGATCTGGATGACATAACTGCCCGGCGTGTTGGCGATGGCCGAGCCAAGACCGACGGGGATGCTCGTCGCGCTGGAGGTGGCAGCGGCGGTCAGGCTCGTGATCCGCCCGCCGGCATGCCGCGCCGGGCTGTTCGCCGTCAATGCCATCGTTTGGGTCGGCCCACCGTTGTAGTCCAGCGGCAACAGTCCCGATGGGATGGGACTGGCAGTGGTACCAACCAGATTTCCCCCGCTGCCGTTGCTGATGCCGGTCATGGCGGTGCCGTCGCCGATCAGGTTGAATGTGCTGTTGCCTGTCAGCGGACCGTTGATGTCCGGCCCGTCCGCATCGGTGGTGACGGTGTTGCCGGCGACGATGGTGTTCAGCAGCGTCAGTGTGCTGGTGTTGTCGATCCCGCCTCCGTCTGTAGCCGAGTTCCCGGAGAACGTGGCGGCGTGCCGCTGAGCACCTTGTGATGTCCCATCGTCTGCTTCAAACTTCTCCACATCACTTCGATGCCCCAGCGCAAACAGTACATCCGTTCCGCGGTCCTGTCGCTCAGTTTGCTCTTGTCCATCACGCTGGTCAGCAGGCAGACCGGGCGGCCTTTTGCGTCCTTCAGCCGGATCAACCTCAATACCAGAGGAGGCTTCACTCCCTTCAGTCCCTTGGGCATTTTCCCCTTCCGGCCCCTGTGGCGCCCCTGCTTGCTCAGCGGCCAGAGGTAAACCGTCTGCTTGTGCTCTTTGAACGCATAGCCCAGTTTTGTCAGCAGCGTCACGTTGGCCCCCACGCGAATCAGCACGTGGTTGCCGCGCTCCAGCAGTGACCGCAGCAGCTCGTAGCCGCTGAAGCCCGCGTCGGCAAGCAGCATCGCATTGGCCGGCAGCAAATGGAGCATCTGCCGCAACTGGCTCCGTTCGCTGCTGCCCTGGATGCCGCCACGCGCCCAGCCCCAGAGCAAGCCGCTGCCGACGTGGAACAAACACGTCAGCAGTTGCTGGGGACCGCTGTTGTTTTTGCCCGTGACCCCAAAGGCCGTTTCGTTGGCCACCGTGCGTGGGCATTGGAAGGTCGAGCCGTCCACGCCGAACAACACCCACCCCTGCACGGCCCAGCAGCCGCTGGCAATCTGACGCGCGCGGCAACGCCAGTGATCGGCCAGCATCGCGATGATCGCCGCCGTATGCGTGGCCAGGGACTTGGAGAATCCCTCGTGGCTCTGCCCCGGACGCTTGCGCGTGGGATAGATGCCCACCGTCGTCTGACGGGCCGCGGTGAAGCGGTCGATCAGCGTGCGGCCGGGGCTCCAGGCCATGAAGATCGCCACCATGGCCAGCATCCGACTGGTCCAGCGCACGCGGCCATCGCCGCACAGCAGCGGCAGACCCTGGTGCGGAAGGAACTGTGACATGGCGTCGCGCAACTGCGGGTAGTACGATTGCGGCGACGATGAAGCGCCGTTGCGTCGGCGAGGCATCGGGGCCTCCTTTCCTTGTTGAGTGTCCAAACTCCAACATAAGGAAGGAGGCCAAATATTGCGCGCCCGCCGCGATAAAATGCGCAAATTGGCTCAAGATCGTTAGCGGCGTAGCATGCCACGGTCGCTGCGCTCATGTTTGTTTGGCCGGAATACCGGCCCACGCCGTGGAGAACCACGGCCATGGGCAGGATGCCCATGCCACGGTGGATGCCCATGCCGCGGTCAATTCGGTTCGAGTTGCACCGCGGCCGGCGGCGGCGGGCGCAGGCTCTCCTGGGCGGCCTGCTCGTCGGGCAGCTCATGCGAGAGGATCAGGTTTGGCAGGGCCAGCAGAAACAATTCGTCCTCGGGCGGGGGTTTCTGGTTGGCCGCCAGGGCGGCGGCCTGGTGCTTGAGAAGGGCGAACGTGCGACGGTCGGCGACCGGAGGCCGGCGGTCGGCGCGCCTGGCGGTCACGCTCAACGCGTGGGCATTGGCCGCTCGTTCGCCCAGCGAGGATCGGTTCGGGACGGGATTCGAATGGTAGGTATCGTTCACGCGCTGAAAGAGATACTCGAATTTATTGCCGTCCCATCCTGCTTTTTCGAAAATCGAAAACGCCAGCCGATCCGCGTCCATGTCCTGCTGGCTGCTGAAGGGATTGATGACAAACTGCCACACGTCGGCACGCACCGGCCGGTGGTCGTCGGGCTTCAGGCCGGTGTTCTCGAGGTCGAGATTGACCAGGTGCGCATAGGCCTGCGACATGGCGGTGGCGAGTTCCTCTTCATTCTGGCAGAACTGAAGCAGGCCGGCGTAGACGTAAATGTGTTTGCCGCCGGTGGTGAACACATTGGGGACGGGGCTGTCGACCAGATGAAACTGCACGTCGGCGAAGAAAGGGCTGGCGGTTTTGTCGGGGGCGGCTTCTCGCGCCGCCGTGATGATGCGATGCCCGATCTCCTGGATGTAATCCTCCACGTCGCTGGGGGGGATGATCGTTTGGGCCAGCGCATCGTCGTGCAGCCGCTGGGCCTGGGCGACAAACGTCTGCGCCGGCGCGGGACTAGACGCGCAGCCGGTGGAGAGCAGTAATGCGATCAGGAGAAGAGCCGCGAAGGCGCGAAGACGCGAAGGACGACGCGAAGGAAGAGGGGGCAAAAGAATATCTGGGAGGAAAGCAAGAGTTCGCGACACATCAACGAAAGAAAACGGGACGAAAAACCAATACACGCTAGAGCAGCCAGCCCGAAGCATTACCCCGCTTCCTTGGCGGTTTTCCTTCGCGCCTTCGTTGATATGGCGCAGTTCCTTGCCTTGGCAACAAGGATCTCTGCGAGTTGCGCTCACCGCAACCCGTCCCTTCGGGAACGCCGCTAAAAGGGGAGTCGCCTCCGTGCATTTCTTGCGGATTGTCGTTGCATTTGCTTCGCGTCTGCTCTTCGCGCCTTCGCGGCTTCGCGGCTCTTTATTTTGCGACTTGCGAAGGGGGATACGGCCTGCGGTGTGGCGCTGGTTCTCGGGTGGCATCGTTTGGTGCGGTTGGGTCATTCTGATGCGGCTCGAATGCTCAACGCGCTACCGTCGCGGTTGGGGCTGGTTTTTCCCATAGATACGACTGCCCCGCCAGCACCCATGCCAATCGCTCGGAGAGGGAGCGCGCCGGCGCGGTGAATGCCAGGCGCAGGCCGACGTCGGAATAGGCCACGTCCGAGTGCACGACGGGCAGCGGCGTCTCCAGTGGAACATCCGGTGGCGAGAGCGCCGATCCGCCGATCACGAACAGAGAGTTGGGGGACTGGTCGAGGAATTGGCGGATGGTTGCAACACTGGATTTGTCCTTTAGATCGTCAAACGCATCGGGCGCCTCGCAGACAATTTGGGCGACATTGCCCACGAGTTCGTGGAAGGTTCCGCCGCCCGTTCCGTTCACGGTGCGGAAGAACAGTGTGCCGTCGGTTTCGGGGCGGGCCTTGGCGTCGGGACCTGCGGGAATCGTAATTTGCTCGGGGCGGAAAATGCCTTCGTCGGGCCAGCGCACGGTCGGCGAGGCGCTCTCGGCGGCGTAGCGGCGCTGCTGGTCCCACGTTTGATCGCGCAGATTCCACCGCTCCGGCGGAACCGTTCGCTCGAAGATGGCGAATGCGTCGCGCCACTCGGAAGCGGTTGGAAGCCGGCAGCCGCAAAGCCCGGCATAATACAGCGCCGCCTCGGCCGGGATTTGCTGCATCGGATGTTCCGGCGACGGGTTGCCCCCGACGTCATCTGACAGCGCGGTGCGGTTGAACCGGTCAATGCGGAACGGCGGCGCATAATCGTTGTCGTCGTCGGGGTGCAGCCAGAGAAGGGGGTTGACCATCTGATAAGGCGGCCTCTGGGTCCATTCCCAGACTCGGGGGCCACGCCGGGTATCTCGCTGGCCTGGGGTGATGCCCCACGAAAACGCCGCGGTCTGTTCCCACGCGCCCGCCGCCTGAATCACCCCGGCGAATTGCCCGAAGGAGACGGCGGTCGTGCAGAGATAGAAAGGGCGATCATTGGTCGGTTCGACACGCTGGAAGACAAACGGCGGGTTGGCGCCGGGAATCGCGAGCGTGAATCGATCGCCGGGATTCTGGTCGGAGAACTTCTCCTTCACGCTAATGCGCGTCAGCCGGTCGAGCAGTCGCTGCACGGGTTTATGATCCGGAAGATCCTGCGCGGAATGATCCAGGGCGGCAATCACCGGAGCGGCCGCCCGATCGTCGGACTGCCGCATTTGCACCCGGCCGAGATACAGCGCGAGATTGAATCGCGATTCGGGTGATAATCCGGAAAACAAAACCGAGTCGGCTCCGAAAGTGCTCTTCAGCTCCATCGCATGTTGAAGCGCTGCTTCGGAATTCGCCGACTCCACGAAGCGGCGCCAGCGCGCGATCCCCTGCTCGGCCAAAGCGGCGATGACGGTTGCTCTGGTCCGCGAATCCTTGAAGCCGGCCGTCATGCTGCCCAGCTTATCTCGGATGTCCCTTTCGGTTTCGAGATCGCCGGGTTGCGACGGCCATGCGGGGGAAATCGACGATCCGCCGAGCAACTGCCAGGCGGCAAAGGTAATTTCCGGTACGGTGGATTCCGTCGCCGCGTCTATCAGGTCGGAGCGTGCCAGTTTGCTGACGGCGCGGAGATTTTCCAGTCGCTTGAGGTCCGGGGAGACCAGATGCTGGATCGTCTGGCTCTGCCAAAAGGCGGTATTGTTCTGTTTCCATGCCTGATTGGGGCTGTCGCCGAGCGTGAGCAGTTCGGTACGAATCGGGAAATCGTGCCCGAGCGCGATCAGGGTGGTACACCACTGTCGGTAGTCATCGGCGGCAGCTTTCTCCCCGGGAACCATTTGCTGGCTCGAAGGGTCGATGGCGGCGAGCAGCTTTCCCAGCTCGCGTTCCCGGCGGTCCGCCGCGGTGGCTGCGAATGCGCCGTTGAGCTCTGCGGGGACCGCAGGGAAATCCGCGTCGAGTGCGGCGAGCGTTTTCTGCAGCGCGTCCGTCTGGTGTTGATATCTGCGAAACAGCTGCGTGCGCCGCGCCATCTCACCGGCGCTCGTCGTCAATACGTGCTTCCAATCTTCCCAGTAGGCGTTGATCACATCCGATCGTGTGGCGAGCGTCGGCAGCGAAGCAATCCACGGGGTGGGATCAGCCTGATGCACGTGGCTCGGCAGTGAGTCAATCTGCGATTCGATTCGCGTTCGTTGGGCAATGAAGGTGCCGTCGGTGATATCCCGGCTGGTGAATCGCTTGTGCGAAAATGCGTCGAGATCACGCAGGATGAGCCTGCGCTGCGCGTCGATCTCGGCCCGGTCGGTGGCATCGGGGTTCAGCTTGGCAATCCGATCGAGCGATTGCTGCAGTGCATGGCGAAGCTCCGCAACGGCACTGGAGGTTTGCGCGTCCTGATTCAGGTAGAGCGGCTCGCGATCGAGCCAGGTCCGCACGTCGGCGATTTGCGGACGGCCGAGGTCGATATGGGAGGTAACCTCCGAGGCGAATCGTTGTGTGTCGATGTTATCGGGAAATCCGTCGCGCGCGATGGCGGCGACACGGGCGGCGAGGTCGCTGTTTGTGTGAAGCACATCGACGCCGCTGAAGCCGGCTTGGTTCAGCTGCATGCCGTCCGCCGCCGACCGGCGCAGCAGCAGCGCGAACGACTCGACGTATGCATCC
>Ga0302326_10030864_pt1 | contig 10716 bp, 7 predicted proteins | sample Palsa_T0_3_FD_202264 | JGI IMG/M metagenome (GOLD analysis project Ga0302326, IMG submission 202264) | Peat permafrost microbial communities from Stordalen Mire near Abisko, Sweden - Palsa_T0_3 | ecosystem: Environmental > Terrestrial > Soil > Palsa > Peat permafrost | place: Sweden: Abisko...
GCATTACTTTCGCCCTATCGCGGCTCAAGCCGGCGGCGCCCGGCGTGCCGCTGTCCACGCTGTGGCCGGACGAGGTGAAGCGCGGCCCGATGATCCGCGAAGTCAGTGGGATCGGCACCTTGGTGCCTGAAGACACGCTGGTGATTCCGGCGCAAACCAACGGGCGCATCGAGCGCATCCTCATTCAGCCCGGCAACGCCGTGCGGGCCGATTCGGTGGTGATGGTCCTGAGCAGTCCGGAGCTGGAAACCGATCTCAAGACCGCCGAATATCAGTGGAAATCCGCCCAGGCCGATTACGAAAACCTCAAAGCGACGTTGCAGAAGGCGCAACTCGATCTCCAATCCCAGGCCAGCCAGACGCAGGCGGACCTGGCGACGGCCAAATTGCAGGCGGACCGCGATCAACAGCTTTTGAAAAACGGGCTGATCTCGGATATCGACGCCAAAATCTCAACCGAAAAGGCCAAGCAACTCGAGCAGCAAGCGGCGTTTCAGGTACAGCGCGTGGAAGTGACGAAATCCGCGGACGCGGCCCAATTGGCGGCCCAGCAGACCAAAGTGGACCAGTTCCGCGGCCAATATGAGTTGAAAAAGAGCCAGGTGGATCAACTCAAGGTCCGCGCCGGATTCGCCGGCATGCTGGAAGCCCTGCCCACGCCTGTGGAGGCCGGCCAAAATGTGACGGCTGGAACGGCTCTGGGAAAGGTGGCGCAGCCGACGCATCTCAAGGCCGAGCTGAAAATCGCCGAAACACAAGTTAAAGATGTCGTGGTCGGTCAACTCGCCAGCATCGATACTCGTCTTTCTGGAGGAGGATCGAACGGATTGATCGAAGGACGCGTATCTAGAATCGATACCTCGATCATCAACGGAACGGTGACGGTGGATGTGGCGCTCAAGGGGGCCTTGCCGCCTGGCGCCAAACCGGATTTGAGCGTGGATGGAAAGATCCAGCTGGAGAAGCTGGACAATGTGGTGTACGTGGGGCGCCCGGTGTTCGGGCAGCAGGATAGCACAGTGCAGCTTTTCAAAGAGGATCCCGACCAGAACTACGCCACCAAGGTGAAGGTGACCTTCGGCAAGGCTTCGGTGAATACGATCGAAGTCAGGTCCGGGTTAAATGTGGGCGACCGGGTGATCTTGTCCGATATGTCCGCATACGATGCCTTCGACCGCATTAAGCTAGAGCATTAGATAGTGACCGCATTAAACTAGAATAGTTCCACGATTCTTCGGAAAAGGAAATGAACATGGACAATGGCTCGCAACCGTTGATCAAGCTGGACCAGGTGAGCAAGGTTTTCGTGACGGATGAAGTGGAAACGCACGCTTTGGCGGGCATCCATTTCGAAGTCCACAAGGGAGAATATCTCTCGATTTCGGGCCCATCGGGCTGCGGCAAGTCCACGCTGCTCGCCATTCTGGGGTTGCTGGACACGCCGTCCGACGGCGTCTACTCGTTGAACGGAAAATCCGTGACGGGGCTGAAGCTGTCGGAGCGCGCTCGCATCCGCAACCGTGAAATCGGATTCATCTTTCAGGCATTCAACCTGATCGGCGATCTCACCGTTTATGAGAACGTGGAGCTGCCGCTTACCTATCGCGGCATGCCGTCTTCAGAGCGCAAGCGGCGCGTGCAGGAGGCGCTCGAGCGGGTGGGAATGTCGCACCGCATGAAGCACTACCCTTCGCAGCTCTCGGGCGGTCAACAGCAGCGCGTAGCCGTGGCGCGCGCCTTGAGCGGAGATCCGGTGATCCTGCTGGCGGACGAGCCCACGGGAAATTTGGATTCGGCCAATGGCGAAGCCGTGATGAACCTGTTGAAGGAACTGCACGCGGCGGGTTCCACCATCTGCATGGTGACGCACGACCCGCGTTACGCGGAGTTTGCGGACCGCACAATTCGTTTATTCGACGGCAGAATCGTGGAAACCATCGAATCTGCGGCCAAACATTAAGAGCAGACTGGCAGTTGAGCCCCGGCGCCAACTTTGGAGGTGAGCGCGATGCCCGGATTGCGTAACGGTTCTTGGGTGGCTTTGCTGGCGGTGGCCGCCAGTAGTGCATCCTTTGCAAGTGTAATCGGACCCTCGGACGGGGAGTTCCGTCAGATCTACTCGCTCGGGCCAAATGGGCGCGTAACCATCCAAAACCAGTACGGCGATGTTAGCATCCTCGGTTGGGACCGCGACGATGTGCTGGTGGAAGCAGTGAAGCGCTCCACCGACCCGCGCCAGCTCGACGACGCGCGCATCGTGGTGGAGCCGGCGGATGGGACGCTTTCGATTCGCACGCAATACGCCGGATCGGACCCTCAGCACGCGGCAAAGGTGGAGTACCGCATTACGGTGCCGCGCTACGCGAGTCTCGAGGACGTGAAACTGGGCAACGGGGGCTTGGTGATCAGCGGGGTCGCAGGCCCCGTGAAGGCCTCGTCGGTAAATGGCAGCATCAAGGCGGAAAAGCTGGCGGGCCGCGCCGACCTTTCCACAATCAACGGCCAACTGGAGGCCTATTTCGACCGCGTCGCAGACGGCCGGCCGATCACGCTCAGCTCCGTCAACGGTCCCATTAAGCTGTTGCTGCCGGGCGGCGCCCAGGCCAGTTTGCACGCGCGCAACGTGAGCGGCGGCATTGACACGGAATTCGGCCGCCCGGCGCGCGTGAACGGCGCGCAACAATTGAGCGTCGTACGACAAGGCGGCCCGCAGATTCATTTGACCAACATCAACGGCGGCATCTCGATTCATTCGACCTGGAGCCGGCGGCCGGAGCCGCCTACGATCTAAGGCGTTGCGCCTAAAAGTGGGGCGGACCCCGGGCGGACCCCCTGGTCCGCGGCCGGCCCCCCGGCCGGCCTTTCGGAACGTCCCTGATCTTACACGGTAAAGAGCGGGTCCACGGCGACCCACGCAGCACAGGGTCTTTCAGAAACCTTGAAGCCAAGGCTCAGAAAATAATCTTAGCCCCAATCTGGATATTCCGGTTCCCGACGTAGCTGCCCGTGATCGTGCCGCTGCCGCCGTAAATATATGCGGATCCGGTGTTCACGGCGAAGTTGGCGTGGTTGAAAGCGTTGTAGGCTTCGAGGCGCAATTGCAGGGTGGCGCGCTCCGTGATCCTGGTGTTCTTATACATCCCCAGGTTCAAGTTGTAAGTACCAGGAGTGTGGAAGTAATCTCGGCCGGTGAAATCCGCCGGCCAAGGCCCGAAATCGGCATCGCCCGTAATCTTATTGAGGTAGGTCTCGTCCACGTTGAGCTTGCTGAAATCGAAAATGTTGAAGGTGTTCGTCCCAGCCGATACGCGAGGCACGTTGCCGTTGACGGGCAGCACCTGAAATGCCGCTACGCGGGTATAGATGAAGTTGTCATTGGTGATGTCGTAGATGTTATACGGGGCGCCGGTTCGCGCCGTGAAGATGGGCGCAAATTCCCAGCCGTCGAGAACCTTTTTGCCGATGCCCTTCATACCGCGCGCGAACGGCACATCCCAGATCGCGGTTATCGCGATGCGGTGCCGGTTATCGAACTCGGCGTTGCCATAATCGACCGAAGGCTGCTGCGACGCGGTATAGCCCAAATTGAACTGATTCCCCGAAGAACTGAAGGTGTCGCTCAGCTCGTCCAACGCGTGGCTCCAGGTGTAGTTCATGCGCAGCGTGAGGCCGCTGTGATGGATGTTCTGAATGTCATACCGGATGTTCATCGCGTTGTAGCTGGAATACCCGGCTGAACCGCGCCGGTTGATCAGGCCGTATTGATTGTTCAACACGGCATCGCATGGATTGGGACCGCCGCCAAGCGTATCTCCCGCTGTGCATGGCACGCCCAGGTATTCGTTGCCCTGGCCGGGGAAGTTCATGTAAGCGATGTCGTATAGATTCTCGCCAATCGAGGCGGAATAATCGATTTCCAGGTGCGTGCTGGCGAATTGGTGCTCTATGGTGGCGCTGATCAGGTGTGCATAGGCCTGCCCGATATTGGGCTGGACGAAACGCAACTCCGAAGGAGGCAGCGCTACCGATCCGCTGGTCCCGCTCAGGGGGCCGAAGTTCGCGCTACTCAGCCCAATGGATGGGACGTTGCTGCCCGCAATCAAATCGACCACGGCGTAGTTCGGCGGATTGAACATCACGTTAAACGTCACGTTGCCGAAATTGCGCTCGTAGCCGATGCCGTAACCGGCGCGGAGGGCAGTTTTGCCGTCGCCGAACACGTCCCAGGCGATACCCACCCGGGGACTGAAGTTCTTCTTGCTGGGCGTCCACAATTCGCCGATTGGGCTGTTGGGAGTGATATCGACTTGCCCCGCGGCCATGGCCTGATATACGTTCGAATTGTTGGCCGGATAGAAGTTCGAATCGAGATCGGCGTTCACATTGTGCTGAACGCCGAAATATTCCCAGCGGAGGCCAAGGTTCAGCGTGAGGCGGCGGGCCACCTTCCAGGAATCCTGGAAATAAAGCGCGGCTTCGTGATAGCGGTTGCTGCGCTCAAACGTTGGCGGGCCGAGCGGGAGGGTCGCCGTGCAGGCTGCGGTCTGCACGTCGTTGACGCAGGGAAATTTTCCCTGGGGATACACCGCCGCTTGGAACTCATAGACCTGACCGGCAATCAAATCGTCCATGCCCTGTCCGATGTTCTTGCCCAAAATCTGCTCACCATTCTCGTACGCGCCGAAGGTCCGGTTGTCGCGCAAATAGGTCAATGTCCCGCCGAAGCGCAACTCGTGTTTCCCTTTGGTGTAGCTGAAATCCTGATACGCCTGGCCGAAGTTCTGCGGGCCGCCGAAGGGGATCGAGTTACCCGGAGTGTAGGGAGTATAGCCCGGCAGCGCCACGTCGTAGGGTCCGATAGTAGTAGCGGTCTCGGCGCTGCCCAGGTAGTAGATCGGCGCAATGCCCGTCGACGCCACCGGCTGATCATTGTTAAAACGGTTGAAATCGAGCTTCGATTGCGACACAAACCGGGGTGAGAAGGTGTGCGTCATCGATACCATCAGGCTGTTGTTGAAGATGGTCTGACCGGTGTTATATCCGCCGTACGGGCTATTCGAGACGGACCCCGCGAAGTCGTTTTCGCTGTAGAGCGCGTAACGTCCGTAAATCTGCGTAGTATCGCTGACGTTATAGTCGATGCGTCCCACGGTGGAATAGGTGTTCTGCGGCGTCCCGGCGCCGGAATTGCTCGGAACATTGTAGTTGACCAGATCGAACATTGGAGCCGTTGCGCTGTAGCTCAGGCAACCGCCGCCCTTGGCCGATCCGCCGCAAGGGTCCGCGCCAAGAGCCGTGAGTTGCCCCCGGTTCAAGGTCTGTAGCACTTGAACGTTGGGCGCTAACTTGCCATAAGTGGAAAAGACTTGCTTGGTAGCGGCCGACGAAGCTGCGATCAAGGCCGCGTCGGGTATCAGCGCCTGGATGTTAGCGCTGCTGCGCACGCGCGTCCATTCGGTGCTATCGAAGATGAACAGTTTGTTCTTCTTGATCGGACCGCCCGCGGAATAGCCGAATTGATTGCGCGTGAACGGCGACTTGGGAAGGCCGTACGCGTTGTTGTTGAAGCCCGTCGAAGCCAAGGCGTCGACGCGGTTGAACTCCCACAGCGTCCCGTGAAAACTATTGGTTCCCGATTTGGTCGTCACATTGATCACGCCGGCATCGGCGCGGCCGTACTCCGCCGTGAAATTGTTCGTGACAATGCCGATCTCCTGCACAGAGTCGAGCGGCACGGTCTGCCCGACCGTTGCGTTGAACTCGTCGTTGTTGGCCACGCCGTCCAGCAACACATTCGTACCGGCCGAGCGCAAGCCGTTAATCGACAAGCCCACGCCACGCGCCGACGGGTCGTCTTCGCTGACCGTCCCGGCCGACGCGACCAGATCGTAGGGGTTCCGCGTAATGGTGGGAAGCTCAGTAAGGCTCTTGGTATCGAGCACCTGGTTCAAAGTCTGGGTTTCAACGTTCACGCTGATCGCTGCGCCGCCCCCCTCGGTCACCTGTACCGTCGTTGCAACCCCTCCCACCTCGAGCTTCAGATCGAGACCCAACTTGGCGCCCACCGCCAACGATACGCGTTGCGTCTTCGGAGCAAAACCGGCAGCCTCGATGCCCACTTCATAATCGCCGGGAAGCAGGTTGGTAAATGTGAAACTACCGCTCGAATCGGTGTTTTCCATCCGTTCGGACCCGTTCGAGACGCTCTTAATCGTTATCTTGGCTTTGGGGACCGCCGCCCCGGTAGGATCGCGGACGCTGCCCACCACCTGTCCGGTCTCGGCCTGCGCCCAAACAAGCATGGCGGCAGAAATCAAAAGGGCAATGCAGACGAAAAATCGTTGGCGCGCTACCAGTCTGAAACTGACTCCGGTTACGTTTCTCTTGAACATGGGAACTTCCTCCTTTACGATGTGGTCTGTCTTTGGTTCTGCGTATTTGCAGACGAGGCGTTGCTCTTTGCAGACAAGGCAATTACCTTTGTTGCCGCGGTCTTGGCACGTTGCGAACCACTAGCCGCAAATCGGTGATCTTTTTTAAATTCAATAGGATATGGCTGGTCAAGGCGCACGCTTTCTCCCGTTGTACGGAAGCGGGATGTCACAATGGTTAACTTCCCAAATACGGACACTTTTGGTAAGCATATTTATTAACAGTAACTTACGAGTGATATTGAATTTGGTAGAGAGGCGTTACCAAAAAATGGATTTCCGCGCAGACAGTCCGTTCGACTTGCGTGTAATCACACGAAAATTGGAGGTCTTCAGCTCAGCGGACACGGGGGAATACCCACGCCGCCGTCTTCTAACGCAGCGCCCACCTTCAGAATGGTCGCTTCGTCGAAGGCGGGGCCCAGAATCTGCAACCCGACGGGAAGACCCGCTCCGCTCAGTCCGCAGGGGATGGAAAGCGCGGGCAATCCCAGAACGTTGATGCCGCGCGCCAGCCGCGTAGTGGCAAGCCGGGCATCCTCGTCGCGACCTCCGAGCCGGATGGTGTTCTCACCGATTCGCGGCGCGGTATTTGGAGTCGTTGGCGTGAGGAGGCAATCCACTTCGGACCAGAGCCGGTCGAATTCAGCGCGCAACCTGCGCCGGATGCGTTGCGCGTTGATGTAGTCGGTAGCCGGGACCAGGCGGCCCTGATCGAGCCGCGTCAGAACATCGGCGCCGAAACGGTCGCGAAGTTCGAGGTACGGTTCCAAAATGGCGGAGGCTTCCGAGAGCAGGATCACTTGCCCCACGGCATTCAACGCGAGGATGTCGGGAACCCGGACCGGCTTGACTTCGGCCCCCAACGATTCAGCCCGGGCAATGGCGCCGCGCACCGCCCACTCCACTTCGGGGTCGATCCGCTCGAAGTAAAAATTCTCCGGGAAGCCTAACCGCATGCCGCGGATGGAGCAGCCTTCCTCGGGAACGAAATCGACCAGCGGCCGGCGCGAAGCGGTATCGTCGCGGCTGTCGCGGCCGGCGATGGCGTTGAGAAAGATGCCGGCGTCGCGGACACAGCGGGTAAGCGGACCCATGTGGTCGAGCGTATATCCCAGCGGCAATACGCCATAGCGGCTGACGCGCCCGTACGTAGGCTTGAGCCCGACCACGCCGCAGAACGCCGCGGGTATGCGAATAGATCCGCCGGTGTCGCTGCCCATGGCGCCATATACGATATTTGCTGCCACGGCCGCGCCCGATCCGCCGCTCGATCCCCCGGGACTGCGTTCGGTATTCCAGGGATTGCGGACCGCGCCAAAATGGGGATTGTTGGACGTTACACCGTAGGCCAGTTCGTGCATATTGAGCTTGCCCAAAATCACGGCGCCGGCTGCTTCGAGCTTTTCGACCACAGTCGAATTGAAATCCGGAACAAGGTTTTCAAAAATCTTGGAACCCGCCGTGGTGCGTACGCCGCGCATGGCGAAGAGATCTTTGACAGCGATAGGGATGCCGTGCAAAGGCCCGCGATCGCGGCCGGCGGCGAGTTCGGCTTCGGCCTGCCGCGCGCGCACGAGCGCATAATCGGCGGTAACGGTGATGAACGCGCGAAGCGTGGAATCGAGCCGGTCGATGCGCGAAATGGCGGCAGCGGCCAATTCCACCGGTGAGATCTGGTTATCGCGTAAGGCGATCGCGGCTTCGCGAATGGTCACTCGAGGCCCGCCTCAACCCGAAACTCCACGGAAGGTTCCAGATCGGAAGGAAGGCCTTTGGCGAGCGGCCGGAAGGTCTCTTCAAGCGCTGCCAGGGGCTGCGTGATGCTGTCCAATTCCTGGGCTGTAAGAGTGAGGCCGGCGGCTTTGGCGATAGCCTTCCAATCCTTCATAAAGCTGTCTTAAATATAGCAGCGTATTTTCGACGTGGAGACGCGGAGACGCAGAGATAAGCGCGGAGAGGAAAAACCCTTCAACCTCGCTCGGTTTTCTCCGCGTGGCCCCCGCGTCTCGGCTTCTCAGCGCCGAGATCCTGGCTTCGACGCGCGCCCCATTCCGCCCCCGCCAGCACGACCATCGAAGCAGTGAAACTCCACAGCAAAATAGTGGCGGAGTGCTGGAAAACGCCGTACTCGGCGCTGATCTTGTTCTGCATGAAACGCCAAAGCAAGAGGTTGAGGTATTTCAGAACTTCAAGCAGGAATCCCACGAGAACTGCGGGAAGGGCAACGCGTCGGGGCTCGATTCTGCAGTTCGGCAAAAGCCAATAGATCAGGAATAGCGCCAGGATGGAAAGCGGCACGGCGGCGATTTTGAAGACCATCGGGTCCACCCACACGGCGGAAGCGGCATGCGCGCCCGCCCAATCGGCCATCCGTTTACGGTTGAGCGCGGTGAACATCAAGGAAAGCAGCGCCAACCAGCCGCACACAAATATCATGCCCAACGCTACCAGTTGGTTGCGCCAGTATGGACGGTTGCGCGGCGCTCGCCAGGCCCGATTGAGGGCCACTTCGAGAGGTTCGAACACGCCGTTGGCGGTCAGCATCAGTAACAGCATCGAGCCGATCGGAACGGATGCGCCGGGCGGATTGTGGCGGATGAAAACGCCAAGATCGCCGGGGAAGTAATCGTCAATCGCCACGTAGATCGCCTGCACTGCCGCGGGCCAATGCAGGATATTGCGGCAGAGGGATAGCATCACCGTGAGGAACGGATAGAACGATAGCAGCACGCTGGCGGCGATCGCCAAGGCATAAACATGCGCCTCGGTCTCGAGGAGGTAGCGGGCGGTGAGCCGCCAGTGCGTTTTTCGAGGGATCAAGCCTCAGAGTAGCAGGCTCAGCCTGTATTACTAGGCCTTGATTTCTTTGCAGCCTGGGCAACTTTGTTGTGTGGCAGGTTGCCAACTCCCCCACATGCTTAACCCATTTGCAGCGCTTGCCGCAGGCCCGGATCGTGGCGCACCCGCCAGATGCGGCTGTCGAGATAGTAGTGCGTCAAGCCGAAACCGCAGAAGAAGCCGAAGGCCAGGTCGCTCGTACTACCCAGTTGAAACCCGGGAATGCGGTAAAGCGCGCTGAAAACCAGCGCCAGGCCGATATAGGCGAGTAAGTGGCGGCCGATGGCCGACGGCACCGCGCCGTGCTTCTCTTCGCTATCCGCGCCGCCATAGCGGTTCCGGTTGTGGAACCATACCAGCGCATGATACTGCAAGTTATGCACGATGGTCACTGTCGGCACCGCGGCCTGCCAGCTCATGTAAGCGAAAGTCAACCAATGCAAAGGTATCACTCCGGCCATGAGCAGATACTTCGGGATATCGGGACGGTCGCCGGCGCGGAAGCGCATCCACTGACGTCCCAGGTATGCCGCTGCTACAGCAATTACGATGGCCCAGGCAGGCGCTGCCAGACTGGTCAGCGGGCGAATGGGCATCCCCAGATCCTGCGGATATTTGAGAAAAAAACGATGGAACGGCGGGAAAATCAGCATCACCGTCAGAAATGTACGGTCGAGAATGTTATCCAGCCTGGCTAAGTCGCGGTTCTTGACCTTGTAAAGAACCATGAAGCCATAATGCTGCTTGAGCACGTGATAGTAAGCCCAGGCGCCTACCAACAGAGCCAGCCAGCCCTTTAGCCCGGCAAGCACCATGAGGGGTCCAAGCGAAAAGAAAAACAGCAGGCTGCCGAAGAGTACCTTAGGATACTTGGCGCGCGCTTCGCTATCGAAGAAGGTACGCGACGCAGTCCCGAAGATATGCGTGCCATCGAGTCCTACCGACCAGAACCACCAGAGATACGTAATGGGGACGTGCAGGGCCACGTAAAGCAGTAAGTACACATAACCGGCTGCGGACCCGCCGATAATCAGCGAAAGGTCCACGCCGCGGCCAATAATCCATCGTGGTCCGGGAGACGCTAATTGGCGCTCGGTGAGGGCGGCTGCGGCCATCTGCGTCTACCCGAAATGGACTTTGCCGGCGGCCTCGTCCCACATCACTTTCTTCTGGTTCTTGAAAGAGATGGTGGCCATATGACCGGAAATCGCGGCCTGCTGGCCGATAGCCGGAGTCGCGATCGGCTTCTCATTGCCGAGAATCGATTGAATGTAGTTGCGGAAATGGTTGATGGCGCCGTCGCCTTCGTTGAAATCCGCCTTCCCGTTGAGGTGGATCGGCTCGCGCAACCTGACCGCTTCGGGCGCTTTGCCCTTGAAGGCTTCGGGCGTGAAGTATAGGTCTTGCCGGTTCATCACTTCGATAGTTCCTTCGTTGCCGCAAA
>Ga0302326_10030866_pt1 | contig 10716 bp, 5 predicted proteins | sample Palsa_T0_3_FD_202264 | JGI IMG/M metagenome (GOLD analysis project Ga0302326, IMG submission 202264) | Peat permafrost microbial communities from Stordalen Mire near Abisko, Sweden - Palsa_T0_3 | ecosystem: Environmental > Terrestrial > Soil > Palsa > Peat permafrost | place: Sweden: Abisko...
GATCCGACCTGCGACTCTTGCATTGGATCGCGAAAAGGGGAAGTCATCTCATCGGTACGCCTCTTCACTACCCTGACCTAACCGATCCCGCACTAGAGCTGGGAGTCCATTTTCTTTTGTGCGTCTACTCCTAAGCAAGTAGGTAGAAACTCGCCCACATGCGTCACTGCGGGAGACCCATGGACACTCGGTATTCGCTGAAAAATTGAGCCAGGACGTGGTCAATCTCGTTCCTCGCTTCGGTTAGGTAGTGACGGACAAATTCGCGGTACTCGGTAGTGTTCGGCACGAGGTTGCGGGCTTGAATCTCGCCGTTCAACTTCACGTAATGCCGGTCCCAAAGTTCGCGGACCTTGGAGCCGTGCAACTGTTGCCGTGCAGCTTGTTCCGTCGTAATGCCACGCATGTTTCCGAATTTGTTCAATTCCGCCTCGGTAAACGCACCAGGATAACGATCAAGGACCTGTAGTTCGATGGCGTGGTGTACCTGGCCTCCGGGTGGAACTCCGAGCCGCTGCGCGTAACCTGGCCTGAGGTCGTTGAAGATTTCCCGCGCTGCACCGCCTTGACCGGTCGCAGGCGGCCGGGGCGGTCGCGGCACAATAGCCGAGCCTTGGGCTGTGGCCTCCTCAATGATTCCGGTGTTCTCCGCCTGGAGCCGGCCCTCCAACGCGGCCGCATCCTGCTTCACCTTATCCGCGAGGGCTTCCGCTTTGGCGATTCCGCCAGCGTCGTTGCTCGCTTCGGCGGCCTGTCGAGCCTTGGCAGCATTTGCCGCCTGTGCTTCGAGACCTTCGAGTTCTCTGAACATGCCTTTGCTCATCTCGTCGGATTGTGCGAATACGCTGGCGTATTTTTCGCGGAATAGCTCGCACGGCGAATGGCAGCTCCACAACTGGCCTGACTTGCTGACGTTCACTTCCCCGCCAACTGTCGAGACTGCTTTGCCGATTCCCCCGCCCGCTTCCGCCTCGGCGGCCCTTGCAACCTTCTGCAGAGCTTTCACCTCTTCCTCAGTGGCGCCCGCGGCCTCAAGGACTGCGGTGCCGCTGCCTTTGCGCACACTCCTCAGCCTGGCCACGACGCGGCTTGCGAAAGGCTCACCCTTTTCCGCCTCGGCGGCAACTTGAAGGTCCTTGAGAGCTCTTTCGGCGGCTTTGCCTTCGGCGGCTGTCTCGGCGGTTTTAACGAACGGCTGGAGGTTCTTAAATGTCTTCGCCAGTGCTCCTGCGGCCGCTCCGGCGTCGGCGACCACGCCCACAATCTCCACCGCGAGCCAGAAGAGAGAAGGATCTTCCTGAGAGATCGCTTGTGCCTTGTCGAAAGCAGTGCCGGACATTGCTTCCTTGGTGAGATATTCCTGGACGTGGACGGCAGCGACGCCAGCGTTTACACCGGCAGCCACGGCGAGGCTTGCTCCGCCAGTTGGAGCAGCAAGAACCAGAGCGCCGATATTCAAAGTGAGGAGCGCGATATCCTGCCAGACACCGGGCTGTTCGTCTGCGCGTTCGTCGTCTACCAGTTTGCGCTTCATCATGTTGTCTGCAAGCTGAAGCGATGTGGTATCCACGAACTTGGGCAGTCGCCAGACATTGATTTCGCCGCTAGCGATCCCAACACGTGTTTTCTTGATGTTGCGGAGGACCTCGTCGATCTTCTCCCCGACGAGCGCGGCGGTATCGGCCCCGGCTCCTTTCATAGCTAGTGTTTCGAGGCCCTCCGTGCTCTTGCTTAGTTCCGAGAACCCGGCTAGAGCGGGGAATTCGGCAGATAAGACGGAGCGTAACGTCTCGTACCCGGCCCTCTCAGCATCAATCTGGTGCCCGATGGCGGCGTATTGCTCGTCGGGGATGAGTACGATTCCTTTCGGGTCAGTTGAGTCGTGCTGCCTCTTCAGGTGTTGAGATTGATCCTGCACCATGCGCTCGATTTTCTGCCGGCGCCCGAGTAGCACCTTGGCGGCCGCCTGTAGACCCTTGGCCGCGGGTGAATCGGCCCCCATGTGATGAACGGTTGTGGATTCCTTGAAATGCGCGCCCCTGATAGTTCTAGTTTTGACGATCTGCTCGGATGTAATTCCGTATCGCAGACCCTCGGCATTCGCTTGATTCTCCTGGGCGTCCAACACATGGCCTACGTTTTGCTTGGCAGCCTCCTCGAAATCCTTCACAAATTTCACGGCTTCAGATCGAACCTGCACATACGCATCGGTAACCATCGGCGTGAGACTCTTCAACAGCTTGGCCTGCTCCTCTTCCGGCAGTTGATCCTTGACGTCGTAAGGCGTGAGAGGTCGAAGCCCGCCCGCCGACCGGGCAAACGCGGAGAATGGAAGGGCTATGGTAGGACGCGTCCCAGTGAAAGCTCCGTACCACATGTCCATGCCTTTCAGTCCATGGCGTCCAATCAAGCTCCGCATTTCGACACGCAGCCAATCCGGATCTGCGGCCAGGTGAACACCTTGGAACCATACGTCGGCCGCGCCAGGCTTGGGCCGCGTGGGTTCTGGCACGGCACTAGGGGGCAGCGGTGCAGGCGGCGCTTGGCCCGCGGCAGGGGCCGCTCCACCTTGGACTTCCTGGCGCTGGATGAAGCGCTGGACAGGAGCACCGGCCTCCCGCTTTTTGCGCTCGTCCTCGTCGGTGAGGGGGGCAGTCATGAATTCTTCGGCGGCGCGATCGGCTTCGGTTTCGAGGGGGTCGTCGGGAGCTCCGATCTTCGCTCCGTGCGAAGACTTAGTGGCGATGGAAGGCTCTTTGCCGGAGCTCTGCTGGACAACGTGGGCGACTTCGTGAGCGAGCAGGCGGCGTCCGGAATTGCTGGAGGGAGCGTACATGCCGGAGGCGAAGTAGATGTCTCGTCCGCTGGTGTAGGCGAGGGCGTCGAGGCTGGTGGCGGACTTGGCGGCCTCGGAGCCGGTGTGGATGCGGACGTCGGCCAAGTCCGCGCCGAAGTGCGCTTCCATGGGGCGGCGGGTGACGGGGTCAAGCTGTTCCCCCGCAGAGGGGGGGATGCCGTCGAACCCGGGCGGCGCCAGGGAGGCGGAGCTGCGCTGAACTGGGGTCTGAACTTGACGCTGCTGCTCGTCTTCCTGGCATTTGGGGCAGGTGCCGCCGCATCGGCATTGGCGCTGTAGCGAGTGGGCGCGCTGGACGATTTGTTGCGAGGCGCGGTTGCCGTAGAGCCGCTGTGCCCGCTGCAGTACGGGAGCCCTTAAGCGCTGCAAGGAAAGGGAGTCGGCCACGGAGTCAGAGGGCTCCGACGGGGCGCCGCTGAAGAGCCTCTGTACAAACGGGTCGAAGGCGTGTGAAGCAGGCAAAGATTGCTGGACGCCAGTTTCCGCACTCCTCGCCGGCGTGTCTTTGTCGAGCGTGAGTGATTCAGGAGCGGCGCCCATAGAAGCTCAGTTCTTCAGCGTCGATTCGGTTCCTGGCGACGTCTGCGCAGCTTCGAAGTACTTTCCGAAGTCGGCCTTCATCACAAGCTTTCCCTGCTTCTGCAATTCCATGCGCACGCTGCGGATCATCTCGGTCATACCGATCTTCTTGCCCTCACTAGCGGCGAGGTAGGCGGCTGTCATGGCGGCGTTCTTGATGCTTCCGCCACTGAGCTTGAACTGGCGCGCCAGGAATGCGTAGTCGATGTGAGCTTCCACCGGGGCAGTGGCGGGAACATGCTGTCGCCAAATGCGCTCGCGCAGCGCTTCGTTGGGAAAGGGAAAATCGATGACCTCCTGCATGCGTCGCAGAAAGGCCTCATCGAGATTGCGCTGCATGTTGGTGGCGAGTATGACCAGGCCCTCGAACTGCTCGATGCGCTGCAACAGGTAGTTGACTTCAAGGTTGGCGTAGCGGTCATGAGCATCTTTGACCTCGGTGCGCTTGCCGAAGAGCGAATCGGCCTCATCAAAGAAGAGCAGGCTCTGGCTCATTTCCGCTTCGCGAAAGATGGACGCCAAATGCTTTTCGGTTTCGCCGATGTATTTGCTGACGACGCTGGAGAGATCGATCTGAAAGAGCACCAGCGACATGTCGTTGGCGAGCACCTCCGCTGCCATTGTTTTGCCCACACCGGACTGCCCTGCAAACAGCACGTTCAAGCCTTTGCCGCGCGAGAGTTTTTCTCCGAATCCCCAGTCATAATGCACGGTGCGGCGATGTTTGGCTCGCATTGCAATTTGCTCGAGTTGCTGGCGCTTGTCGTTGGGAAGAACCAAGTCAGACCACGTGTATCGCGGCTGAATAATCGTGGCAAAGCGGCGCAGGTTGGAGCCGGTGAGCGCGCGGCCGGCATCGAGCAAATCATTCATGGAGGGCGTCGGATCGGAAGGATTGCGCAGCGCGGCAAGCGAATGACCTAACGCGACTGCCTGACGAATGTGTGGACCGGCGAAGCGGAAGGTGTCGGCCAGGCGGCCGGGGTTCGGATCTCCCGAGATACCGGTAAGTGCGGCCTGCCAGGTCTCGCGGCGCTGCTCGAAACTGGTGCCCTTGAGTTCAATCTTCCAGAGGCGTCGGTCGGACGGCAATTCGCCGAAGGCGCTTTCTGGTCCCAGCGCGAGGATGGGGCCGGGAAACTGGTCGAGTATGCGCCTGAACTGCTTTTGGGATTGCGGAGCGCGCTGCGGTTCTTCAGAGGGAGCCTCGAGGGCATCCGTGGCGAACACCGCCAAGTTAGCGTCCAGCAGAATTGCGTCACGAATCAGGCCGCTGATGTCAGCCGATTCGTTTTCAACCGCAGCCTGGTCGACTGTGATCAGAGAACTGCGTTGCGCCTGACCAAGAGCAGCGGCCGCTTCCTGCAACTCAGCGCGATCGGAACCAACCACGCGGACGATTGTCTTTGCAGAGCCGGAGCGCTCGACTGACTCTGCGAGATTGTGAAGCTGGGTGCGAGTGGCCTCGTCGATCTCGAGACCCTCGACGGTCTGGACGGGAACCTCGAATGAACCCAGCGTGAGCTTTGCGGGCGCCTGTTCAAGCACGAAGCGCAGCACGGAGTCTTCGATCTTGAGGAATTTGCGCAAGAGCGTGGGCTGGCGGTCGTGCGATTCTTCGAGCATTTCGAGCAGGCGGAAATGAATCAGCGGCGCAGCGGGCGCCAGAAAGCGGCGCGCGAACAGCTTCTCGCGCTCGCTGCGGCAGATCATATTGAGGGCCAGGTCGGCGCTGGGGCGCTTGCGGGTAACGTCGTCCTGCAGGTATGCGTAGAGGGTCTCGTAGCGAGGCTCGAGTTCAGGCGCCATGGCGACCAAGAGAAGGTCGACCTCGGCGGACGACAAACCAAAACGTTCAGCGATATGCGATAGAGTCAGCCGGCGGCCAGACTTTGTTGTCAATTCCCGGCGCTCGTCTATCTTCTTGCGCAGCGCGGCGAGCTTGTGATCGAGCGCGTCGAGCTGGGGCTGGTTTTTGTCCTGCTTGAGCCAGTGCTGCGAAAGGAACTCGCCAGTCTTAAGCAGTTCATCGATCTCCGGCTCTGAGATGAGCAGACCGCGGAACTCCTGGCCTTGCTGCGGCTGATCTCTGGCGATGGCCAAAGCGCGCTGGATGAGCAGATCGACGCGCTTCAGTTCATCGGTGAGATGTTCGATGCTGTCGCGGTAAGGGTCCATCAGAGGTCTCCCACTTCAAACTCGATACGGCGTCTGCCCAGCCATGGGGACGGATCAACCGGATCGTCCATTCCGGAGATGTGGAGCGCAACGTTGAAGGGGCTGGGGGCAGGAAAGACCACAAGACGTTGTGGCTCGATGCGGACGCGACCCGGGCGGCCGATGAAGCTGCGCACGATGCCCTGACGCGTGGCCTGGCGGAAGCCTAGGATCCGTGAGGCAAAGGTCCGCAGCAGAGTTTCGGCCAAGCGCTCAAAGGCGCCTTCCCAACTTTCTGCAGCCTGGTCGACCGCTTCATGCGGTAGCGCTGCTTGAAGCACTCTCCGCCGGGCTGCAATGGGAAAATCCTGGAAGACTCTGCGCGCGTGCAGCAGGTCCGGCTCATGAACATAACCGGCGAAGAGCGCGATGGCCGGATCCAGCGAAGTTAGGGCGGAATCGAACCGTGCCGCGACGGTCAGCGCGAGGCCGGCAACGAGACAGCCCGGGCCGCCTGCCTGAAAATCGGGGAGCTGCCCCCACGCTGGAATCCAGCCGAGCCTTTCCAGTGTGCTCGAAAGAAAAAACAGGCCGCACCAATCGCTCGATACCCAATGGGCCCGCAAAGGCTTCGCCGAGGGCGTCGGAATTTTCAGTTCTGCGCGCAGGAGCTGCAGGAGTTGATCCAACTCTGCGAGTTGTACCGTTATGTTTCCGCGCCGGGTTTGTGGATCGCCCAAAGTCTTGCCTCCGAAGGCTAGGTGCACTGGATTGCGAGGGTCGATGTGAAGTGTCGCTTGGACGTATTCCTGGAGGACTCCGCCGATGCTTTCACGGATCGCCGTGACATTGGTTGGAAGTTGCCGCGCCCCCGACTCGCCACCAGGAATACCGGGCCAGAAGAGATCCTCGTTCAACAGCGCTGCAAGAGCGAGGAGAGCGTGAAAGAGCACGCGCGGGGACGGGAGCGGCTGGATCGCCCGTTGAGCTTCGACGAAAAGACTCAAAGCATAGGCTCGCGAGCGCAGCGCCACGGTCTTGTCGGGCGCGTGTTCGAGCACCAACCTGGCGACGGTAATCAGATCAACAAGTGCGAGCGTTTTGGTTTCAGCCTCGGTCGAAGGTGAGAGGACGGCAAATATGCGCTCCAGCGCACCATCCTCAAAACGTGCCAGGAGTCGGCTTAGCACGCTTTTCTCGGCTAGATGGAGCAGCACTGCTAAACTCTGTTGCGGCCACTCGCAGATCAGGGCGAGAGCTGCGCGCATGCTGCCCAGGCGGAAGAACAATTCGAATTCAGCATACTGCCATTTGTTTGGAGCAGTTCCATCGAGCAGGTCGCAGATCACCAACGCCACGAAGCCCGCAATCGAATCAGACCGGAAGACTTCAAGTGGACCAGCTCCCGCAGGATAGGCAAGCGCGGTGAACAGTGCTTTGCCGAACTCCTGACGCCACCTGAGAGACAAGGCGTCCTCGTTCAGCTCGCAAGCCGGAACAATGACGCGCATGGGCAGACGCCGAATGCGGATGATGGCCGGCTGGCGTGCAAGGCTCGGGCCGAGATGCTCGCCGAGATCGCGCGCGAAGCGCCCACGGGCCAGTTGATCTATAACTTCCGCATCTTGGCGAAGCTGAGGCGGTACGTGGCACGACGTGTTGAATTGATCAATGCGCAGGGTCATATATTAGGCAAAACAGACTGCGACAAAAAAAATGGAGAACGACTTAAATGCGCATTTACCAGACATGTCAACCGGTAAGGCAGTCCAACTCGTATTCACCGTCACTTGGTTTGAGGTGGGCGGGTTCGGAGTGAAGCCGATCGAGTCTATGCTCAGCGAAACCTGACTGCCGGGACTAACAGCTGGATCGAAGGAGCTTGATAGCAGGAACGCGATCGGAACCACGTTGCTGAACGAGCTGAGGCGCGTGCTGGTTAGCAGCTTCGACGATGTAAAGCCTTTACCGCTCGGCGGCATTGGGAACGGGATTGTTGCAAATTCCGAATCTGTCAGTACGTCAAGCACCGATGCCTTGACAAGCTGCTGGACATGAGTGCTGAGCCCATTCCACTGTGTATCCGCGCCGGTGGTCGTAGGACTGTAGATATTGCCCTGCACAAAGAGGTCACCTGCAATCTTCACGCTGCCTGCGGTAGAAACGGGATTTGGCGTCACTGTAACCGTCGGGTTAGGGGCCAGTGGGAAATCCGGCCCGACAATCAAGTTTCGTTCCGCAAAGATGTTTGGCTTGATCTCCAGCGATACCGGCGGGGTTAGAGGAGTGTTCAGTCCCCCTGACGGTTGGTTCCAAAAATTGAACTGTGGAAGCAGTGAACTGACCTGTGCCGTATCGGAGCCCGGAGGCGTGTGGATGCGTTGTGCGACCACTCCAAGCAGCTTGCATCGGGGATTGAACTGCGGGGATGAGAACGTCGCTTTCGACGACGTCGGATTGATAGAGACGGTGCCGAGCAACACCCCGACCTGATCCTGGCCGGGATCATCAGTGTCGGTTTCGGCGAAGCCGGGAGTGGTAAAAGGGCTCGATGGGCTGGGCAGGAGCGACACGCTGAAAGACTCAACCCACCGTGTGTACTGATTTGTCTGATTGCAGTTGCCGTAGCCGGAAGAAGGTGGTGTACCTGGCGACTTCTGGTAGCGGAGCCACACGTCATAGGTGCCCGGGATTGTAATTCGGTTGGTGGTGACGTCGCCGTCTCCTAGGGTGTAAGGGGCGTAGACATAGATTTCGCGACCCAGGGCATCGATCGCCATGCCGGGCAGAATAGAAACACCGTCGCTGCCTTCGGGGCTCACCAAGGTCAGTCCCTGCACGATGCCGCAGAGATGAAGATAGCGATTAAGTCGCCGCCTCATCTCCACGTGATAGGTCTGCTCGTCGCTGAAGTCGAAGGCGCGTAGGAATTCGCCATCGTAATAGCGAATGCGGTCGATTGTGCTCACTACTGGCCTCCTGGTTGATTGTCTTTGGCAGACCCTCGTGAGCTGCCCTTCACGCCAAGTTTGCTCTCGCATTCGCTAAGCCGGGCTTCGGCGACCGTAAGTCGTTCCATGAGATCGGTGAACATCGGTAGTGTAAACGGACCGACGGCATAAGCGGGAGCGCCTATGACTCCGCTCACGTGACTGACCGTTTCGTCATTCTTGTTGTCGTCGTCAGTGTCATAGACCAACGTCTCGGAACGAAAGCGAATGGTATTGTCCGCGAGTGCTGCGAAGACATCGCGCCGTTCAGCTTCCTGCCCAGTCGACCGTTTAAAATTCAAACCCAACATGCTGGTGAGCCGTTCAGCTGTTGAGCTGTCCAGGTTGCGCAGTACTTCGGGAGCAACTCCGCCGATCCGCGTGAAGTTAAATCCGGCAATGAGGGCACTGTAAGAGGCCCGAATGGCGTCGACGGAGATGCGCGCGGCCTTCTCGAATGCGCGATTGTCCGCGCGGAACAGGTTCAGGAATTGGAATACATCAACTTCGTATGCAGGGCAGCATCCATTCTTCGCCGCCCTGTCGCCTTCCCTCTCCTTCGTTGGTGTCGTCGCGTCTTTGCCACACGCCCCCTCATTGGCCATCGAGTAGAGCAGTACCTGAAAGAAGTTGGCGAAGCACCACAGGTACCAGCGGGGATAATTGATGACGCGGGTAAGGCGGCCATTCTCGATTTCAACGCTGCCGATAAGCACACAACAGGCGTCGGGCGGATCCGGACACGAAAATGCCAGTTGGGAGAGAACGCAGCTAAACACATATTTCTGGATCAATTCGAACAGCTTAGTAAAGGCTTCAAACGGAGCAACCCCCACAGCCTGCGGATCCCGGGCTTGATAAGGAGGACGAAGCCGATAGACCTCTCGTTCGATATCACAGTTGTATTGATCCGGGCACGTGCGGAGCTCATGCAGAAATTGGGCCTGTAGCTCTCTAAATAGATCGTGGCCAGCTTTGTCGGGATTTGTTTCATCCTGATCTGGCTTGTCGTCGCGGCTCAGAACGGCAATAATGCCGTCTGTCATTCTGGCCAGACTCCGGGAGAATTGCCCTTCGCGAAATATCCGGAAACAACGTTCGATCCGCTTTCCGATATCGTCCAACGGATTCGGACGGACCGGCATCGTATCGTAAATCTCAAATCGCACGCCTTCGCGGATGCGGCTCGGTTGACAAGGGCCCGGGGCGGGATTGCACTCAGTCGTATACGGTGTGACGAAGTCAACGGGTTCTTCTGCATAGCAAATCCCGATATAGAAGCATTGCTTCGAAATGCAATTGTCATCTTCGTCGAGGGGACGCCTAAGAGCTTCATCGCTTTGTCCCCTCTGATCGCGGTCTCTCGGCATATCAGCGAGGCAGTTCTTTTTGCGCAGCTCGCCGATTACGTTGAAGCTGCGTGGCTCGCAGACCACGAGGTCGTTCCCGCAGGCATCGATCGCATATCCGTCGCCGATGATGATGTGGCCTTTACATTGAACATCGCAAGTCATTCGCAGACCGCAGACAACGCCGAAGCCATCCATTGTGCGGTGGTAGAGCTTGTTCTTTTCCCGGAAGTAGGTTTCCTGCAGGGTCAGATCTGCGTCGGAGAGCAGTTGCCCGCAAAAGTATTTCGGCCGCTCAAAACAAGTGAGCTTGCAGCAGCCGCAGGACTCAACGGCATGATCGTGACATCCGCAGCCGCAAAGAGTAGATGCGGTCGGAGTGCTGTTGGATGTGCCGGTTGCGGCCTGCGTGGGTGTGCTCGCGCTTGCTGTGTTCCCTCTTCTGGTGACTTGAGGTCGGGGCATGTTGATCTCCGTAGATGAGTTGGTTATCTTTAGCGCCTGACTCGAATCCAACTCTCGAACAGGCCTCCTGGAATGCCATTGCCGGTCGGATACCGGAGCATGTATTCATTTTCGCCCTCGCGCAATTCGGCGAGCAGGTTTCCGTCGACCGGAACTCCCCGCTCGTCAATCACCTTGTCGCATTGCAAGGTGATAATTACGTCGAAGTTCTGCTCCTGCAGATGATGGCGCGCGTATTCGATCTCGATGTGCAGGGTACAGCGCCGTCCATCTTCGCTAAGAGTTACCCGAGCGGGCGCGATCTCCGAGCGCAGCGGTT
>Ga0302326_10030868_pt1 | contig 10715 bp, 11 predicted proteins | sample Palsa_T0_3_FD_202264 | JGI IMG/M metagenome (GOLD analysis project Ga0302326, IMG submission 202264) | Peat permafrost microbial communities from Stordalen Mire near Abisko, Sweden - Palsa_T0_3 | ecosystem: Environmental > Terrestrial > Soil > Palsa > Peat permafrost | place: Sweden: Abisko...
ACCGACGACGAGTTCGTTACAAGTTTTGAGGACTCGAGCCTCGCGTCCTTTCACCACGCCGATCACATTAGAATGGCTTTCCTGCATTTGCGGCAGTACCCGGCCCTGGAGGCTATCCAGCGTTTTTCCTCCTCGCTGATCAGATTCGCCGCGGCGAAAGGCAAGCCCGAGCTTTACAACGAAACCATCACCTGGGCATTTTTGTTCCTGATTCGCGAACGCATGGTTCGGGCCGGACGCCAACAGACTTGGGCCGAATTCGCAGCTAATAACGGGGATCTGCAGAGCTGGAAGGATAACGTCCTGAAGAAATACTACCGGGATGAAACCCTCGCATCCGATCTGGCGAAAAGCACGTTTTTGTTTCCCGACAAGACCGTCGTCGAGCCGTGATACGCGCTATTGCGCGGGTAGTGTCTCAGTTGTGCAAGCCAACCGTCATCGTCGGCTATCCTGATCCCGAACACGTCAGCACCAGCTATATCGAGCGGGCAAATCTAACCGCGCGCATGGGGATGCGCCGCTCCACCCGCCTGACCAATGGATTTTCAAAAAAGATTGAGAATCATTCCGCCTCCGTCGCGATCCACCTCATGCATTACAACTCTACTCGCATTCACAAAACGCTTCGAATAACCCCAGCGATGGCTGCGGGTGTAACCGATCACATCTGGGAGCTAGAAGAAATTGCTCATCTGGCAGACTGACTACGTGCGGGGACTGCTCATGGTAGCTTGAACGGCTACTCGCGATATGATTGTATCCGACGTGCAGACAGACAGCGTGGAATTAGATGGGACGCTGGCATTCGATGATCTCCTGAGAACTTATTGCTTGCAGTGCTTTCAACGCACTTGGTGGATCATATTGCCAGTTATGCTCGTATCTTTAGTACCAGTTCTTGTCACACCAGTGGTCGTACTGCTGACTTCCGACTGGGAAGTCGCTCGAAAGGCGACGCCATTCTTCCTGCTGCTCATAATTTGGGCCCTATTAGCGACGACGCCATATAGGGGTGCTAAGAGGCTGCTGAAAACGAATGTCAATCTGTGCGCCCCGATCAAGTACACATTCTCTTCGCGAGGTATAAACAGCATCGGAACCTATTTTTCTAGCGAACTTTCCTATGAGGCGCTCTGGACGGTGCGTGAAACGAAGAGCCTATTCCTGTTATACACAAGCGCGGGTACCGGGATCGTGCTTCCAAAGCGTTATTTCAAGGACGAAGCCCAACAGAACGATTGGCGGGCGCTCGTGGAGCAAGGGATTTCACCAAAGCACATCACAAACTCTGGGTTCCTAGGCCGCTGGCTGTGACTTTCTACCCCTCAAAAATTCAAACTGAGACACTACCATTACGCGCTTCCGCGTCATAGAATCTGTACAGGAGGCGTTTTATGGTCCGCTCCATCGCCCTTCTGGCAGTGTTCGGCTCTTTGGCTTGGACTCAGAACCTCCCGGTTCGGGAGGCCTTGTCGGCGTCCATCATGGGTCCGATGCCCGGGTTTTACAACGGGTATCTATACCAATGTCAGCCTGATGACATGGTGACTCTGTTCGCACCCAGTGGAGAGGGCATCTTGACAGTTCCGATCCAAGGTGGGGGCGACAGTAGAGTGGAAGTTATGTCTGTCGCGATCGATGACGATGGCACGCTGGCGATTTCCAGGGTGGGCTTGCCCAAAATCGGAATCGATATTCGGGATTCGTCCGGCAACTTGATCCGCTCGATCGACACGGGCCGATATATGCCGGCGCAGCTTTCGTTTGGCCAAGATCATTCTTTGTGGAGTTTTGGTTGGCAGCGCGATGCCACCAGGCCGGAAATCGCGGATAGACAGGACTACGCGACGGTCAGAAAGTATTTGGCCAGCGGCAAACAAGTGGGTGCGTATCTCCCCCGATCCCTGTTTCCTGCCGGGCTGGAACCGGGAGAGGCCGGGTGGCAGCAACGTCGGATCACGGTTACATCCGATCGCGTGGGCATTCATGCATACTCCGGGAACCTCGGCTCACAAAAGGAATGGGTCGAATTGGACCTGAATGGCAATCTCACCGGTCGTTGGAGACTGGATCAATCGGACGAGTTTCGGGGCGTGGCGCTCACCAGCGACGGCCAGGCTTATGTGCAGCGTTCCGATCCGAAGAAGAAATCTCGATCGGTTTTCAGACTCAACCGTGCCACGTCAGAGTGGGAGCCGGTGAACTCACCCGATCTTGAGCTCTATGGCTCTGACGGCGACAAACTCGTCTTTGCTACCTGGCCCGACGGACTGATGCACTTGAGCTGGTTTCCTCAGCCTGATGCTGCGCGCTCGACGGCGAATAATTCACACTGAACGACGCCTTAGCCCGGCCTTACTTCTCGGCCAGGTGCCAGACGCCGTCCCAATCCCTCTTGGGAGGTTCGGATTGAAAGCGCTCCACCCGCGACAGCAGTATGTTCGACGGGCCGTCGGCGGGGGAGATCTCCAGAGCCTCGCGCAAGCTCTTCGCCGCGGACGGCCAGTCGAACATGCGATACGCCGCCACTGCTTCTTCGTAGCGGTCGCGCAGGCTCAGGCGGTCCTCGGAAACGGCACCCGAAAAACCGAGCAGCTCGTACGCGATTACCGGTTCGGCCTTCCCCTTCACCGCAATCCAGTCGATCTCGCGCGTCTCGATCGCCGACCCCGCCAGGTTGCGCGTTTCCTGGTTCATCAGGATCTGCGTTCCATAGATCCGATTCACGCCTTCCAGGCGCGATGCCAGATTCACCGTGTCCCCGATCACCGTGTACGACCGGGAGTTTTCCGCTCCGATATTGCCGACAATCACATCCCCGCTCGCCAGGCCCACTCGTAGGTCCACGTTGGGAAGATTCTTACGGAGTCCGGTCAGCTCGGGCAGCTCGGCGCGGAACGTCTCCATCAGTTTGAGTTGCGCCAGCGCGGTCCTGCATGCCAGCGTCGCGTGCTCGGCCGAGCCGCAGAAGGGCGGTCCCCAGAACGCCATCACCGCGTCGCCGATGAACTTATCCAGCACGCCGTGGTGCTCGTGCAAAGCGCTCGCCATCAGCGCGAAGTGGCGGTTCAGCAGCCGAACCAGCCCCGACGGCGCCAGGCTCTCGCTAATTCCGGTGAAACCCACCAGATCGCAGAAGCTCACCGTCATCACGCGTTTGCCGCCCTCGGTTTCCGCCGAACCCGGATTCAAGATCACGCTCTCGACGATTCTCGGGTCCACGTACTTGCCGAAAATCTCTTTCAGGTGCTCTTTGGATCGAAGCTGATCCACCAGAGTGTTGAACGAGGTTGTGAGCACTCCGATCTCGTCGCTGGAGGCAACCGGAACCTTAACCGAAAAGTCGCCTTGTTCCACCGATTTCACGCCCGACATCAGAACCTGGACCGGCTGCACCATCCGGCGCGTCATCAGCCACGCGAACGCGAGACCGAAGAGAATCGCAAAGCCGGTCACCGATGCCGTAACCGCGGCTAGTTGCACCTCTCGAGCTTCGGACCGCTGGGCCGCCCGCTCCGCCAGACCTTGGACTTGCTTGACCACTTCCAAACGGTCGGCTTCCAAGTCCCCCTGCGCTTTTTCGTGGATCTCGTAAAGCTCGTTGAGTCCCGCGCGTGTATGCGTCGCCTGATTCCGCAGAATGCTCTGCTGGATCGATCCTGCCAGGGCCTGATCGCGCTGGATGGTGTCGAGCAACACTTTAACTCGGGTCAGAGCGGGCAGCCCGGGGTCGGTGTCCTTGATATCGTTCAGCAACGATCGCGCCTGATCGATGTCTTTCCGCAGGGCGTTGTCATAACTCTTATAGCTGGCTGCTACTTTGTTCACGGCGTCCGGGTCGGGATTCGCTTGATCCAATAGCGCGGTCCACCGTTCGAACTCCAGGCGTCGCCGGAGCGCCTGCTGGTCCAGCCCCATCACGACGTCTTCGAGCGGAAGATCGCGGGACGATTCCTGCACCAATTCGCGGCGCAAACTCCGGCTTTGCAAGGTGCCGAAAATGGACAAAGCCACCGTGATAGATAACAAGCACAGCGCCAGGGCGAAGATCTTCACGCCGATTCGGAAGCGAACGGCCATCATGCATACAATCGGCAGATTCGCCAGTGTCTTTACCTGGGATCGGGCGTCCCAGCTCATCCCTCATGCTTGCATGTGGTTGATTCAAGGCTCTTTCCACCATCGTCGGCTCGCCCTCTCAATCTCCTGCAGTTCATCGATCTCAAGCGTGAGTTTCCGCGCGGATCCCGCATCCTGATTAGCCCGCGGCGAACTGGCCCCGATCCTTGTCAGGGAGCATTTCGAGTTCTTCCAGACTCACGAGCTTTGCAAAGATCTTGCGCTCTCGCAGGACGTGCGACGCGGCAACATGGTGGGCAACGCAATAGACCCAGGTCCGCAGGGAACATTGGGCATCGTATCGCTGGAAGCTCCGCCACAACTGAAAATCAATATCCTGGCTCAGGTCGCGACGCTTCTCCGAGCCAGCCTCGTAGGCGCTTGCAAGCCTTTCGTGGGCGGAACCATATTGATCCGCGGCGTCTCTGAACTAGTCGCTCGCCTTTGACCTGCCTCGGTTGAAATGGACTCAATTCCTCCCAGACCCAAGGTAGTCGTTCCGAACTCAAGTTTCTAAAAAAGTTGGATAGAAGATCTCGCCGAGCCAGGCAAGCGTGCTACATTAGAAATTAAGCGGCAATGTTCACGCCTTCCACATCTCGGCCCTCGCTGTTCGGCTCCGATTAGTCCGTCCCCTTCCCGCTCGCCTGCTTTTCCATCCAATAAGTGCCGATAGAAGAAGGGAGTATTTTATGCTCAGCGAAGCGGTCCGCGTGGACCTTCCCCATATCCTGACGCTGCTGCCGGGTCCCCGTGCGCAAGCGGTCATCGAGCGAGATCGTAACGTCATTTCGCCGTCCTACACGCGTTGTTATCCCCTGGTGGCCAGCCGCGGCGAAGGCGCCATCATCGAAGATGTCGACGGCAACCGGTTTCTGGATTTCAACGCCGGCATTGCCGTTACATCCACCGGCCATTGCCATCCGGAAGTCGTTGCGGCCATCGAGCGACAGTCCGCGCGCCTGATCCACATGTCGGGCACCGATTTCTATTACGAAAACATGGTCGATCTGGCCGAAAAGCTGGCCGCGAGCGCGCCCGGCGGCGTGGCTCGTCGCGTTTATTTCGGAAATTCGGGCGCCGAAGCCATCGAAGCCGCCATGAAACTCGCGCGTTTCCACACCGGGCGCGATAAATTCATCGCCTTCCGCGGCGCCTTCCACGGCCGAACGCTAGGCGCGCTCTCGCTCACGGGCAGCAAGGTGGTTCAGCGTAAGGGATTCGGCCCGCTGGTCCCGGGCGTCTTCCACGCCCAGTATCCCGATTCATACCGTCGCCCCCAGGGCGTCACCCCGCAAGATCATGCGGTTGCCTGCGTCCGCGCCATCGAAGAGGAATTGTTCGCCAGGCTGGTCCCGGCCGAGGAAGTGGCGGCCATCGTGGTGGAACCCGTCCAGGGCGAAGGCGGCTACCTGATCCCGCCCAAGGTCTTCTTCGAGGAGCTGGCCGAGCTCGCCCAACGGCACGGCATTCTGTTGGTTTTCGACGAGGTCCAATGCGGGATGGGACGGACCGGAAAGATGTGGGCGGCCGAGCATTTCGGCGTTACCCCCGATATCTTCACCGCCGCCAAGGGCATCGCCAGCGGCCTTCCGCTCTCGGCTATGATCGCTCGCTCCGAAATCATGAACTGGCCGCCCGGTGCGCACGCCTCCACGTTCGGGGGCAACCCGGTTGCGGTAGCGGCGGCGCTTGCCACTATCGATCTGCTCGAACGCGAGCTGATCGCCAACTCCGCTCGCATGGGCGGCTACATTATGGATCGGCTTCGCGATTGGCCTCGCCGATTCCCCATCGTCGGCGACGTGCGCGGCTTGGGGCTCATGATCGGCGTCGAAATCGTCCGCGATCGCGAGACTAAGGAACGCGCTCCCGAGCTGCGCGACCGTCTGGAGCACCTGGCCTTCGAACGCGGGTTGCTCGTGCTGGGCGCAGGTCGAAACAGCATTCGACTCTCGCCGCCCTTGATCATCTCGCGCGATCAAGCCGATTTCGCTATCGATACACTGGAGGAATGCCTGAAGCTGGTCGCGTAGACTCGCCGGTCCGCGCGCAACGCACGCTCGACGTCGGCTGTGGAATCAACAAGTATCCCGGCTCGATCGGGATCGATCGCAACGCGCGCACCAGCGCCGACGTCCTGTGCGATCTAGACCGTTTCCCGTATCCCTTCCGCGACGGTTCATTCCAGTCCCTGCGCGCCATTCATGTCATCGAGCACCTCTCCGACGTCATTCGCGCCATGGAGGAGTTCCATCGCGTGGTTGCGCCGGGCGGACGGGTGGTCGTCGTAACTCCTCATTACACCGACTTCAGTTCCTTTTGCGATCCTACCCACCGCTGGCACCTCAATAGCTTTTCTTTCCGATACTTCGGCGCCGACCACGGCGGTTTCGGCTACTACAGCGCCGCCCGGTTCCGAGAGGTCTCCGTGCATGTGCGGCTGCTCGCCCTGTGGCGCTGGCTAGGTTTCGAGTTTCTGGTCAACAAGTTTACGCGCTTCCGCCGATTCTGGGAGTATTACCTATGTTATGTTGTCCGGGGCAAGGTGATAGAGTTTGAATTCGAAGCCATTAAGTAAGAGAGCTTTTCGCCCTGCGCGCCACTGAAAAACGGGTCATGCTCACGCGTCTCTATGAATTCGCGGACGTACTTCGGCACCACGGCCGGAGGAAGCATTTAACGCCGGATCATGCTCTCGGCCGCCGCGGCGAGGATATCGCGCATCGTTTCTTGCAGCGCGCCGGCCTGATTGTGGTGGCTCGAAATTTCCGCATGGCTTCGGGCGCCGGAGAAATCGACTTGGTGGGCTGGGAGCGCGACACGCTCGTGTTCATCGAAGTCAAAGCCCGCCAAACGGACGAATACGGCGCTCCGGACCGCGCCATCGGCCCAGAGAAGCGATCCAGCCTCCTCCGCGCCGCCCGGGAATACGCACGCCACGCGGAAGTTCCCTGGGAAAAAGTGCGGTTCGATGTCGTCAATGTCGTCTTTTCCACTCCGCCTTCGATAACGCACTTTCGAGATGTCTTCGGACTCCCCGCTGCTTAAGTTATAATTGACCTTCAACACGTTTGCCGCTGTAAAGAAAGGACTTGCATCTTGCCGCAATTGCGCAGAGACCCTGTGACGGGGCGCTGGGTGATCATCTCCACCGACCGGGCCAGGCGTCCCGGCGACTTCGTCCGCACGCACGTCGTGGCCAAATCCAAAGGCGACTGCCCGTTCTGCGCCGGCCACGAAGATCAGACTCCGCCCGAAATTCTGTCCTACCGCGATCAGGCGAATCAATGGCATCTCCGGGTGGTCCCGAACAAGTTTCCGGCCCTGCGCGTCGAAGGCGTGCTCGACCGTTCCGGCGAGGGGTTGTACGACCGCATGACCGGCATCGGCGCCCATGAGGTGATCATCGAAAGCCCGGAGCACAAGGTCTCGTTAGCGCAGTTATCGGAAAAGCGGGTAGAAGATCTGTTCTGGGCCTTCCGCGATCGTAGCCTGGACCTCAAGCGCGACGAAAGGCTTCGCTACATTCTCCTGTTCAAGAACCACGGCGAACCCGCCGGAGCTTCCGTGGAACATTCGCATTCGCAGCTCATCGCGCTACCGGTGGTGCCGATCCAAGTGCAGGAAGAGATCGAGGGTGGCCGCCGATACTACGGGTTCAAAGAGCGCTGCGTTTTTTGCGATATCGTTCGCCAGGAGGCCGCCGACGGCGCTCGAGTCATCCTGGAGACCGACGAGATCCTGGTTGTGGCGCCCTACGCCGCCCGCTTTCCGTTCGAGACCTGGATTCTTCCGCGATCGCACAGTTCGCATTTCGAGTCGGCGCACATCAGCCTGATTCAAAGCCTGGGCTGGGCCGTGCGCGCGACCATTCGCAAGATCGAAAGAGTGCTGGAATTCCCTTCGTACAACTTTCTGATCCACACCGCGCCCATCCAGGAAGGCCCGCTGGCGCACTATCATTGGCACCTGGAGATTATTCCTCGGCTGACGAGAGTAGCGGGATTCGAATGGGGAGCGGGGTTCTATATCAATCCGACGCCGCCGGAAGAATCCGCGCAGTTCCTACGCGACGCAGGTCTGTGAGGCTTCGAGCAGGGCAGTGTTGGACCAGGAGGCAGGCGTGCGCTGGAGGAGGAGACGGGCGGCCCGTTCGGGCTTTGCTGTTTCGAACAGGCAAGTTCGAGCGCCTGCCCGCCCCTCCACTCGTACGATCGATGCGCTCTGGTTCACGCGGTAGGCCATTCTGGCGCCGTGGTGCATTTGGAGAGATTCGAGCGGCCAGTCGGAATCGGCGACCATTCGAATGCTGCCCTCCGGCATGATCAGGATGGTCATGTCGGAAGGAGTATGGCCGGATTCAACCACGTTTTCCGCGGCGCTCAGGATCTCCACCGCGTTGTCAATGAATCCGCTCACAATTCCCTTATCGTGCCGCCGGGATCGATGTTGAGCCTATTTCGAGGAGAATAAAGGTACGGTCAACGGCTGATGAAACAGCTCAAAGACCAGTTAGAGGAAAAACTTCCGTGGCTATTCAGCGAGCTAGGCTTTCGAATCGCGTCGTATTCATACGACCCCGCCTCATTCGGCAACTCGGTCGCGGTGCTGGATTCCGATGCCTTCCGGCTGCGTTTGACGCGCGACCGCGGCATCACCGTGGCCGACGTCGCATCTCTTTCGGATCGTGAAGAATGGCTCGGGTTCCCCTACGTTTGGGAGATGATATTCGGAGAGACCCCGGAGCCGACCTTGGAGGGTTACGGTCCTCTGATCCGTCAGGGATTCGGCGCCTTCACCGAAGCTCTCGGACCAAAGTATTCCCAAACCAAGGAACTATACGATCAGCGCGCCAAGGAGCGCCTGAAAAGGCTTGAGAAGTACTCGGCTCGAAGAGGGAAGATGTTCGGGCCGACTCCCAGGTTCGCGATCGGCCAGATCCTCACCAATCCGTTCGGTTGGGCGCTCGGTTGGGCGCTTCTAACGCCAATCCTTTGGTTGTTCTTGAGCGCTAAGCGGCCGTCATAAGACGCAAAAGGGTAGAACGCCCGTTACACTATAGTTGTGCTCCGCCCGTTGCGCGCCCTGATGTTGCTCGCCGCGATGCCCCTGCTGGCGCCGGCCCAGAAGCTTTTTCCGCCCTTTCGCATCATCGGCAACGTCTACTACGTCGGCGAGACGGACCTCACCAGCTATCTGATCGTCACGCCGCAGGGCAACATCCTGATTAACACCGGCTTCGATTTCTCGGTGCCCGAAATTCGCGAGCGGATCAAGACTCTGGGATTCAAGTTTTCCGACATCAAGATTTTGCTCGTGACCCACGCCCACAGCGATCACGCGGGCGGCATGGCCACCATGAAAAAACTCACCGGCGCGCGCATGTTGGCCGAGGAAGAAGAAGCGACGCTGCTCGACACCGGAGGCAAGACCGACTTTCTATTCGGCAGCGCGGGTTGGTTTAATCCGGTGAAAGTGGACGGAACGTTCAAGGATCGCGAGAAGATCTCGCTCGGCGGCACCGATCTGACGGCCTACTGGATGCCGGGTCATACCAAGGGCAGCACCAGTTATGGCTTGGATGTAACCGAGAACGGCAAGACCTACCACGTTCTCATCGCGAACTTGGCCAACATCAATCCGGGAACGGCTCTGCTGCACAACCCGAAGTACCCGAAGATCGCCGAGGACTTCGAACGCACGTTTCGCGTTCAGAAAGAAGTGCCGTGCGATGTGTTTCTGTCCTCGCACGCGGGACAATTCGGGTTACTTCGAAAGTGGCACCCCGGCTTGCCCTACGACCCCGAGCGATTCGTCGATCCGGAGGGTTACCTGAGAGCGGTGGAGCGGTCGGAAGCCCGCTTCCGCGAGCAGTTGCAAGAAGAGCGTGACGAGGAAAAGGCCTGGCACGACCATCTGCAATTCAAGGACGTCAATCCTCAGCAGCCGTAATCAGGCCAGATCTTCGGCGCGAATCGGCAGGCGGCGGATGCGTTTTCCAGTCGCGGCGAAGAGCGCGTTCGCGACGGCGGGCGCGATGCCGGGCGTGCTGGCCTCGCCCATGCCGCCGGGGGCTGCGTGGCTCGGCGCCATGTACACCTCGATAGCCGGCATCTCGTCAATCCGCAGCACATCGTAGTTATGGAAATTCTGCTGTTGAACGCGGCCGCGATCGATGGTGATCCCGCCTTTCAGCGCCGCCGAAAGTCCGAACACGATCCCGCTGCGAACCTGCTGATCGACGCCGGAAGGATTCACCACTTGGCCACAATCGACGGCACATACGACGCGATGCACCTTCAGCTTTCCACGCTCCACCGATACCTCGGCCACCTGAGCGGTGAAGCTTCCGATATTATTGGCGAGCGAAACGCCGCGCGCCCGGCCGGCGGGCAGGGCATTGCCCCAGCCCGATTTTTCGGCGGCCAAATCCAGCACGGCGCGTAATCGCGGAGCGTTGGCGAGCAAGCGGCGACGCAGCTCCACCGGGTCTTTTCCACCGGCGGCCGCCAATTCATCCAGGAACGATTCCGCGTAGAACGTGTTCTGCGAATAGCCCACCGAGCGCCAATAGCTGACCGGGATGCCGG
>Ga0302326_10030869_pt1 | contig 10715 bp, 9 predicted proteins | sample Palsa_T0_3_FD_202264 | JGI IMG/M metagenome (GOLD analysis project Ga0302326, IMG submission 202264) | Peat permafrost microbial communities from Stordalen Mire near Abisko, Sweden - Palsa_T0_3 | ecosystem: Environmental > Terrestrial > Soil > Palsa > Peat permafrost | place: Sweden: Abisko...
TGACGATATTCCCGTTTTGCTGATCGATGAGGCACGCGATCCGGCGGCAAGCTAGCCAACCGGGACCAGCGCGGAAGCGGCAGTCCATCAGCGCCGAGCGCGCCGCAGCCACCGCTGCGGCGCCAGCCCCGGGACACGGCGGCGGGAAGCGCGTGGTCCTGGCCGCTTTCGCCGCGAACCTCGGCATCGCCGCGACGAAATTCGCCGCTTTTGTCATCACCGGCTCGGCGTCGATGCTGGCCGAGGCCGTCCACTCGGTGGCCGATTCCGGTAATCAGGCGCTGCTGCTCGTCGGCCGCAGCCGCTCACGGCGCAAGGAGACCGAGGAGCACCAGTTCGGCTTCGGTGCCGAGCGCTACTTCTACGCGTTCATCGTGGCCGTGGTGCTGTTCGTGGTGGGCGCGCTGTTCTCTGTCTACGAGGGCGTCGAGCGGATCTCCCATCCCGAGCACATCAGCTCGCCGATAGTGGCATTCGCCGTACTCGGGATCGCGCTGGTCCTGGAGGGCTTCTCGTTCCGCACCGCGATCATCGAGTCGAATCGCTCGCGTGGCCGGATCGGCTGGCGCAGTTTCATCCGCCGCGCCAAGGCACCCGAGCTGCCCGCGGTGCTGCTGGAGGATTCCGCCGCGCTGGTCGGCCTGATCTTCGCGTTCACCGGCGTGGCGCTCGCGACCATCACCGGGAACGACCGGTGGGACGGCGCGGGCTCGCTGGCCATCGCCGGCCTGCTCGGCTGCGTCGCGGTGATCCTGGCGATCGAGATGAAGAGCCTGCTGATCGGGGAATCGGCAAGCGCCGCGGCGGAAGCCGCCATCGTCACCGCGATCGAGTCCGGGCCGGAGGTTGACCGTGTGATTCACCTGCGGACTCTGCATGTCGGCCCGGACACGCTGCTGGTGGCCGCGAAGATCGCTGTGCGCGGGGACGACACCGCTGCCCGCGTCGCCGCTGGCATTGACGCGGCCGAAGAGCGGATCCGGGCCGCCGTGCCCATTGCGCAGCTGATTTTCCTCGAGCCGGACATTTATGTCGCCGCACGCGCGGACAGCACCGATCCGGCCATCCGCGCAGCCCGGCGATCCTCGCTGCGCGCGGCGAGCCGCTCAGCCCTGCAGGCGCTGCGCCGCCGCTCGCCGCTATAGGACGGCTCTGAACAACCTCGATGCGCTGGCTGCACCAGAGCCGGGGCCGCTGGTGGTACTGGGCGCCGATTGGGCGGGATGCCCTGCCCTTGATGGCGGCGGCGTGCCTGCCCTGGCGGCAGGCGGGCCGCGCCTGCCCGCTGCCGCAAGCCCGATCACCGTCGGTCTCCAGGCGCCCATTTCAGCCTGGGCCGGGCCCGGGGTACCGGCGCCCGTGTCGGCCGGCGGCTCCGCGTCGCTGCCGGACATCCACAGCCGTCGCCATCAAGGAGCCGGGACGACTGTCAGTCCCGCCGCCTGAGAGTCTGGATGGCGGAGCCTTCCCAGCGTGATGTCGGCCGCGTCTGGCGGCTTTCCAGCGACATGGGTGGCCATCTACTGCTGCTAGAACGACAGTAGATGGCCACCCATGTCGCTAGGGGAGGAGATCGGGCTGGGGGCGAGGGTTAGGTGCGGCGACGCGATTCCGGGACGGTGCCGCCGCCAATGCTGAGCAGCCGCAGGGCTCGCTCCTTCTCGAAATCGAGCGCACGGGCAGTGGGCGGCTGGATCCGGCCGATGCGCCGGCCGAGCTCAGCGACCTGCTCGCGGACCCGCGGGTCGGCGAGCACCTGGATGCTGAACGCCAGCGCGGCCGGAGTGATGTCGTAGCGCCGCTCGATCGCCAGGCCGAGGCCCACCGCCTCCAGGTCGGCGTTGCCGAACTGCCGGTGCCGCGGCGCCGCGACTGCCAGGGGTGCTGCGTGCCGCGCGCGGCGGGGAAGGCGCACTACGGGCAGCAGGCCGAGAGACTCGCGGTAGCGCAGCATCCGGGGCGAGATGCCGAGGCTCAGCGCTGCCTCCGTGATCCGCATGACTGTATCTTACAATTTGTTGTCAGAAACGGGGGTCCGGGCGTGCAATCGGCGGTGCCTGTCCCGTAGCGTCGGTGTATCAGCGGGCGCAACGACACGTGATGGAGCAATCGATGGCCGTGGAAAACCTTCCGTTCAAGGTCGCAGACCTGTCGCTGGCCGAGTTCGGTCGCAAGGAGATCAGGCTGGCCGAGCACGAGATGCCCGGCCTGATGGCGACGCGGGAAGAGTACGCGCGGGCTCAGCCGCTGCGCGGGGCCAGGATTACCGGTTCGCTGCACATGACGATCCAGACTGCGGTGCTGATCGAGACGCTGGTCGCGCTGGGTGCCCGGGTGCGGTGGGCGAGCTGCAATATCTTCTCCACTCAGGATCATGCGGCTGCCGCCGTGGCAGTCGGCCCGGACGGCACGCCCGACGACCCGAAGGGGATCCCCGTGTTCGCCTGGAAAGGCGAGAGTCTCGCGGAGTACTGGTGGTGCACCGAGCAGGCGCTCACCTGGCCGGACGAGACCGGGCCGGACATGCTCCTGGATGACGGCGGCGACGCCACCCTGCTGGTGCACAAGGGAGCGGAGTTCGAGGCAGCTGGCTCGGTGCCGGGCGCATCCGATGACGACTCCGAGGAATGGCAGGTCATCCTCGATGTGCTGGCTGCCTCGCTGGCGGCCAGCCCGGGAAAGTGGACCGCGTGCGCGGCGGGAATCAGGGGGGTCACTGAGGAGACCACGACGGGGGTCCACCGGCTGTATGAGATGGCGGCGGCCGGGACACTGCGGTTCCCGGCGATCAACGTCAATGACAGCGTGACGAAGTCGAAGTTCGACAACAAGTACGGGTGCCGGCACTCCCTGGTGGACGGGATCAACCGGGCCACCGACGTGCTGATCGGCGGCAAGGTCGCGGTGATCTGCGGCTACGGCGACGTGGGGAAGGGCTGCGCGGAGTCGCTGCGCGGCCAGGGCGCGCGGGTAATCGTGACCGAGATCGACCCGATCTGCGCGCTGCAGGCGGCGATGGACGGGTTCCAGGTTGCGCGCCTGGAGGACGTGCTCGCCAGCGCCGACATCTTCGTCACCGCTACCGGCAATCTGCGGATCATCACCGCCGAGCACATGACCCAGATGAAGCACCAGGCGATCGTCGGCAATATCGGCCACTTCGACAACGAGATCGACATGGCCGGGCTGGCCCGCCTGCCCGGTGTCCGCAGGATCAACATCAAGCCCCAGGTCGACGAGTGGGTGTTCGCCGACGGTCACTCGGTGATCATCCTGTCGGAAGGCCGGCTGCTGAACCTGGGCAACGCCACCGGGCATCCCAGCTTCGTGATGTCCAACAGCTTCACCAACCAGGTCATCGCCCAGATCGAGCTGTTCACCGCGCCGGGCGACTATCCGCTCGGCGTCCACGTCCTGCCGAAGCACCTGGACGAGAAGGTCGCGCGGCTGCACCTCGACGCTCTCGGCGTCCGCCTCACGACGCTGACCAAGGAGCAGGCCGAGTACCTCGGCATCTCCATCGACGGCCCCTACAAGAGCGACCATTACCGCTACTAGCCGCGCCGGGGTGCGAGGAGCCGGCTCGTCGGCCGTGGACGGTGCGACCGCGGACGGTGCGACCGCGGACGGTGCGACCGCGGACAGCGCTACCGCCGACAGCGCTACCGCCGACAGCGCGACCGCGGACATCGCCGATCCGGGGCTGGCTGCCGTGGGCCGCCCCCGGATCGAATGGGCCGAGCGCGCCATGCCGGTGCTGGCGCTGCTGCGGGCCCGGATCGCCGGGCAGCGGCCGTTCGCTGGCCTGAGGATCGCCGCCTGCCTGAACGTGACCGCGGAGACCGCTGGCCTGGTCAACCTGATCACGGCCGGCGGCGGCAGCGTCCACCTGGCCGCCTCGAACCCGCTGTCCACCCAGGACGACATAGCCGCCGCGCTGGCAGCGCTGCCGGGGGTATCGGTCTTCGCCCGCTCCGGCGTCGACCGCAGCACCTATTACGAGCACATCCACCGGGCCCTGGACTGCGGTCCCGATCTGGTGATCGACGACGGCTGCGATCTGGTGAACACCCTGCACTCGCAGCGGCCCGAGCTGCTGGCTGGCGTCCGGGGTGGCTGTGAGTCGACGTCCACCGGGGCGGCGCGGCTGCGCCGGATGGCAGCGGCGGGCACCCTGGCCTTCCCGATGTTCGCAGCCGACGGCTCCCTTACCCGGCGCATGTATGACAACAGGTATGGCACCGGCCAGTCTGTCGTCGACGGGATCATGCGCGCCACCAACATGCTGCTGGCCGGCAAGACCGTTGTGGTGGCCGGGTACGGGGCCTGCGGCAGCGGGATCGCAGAACGAGCCCGGGGCCTCGGCGCGCATGTCATCGTGACGGAGGTCAATCCGCTGCGGGCGCTGGATGCGCTCATGCAGGGCTTCAGTGTGCTGCCGATGACCGGCGCGGCTCCCCTCGGTGAGCTGTTCATCACCGCCACCGGCTCCCGCGAGGTGATCGGCGCGGCCCATCTGGGCGCGATGCGGGACGGCGCGATCCTGGCTAATGCGGGTCATTTTGATGTCGAGGTGGATGTCCGCGCCCTGGCCGACCTGGCGGTCGAGGTCCGCCCGGCCGTGCGCCCGCATGCCGATGAGTACGTGTTCCCCGACGGCCGGCGGCTGATCCTGCTGGCCGAGGGCCGGGTGGTCAACCTGGTAGCGGGGGAGGGGAACCCGGCTGCGGTGATGGACGTCTCGTTTGCCGTCCAGGCGCTCGCGCTGGTGTGGCTGGCCAGCGGCGAGGCCGGGCTGCCGCCCGGCGTTCGGGAGATTCCGGCAACGATCGACGCCCAGATCGCCAGGCTCACGCTGGCGTCGCTGGGCACGGCGATCGACGAGCTCACGCCCTGGCAGCAGGACTACCTGGATTCCTGGCGGCAGGGCTCATAAGGGCCGGCCGCTGGCGGGCATCTGGTACTTCCGCGCCGTGGGAAGCTGAGGGTATGACACCGGACGGGACGGCGGATCGGCTGCTGCCTGGCCTGCGCACACCGAGCAACCAGGTCAGCCGGCGGGCCGTCACGTACTGGACCGCACGGGCGGCACTGAACGGGCTGGTCGTCGTGGCGGTGGAGGTCGTCGTGGTCATCGCGGGCGGCCTGGCCCCAGGGTGGTGGATCGCCGTGGCGCTGAGCGCGATCATCGGCGCGGTGCACGCTGCGATCATGCCGCACTGGCGGTACCGGGTGCACCGCTGGGAAGTCACCGATCAGGCGCTCTACACCCGGTCGGGGTGGTTCTCGGTGCAATGGCGCATCGCCCCGATCAGCCGGATTCAGACGATTGACAGTCATCGGTCGTTGGGCGAAAGGATCTTTGGCCTGGCCAACGTCACAGCTTCCACGGCGTCGGCGGCCGGCCCGGTGCACATCCGGGGCCTGGACCTGTCCACCGCCGACCGGCTCCTGGACGAGCTCGCGATCGCCACCGGGCAGATTCCCGGCGACGCGACATGAGCGGCAGCGCGTCCGAGCCCGATGTGGTCTGGCTGCGGCTGAGCCCGCGCAGCCTGATCGTCAGGCCCACCATGGACCTGCTGCGGCTCCTGCCGTTTCTGCTCGGGCTGCTGTACCTGCGGTCCCGTGGCGGCAGCGCCAATTACTGGGGGGTCGGCTTCGCGCTGTTGGCGGTCGTCGCCAGCATCGTGCGCTGGCTCACCACTCGTTACCGGATCACCGACGAGCGCGTCTACGTGCGGCGCGGGCTGCTGAGCCAGAAGGTCCTGTCGGTCTCCCGGGACCGGGTGCGAACCGTGGACCTGTCGGCGCACGTGCTCTACCGGATGCTGGGGCTGCGCCGGGTCAGCATCGGCACGGGGCGCAACGACCGCCGCGACGGCGAGAGCTTCCGGCTGGACGCGCTGACCTTGGCCGACGCCGAGGCTCTTCGGGCGCTGCTGCTGGCCGCCCCGGTCGTGCGGTTCGCCACCAGTACCGCCGGCGGCGAGCCTGCTGCCGTGGATGCCGCAGGCATAGGTCCGGCCGGCGTGCGGCACGCCCGGGTGCGGCCAGCGCAGCTGGGTCCGGCGGGCGTCTGGCCAGAAGCCAGCGCGCATTTCGACGCGGCGGCAGCGGTCGCCGGAGACACCGAGATCGCCCGGCTGCATCCGGCCTGGATCCGTTTCGCCCCGCTGACCCTGACCGGCATGGTGATCATCGGCGTGATCTTCGGGTTCATCGTTCAGTTCAACGACGCCGCCCACATCGACGTTGCGGCGATCGGGCCGGTACACAGCCTCGGCGTCGAGTATGCCGGGGTGCCGCTCGGACTGCGGATTCTCGGCGGCGTGCTGGCCGTCGTTTTCTGCATCGCTGTCATCTCCACGGCGGGCTATGTCGCGGTGTTCTGGAACTTCCGCCTCGTGCGCCTGGGCGACGGCTCGCTGCGGCAGACCAGGGGACTGCTCTCCACCCGCTCGACGACGATCGACGCCCGCCGGCTGCGCGGCGTGGAGATCAGCGAGCCGCTGCTGCTGCGCGCGGCCGGGGGAGCACGCTGCATCGCGATTACCACCGGGCTGCGGGTTGGCCGCGGGGCAGAGCGCGGCGGGTCTCTGCTGCTGCCCCCGGCGCCCCGTTCGGTAGCCCGCCGTGTGGCCGCCGATGTCATGGGCATTACCGAACAGCTGTGCACCGGCGCGCTCGTCCAGCACGGCCCGCGTGCTCGCCGGCGCCGCTACCTGCGTGCCCTGGCTAGCAGCGCGCTGATCATCGGCGTGGTGGCCCTGGTGTGCTGGGCAGCCAGCGGGCCGGCCTGGATCTGGCTCGGCTCGCTGGTGCTGCTGCCGCTTGGCGCCGCGCTGGCCGCCGACCGGTACCGCAACCTGGGGCACCGGCTGACCGAAGGCCGGCTGGTGACGTGCACCGGCAGCCTGGTGCGCCGGCGCAGCATCCTTGCCACCGAGGGAATCATCGGCTGGCGGCTCCATCAGAGCTGGTTCCAGCGGCGGCAGGGCCTGGTGACGCTGACCGCCACCTCGGCCGCCGGACGTCAGCACTACGCGGCGCGGGACATGCCGGCCGCCGAGGCACTGGCGGTCGCGACTGCGGCCACCGGGCAGCTGGTCCGCCCGTTTCTGGCGGCCGGCCAGGACGGGTGATCCCCGTCCCGGGCGGGCAGCGGGGCCGGGGCCGCTACGCGGGCGGAGTGAAGCCGCTAGGGCGGGGGTGGTCAGCGGCTGGCTCGTCAGCGCGGTAGGAGTCCGGGCGGTAGGAGTCCGGGCGGTAGGAGTCCGGGCGGTAGGAGTCCGGGCGGTAGGAGCCGTCGGCCGGCATGACCTGGCCGGCGGGCCGCTGGGCAGTCGGCTGCTGGGCGGCCGGTCGCTGGGCAGCCAGCCGGGCCTGTTCCCGGTCCCGGCGGACAGCCAGCACCGCCACCAAATAGGCAGCAGCCGGGGTGCCCGGCGGTGGCGGCGGGCTCACCTGCGCGGCCACCGCCGTTGCCAGCTGCCTGCCCAGCTCGTCCCTGGCCGCAGGCCGCAGATCAGCAAAACGGCGCAGGTAGCTGCTCGCGGCCGCGGCGGTCTGGTCGGAGAGCCTGGATAGCTCCAGGACCTGTGCCCACCCGATCAGCGGCGGCGGCACCACGGCGAACGCGGGCGGCAGATCGCTGCGCCGCGGCACCCGCTCCTGGATGGCGAACGTCCCGGCAAGCAGGTCGCCCAGGCGCTTGCCCCTGGCTGTCAGCATGCAGGTGATCAGCCCGACCGGGGCGCCGATGACAAGCCAGACCTCGACCACGCCGGCCAGTGCCCGCAGCAGCGCCTGCCGGAACCGCTCCGGGCTGCCGTCGTCGCTGACGATCCGCTGGCCGAGCGCCATCTTGCCCAGCGTCCGGCCGCGGGTCAGCGTCTCGAAGATCGTCGGATAGCCGACGATGATGAGGACCCAGCAGCTCAGCCCGATGGCCGCGAACGTGGCGGCATCCAGCTGGCCCGCGTTCGGGAGCACGATCAGCAGGATGACGACGATCAGCGCGATCTGCACCAGCATGTCCAGCAATAGCGCGGCGATCCGGCTGGGGAAGCTGGCGATCGGGACATCGAGGACAACTGCCTCCCCGGTCACGACCTCTGCCACAGCTTGCCTCCCGCAAGGCCCGTGCTGTCGTTGCGGGCCGCACGGCAAGGCTATCTCCGGTCGCCGCAGTAGTCTCCTTGCGTGGATGCGGACGCTTTTGCCGCCGCGCACCGGGCGGAGTGGGACAGGCTCGATCACCTGGTCAAGCGCCGTCGCAGGCTGTCGGGCGACGAGGTGGACGAACTGGTGGCGAGCTACCAGCGGACTGCCACCCACCTGTCGGTGCTGCAGGCCAGCGGGGCAGATCCCGCGCTGGCCGCGCAGCTGTCGACGAAGCTGGCCCGGGCCCGCGCCGCGATCGGCGGCGCGCATGCGGCTCAGTGGCGCTCGGTAGCTCGTTTTGCCGCTATTGCCTTTCCGCTGATGGCCTACCGGCTGCGCTGGTGGTGGCTGGCGACCACGGCCGGCTCGCTGCTGGTCGCCCTGCTGTTCGGCTGGTGGGTAGCCAGGACGCCCGCGGTGCAGGCCAGCCTGCTGCCCAAGTCGGCGGCGGCGAACCTGGTGCATCATCAGTTCCGCGGCTACTACTCGCAGTACGCGGCCGGCTCGTTCGCGGCGAAGGTCTGGACCAACAATGTCTGGGTGGCCGCCGAGGTGCTGATTTCCGGGATCCTGCTCGGCATCCCCACCCTGTACATCCTGCTGACCAACGCGCTGAACATCGGCGTCGACGGCGGCCTGATGGTGGCCTACGGCAAGGGCGGTGAGTTCTTCACCCTGATCCTGCCGCACGGGATGCTCGAGCTGTCGGCGGTGTTCCTGGCCGCCGCGGCCGGGCTGCGGCTCGGCTGGACCATCATCGACCCGGGTCCGCGCCCCCGGTCCCAGGCGCTGGCACAGGAAGGCCGCGCAACGATCACGATTGCCCTCGGCCTCATCGTCGTGCTGCTCACCTCCGGCCTGATCGAGGCGTTCGTGACCCCGTCCTCGCTGCCGGCCTGGGCGCGGATCGGCATCGGGGCCTGCGCCGAGGCGGCGTTCCTCGGCTACGTGCTCACGGCGGGGCGCCGGGCGGCAGCGGCCGGGGAGTCGTCCGACATCCGCGAGGCGCCCGAGGTCGCGCCGGTGGCCAGCTGACGTGTGAGCAGCTGACGCGCGGCCGGCTGACACGGGCCCGTCACAGCCGCCCGGCTGCCTTCAGGCTCAGGTAGGCATCGGCCAGCGCGGCGGGCAAGCTGGCCGGCGGCGCGTCCACGACATCGACGCCCCGGCGCCGCAGCAGCGCCGACACCGCGGCCCGCTGCGACCGGGCCCGCTCGGCCGCCGCGGCCTGGTAGACCGCGGCGGTGTCACCGCGCGCGGCTGCCATCCGCGCCAGGGCCGGGTCGGCGACGGCCGCGACCAGCAGATGGTGCCGGGCGGTCAGCACCCCGATCCTCGGCAGCAGCCCCTCGCCGATCGCCGCCTGGTTCAGGTCGGTCATCAGCACCACCAGGCTGCGCTGCCTGGTGATCGCGAGCACCGCGCTGGCCAGAACCCCGGCGTCGGACTCGATCAGCTCGGAATCTAGCCCGGCCATCGCGTCGGTAAGAGCAGACAAGATGGCATAACGGGATACCCCCACCACTCGGGCACGGACCCGCCGGTCAACAGCGACCAGATCGATCCGGTCACCAGCCCGGGAGGCCAGCGCCGCCAGCAGCAGCGCGGCGTCCATCGAGGCGTCCAGCCGCGGCACGCCGCTGACCCGGCCAGCCGAGGTCCGCCCGGTGTCGAGCACGATGATGATCCGCCGGTCCCGCTCGGGCCGCCAGGTGCGCACCAGTACCTCGGTCTGCCGGGCCGACGAGCGCCAGTCGATCGAGCGGACATCGTCGCCGATGACATACTCGCGCAGCGAGTCGAACTCGCTGCCCTGGCCGCGCAGCAGCGCGCGCCGTTGGCCGTCCAGCTGCTGGAGCACGGCCAGCTTCTCTGGCAGGTGCTTGCGGCTCAGGAACGGCGGCAGCACCCGCACGGCCCACGGCGGGTTGTGGTGGCCCTGGCGGCCGGCCAGGCCCAGCGGCCCGAGCGAGCGGACCGTCACCCGGCCGCCCAGCGCGTCGCCGCGGCGCTGCGGTACCAGGACAGTGCGCAGGCTGGCCTGGCTTCCGGCCGGCACCCTGACCCGGGCCCGGGCCGGCGCCGCGCCGGCGCTCGGCCGCCAGGCATCCCTGACCACGCCGCGCAGCGGGCGGCGGCCCTGGTTGCGCACCGTGAGCGTCACCGAGCCGCGCTGCCCGAGCAGGATCCGGTTGTCCCCGGACCGGGAAATCTCCAGCCGCCGGACCGGGGCGGCCAGGAGCACATCGGCCGCGATCGCCGCGATGATCAGCGCGTCGACCGCGAGCAGCGCGGCTGCGGTCCGGAACGCGAGCGTGACCAGCACGCCGGCCAGCGCGGCCAGCGCCGCGCGCCCGGTCAGCGCCACGCCCGGCCCGCGCCCGCCCGGCCCGTGCCCGCCGGGCCCACGCCCGCCGGGCCTGCGCCCGGCCCGCCCGCGCTCACCGCGGCACCGGGACCGAGCCGAGCACCCCGTCGAGCACGCCGTCGGCAGTCGCGCCCTCCAGCTCAGCCTCGGGCCGCAGCGCAACCCGGTGCCGGAAGGTCGG
>Ga0302326_10030870_pt1 | contig 10715 bp, 7 predicted proteins | sample Palsa_T0_3_FD_202264 | JGI IMG/M metagenome (GOLD analysis project Ga0302326, IMG submission 202264) | Peat permafrost microbial communities from Stordalen Mire near Abisko, Sweden - Palsa_T0_3 | ecosystem: Environmental > Terrestrial > Soil > Palsa > Peat permafrost | place: Sweden: Abisko...
CTGGTGCTCCTGGTGCTCCTAGCTGCCGGGCTCGGCGTCGCGGATGCCCTTCTGAAGGTGCACCGGCCGGTGAGTGCAGGCGTAAGCGCGCAGCCGACCAACGCATGCGCGCCCCGCCATGCGCCACACGAGCCGTTCCTGGGCGTGGCTGTGACTCGGCCGAGCAGCCAGGCCCTGGCAGCATTCAAGGGGGCGACGGGTATCACGCCGTCTGTTGTGGAGTTGTACGTGAAGTTCGGCGCGCCCTTCCGTAGGCCGCTGATGTGCAGACTCACCAGCAAAGGCGCGCTTCCGCTGATCCAGATCAACCCCCGCAGAGCGTCCCTTTCACGGATCGCCGCCGGTGATTATGACGGCTACCTGAAGCAGTACGCGCGCCACGCCGCTGCGTTCGGGCTGCCCATCGCGCTGAGCTTCGGCCACGAGATGAACGGGAGCTGGTATCCCTGGGGCTACCGGCATACCACCCCGGCGCTGTTCGTCAAGGCATGGCGGCACATCCATGAGATGTTCACCCGCGCCGGGGCCAGGAATATCATCTGGGTCTGGACCGTCGACAGGGACAGCCGCCTACCATTCGCAAGCCCGGCCAGATGGTGGTGGCCGGGGAGCGCTTACGTGACATGGATCGGCATCAACGGGAAATACGATACTGCCCGCAGCACCTTCTCTTCCGTGTTCACCAGATCGGTCATTGCCATCGCCGCCTTTACAAGCAAGCCGATCCTGCTCACCGAGACAGGCGTGGCACGAGGACCCCGCCAGCCCGCCCAGATCCGTAACCTCTTCCGTGGCCTGACACATACCCCGCAAATTACTGGCATGGTGTGGTTCGACGTGAATGCCGCCCATGGAAACTGGAAGCTGGAAGGCGACCCAGCAGCTGATGCTGCGCTGCGCAAGGCCGCAGCTAGCTACAAGTAAGCCGTAAGGGGTGCTCGTGCGCCCTTGGCCCTGAAGGCGAGTTCTGCTCGCCCAGGAACGGCAGGTCACGAAGTACGGCTGCCGTAAGGACCGATCAAAGGGAATCTTGCCGGACTTCGCTGGCCCTTTCATGAGGACTAATCAGCATTATTTGGATAGTCGTTGCGCCGACCTCAGCAACCAGACTAGGCTGGCGCAACCCCGGCCATACCGGTCGCCGCATCGGCTACCGTTACTGATGGAGCATCTCGTGCGTACGCCCATGCTTCTTGGCTCATGCCTGATTCTCGGATTAACTGCTTCCCTGATCGCCGCGACGGCCTCTGCGTCAACCGCCTCGTCACGTACTAGTGCCGCCACTCCGGCGCTGACGGCACGGAGAGCCGGGCCAGCGCCGCAGAACCGCGCACTGTATCACCCGCAATTGAAGTTCAAGAAGGCAGTGGCAGCGACGATTGACCCCGCCGCCACGATCAGCGACGGAACCACCAGCCTGGGCGTCAATCCGACAGGGAACCTGATCGCCAACGGAGTCGGGCTTCTGTACGCCCCGACAGGCAACGACTCGCTTGAGCCCGGATGCCCCTGCGAGGGATGGGGGGTAGCCGATCCGACCACAGGAACTAGCGGCGGCGCCGACGATAACGAGGGAACATCCAACCTGACCGTGGAATCCTTCACCACCACATCCACGACAGCCTTCTCCGCGGTCAAGGTCGGGACCGAATTCAAGGTAACTCACTCATATATGCCGAGTTCGGTCAAGGGCATCTTCAAGGGAACGGTGACGATCACTAACCTGTCCTCCGTGCCCGCGCCTGTCGTGTACCGGCGGCTCATGGACTGGGATGTCGCACCGACCGAATTCGACGAAATGGTATCGGTCATCACGCGGAGCGCCTCGGATATCAGCTACAGCGATGATAACGGGTTTGCGTCCTTCGACCCGCTGACTCCCTCCACACCGATCCTGTTCAGCGGACAGGCTGACGACGCGGGCCCGATTGATCAGGGTTCGCTGTTCGACCTGTCACTCGGCACGCTCGCACCAGGCGCGAGCGTAAAATTCACCCTCTACTACGGAGCAGCGCCAAACAAGTACACTGCGCTCGCCGACCTCGTGCGCCTGAAGGCTGAGGCATACAGCCTCGGCTACCCGGATGATCAGACCCAGCAGACCAATATCGGCGCCCCAAACACCTTCATCTTCGGCTTGGCTGGAGTCGGCGGCACCCCACTTCCAGGAGCCGTGGTCGCCTCGCCGACCTGGGGAGGAAGCTACGAATTCATCGTTAAATCGTCCTGCGGAACGGGATCCCCGTCGCTGAGCGTGACCGATACCAGCGGCAACCCCGTGGCGGCTGACCTTACGTTCGGGCTACCGGTAATTGACGGAACAACTGCTACAGAAAGCGTCGGCGGCATCCCGGATGGTGACTTCGAGATCCACGCGTTCTGCAATGGTTCTGAGCTAGGTTACGCCACGGTCCATGTCGGCGAGATTGGTGACGCCTACGTCGCCCTAGGGGACAGCTATGCCTCTGGCGAAGGATCATTCTCCTACCTGGCCGGGACCAATACCAAAACTGATAAATGCCACCGCGCGACGGACGGGTATGCCGAGCAGCTTGCCGACCAGCTCGGCCTTACCCTCGACTTCGCCGCATGCTCCGGCGCGACCATCCCGGACTTCACCAATATAAATGTTGAGGGAAACAATGAGAGCCCGCAGCTCGGGCATCTCGGTGAGCAGACCCAGTTCGTGACATTGTCAATCGGCGGAAACGATGTCGGATTCGTGCCTCTACTGACAGACTGCATCTACGGTCCGGTCAAATTTCCCGGCAAGCCGGGCTGTCAGGCACGCGACCAGACAGCGCTCGCGCAACAGATCCAATTCCTCACTACCGGCACGCCTGATGGCTGTTTCCCGCTACCCGGCATCGACACGGACGGCACTACTGAGTACAACTGCGGGCCAACCGAATCGCTCGAAGGATTGTACGAGCAGATCGGTGCCCTCGCGCCTTCGGCGCAGATTGTCGTTGTCGGCTATCCGGATATCTTCGGTTCTCCGAGCAAGGCATGCCACGTCGGTACCGCGCTCGGATTGGATCAGGGGCATGTGAACGCCAGTGATGTCAAGTGGCTTAATTCTGAAGGCGTCAAGCTTAACTCTGCCATCAATAAGGCTGTGACAGCGGCGCAAGATGCTGGCGTCAACATTTCCTTCGTAAATCCGACGGCAACCTTCGCAGGGCACGGGCTTTGCGACACGGATACGCCGTGGATCAATGGGCTTCTGTTCAAAGGTACAACTCCCAAAGCCGAGTCCTTCCATCCGAATGTAGATGGCCAGAATGCCCTATTCGCCCTGCTATCTGATAGCATATCCCTTCTAGCCCATCCAGATTCCGCCAGCTCGGCCAACGCTGATTTTCACGCAAGCGATTCGGCGCAACTGACGGGAGGGGCTGCGAGCAGATGATGCCGTCTTGCTGCTGATCTGTGACGATGCCGCTTCTCCTGGCAGGCGGTCACACCGAGCCTTGTCCCGATCGGTGACTATGCCGGGTGTCTGCCACGGAATCCAGCTCAGGCCGCGACGCCAGGGAACGAGCAGGCCGATGCGTGCAGGTCCCGGGCGACACTGGGCCAACTGTGCATCTGGTGGGTTATGCAAAAACCCACCAGGATGTGCAACTGGGGAACTCGCGTCGGCCCGCATCAGTACGCAGTTCAGCTCACAGCGAGCGACGAAACCGCAGGTCAGCGGGATGCGTCGAGCCGAAACCCGTGATGGTGATTAGTCAGGTAAGACCGTCGCCGAGGTCGTCGACGGTCTGGCCGCCGATCCTCGGCCGCTCGGCTCTATCGCGGTGCTCATCGGCACTAAGCCAGTCCAGACGGCCATCACAGCGTTCGCGCTCCCCATGCCAGCGATACACTAATCCGCCAGGCGACCGCACGGAGGGAGTTCTACGAGGGCCATCAGCGCGACTCACAGGGAGTGCCGGGAATGTCTTGACTCGATACCTGTGCTGTGCGCCGCCAGTTGATTAGCATCTCGCATTGTGCCTTACTGAGAGATTTCTGCGTTGTAGAGGCGCACATAGTCCACAGCCATCCGGTATGGTAGCGCGGCAGGTGCCGGAACTGGACCGCCCATCGTCCCGCCAATTGCCAAGTTGAGGATCAGGAAGAAAGGCTGGCCAAACGGCCAGCTCTTGAGCTGGCTGGCGCTGAAAACAGCCCAGATGCCGTAAAGCGATCCGCTTGATAAGAGCATGAGGAAGATCGTCAAGGACCGACGTTCCTGTCGGTGAAAATACTGATGACACTCACGCCTCCGTGGCGCACGCGGTAACTTACGGCTCGACCTTGCTAGCCGCGTGGGCAAGGGCTTAAGGCTCGACTCCCGCACTGCGGAAAGGCTCCGGCTGGTCGCGAGCTGACCTGGCACCTGCGGCAGCAGCGCGGCTACCTCCGGCTTCGCAGCCATGCCGACCAGGACAGTCAGTGCCCGCAAGTCTCGTTCCGCTAGGTCTTCCGGGGAATCCTCCGTCCCGCAGAGGTTGAGCGGTAACGCACCTGTGATGTCGCCGACCTTCGCTGTAACTCCGTGAATCAAGAGAGTTGCACCACCTGTGATCTCGAGGGCAGCCGGGGCACCAATGTCATCGCAGTTGCGGCGACCGCCGGCCGCGCGTAGATGAACGCACGAGGCGTTGCCTGCCATCCATTTCCCATGCTTGAAGACAGGAATTCCGGAGGGTGACTCCACCCATGTAATGACGCTTGATGCCTAGGCTGGGTTGGCACCAACGAGAGATTTCTATGTTAATTTAGTGTTACATAAGATTTATAGTATATATTTGATCATATTGGATGTATTTTAATTAATACTCCAATAGGGTATTTACTGTTATTATGTCGAGATCACATCAGGTCCTGCCCAGCCGCGATCGGCCAATCCGCCGTCAGCCATGCCGTGAAAATCAATACTGTGACCTGGCCTGATCCCACACCGCCCGGCAGAACGTGACCGGTGGCAAAGGCACCGAGGTCGTGGGAGCGTGCGGTCCGCTGCTGAGCAGGCCAGATGATGACCAGGACAGTGCGGGCGATCGCGACCATGCCCTGAGCTTGCCGAGTCGCCTGACGAGCCGTCAGCCGTGCTCGGCGAGGAAGTGCCGGTGCGGACGGCGATATCATTACCCGTCCACGACAAGCTCGCCGAGATAGTCGGCCTTGCCCAGTACATCCCCCAGACGCTGATAGGGGTATACATCCGCAGAGCCCCGCATCTGGGCTGACTAGCGGAAAACGAATCCAAGACCAGCCTAGCCAGGAAGTGGGCTAGTACGGCAGCCGCATTTCGCTAGGTGATGTGCCAGGTGAATTTGACTGATGCCCATGCTCCGGTGCCGTCTGTTGCCGTGACGGTGACCGTCTTTGTCCCCGTGGTCGTCGGCTTACCGGAGATGATCCCGGTGGAGCTGGCGATGGACAGGCCCGCCGGGAGCCCGGTGGCTGTGTAGGTCAGCGTCTGCGCGGCAGCCGAATCGCTGGCCTTGATCTTCAGCGGTGTGATCTTCACGCCGTGCTTGCTGGTTCTGGTGCCGGGATTGGTGATGGTCACGGTGTTGTCGACCCACTGGAACGCGCCCGTGCCGTCCGGCGTGCCCAGCCCGGTCGGGCCGTCATAGCCGACCTCCCCGGTGCACAGATAGTCCGGGCTGCAGGTCCCGTTGCTGCCGCTGGTCACGTCGTAGACGTGCCGGAAGTGCTTGTAGATATCCGACGCCGGATAAGTACCGGTCAGCGGCGTGCCCGCGAGCGCGTAGACCGCGGCGATGATCGGCGACGCGACGCTCGTGCCGCCGAACTCCTCCCAGCCCGGATCCCCGCCGTAGTTGTCATAGACCGCCACCCCGGTGCTGGGATCGGCATCAGCCGACACATCGGCCACGGTGCGGTCGCTGCATCCGGTGTCCGTCTGCCAGGCCGGCTTCGGCTCGTAGGCCGAGCAGCCAGATCCGGTTCCGCCGGTGACCGAGCTCAAGCTTCCGTCCCCCCACACGGTCTCGCTCCAGCCGCGGGCCACGGCGCTGTTACGAGACAGCGAGGTACCGCCGACCGCCGTCACGTACTGCGACGCGGCCGGGAACTCCACTGCGTACCCGCTGTCGCCCGCCGAGACGGTGACCGCCACGCCGGGGTGGTCATAGTAGGCGGCCTCGTCGGCCAGCTCGGAGGACGACTCGGGCCCGCCATAGCTATTGGATACAAAACGGGCGCCGAGTGAAACTGCCTCGTTGACCGCGATGCCGAGGTTGGCATCGCTGGTGTCACTGGCCTCGACGAGCCGGATGTGGCAGTTGGGGCAGATCGCCGAGACCATGTCCAGATCCAGGCTCTCTTCCTCAGCCCAGTCGGCGTTGGCGGCCGGGTAGGCGGATCCGCCGGTCTGGTTCACCTTCTCGAAGCAGCCGCTTGCCGTCGTGCAGGCCGGAAGGCCGTACTGGGACCGGTAGACGGCCAGGTCCGACGCCGCGTTCGGGTCGTCATAGGCGTCCACGATGGCCACGGTCTGGCCTCGTCCCGCCACGGCCGAGGCGTGCGTCAGGTTATAGGCACTGCGCAGGCTGGCCGGGCCGAACCCAGCCGGGGTCAGGCCCGGGACGATGCCCTGGTGAGACGCGACGTCTGTCCGCACCAGCGCCAGGCACTCCGCATAGCCGGGTCGTGCCACCGCAGGGCAAGCGTGGCGCACGCCCGCGGTACCGGGAGCGCCGAGGGTAGCGGCCGCAGCGCCGGTCGCCGTGACCGCCAGCAGTACGAAAGCGGCCGACGCTGCGGCGGCAATGGTCTTGATCCGCACGATCTCACCTTTTTTCCCTCGCCGACAGGTCCTGCCCATGGCCGATCCGGTAATGCAGGACGGACCATTACCACTCATGGCTTAGTCGGGCAGCCTTCCCGAGGCGACCCTAACAGCCCGGAAACGGCCAGTCCCGGAAATGGCCAGTCATGGCTTTGCCCAGAACCAGTCGGTGGCCAGGCCCCTGCCGCCGCGCCATATCTCGAACCCGGCCTCAATACTGAGCAGATACCACTGCGGGCGCAGGAGCCCCAGGCGCTCGGCCCGGACCAGGAACGGGCGCAGGCGCATACGGGCATACGACACCGGGTGCACGCGACGGAAGATGATCAGCGGCCACCGCACGCCGTGATGATTGGTGTACCAGTACTTCAGGTAATACAAGACATGACCTTCCCGGATAATCCGGTCATGCTTTGGCGTGCGGAATCCGCTGGTATTGAGCCAGATCATGATCTCGGTGCCTTTCGCCTGGCCGGAGGTGACGGGCCGGCGTCCGATCCAGATGTCGTACCCGGCATCCCAGGTCCCGCCGGAGCGGGCCGTGATCCGCCAGGCAGTCTGTGGTCTGCGGAGCCTGTCCACGCGCTCCGGCAGGCCGGAGCGCGGCGTGCAGATCCCCCAGGAGCAGCCGACGAAAATGTTCGGGTAGGCCAGGCTCTCGGGACCGCGTGAGTCCGCGGCCGACCGGGTCACGGTGAAGCGGGGGCCGCGGCCGGCCCGAAGGCACTCTCGCCGGCCGCCGAAGTTGTCGTTGCGGATGACATAACGGCGCCCCCACGCGTTCTGCACGCGGAGGAATCCCAGCCGGGCGCAGAGGACTGCGGCCGACCCCGAACCGCCGGCGAGCGCCCGTGCCGCGGTAACGGGGAGCACTGCGGCAGCGAAGACGACCAGCAAGAGCACTGCGAGCTTCGGCCCGTGGCGCCCGGCTGGCCGTCTGGCTGGCCGCGGGCGCACGAAACCCTGGCGAGGCGTGATGGTCACGGTCGCACCTGTTGGTTGGGGTTCTGCCCTGGAAGGAGACGGTGACAGTAACACGAATTTGCCCGCTTCTTCGGGCTTAGCGGGCAATCATCTCAAAGTGGCCCTTGCCGGCGTGGCCGCGACGTCCGGCGGCGGCTCGGCTGGACTGCCTGGGGTTCGAGGTCACGGTACCGGGGCGCTGGCACCCGATAAATTTTTGCCGCTGGATTGTATCTGGCGCGGACGTGCCGGCTCTTACTACCCAGAGCAACGTGGACGGCCAGTCCGGTGCCGTCCGGCAATCCAAGGAGTCGATCATGACTGCAGTAACCGACGCACCCGCCGCGCCGGCCCCAGCGGAGGCGGAATCCCCAGCGCAGGAAGCGGCCGAGCAGCGGGCCGCGCAATGGGCAAACGACTATGTGAGCCGGCTGACCGAGCGGACCCAGAGCCGCCTGGCCGGTCAGGCCAGCAGCTCCAACGGTGCGATCAAGCCGGACATCGGCGAGCCGACGGTCGGCCCTTACGTGGCATTCGACGTGGCCGCGACCTCCCCCATTCAGTTCACCGGAATGCCGCCCTACCAGCCAAGCAAGATCATTGCTGATGGTGAGCCGGCCTTCCTCGCCGCGCTGATCTTCACCAACCCGCTGGTCGACGTGCTGCACGGCTTCGCGATCCCGGCGAGCGTCCAGCTCGGCGGGCGGACCTGGCGGCTCACCCTCGACCAGTTCAACCTGACCACGGGCACGCTGCTGCCCAAGCAGGTCAAGGTGGGGGTCTTCGGCAGCCCGGCGGACATGCTGACGCTGGAGATCTTCACGCTGACCACCCCGAATCCCGGTCCTGACCCCTGGCTGATCGAGGCCAACGTCACCCTGGACATCGTCAACCCCGGCCAGCCCTATGCCGCCTTCGCGACCGACTTCCTCGATGTCGACAACGATCCCGGCTTCCCGCCCCTGCCGTTCCCGCCGATCGTCCCGCCGAACCCGGCCGGGTTCCGGCACGAGCTGCCCAACCGCTACCTCATCTACAGCAAGTAGCGTTTCCGGCCTGCCGCAGGCCCAGGGATGCCCTGGGCCTGCGGCAGTTCCATGCGTTTACGCTGCCCTGCGGATATCTTCGACCCGGATACCGCGCTTCGCTACGGTCGGCTGGCCGCTGCGGACCACTACCAGGCCCTCCACCATGTCCTGGTCCGCGGGGTCTACCGACTGCCTGCCGAAGTCCCACAGCACCTCAGCACCATCGGTCGGCAACCGCTGGCTCGCGAGCGCCTGGGGCAGCCCGATATGGTCCTGCAGCCACAAAACAGCCGGGCGGATGCGCCGCATGGGTACCCCTGCCCCGGTGAAGGGCTGAGCGGGCCAGCGGGTTGTCATCGGAGCTGGCTGTTGAGGAAGGAGTGCAGGTGGGCGCCGAGGGCTTCGGAGTCCGTGACTGCGCCGTGGATGTAGGTGGAGGCGCGGGTGCGGAGTACCGGCATGCCGAGGAGGTAGAGCCCGGGGGCGCTGGTGACCACCCCGCCGTCGTGGCGGATCTGGCCGGCGTGGTCGTGCACGGGGATGTCCAGCCAGGAGTAGTCGGGCCGGAAGCCCGTCGCCCACAGCAGCGTGGTGATCTCTCCGCTGGTCAGGTCCAGCTCCAGGGGAGTGCGGGGATCGACGCGGGTGGGTGCGAGGCGGTGCGCTGGCGGGAGTTCGTCGTCCAGGCCGTGCGCATTTGCCCAGTTGTCAGCTCTGGCGAGGAAGCGGTTCATCTTCAGGTCGGCGAGGGTGCAGGTGTTGCGGAGCGACCCGGAGAACTGGGCCACCCCGTCGGTAATGCGGCCGAGGCGGCCGACGATGCGGATCCCCTGCGCGGTGAGCGTGTTGAGGTCGGTGGCGGCTGGCTCGGGGGTCCCGGTGAGCTGCGGCGAGGGCAGGTGGCGGGCCCGGGTGAGGTCATCGATCTGGTCGTAGCGTTCGCCCAGCACTCCGGTGGCTTGCAGCCACCAGAAGATGTCGCGGCCGCGGTAACGGCGGGGCAGCCGGACGTGTTCGCCGACGGCCAGGGTCACCGGGCGCCCGGACCGGTGGATCTCGGCGGCAAGCTGGACGCCGGTGGCTGACGCTCCGACGACGAGCACGCCGCCGTCGGGGAGCTGGCCGGGATCGTGGTAGGTGAGCGGGGTGAGCGTCGTGATCGGCCGGGGGACGGCGCCGGTGACGGCTGGGATCGCTGGCCGGGCGCACGCCCCGGTTGCGAGCACGACGGCCCGGGCGTGCAGCATTTCGTCGTTGGCCTGGATCTGGAAGCCTCCCGGTGCAGTGCGCATCGTGTGCACCGTCGTGGCGGTGCGCACCGGTGCGGCGGCGAGGCGGGCGTAGCGGGTGAGGGTGCTCACGACGCCGGCGGCGGGCAGGTAGCCGTCGGGGTCATTGCCGGCGTAGTCGTAGCCGGGCAGCCGGGTGAGCCAGTTGGGGGTGAGGAGCCGCAGGCTGGGCCAGCGCTGGGTCCGCCACGAGTTCGCCACCTCACCGCGCTCCAGGACGACGTGGTCGATGGAGCGTTCGGTGAGGCGGCGGCTCATGGCCAGGCCGGCGTGGCCGGCGCCGATGACGACTGCCGTGGTGTGCATCATGCTGGCGGCTGGGCCGTGGTCGTGCGGCTCAGGCCAGTTCGACGAGCACGTTCGTCGGGTTGGCCACGACGTCGAAGACCGCCGAGCGTTTCTGTGACTGGGCGATCAGCGCCTCAAGGTCGTCACGGGAGGCATCGGCGTCGATGGCGAACCGGACGGTGATCGCTTCGAAGCCGTTGCGGACGTGCGGGTCGGCGCCGAGGATGCCCAGGATGTTCATCGCGCCGTCGATCGTGGCGGTGACCGAGCGGAGCTGGATGCCCCGGTGCTGGGCGACCGCGGCGACGCCTGCGGTCAGGCACCCGGCAAGGCCGA
>Ga0302326_10030872_pt1 | contig 10715 bp, 11 predicted proteins | sample Palsa_T0_3_FD_202264 | JGI IMG/M metagenome (GOLD analysis project Ga0302326, IMG submission 202264) | Peat permafrost microbial communities from Stordalen Mire near Abisko, Sweden - Palsa_T0_3 | ecosystem: Environmental > Terrestrial > Soil > Palsa > Peat permafrost | place: Sweden: Abisko...
CACTCTTCCCTACTCAGTCCCGCGTAAGAAAGCGAACCGCGGACTTCCTGGTAAGTCTCCTCCGGCTCGAATCCTTCGCCGCAAGCAAGCGTGATGAGGTGCTGGGCCAGCACATCGAGTGGTTTGTCGAGCCCTTCCCTCGCCTCGATCCGGCCCTCCAGCACCGCCCGCCGCGCAGCCGACATATCAACCAGCTCGAACGCGTGGGTAGGGACCCCCGTTATCCGGGAGGCGACCCCTGGCCGGTGACCGCTGCGGCCCGCCCTCTGGAGCAGCTTCGCAACTCCCTTCGGCGAACCAAGCTGTAGCACCCGGTCCACCGGCGTAAAGTCGACTCCAAGGTCGAGCGAAGAGGTGCAAACCACCGCCCGAAGCGAGCCGTCCCGCAAGCCGTTCTCAACTTGGTCCCGTGTCTCGCGGTCCATGCTGCCGTGATGCAGTCCGATCACATCCGTCCACTCGGGTCGCTGTTTGAGAATCTCCTGATACCAAATCTCCGCGTGCGAGCGTGTGTTAGCAAAAAGCAAGCAGGTGCCGCTATGGTCTAGCGCGTCGAGGACTGGACCGACCATTTGTGCTCCCAAGTGACCGGCCCAGGGAAACCGAGCGATGTTTTCGGGGAGCAGTGTGTCGATCACGACCTCCTTCTCGATCGACCCCCGAATCAGCCTCCCGGCCCCCGGTTCGGTTCTGGCGCCTAGGAGGGATCGCATTGCTTCCTCCAAATTGCCAAGGGTCGCTGACATTCCCCAAACCCGCAAATGAGGCGCTATCGATCTGATACGGGTTAGAGCCAGCTCAGTCTGGACCCCGCGCTTGGTCGACATCAGCTCATGCCATTCATCGACGATTACGAGTCTGAGATCCGTGAACGCGTCCGAGGAGCTAGGGCGGCTTAGCATGAGTGACAAGCTTTCCGGCGTGGTCACCAGTGCGGTCGGCATCTGCTCCGCTTGCTTCTGGCGGACCGTGCTGCTCGTGTCGCCGGTTCGCCCCTCTACCGTCCAGGGGATTCCAAACTCCTGAATTGGGGCGAGCATCGATTCCAGAGTGTCCGCTGCCAATGCTCGCAACGGCGTGATCCAGAGGACCCTGAGCTTCGCTCCCCGCTTGGAAGCGACCGTCTCCGGCGCGGCAAGCCACTCCAGGATTGGTCCAAGCCAAGCCGCATACGTCTTTCCGGTGCCGGTCGCGGAATGAATCAAGCCGCTCTGGCCGGCCAGGTAGGCAGCCCAAAAATCGGTCTGGAATTCGAACGGGGTCCAGCCTTTTCGTCCGAACCAGTCGATGGCCGGTCGAAGAGGATTGCTCACCCCCTCATTTTGAACTAGTACACTGTTGTCCATGTTCTTGGATGAAGCGGTTGTGGAGTTTGCTTCCGGCCGCGGAGGGTCCGGTGCGGTCTCGTTCCATCGGGAAAAATATGTTCCGAGGGGTGGACCGAACGGCTCCGACGGCGGGCGAGGCGGCGATATCGTGCTTGTGGCGGACCGGGGAAAGCGCACCCTCTACGACCTCAAACTCCAGCAGAAGTTCGTGGCGGATTCCGGCACCCACGGAGTTGGAAACAAGCGAGGTAAGGACGGCAAGCCGATCCTCATAAAGGTTCCGGTCGGGACGGTGGTTTACGACAACACCCACGACGATCTCTTGGTCGACCTCGCCGCCAACGGCATGAAGTACATCCTCTGCAAGGGCGGTAAAGGGGGCTATGGCAACCACCACTATGCGACGAGTGTGCGGCAGGCGCCGAACTTTGCTCAAAAGGGCGCGCCGCCAGAGGTCATCGAGGCGCGTCTTGAACTCAAGCTACTCGCCGATGTCGGACTGGTCGGCCTGCCCAACGCAGGCAAGAGCACCACAATTTCCCAAATCAGCGCGGCTCGGCCGAAGATTGGGGACTACCCGTTCACCACAATCGTGCCAAATCTCGGCGTGGTCCGATACGTGCAGGAGACCTTCGTGGTCGCCGACATGCCGGGTCTCATCGAAGGGGCTAGCATGGGAATTGGGCTTGGCCACCAGTTTCTTCGCCATGTCGAAAGATGCCGGCTACTCGTCCACATCGTGGATGTGTTGCCGATCGACGAATCAGATCCGCTGGACAACTTCCGCCTCATTGAAAACGAGCTGAAGCTCTACAGTGAGGAGATTTGGGCCAGGCCCCGATTGGTCGCCCTAAACAAGATCGACGTGATGCCCAGCGAGGATTTCGACGCACTGAGGAAGCGGTTTGAGCAGCTCGAGCTGCCGCTGTATCCAATATCTGCCGCAACCGGTCAGGGCACCGAGGACTTGATCCGGGGCATGTACGACGCACTGAAGGAGACGGAGGCGAAGGAACCGGAGATCGTTCTTTTCCCGGCGCTCAACGTCAAGTCAGACCAGGCGTGGGACGTCGAGGAAGCCGACTCCGGGTTCAAGGTCACAGGCGCCCGAATCCTCCGAATGGTGGAGATGACCGATCTGAACAACCAGGAAGCGCTGAGTTATCTTCATCGGCGCCTGGAGCGCATCGGGGTGATCAACCGCTTGAGGGATATGGGCGCCAAAGAGGGCGACCTCGTTGCGGTTGGGCATGTCGAGTTAACATTCTCTGACGAATCATGAGAATCGGAGTCCTTGGTGGCACGTTCGATCCACCCCACAACGGCCACATAGCGATTGCCAAGGCTGCTATTTCCCACTTGGAACTCGACGACTTCGTTTTTCTGCCTGCTAATCGCAATCCGTTCAAGCCGGCCGACCGGCCAACGCCGGCCAAGATGCGCATGGAAATGGCGAGGCTCGCGGTCGAAGCAGAGCCCTCCATTGCGGTGAGCGACATCGATATCACCCGGGGCGGACCGAGCTACGCGGTAGAAACACTGGCGGAATTGCAGATGGCCCGGCCCGCCGACTACTGGTTTCTTATGGGGTTGGACACGCTGAAAGGCCTAGGCAATTGGAAGAACCCGGAGCGATTGGTCAAACTCTGTAGGCTTGGTGTGGTTGTTCGCCCCCCTCTCAAACTCGCGAACGTCCTTCTCCAACTCCCCGAATCGATATCGGCGGCAGTCGATAAAGTTCCGATGGCGGTAACGCCAATCTCTTCGACCGACATCCGCGAGCAGGTGAGCCTGCGGCATGACATCTCACGGATGGTGCCGAAACCGGTTCTCAGCTATATTCAAGAGCATCGTCTCTACCAAAACTGAATGACATCTTCTGAAAAAGCAAACGCAATAGTTCAAGCCGCAGACGACTTGAAGGCCGAGAGCATCGAAACGCTGGACGTTCGCGCCAAGACCTCGATAGCCGACTTCTTTGTGGTCTGCAGCGGGACCAGCGACCGTCATGTGCAGTCCATCGCGGACCGCGTGGAGGAAAAGATGGCCGCGTCCGGCGCCAAGCCCAGGGTCGAAGGTGACCGTAGCGGCTGGGTTCTCCAGGACTACGGCGATGTGATTTTCCACGTGATGCGGGAAGAGCAGCGCCAGTTTTACGATCTGGAAGCGCTCTGGAAGAGCGTCCGCCCCGACCCGAACCTAATGTAGCGCCAGAGTAGAATCGCCGTCCCCGGCGATCTCCGTCGTAGGTTCGGCGCAGGTTCCAAGGTGACGGCAACGGGTCGAGATCTTAACCGAACGCCAAAATTCTTGGCCGATTGCTGCTCAGGCTGAAACTACAACAGAGATCGCCGGGGACGGCGATTCTACTTTGCGCCGCGGACCACGATTTTGCGAAATTTCAAGCAAGACTGAAAGAAAGCGGCGTATCCTATAGGTATCCCCGAAACGAAGCACCAGGCATGCGTGCTTGGAGGACTGCATTGAGTGCCGCAGCGATCCCAAAACCATATGCTCAGCGCCCCCCGTTTGGAGGCGGACCCCCGATCCGTACGACTTTCGACGGGTCGCCATCGGAGGACCCCGACGAACGGTGGAATCGGTTAGAAGAGAGCGTTCGCTCGCTCCTCGCATCCGTCCAATTCACCCCGATCGAAAGGTTGGAAACGCTCTTGAGTCTGCTCTACCAGCGGCGCAACTGGCTTGAAGAAGACCTTCAATTCGAGCGGCTTCTGGGAATGAAAACCCTTCCCCCTCTCGACTTGGGGGACCGTGACGATCTGTTTGGCTTTGAGAACAAGACGGAGGCCAAGCTGGTGCTGCTTCTGAACCAGGTTGACGACGCGGTTCGCCTTGTCAAGGCTAAAATAGAAGCAATAAATTGGCGGCCCAGAACGTCTGAGTCATAAATGCCCGAGGAGTTCGACGTCGATGTTGCCCGTGCGGAAGTAGAGAGACTGCGGGAAAAACAGTCCCAACTCAAAGATCAGGACATCATTCTCGCTCTCCAAGACCGTATCGATTCACTTGAGTCGGAAATCATGCGGCGGCAAAAGGCCAGCCTGGAACCCGTTCCTGTTGCCGAACCTGCCCCAGTTCCAACTCCTGCGACTCCGGATCAACTACGTAAAGCGGACAACCTCATCCGCGAGAGCCGCGTCGAGAAAATGCGCGGCAACAAGGCCAAGGCATTGAGTCTGCTTCAGGAGGCAGCCGCTGCTGCCCCGAGTTCTCCGACCGTGCTGGAGGCCCTGGGTGACGACCTTAACGAGAGAAAACAGTACAAGTCGGCACTCGAGGTCTATCAAAACGCGCTTACCCTTGCGAAGGGCAACATCGGGATCGAGAAGAAGGTGGCGCTGACATCGCTGAAGGCGAGCGGCATGGGTTCAATCGACGCTCAGCTTCGAGCCGGCCTGAGCGATTCCTTATTCGCACTTGATCCGGAGCAGTCGGCGAGCCTGGGAGTCGCTCGGGTTCTAACCGCAGTGATGCCCGGCGCCGGTCACATTCTGCTTCGTCGCACGACTCAAGGGATCCTCGTGCTGGTTCTTTGGCTGGCTTGCGTCGGTTCCATCGTGGTGATGAAGCAAGACTTCAGTGAGCTGTTCCAGATGATGTTCGGTAAGCACGTGCATCCCAACCTCGTAGTTTTGGCGCCGATGTTCGGCGCGATCGTAATTTACCTTGGCGCCCTTGCATCCCTCGGGGGTGGAGGCAAAGGGGCCGGGGGGCCCAAGCCGCCGCCGATCGACCGACCAACGCCTCCCGTAAATCTCCCATTCGAATAATTTGGCTGAATCGCTTACATCGAGTATTTCCACTAGCCCTACGGACTGGGTTACGGTGGAACGAAGATTGTAACGATGGCCCTTTACTTCCTTGGTTACACAGCAGTTGCCGCGGTGGTCTACTTTGCGCTCGCGCTGAGGGCGCCCCGAATCGAAGAGCCAGCCGACTTCCTTACCGGCCCCGCGCCTCGCACGGCAGAGGTGATCGAACTGTTCACGACTCCGTCGGATCGACTCGCGGCCTGACGGAAAAACGCTTCGCCGAGTAATCTCGCGGCATGCCACGCAAGCTCCGGGTTGGTTTCGCTTCCTTGGTTCACGACCACGTGTGGGGGGAACTTCACCATTGGAAATCTAACTCGCTGGTAGAACTCGTCGCGGTGGGTGAAGAGAGCGACCGGCTGCGGGATAAAGCGGTTGCCGCAGGGGTTCCCAAGGCCTACGATTCCTGGGAGGAGATGATCGAGAAGGAGCAGCCCGACATCGTGCAGGCAGCTTCCGACAACGCGACCGCGGCCGACATCACGGAGCTTGCCATGGCGAACGGAGCCCACGTTGTAACTGAGAAACCAATGTCGGCGACGTTGGATCAGGCCAACCGAATGGTAGCCGCATCCAAGAAGCACAACAAGCTCCTCATGGTCAACTGGCCAAACGTGTGGGACCCCGCGTTCCAGGAATGGGAGCGCCAGGTCTCCTCGGGAGCGATCGGAAGAATCTTGCACCTCAAACGGCGAAACGCTCACAACGGACCGAAGGAGATCGGCTGCGATCCGGCTTTCTGGGGCTGGCTGTATGACGAGAAGCGGAACGGAGCCGGCGCATTCATGGATTACTGCTGCTACGGGGCAGATATCGCCGCCTATTTCCTGGGACTCCCAAAGACCGTCACCGGCATTCGGGCGGTCCTCGCCAAGGACTACCCGGTGCCTGATGACAATGCAATCATCCTGCTGAACTACGGCGACGCGTTCGTCCAGATCGAGGCGAGTTGGACGGAGGTCGCTTACGGGCCTGGCCCCTACACGACCGCCTATGGCACCGAGGGGATCTGTGCGATGGTAGGCAAGAACGTGGTGATCCACCGCCCCGGGATGGAGCCAGAAACTATCGAACCGAAGCCGCTTGAGGAGCCGATGCGCAACGCCCCGGAGTACTTCCTCCACTGCCTCACTACTGGCGAAGAGCTCACGGGATTCTGCAGCAGCAAGGTTAGCCGGGATGCGCAGGAGATTCTTGAGGCGGGTCTACGATCATCTAAGACCGGGCGGCACATCGACCTGCCGATTTCTTAGAAAAAGACCTAGTGCGGGATACAGTGGGCCACTTGGCCCAGTATGGTATTCCCATGTTGCCCCGCGACGAACGAATTTCCTGGAAAGAGGCTGAGCAGGTCGTGCGACTCCATCGCCTGCGACGCGACTACCCGATCGATGTCCCTGTCTCAGAACTCGCGGAGGCGATGAATATCGACGCCTCGGAGCTTAACGGCCTTCTGGCAGACGCCCGACAGTCCGCCGCAAGACCGCGGCGGAGATTCATTGATCGAAGCGGCTTGCTGAGCGCCGGGCTCGCGGCGGCAGCGGCGGTGCTTCTACTCGTCGCGTTTATTGGAATTCACGCGACGCGGAAAGTGGCGACTCCGGTCGCCGTGGCCCCACAACAAATAATGGTCGTGCAGGCGCCTGACTCGGAGTACGGCATTGGTTACGGCGCGGTCCAGACTGCGCCTCCCCCGCATACACCCGAGGCTCCGGCGGAGACGACCGAAACGGTCACCGTCGTACCGACTCCAAGCAACGGCTAGGGTTACAGCGTCTCGATCTGAATTCGCCGGCCTTGCCGGCTCGACTCGATCGCGCCGAAGACCATCGCGAGGCTCTTGAAGTTATCGTGGCACTCCCCTTGGGGAGTCGTCCCGGTATTTAATGCATTCACGAACTCCTGCAGGGAGCCCGAAATTCCGGAGGCAAGGTCTTCGCGTGCCTGCTCCACCCGGTTGACCTCACGATGAAACCCATCGGAATTCTTCACGATCTCCGCGAACGGCTCACCACGGCCCGGCCAAAGAGCGGTCCCCTCGCCGGAAACAGCCCGCCAATCGCCTTCCCAGGAGGTCATCAGCCCGTCGGCACACCAACTTCCTCGGTAACAGAACTTCAGCCCGTCGCTCATCTGGAAAAGAGCGGTCGCACACGCGTCCCCTCGGTACCAGGACCAACTCGGGTTGAACTCTTCCGCGTAAACCGAAACGGGATCCGACTCGGAGAGGAACCGGGCCTGGTCGAAGGTGTGGATCGCCATATCGAGAACCAGCGGGCTGTCCATCTCGTCCCGAAAGCCGCCGAAATGGGCGCCGATGTAGAAGTCGACGTTCAGGATGCCAGGCGCCCCGATCTGATCGTGGATTAGCTTGCGGTACGCGGCAATCCCGGAATCATAGCGCCGGCTCTGAGAGACCATGTACAGCTTTTCTGCCTTTTCGGAAGCCGCGATCATCTCGCGTGCCTCGCCGAGAGAGGTCGCCATGGGCTTTTCCCCGATGACGGGAAAGCCATGACTCAGTGCGGTAACCACCACGTCCCGATGCGCATCGGGAGATGTTACGTCCACCACAAAGTCCGGCTTGGCTTGATCCATGCCCTTTACGAGGTCAGTCCCGAGAACCGGAACATCGAGTTGCAGCTTTTTCACCGCGTCGTCTGCCGCCCCAGGTCGCACGTCGAGCCAGCCCGCGATTTCGACCTCTGGGTGAGCCGACAAGTTGCGAGCCCACGCCTGACCCATGCCGCCAGCCCCGACCAGAAGCGCGCGCAAGCTCAGGAACGCTCCGCCTGAATTTTGCAGCCGTACTCGGAGGCCTGATCGATCCAGCTTGTCCCGACCGGAACTCCGGCCTCTTCGCAGAGCGCGTCCCACGCGGCGCCGAATGGCAGCGTGTGGAGTTCTTCCAGCAAGGCCAGCTTTTCGCCAAGCTTTCCGTGAGCTTCCAACTCCTGCAGCTTGGCGGTCGGTTGCAACAGAGCCCAGAGGATCGCTTTTCGGGTGGCACGGATACCGACGGTGTAAGCGATCAGTCGATTGATGCTGGCATCGAAAAAGTCGAGGGCGACCCGGATCTTGCTTAGCGCGTTCCCCCGCACCGTCTCCTCGAACAGCGCCTTGAGATCGTCATTGAAGATCACCACATGGTCGCTATCCCACCGCATCGGCCGGCTGACGTGCAGGAGAAGCTCGGGATGATAGAGAAGCAGCGCTGACAGCTTATCGGCGACGCTCTCGGTCGGATGGAAGTGGCCCATGTCCAGGCAGAGGAGCTTCTTGCGGGTCAGCGCGTAGTGGCTATAGAATTCGAACGAACCGACCACGAAGTCCTCCGATCCGAGCCCAAAGAGTTTGCTTTCGACCGCGTCGTCCGAGCCGGCGACAGGGATTGCGAACACCTCGTCAAGTGCATCGGCCAGGCGTTTGCGGTACCCCCACCGATCGACTGGATGGTCCTTGGCGCCATCCGGAATCCAATGGTTGTTCGTGCAGCCCTTGTCCGTGCCTTTGGCGATGTGGGCCGCGATATGACGGGACGCGATTCCATGCCGGACCCAAAACGCGCTCACCTTGGGATCTGCGGAGGAAAGCGTAAAGCCCGAGTCGGCGAGTGGATGGGCAAAGTAAGTCGGGTTGAAGTCAAGGCCGATCGAGTGATGGTTCGCCCAGGCAATCCACGAGTCGAAATGCTCCGGCCCCACCTGATCGCGCGCCACCGGCTTCCCTCCCGTGTCGGCGTAGGTGGCGTGGAGGTTGAGGCGAAGTGGCCCCGGTGAGAGTTTCAAGACTTGGTCAAGATCAGCTCGGACCTCGGCGAGGTTCCGCGCCCGCCCCGGATAGTTGCCCGTGGCAAGAATGCCCCCACCTTGAACCGCCTGCTCAAAAACCTCAAATCCCTGAACGTCGTCTGCCTGCCAGCAGTGCACCGAAATTGGAACCCCGAGGGCAGTCCGAATCGCTCCTTCCGCGTCAACACCCAACTCTGAGTAAGCCTTTGAAAAATCCATAAATCGCCAACCGGCCGCAGCCTCCTTCATTTTGGCCCCCAATCCGGTGATTCTGGTTGGCTGAGCTTAAGCGGCGGCGGGTTCTCCGGTGTTCTCCGTGTTCGGACGGGATCCGTCCTTGCCGCTCATCAGAAGCGCCGGCATGAACGGCATCAGTATCAGAACAATCGCCGTGGAACCTGCATTTAGGAAGACCATCGTGCTCCAGCCGAGCTTGTATGTGTCGTGGAGCCAAGAACCGAGGAGGTCCGCACCGAAAAGGGCAAGGTTTCTGGCGGAGAGCAGCAATGAATACGCTAAGCCCTCACAACCGGCAGGTGCGGCTCTGGCGCAAAGATCAATCAGGGCGACTTCGGCAAAGCCGAAGAACAAACCATTTTGAAAGTCGATCGGATACGCCAACGCGAGACTGTTGTAGATGAGATACAGCAGCGTCCCCAAGGCATTCAGCGCGATGCCCGTAAAGAGGAGCTTGCGAATTGCAACTCGTCTGACCAGCGCGGCATAAACAAAAACCGCGATGATACTCCCAGCCGCGCCGACCGAGCCTAACAGACCGATTTGTGGTTTCGAGAAGTGCAGTAGGTCAGTCTGTCGGTACAGTTGAAGCGTCCCAAAACCGGGCGCGAAGTAGAACAGGAGAACGAATACGATCGTGCCCCAGAACGCCTTGGAGCGGCCCATCGTCACGAGCGATAGCTTTGCGTTGTGGATTGCATTGAGGTCCTTGGCCGCCAATGGCTTTTCACGGAGGAATATGTAAGCGATCGGGAAAATCGTGATGACAACGACTGCATTAACGCCCGCCGCGAGCCCGAAAGAAGCGGTTGCAAGTAGGCCCCCGAGCGGTCCGGTTAGAAGCTGACAAGCGTTATAGGTCAGTTGGCGAACAGAGGTGAGCCGCCCAGTGGCGCCTTTGCTCTGGCCAACTTCGACCAGAAACGCTCCGGTAACCGTCGACATCATCACCATGAAGAGGTTCACCAGAATCGCCGCGTACAGGAGCGAGCTATAGGTATGGGGCACGAAACCAAACCCTATCCAGCCAAAAAATGCGAGCACCGAACTGATCAGCATGTAGTGCCTGCGGCGCGTCTTGAAGAGCGGAAATGAGTCGGTCAGAATCCCCGCGATGGGCTTCAAATACCAAAAAAGTCCGCACAGGAACCAGTAGCTAGACAGTTGGGTGGGCGTACTGTGGAGTTGATCCTTCAGCAAAAAGGACAGCGGCAGCCTGCCCAAGGCCTGAGGTTGCGGCATCGTGCTCGCAAAGATCCCGACGATTAGGATCAAGCTGAGCGAGACGGTCCCTTCGTTTTCGTACCTGGTCTTAGGAAGTTCGCCAGGTTGACTGGCGCCCGGGCGTGGATAACTGTTGCTCATGAGGGGTTGGCAAAATCCTTCCCCGCATCATACATTGAATCTTTACAAATTCCTAACGCGCCTCGACTGGGATCCCGCCTTCAGCGCCGACCGCGAAGACGTTGTCGTCTTTGCTCACAAGCTTGAACGCGCTTGTATTGACTTCTCCGACCGCTTTGAAG
>Ga0302326_10030874_pt1 | contig 10715 bp, 7 predicted proteins | sample Palsa_T0_3_FD_202264 | JGI IMG/M metagenome (GOLD analysis project Ga0302326, IMG submission 202264) | Peat permafrost microbial communities from Stordalen Mire near Abisko, Sweden - Palsa_T0_3 | ecosystem: Environmental > Terrestrial > Soil > Palsa > Peat permafrost | place: Sweden: Abisko...
GTCGTCCGATCGGGAGCCGTCGCACCCCGAGGTTGCCGCCGCCGTCGACGGAGCCGCCCGGCTGCTCGAATCGCTCGGGCACCACCTCGACGAGTCGCGCCCCGACCACCTCGACGAGGCTCCCTACCAACTGCTGTACCCGGTGTGGGCGGCGCGCGAGCTTGACCGGTGCGCGGCGATCATCGGCCGGCCGGTGGCGGAGGGCGACGTCGAGCCGATGACGTGGATGATGACCTCGGTGGCCCGGGCCACGACGGCGGTCGACGCCCTGGCCGCCCGGGAAGCGACCGATCTCTGGCGGCGGCAGGTCGAATCGTGGTGGGTGACGCACGACCTGCTGCTGACGCCGACCCTTGCCATCCTGCCTCCGCGCCTCGGGGTGCTCGCCCCCGACGCTGATCTGGCCACGCTCGTCGCCGGCCTCGGCGCCCTGACGTTCTGGATGATCCCGTTCAACGTGACCGGGCAGCCGGCGATCTCGCTGCCCCTCGGATGGAGTGAGGACGGGCTGCCCATCGGCGTCCACCTGGTGGCCGCCACCGGGCGGGAGGACGTCCTCATCCGCGTTGCTGCCCAACTCGAGGCGGCGCAGCCGTGGTCGGCCCGGCGCCCGTCCGTCCATGCCTGAGCCGCTGGCAAATCCGGTGCCTGAGCCGCCGGCAAACCCGGAGCGCAACCCATGAACGACGTCGTCACCATCGACGACCTCGATGCCCCGCGCTTCCCCGAGGAGGTCGTGCCGATCCTCGCCATGATGGCGGAGGCCGGGCGTGATCTCACCCTCGATCCTGAGGCGTTGCTGGCGGCCGCCAGCGAGCAGACCGGGCTCGACGACTTCGGTGACCCGTCCTTCCGCGGGCGCCTGGACCTGCTGTGCCGGTGCCTCACGACGGAGGTGCGCCTGAGCCCCGGCGGCGTCGCCGGCCAAGCGGCCATGATCACCGGGCTGCTCAAGAACCGCCTCCTCATCGAGGACCTCGTCGGGCGCCACCCCGAGATCCTCGGTATCGAGATCGCCCGCCCCATCGTCATCTGCGGCCTCCCGCGCACCGGCACGACGCACCTGCACAACCTGATGTCCGCCGACCCCGCCCTGCGGTCGCTCCCGTACTGGGAGAGCCTCGAGCCCGTCCTGGGCGCCGCCGAAGCGCAGGAAAATCGCTGGGCGCGTACAGAGCAAAGCGTGTGGTTCATCAACACGGCGATGCCGTACTTCAAGCGGATGCACGAGATGACCGTCGACCACGTGCACGAGGAGATCCAACTCCTCGCCATCGACTTCTCGACGATGCTGTTCGAGACGGTCGCGCCCATGCCGACCTGGCGCGACGTCTACATGGCGCGCGACCAGCGCCCGAGCTACGCCTACCTCAAGAAGATCCTCCAGGTGCTGACCTGGCTGCGGGGAGGGGATCGGTGGGTGCTGAAGTCGCCGCAGCACCTCGAGCAGTTCCCGGCCCTGCTCGACACCTTCCCCGATGCCACGTTCGTCGTGACCCACCGCGACCCGGTGTCGGTGAGCGCCTCGCTGGCCACCATGATCGCCTACGGGGCGCGGACTTCTCATAGCCCCGTCGATCCGATCGCCATCGGCCGCTACTGGGGCGACCGCATCGAACGCATGTTGCGGCGCTGCGTCGACGATCGTGACGCGCTGCCCGCCGACCGCTCCGTCGACGTGTTGTTCGACGAGTTCATGGCTGACGACATGGCCATGGTCGAACGGATCTACGACCTCGCCTGCCAGCCCATGACGGCTGCCGGTCGCCAGGCGATGGCCGGCTTCATGGCATCACACCCGCGAGGGCGCTTCGGTGCCGTCCGCTACGACCCGGCGCAGGTCGGTCTGGACCGGGACGAACGGCGGGTCGCCCTCCAGTTCTATGTCGATCGCTTCGGCGTGAAGATCGAGGGGGACGAGGCCGGTGGGTGACCTCGACGAGGCCCTGGCCCGGGCCGCCACGGGGATGTCGCTGGCCCACTGGGCGACGGTGGCGCCCGAGCGGACGGCGATCGACTCGCCCAGCGGGTCGCGTACCTTCGCCGAGCTCAACGCCAATGCCAACGCCGTCGCTCGCGCCCTGGCCCGTCGCGGCGTGGGCGCCGGCGACTCGATCGTCCTGCTCTGCGCCAACCGCCCGGAGTTCGCCGAGACGCTCGCCGCCGCCGAGCGGAGCGGCCTCCGCCTGACGCCCGTCAACTGGCACCTCACCGCGCCCGAGGTCGCCTACATCGTCACCGACTGCGGGGCCACGGCCATCGTGGCCGATGCCCGGTTCGCCGCAGCCGCACAAGCCTCCGGCCCCAACGTGCGCCTGGCCATCGGTGGGGACATCCCCGGCTTCGAGTCCTACACCGACGCCATCGCCGCTGAGGAGGGCATCGATCTGGCCCACCCCGTCCGGGGTTCGACCATGCTCTACACCTCGGGCACGACGGGCCGGCCCAAGGGCGTGCACAGGGACCGGCCGGCGGGAACGCCCCCGGCGACGGCCGCCATCTTCGGCTACCAGCCCGAGCACGACGCCCACCTCTGCACGGGCCCGCTCTACCACGCCGCGCCCCTCGCCTTCTCGCTCGCCTTGCCGCTGCTGGCCGGCACCCGCGTCGTCCTCATGGACGGGTGGGACGCGTCCGAGGCGCTGCGGCTGATCGGCGCCGAGCGCATCACCCACACCCACATGGTCCCGACCATGTTTCATCGGCTGCTGGCGCTCCCCGACGAACAACGCCAGGCCGAGGACGTGTCCAGCCTGCGCTTCGTCGTCCATGGCGCCGCCCCCTGCCCGGTGGCGGTGAAGCAGGCGGTCATGGACTGGCTCGGGCCGGTCGTCTGGGAGTACTACGCGGCCACCGAGGGGACAGGGACGTTCTGCGACCCGCAGACCTGGCTGGCCCATCCCGGTACGGTCGGCCGGCCCGTCGTGCCCGGCCAGGTGATCGTCGGCGACGAGGAAGCCCAGCCCCTCCCGCCCCACGAGGTCGGGCTGGTCTGGCTGCGGGCGCCTCGAGTGACCCGTTTTCGTTACTGGGGCGACGAACAGAAGACTGCCGGCGCCTATCGCGGCGACTACTTCACCCTCGGCGACATGGGCTACGCCGACGAGGAGGGCTTCTTGTTCCTCACCGATCGGAGCGCTGATCTCATCATCTCCGGTGGGGTCAACATCTATCCTGCCGCCGTCGACGCCGTCCTCCTCCAGCACCCGGCGGTCGGCGATGTCGGCACCATCGGCGTGCCGCACAGCGAATGGGGCGAGGAGGTGGTCGCCGTCGTCGAGCCGGCCGCCGGCGTTGAGCCCGGCCCGGCCCTGGCCGCCGAGCTGATCGCCTTCTGCCGCGAGAACCTGGCCCACTACGAGTGCCCCCGCCGGGTCGAGTTCATCGACGAGCTCCCTCGCAGCGACGCAGGCAAGATGCAACGACGGCTCCTGCGGGAGCGCTACCGAACCGAGGTGAGCCCATGACGGGCATCTGTGACGGCCGGGTGGTGATCGTGACGGGCGCGGGTCGCGGCATCGGTCGTGAGCACGCCCTGCTGTTCGCCAAGGAGGGAGCCAAGGTCGTCGTGAACGACCTCGGCGGGGCCCGTGACGGCACCGGCAGCGACGCCACCCCCGCCCAGGGCGTCGTGGCTGAGATTCAGGCGGCCGGAGGGGAGGCGGTCGCCAACGCCGACGACGTCTCGAGCTGGGACGGCGCCCAGTCGTTGATCAAGGACGCGCTCGACAACTTCGGCCGGCTCGACACCCTGGTCAACAACGCCGGCATCCTCCGCGACCGGATGCTCGTCAACATGACCGAAGCCGAATGGGACGCCGTCATCAAGGTGCACCTGAAGGGCACCTTCGGCCCCTGCCGGTTTGCCGCCGAGCACTGGCGCAACCTGTCGAAGGCCGGCGAGCCCGTCGACGCCCGGATCATCAACACCAGCTCGACGTCGGGCATCTTCGGCAACCCGGGACAGACCAACTACGGCGCGGCCAAAGCGGGGATCGCCGCGTTCACCGTCATCCTGGCCCGCGAGCTCGACCGCTACGGCGTCCGCGTCAACGGCATCGCGCCGGGAGCCCTCACCCGCATGACCGCTGACCTCAACCCCAACCGGCCGCCGCCCCCGCCGCCCGGGGAGTGGAACCCGAGCGGCCCGGAGAACATCGCCCCGCTCGTCGTCTGGCTCGGCAGCCGCGACTCCCACGCGGTGACCGGCCGGGTGTTCCTGGTGGCGGGTGGCCGCATCAGCCTCGCCGAGGGCTGGCGCCGCGGCCCCACCGCGTCCAAGGAGGGGATGTGGGAGCCGGCCGAGGTCGGCGACGTCATTCCCGGCCTGCTCGCCGACGCCGCCGAGGCGTCAACGATGCAAGGCTGAGGGCTCGCTAGCGGACCTGCTCGAGGCGGATGATCACCGATTTCGACGTCGGTGTGTTGCTCACCTCGGCAACGCTCTCGAGCGGCACCAGCACGTTGGTCTCCGGGTAGTACGCCGCCGCGCAATCACGCGCCGTCGGATAGGCGATGACGCGAAAGTCGGCGGCCCGGCGTTCGACGCCGTCGTCCCACGCACCCACCAGGTCGACGTGGTCGCCGTCGGCGAACCCCAGCGCACGCAGGTCAGCGGGGTTGACGAACACCACCCGCCGACCGCCGTGCACGCCCCGGTAGCGGTCGTCGTCGCTGTAGACGGTGGTGTTGAACTGGTCGTGCGACCGCAGCGTCTGCAGGATCAGGCAGCCGGGAGGCACCTCCAACACCCGCAAATCGTTGACGCTGAAGTGGGCCTTGCCAGTGGCGGTCTCGAAGCGCCGCTCGTCCCGCGGTGGGTGCGGGAGCAGGAACCCGCCGGGCTTGGCCACCCGTCCGTTGAAGTCGTCGAACCCCCGCACCACATGGGCGATGTGGTCGCGCACCGCGGCGTAGTCAGACCCGAGCCGCTCCCATTCGACCCCCACCCGATCGCCGAGCGTCCGGCGGGCCAGCGCGCACACGATGGCCGTCTCGCTGCGCAAGCTGGCCGACGCCGGCGGCAGCGGGCCGAGGGAGGCGTGAACCTGGCCGACGGAGTCCTCGACGGTGACCGCCCCTGACGGGTCGTGCTCCGAGCGGCTCATCGTTGGCAGGATCACCGCCACCTCCCCGGTGACGATGTGGGAGCGATTGAGCTTGGTCGCGACGCTGACCGTGAGCCGGAGGCGCCGCATCGCCGCCTCGGCCACGTTGGTGTCGGAGATGGCGCGGACCAGGTTGCCTCCCATCGACATGAGCACCTTGGCGTCGCCCGAGCGCATCGCCGCGATGCTGTCGACCGCGTCGAGCCCGTGGTGTCGTGGCGGCTCGAAGCCGAACTCGTCGCGCACCGCATCGAGGAACCGGTCGGGCATCTTCTCCCAGATCCCCATGGTCCGGTCGCCCTGCACGTTGCTGTGGCCCCGCACGGGGAACACGCCGGCGCCGCCCCGCCCGATGTTCCCCTGCAGCAGCAGCACGTTGACCAGCTCGCGGATCATGGGCACCGAGTTGCGGTGCTGGGTCAGGCCCATGGCCCAGCACACGATCACCGATGGCGCGTCCATGATCAGCCGGGCGAGCAGGGCGATCTCGTCGAGTCGGAGCCCGGTGGCGGCGAGGATCTCGTCCCATGACGCGGCCCGCGCGTGGGCGGCGTAGGACTCGAACCGGTCGGTGTACCGGGCGACGAAGTCGTGGTCCACGGCGCCGGCTTCGAGCATCAGGCGACCGATGCCGAGGAACAGCGCCTGGTCCCCCGCCAGCCGGATCTGGAGGTGGTGATCGGCGAGAGCGGTGCCGGGACCGAGCAGCCCCCGCGGAGTCTGCGGGTTCTTGAACCGCAACAGTCCCGCTTCGGGCAGCGGGTTGACGGCCACGATCGTCGCCCCGTTGTGCTTGGCCTTCTCCAGGTGCGTCAGCATGCGCGGGTGGTTGGTCCCCGGGTTCTGGCCGCAAATCACGATCAGGCCGGCGTGCTCGAGGCACATGTTGGAGCAGTCGGGCAGGTTGTTGGTCCCGAAGGCGCGGGCGAACAACTGGTACACGAACGCGGCCTCGTTGCTCGTGCGGCCCGACGTGTAGAACACGGCCTCGTCCGGCGACGCCAGCCCCCGCAGCTCGTCGGCGACGATGCCGAGCGCCTCGTCCCAGCTGGCCGGCTCGTAGTGGTCAAACCCGGCCCGTTTCACCACCGGGTCGGTGAGGCGCCCTTGTTCCTCGAGCCACCAGTCGCTCCGGTCGGCGAGCGCGCTCAGCGAGTGGTCGCGGAAGAACGCGGCGCCCACCCGCTTGGCTGTTGCCTCGGCGGCGACGTGCTTGGCCCCGTTCTCACAGAACTCGGCCGGCTTGGCGCGGTCGGGGTCGGGCCAGGCGCAGCCGGGGCAGTCGAAGCCGTGCTTGTGGTTGAGGTGGACCAGCGTCCGGGCCGTCGCGCGCACGCCCATCTCCTCGACCGACCGCTTCAAGGCGGCGACGACGGCGGGCATCCCGGCGGCCCGGTCGTCGGGAGGCTCGACCCGGAGGTCGTCGTCGTTGCGGTCGGAGATCGGAGGCTTGGAAGTCACGGCTCCCACCCAGCCGGCGTGAGGGCGGCGTCGGCCATCGCTCCCTCAATCCCCCGAACCCCACCGCAATCCCCAACGGCGATGGCTGGCAGGCCGAGGGCGACGAGGCCGTCGAGGAACGACGTGTCGGGGAACATGGCCGACGCGCTGATCACCGTCTCCGCTGGCACGAAACCGGAGTCGTGCTCGACCCCGTCGTCAGACATGGCGATCGCCGTGGTCCCGGGGAGCAGGGCGATGCCGAGCGCCTCGGTGTCGTGCACCAGGCGGAACCGCCCGGGTAGGCCGAGCTCGGGAGCAAAGACAGCGGAGGGTTCGAGCACGGTGACCTGCCTCCCCCTCCGGGCACACACGCCGGCGAGCGACATGCCGGCCTTGCCGCCACCGAGGATCGCCACGGTGCGGCCCACGGACCCGTCGTCCCGGGCCAGCCAGGGCCCGAGCTCGTCGACGGTCGTGGCCGGCCGGCCCGGCAGGTCGGGCCGCGCCCACGTGGCGCCCGTCGCCACGATCACCAGGTCGGCGCCCGACCCGCCGATGCCCTCGACGGATGCTTCGGCAGCAGGGAGAAGCTCGGCGTCGGTCCGTGCGACCTGTCGGAGAAGCCAGCCCAGGAACCGGTCGAGCACCGGGTCGGTCCTGGCTGCCAATGCCAGCCGCCCGCCCAGCACGGGCCCCGAATCCCACAGTTGGACGCGGTGGCCGAGATCGGCCATGACCCGGGCTGACTCGAGGCCGGCGGGCCCACCCCCCACGACCACGACGAAGCCGGGAGGCTTCGGCCGGGGCGGCGGCAGGCGGTCCTCGTGACCGGTGGACGGGTTGACCACGCAGGCGACGGAGTCGTTGAGGAAGATGTTGCCGATGCACCGGTACTGGTAGATGCAGGGACGGATGTCGTCGGCGCGGCCCTCCCACAGCTTGTTTGGCAGGTCGGGGTCAGCCAGCAGCTTGCGGCCCATGGCCACGAAGTCGGCGATGCCGTCGGCCAGGGCCTGTTCGGCCTGGTCGGGCTCCAGCCGGCCGAAGGTGATCACCGGGACGCGTACGCGGCGCCTGACCGCAGCGGCGTGGGCGAGGAGCGCGCCCGGCTCCTGCGGCGTGTGGGCCGCGGTGATGCCGACAGCCACGGACGCGTCGGCGTAGGCGCTGACGTGGATGGCGTCGGCACCGGCACCGGCCGCCAGCTCCGCGACCCTCAGCCCGTCGTCGATCGTTTCGCCGCCGGGCCGGAAGTACTCGACGGCGTTGAGCCGGCACCAGACGGGGAAGCCGGGCATGGCCGTTCGGATGCCGCCGATCACCTCCACGAGGAGGCGGGCCCGATTGTCGACCGTCCCGCCCCATCGATCGTCTCGGGTGTTGCTGGCCGGCGACAGGAAGGAGTCGACAAGGTACCCGTGCCCGGCGTGCACCTCGACACCGTCGAAGCCCGCCTCGGCGGCGCGGCGGGCGCCGTCGACGAACTGGGCGATGACCTCGGCGATGTCGTCCTCGCCGGCGACCTTGCACTCGAGCGTCACGTTGGGACCCAGGAACGGCGCGGTCATCGCCGCCTTCTCCTCGGCGGTCAACATCCCCGAGAGGGCATCGGGTCGGCTCGGATGGGGTGGTGAGGGGACCAGGCGGGGTCGGCCTTCGGCGATGTCGTGCTTGGCGTTTGCCCCGTCGTGGACGAGTTGGGCGGCGATCCCTGCTCCGTGCCGGTGGGCGCGCTCGGCCAGGTCCCGCAGCCCAGGGAGGAAGAGGTCAGCGGCCAACCCCAGCTGGCGACCGTCGTAGGTGCCCGCTGGGTAGGCGACGGCGACCGAGCCGACGAGCAGGAGCGCGGCGCCGCCAGCGGCGCGGGCTTCGAAGTAGGCGGCCTGGCGTTCGCTGACCGTGCCGTCCGGGTTGCCGAGGGTATCGCCCATGGGGCACATGAGGATCCGGTTGCGGAGCTCCAGGCCGCCGATCCGCCCCGGCTCCAGGAGATGCGGGTAGCGCATGGAGTCGACCTTAGGCAGCGCGGGTGGCATGTTCGCCGTCGAAGTAGTTAGTTAGCCATGCTAACCTCTGGGCGTGCGCCGGAAGTTCTCCACTGCTGTCTCGACGACCTTCGCGTCGTTGCGGGTGCGCAACTTCCGGCTGTTCTTCGTCGGTCAGCTCATCTCCCAGATCGGGACGTGGCTGACCACCATCGCCCAAGTCCTGCTCGTCCTCCACCTCACCAACAGCGGCGTGGCGATCGGCGGGCTGGTGGCGTGCCAGTTCGGCCCGATCCTGTTCTTCGGCGCGTGGGCCGGTCTGGTCGCCGACCGCCACGACAAGCGCCGCCTGCTCATGGTGACCCAGACCTTGGAGATGGGGCAGTCGGGGGCGCTGGCTGTGCTCGCCTTCCTTCCGCACCCGTCGCTCACCGCCCTGTACCTGGTGGCGCTGGCGGGCGGCTTCATGCTGGCGTTCGACAACCCCACCCGCCGCTCCTTCGTCGCCGAGATGGTGCCGAAGGAGAACATGCAGAACGCGGTCACGCTCAACACGGCCCTCATGACGAGCGCCCGCGTCGTCGGCCCTGCCGTTGCCGGCCTGCTCGTCGTCACCGTGGGCTTCGGCTGGTGCTTCACGACGGACGCCATCTCCTACCTCGCCGTGCTGGTCGCCCTGTTGATGATGCGGTCGAGCGAGCTGACCCGCAGTCCTGTCGTCACCCGGGCCAAGGGCCAAGTGCGGGAGGGCCTGCGCTACGTCCGTGGCGTGCCCGACCTGTTCGTGCCGATGGTCATGCTCACGATCGTGGGGACGTTGACGTTCAACTTCACGGTCGTCATCCCGCTCTTCGTTGAGCACACCCTTCGCGGCGACGACGCCAGCTACACGTTGCTCTACTCCGTACTGAGCGTCGGTTCGGTGATCGCCGCCCTGGTCGCCTCGCACCGCCGGACCATCGAGGTGCGCCACATCGTGTACGCGTCGGCGGCGTTCGGGGTGGCGATGCTCGTGTTCGCGACGGCCCCGAGCCTCGCCATCGCCTTCCCGCTGGCGATCTTCGTGGGCCTGACCAGCGTGGGCTTCATGACGACGTCGACGGCGATCGTCCAGGTGCGCTCCGATCCGTCGATGCGCGGCCGCGTGCTCGCGTTGCAGGCCATGGTGTTGATCGGAAGCACGCCGATCGGCGGCCCGATCCTCGGTGCCATCTGTGACGACCTCGGGGCCCGCGTCGGTCTCGTGGTCGGGGGCGTGGCTGCGCTCGGCGCCGCTGGCTGGGGCTACTTCGCAGCCCGGCGCGTGCTCGATCGTGCCTCGGTGATCGAGGGTGAGGCGGTGATCGTTCCCGTGACCGGCGAAGCGGCGGTCGCGGGTTGACGGTCAGCCGCTGCGGAAGTTCGTCCCATCCGTCTGGTGCCGTCGGCCGTACGTAGAGCTTGGACACCGACCCAGGGAGGATCCAAGACATGATCAGGACCCGGCGACTCGTCGTCATCGCCGCCGCGCTCGGGCTGCTACTGGCGGCGTGTAGCTCTTCGAAATCTTCGTCGTCGTCTGCCGCTGCTCCGCCCACAACCGCGGCGGCCACGGTGACGACCGGGGGCCACCTGGACCTGGCCGCGATCGGTGCCGCCACCGCGACGGGGATGACCCTCAGCCTGGCTCGCGGGCCCCAGGGCATCTTCTTGATCGGGCCCAACGGGCACTCCCTCTACGTCTTCGCCAAGGACACGGGGACGACCAGCGCGTGCACCGGCGGCTGTGCGAAGGTCTGGCCGGCGATCACCGCGACCGGGACCATCACCACCGGGCCGGACATCGACAAGGCCGAGGTGACCACGGTTCACGGGCAGGTGGCGGATCAGCTCGCCTACTACGGGCACCTGCTGTACACGTTCAGCGGGGACGCCGCTCCCGGGCAGACCAAGGGCGTCGGTATCCCCGACTGGAACCTCCTCGGTCCCTTCGGCAACGTCATGCTCCCCCGGGGCTAGGGGCGGGTCCGGCCGGTCGGGCTCAGAGGGCGGCCATGACTGCGTCGGGTTCGACTTCCTGGCTCGGTCCAGGGCCTGAAGGAGTCGCCGCAGCCGAGTGAACCCGGTTGCGGCCTGCCGATTTGGCTTCGTAGAGCGCCTCGTCCGCCCGGGCGATCAGGTCATGGGTCGACAGGCCGCA
>Ga0302326_10030876_pt1 | contig 10714 bp, 6 predicted proteins | sample Palsa_T0_3_FD_202264 | JGI IMG/M metagenome (GOLD analysis project Ga0302326, IMG submission 202264) | Peat permafrost microbial communities from Stordalen Mire near Abisko, Sweden - Palsa_T0_3 | ecosystem: Environmental > Terrestrial > Soil > Palsa > Peat permafrost | place: Sweden: Abisko...
CAGGGTTTCCGTCACAATGGTTTGCCTTGGTGTGAGTGGGAGTGCGTAGGAACCTTTGTTAAAAGGAGTTGGCGATTGCGGATTTCGGTGATTGGGTGTGGGTATGTGGGGCTGGTGACGGGGGCTTGTCTGGCGGAGGCTGGGCATGACGTGGTGTGCACGGATATTAACGCTGAGCGGATCAAGATGCTGAATGCCGGCGAGGTGCCGATTTACGAGTTGCACTTGGGCGAGATTCTGGATTCGGCGCGCAAGGGCGGAAAGATTTCTTATACCGCGGACATTGGCGAGGCGATACGCGCAGGGGATGCGATTTTCATTTGCGTGGGGACGCCGCCGAAGGAGTCCGGCGAAGCGGATCTTTCGGCGATCGATTCGGTGGCGCGGCAGATTGCGGCGGAAGCGAAATCGTCGAAACTGGTGGTGGAGAAGAGTACCGTGCCGGCGCGGACGGGCCTGGAATTGAGCCGGGCCTTGGCGGCTTATTCGCGTGGCGGCAACGTGCGGTTTCGCGTGGCGTCGAATCCGGAATTTTTGCGGGAAGGGACGGCGGTTTACGATTTTTTCCATCCGGACCGCATCGTGGTGGGCGTGGAGGATCCCGCGGCGGCGGAAGAACTGCGCGAGATTTATCGGCCGATTCTGGAGAAACAGTTTAGCTGCCCGGTGCACAAAGGCGCGGGGGCTTGCCCGGCGGGACCGAAGGCGGAGTTTCTGGTTACGACGATTAACAGCGCGGAATTGATCAAGCATGCTTCCAATTCGTTTCTGGCGTTGAAGATCAGCTATGCGAATGTGATTGCGGATTTGTGCGAGCGGATTGGGGCGGACGTGGAAGAAGTGACGCATGCGATGGGGCTGGATCCGCGCATAGGGACGCAGTTTTTGAAGGCCGGGTTGGGTTTTGGCGGGTTTTGCTTTCCGAAGGATGTGCAGGCGTTCATTCATCTTGCGGCTTCGGTGGGGGTGGATTTTGAGATTTTGAAGGCTACCGAGCGGGTGAACAAGCAGCGAATTGAACGCTTTCTCGAGAAGATTCATAAGGCGTTGTGGGTGGTGAAGGGGAAGAAGATTGCGGTCTTGGGATTGGCGTTCAAGGCGAATACGGATGATATCCGGTTTGCGCCGGCGCTGGAGGTGGTGAAGAAGCTGCTGGAGGAAGGGGCGGTTTTGGCGGCCAGCGATCCGGAAGGGATGACCGGGGCGCGGACGATATTCCCGCAGATTGCGTATCACGAGGATCCGTACGAAGCGCTGAAGAATGCGGATGCGGCGCTGGTTTGTACGGAGTGGGATGTGTTTAAGAAATTGGATTGGGAACGCGCGGGGAAGACGATGGCGCGGAAGTTGGTGCTCGATGGGCGGAATTTGTATGTGCCGGGGAAGATGCGGGAGATGGGGTTTGAGTATTATTGCTTTGGAAGGGCGTAGCTGCTGATTCGGAAAGCAGATTCCTCGGGCAAAACCAGCCCTCGGAATGACACGTTGAGCCTGAACGCGAGCCAAAGTTTCAGTTAACAAACTGAAAGTTCAATCAAAACTATGATTAGAGGGTCTCGGTAGATCCCGCGCGGGCCTTGTGTGGTCACTATGCGGGGGTGGTGGCTTTTTGTGTGGCTTGGTATTCCTTCGCGAAATAGTCGAGGGTTTTGATTAAACCTTCTTCCAGATCCACTTTTGGTTCCCAGTTTAATAGGCGCTTGGCTTTGGTGATGTCGGGGCGGCGGCGTTTGGGGTCGTCTTGCGGTAGCGGCTCGAAGACTAGCCGGGGGGTGGGTTGATAGTGCTTTCTGACGCGTTCGGCGAATTCGAGGATGGTCATTTCGTTGGGATTGCCGATGTTGACCGGGAAATGTTCGCTCGATTGCGAGAGGCGATAGATGCCTTCGATTAGATCGTCTACGTAGCAGAAGCTGCGGGTTTGCGAGCCGTCGCCGAAAATGGTTAGGGCCTTGCCGCTTAGGGCTTGGAAGACGAAGTTGGGTAGGGCGCGGCCGTCGTTGAGGCGCATGCGCGGGCCGTAGGTGTTGAAAATGCGGATGATGTGGGTGTCGAGGGCGTGGTGTGTGTGATAGGCCATGGTGAGGGCCTCGGCGAAACGCTTGGATTCATCGTATACGGAGCGCGGACCGACCGGGTTGACGTTACCCCAGTAGCCTTCGTGTTGCGGGGAGATTTCGGGGTCGCCGTAGCACTCGCTGGTGCTGGCAAGGAAGAATTTTGCGCCTTTGGCGAGGGCGAGGTCGAGGGCGTTGAGGGTGCCGATGGAGCCGACTTTCATGGTGGCGATGGGATGCTTTAAATAGTCGGGAGGGCTGGCCGGGGAGGCGAAGTGGAGGACGTAGGCTATATCGCCGTCGACTGCGAGGGGATCGCTGACGTCGGCTTTGAGGAAGCGGAATTTACTGTTGCTTGCGAGGTGGGAGACGTTTTTTTCGGCGCCGGTGATGAGATTATCGATGGCGAGGACGTCCCAGCCTTCTTTGAGAAGGCGGTCGCAGAGATGCGAACCGAGAAAACCTGCTCCACCGGTGACTACCGCGCGCATGCGGCCTCCTGCGGGAAAGAACAATCCGTGAGTATAACGTGGGGTTTGGGGATTTGGCTATTTGAGTTCAATCGGATTGTCTGTTGGGCGTGAGAATTCTGCATCCAAAAACTGGCGGATTTTCAGTCCTTCGTTAGCGTATGCGTTAGCCGCGTGACACGTTAACTGCCGGGGCTGACCCGGTGCGGCCCATACCCTCAACACTTCCACTGCTCGAGGATTGCTAGTGGCCGAGCTTACACCGGATTTCTTGCTTAACGCCTTGAAAGCCGCACGATCGGAAATTGACCACACCGCGAGCGCAAGATAGGCTGGCGGTGGGATCATGTCGCTCAACAAAAATGACAAAGATTCCAGAGCGGTCGCGTGGTTCGGCGTTGCATCGTGCGGTGCGTGTCGCGCTGACGGTGTTGCTGTGCCTGCTGGTACTGGGGGCGATTTTTGTGGCGGGGGTTGGGCGGTGGCTGGTGCGGGAGGATCCGCTGGAGAAGGCGCAGGCGATTGTAGTGTTGAGCGGGGGGTTGCCGCTGCGGGCGGAGGGGGCGGCGGAATTGTGTCGCGCGGGGTGGGCGCCGGAGGTGTGGCTGACGCGGAGCGAGGTGACGGCGCGGGCGCTTGCGGAGTTGGGCGTGGCGTATACCGGCGAAGAAACCTATGACGCGCAGGTGCTGGTGCATGAGGGCGTGCCGGCGGGGGCGATTCGCATTTTGCCGGAGGCGATTGTGAATACGGCGGATGAGCTGGCGGCGGTTGCGGCGGAGATGCCTGCGGATGATTCGGGCGTGGTGATCGTGATGACTAGCAAGGTGCATACGCGGAGGGTGGCGACGCTTTGGCGGCGCATTGGGGCGGGGCGCGGACGGGTGATTGTGCGGGCCGCGGGCGGGGATACGTTTGCGCCGGGGCATTGGTGGAGGAGCAGCGGGGAGGCGCTGGATGTGGTGCGGGAGTGTTTGGGGATATTGAATGCTTGGGCGGGGTTGCCGCTAAAAGGGTCGTGACAAGAAGTGCCGGTGAATGCAAGGCGCGTACAAAGAAAAACGGATTCCTCGGGCAAACCTCGCCCTCGGAATGACACGTTCAACATTTTTTGGTGTGGATTACACCCCGCGCAGGCAAAAGTGCCTGTGCTACTGGAGGTCAGAAGAAGAGGAAGCGCTTTTTGCGTGGTCCTGGGCTTTCTTCCGCCAGTTCGGGGACATGAGGTAGCTCTTGGCCTTCGAAAGCAGCCCTGGGATTTGAGACGAATAGGGCTTCGGCGGTTTCCCGGTTGAATTTGGCGGCTACGGCGTCGTAGGCGGGGCGGAGACGAAGCGGGCGGGTCGTGGTGTTGTGGGCGTCGCTGGCTACGAAATGGACTAAACCTTCCGCTAGCCAGCGCCAGGCGTCTTCCTGGGCTCCGGCGCCGAAAGTGCCGGTTAGGGAATTGGCGGTGACTTGGACGTAGCAGCCGTGGTGGACCCATTTTTTCAGGCGTTCAGGATTGGCGCGGAGGATGCTGTTGCGTTCGGGATGGGTGACGATGGGCTGGAGCCCGGCGAGCTGGAGTTCGTGCAGCGTGTGGTCCATGGCGGGGGGGATGGCGAATTCGTTGAACTCGACCAGGAGATAATTTTTTTGGTTGATGCAGAAGCGCGGGGCGTCGGCGTGGAGGGCGATCATGTTTTCCGGGCTGAGGTGGAAGTCGCAGCCGGTGGCGAGGTGGAGACGGTCGCCGAGGTGGCGCTGGAGCTCGTCGCGGGCTTGGCGGACGCGGGAATAGTCGAATGCCCACGAGCTGCTGGCGTGCGGTGTGGCGACGACGTGGGTGATGCCGTCGGCGATGGCGGATTCGGCCATGGCGAGGGAGTCTTCGAGGCTGCGGGAGCCGTCGTCGAGGCCCGGCAGGATGTGACAGTGCAGATCGACCATGGTTAGCCGGAACCGATCCCGAGACGATTCTTCCTTGGTTAGTTCGCCTGCGTAGCCTAGGTACTGAATCGAGCGGGGCGGTGTGAGTATCTTGCGCTGACTTGAGGCTGGAGGCAACCGGCGGTGAACAACGTGTAACACGGTTCTAACGGGCGGTTTTTTTGCGGCAAGGTATGCTGCTATATTGAAATATCGGCGCCATTGGAAGCTGGCTGGCCTGCAGGATGCCCAAACACAAGAGCCGAAAGTAATTTGCGAAATGCGCCGGAGCATCTGCCGGCAGCCCTAGAGGAGTGCGTTCTACTTCATGCCCATCGATCGAAAGCCGGAATTTTTTAAGGGTGCGCAGTTAAAGGTTGCCATTATCGGATGCGGGTACGTGGGATTGCCGCTGGCGTTGCGCTTTGCGGAAGCGGGGCACAAGGTGACGGGATTTGATACGGACCCGACGAAAGTCACGATGCTGAACGCGGGAAAATCGTACATCGAGCATATTCCGCAGACGAAGATTCAGCAGTTTGTGAATAGCAAGCACTTTGGTGCGACGACAGATTTTACGAAGCTGAAGGACGTGGACGCGATTATTATCGCGGTACCTACACCGCTCGATGAACGGCGAGAGCCGGATTTGAGCTACGTGGAGCAGACGGCGATCGCCATTCAGCCGAATTTGCAGCGCGGGCAACTGGTGGTGCTGGAGTCGACGACATATCCGGGGACGACGGAAGAGCTGGTGCTGCCGATACTGGAGAAGAGCGGGCTGCGGTGCCCGATTGCGGCGGGGCCGGAGAATGAAAATGTGGCGTGCGATTTTTTTCTGGCGTTTTCGCCGGAGCGCGAAGATCCGGGCAACAAGCAGTATGGGCTGGCGCAGATTCCCAAGGTGGTGGGCGGACTGAATCCGCCGAGCACGCGGGCGGCGGTGGCGATTTACGCGCAGGTGGTGGCGCGGGTGGTGCCGGTGAGCTCGACGCGGGCGGCGGAAATGGCCAAGCTGCTGGAGAATATTTTTCGCTGCGTGAACATTGCGCTGGTGAACGAATTGAAGATGCTGAGCCTGCGCATGAACATCGATATCTGGGAAGTGATCGATGCGGCGGCGACGAAGCCGTTTGGATTTATGCCGTTCTATCCGGGTCCGGGGCTCGGCGGGCACTGCATTCCGATTGATCCGTTTTATCTTTCCTGGAAGGCGCGGGAGTTTGATTTTTCGACGCGGTTTATCGAGCTGGCCGGGGAAGTGAATACGGCGATGCCGTATCACGTGGTGGATGCCATTGCGGCGGCGCTGAACAATCACAAGAAGAGTTTGAAGGGTTCGAAGCTGCTGATCCTGGGGATGGCGTACAAAAAGGATGTGGACGATTTGCGAGAATCGCCGACGCTGAAGATTATGCAACTCTTGCAGGCGCGTGGGACGGAGTTTGATTACAACGATCCGTACTTTCCGAAACTGCACAAGATGCGGCATTACAATTTTGAAGATATGAAGAGCGTGCCGCTGAATCCGCAGACGCTGGGGAGTTATGACGCGGTGGTGATTTCGACGGACCATTCGAGTTATGACTATGGGGCGATTGTGGATGCCGCGAAACTGGTTATCGATACGCGGAATGCGACGCGGCGGGTGATGCGGCATCGCGAGAAGATTGTTTTGTGCTAACGTTGCGGCGGTGAAGCGGCCGCGCATGTGGAACTGCCAAGTTGCTCTGGCTAACATCCTGCCAAGCTGGGGCGCAGTATGCTGCGCCGCTACAAATTCAACTGCATGATGCATACCGAAGAGATACGGCGGCAGCTGGCGGAGAGCGCGCGCGTGAAGCAGGCTTTTTCCGCGGAGTTGGTGGAGCGCATTGGCGCGTTCGCGGAGAAGGCGGCGGCGGCTTTGCGTGGCGGCGGGAAAATTGTGTTTTTTGGGAATGGCGGGAGCGCGGCGGACGCGCAGCACTTGGCGGCGGAATTGGTGGTGCGGTTGCGGGCGGACCGGCCGGGCTTGGCGGCGCTTTCGCTGGCGACGAATCCTTCGGTGTTGACGGCGGCGGGGAATGATTATGGATTTGAGCGGATTTTTGCGCGGCAAATTGAGTCGCTGGTAAATGAAAGAGATGTGCTGGTGGGCTTATCGACTAGCGGGGCCAGCCCCAATGTGTTGTTGGGGATGGACGCGGGCGCGGTGCGCGAGGCGTTTCGCGTGGGGTTCAGCGGGGAGAGTGGCGGCCTCTTGGCGGAGAAGGTGGACATACTTTTGAATGTGCCTTCGAGCGATGCGCAGAGGATTCAGGAGGCGCATATTACGATAGGGCATATCGCGTGTTCGATTATTGAACGGCTGGTGGTTGGGCCTTAGCGCGCACTTTCGCTTTTCACCAATTCCACTCTGGCAGTTGCTACCGGGATTACGGCTTCGATGAGGACGGGTGTGCGGGCGGCGTTGTTGGCGAGATATAGGGAGAATTGCGCGTCTTTGAGTTCGACGCCGTCGTCAAATACCTTGATGTCGATTTTGGTGGCGCGATAGTCGCCGGCAGGGACACTAACGGAGACGGCGAGGCTGTCCAGGCGGGCGTGCACGTCGTGGAGTTTGTGGCCGTCGTAGACCGGGCTGCGGATTTCGGGAATTTTGCTCCAGTCGACAGTGCGCAGATAGGCGAGCATGCCGAGAGGGTCGCGCGTGCCGGGGAGGACGCGAGTTTCGGTGACGTCCGGTGGAGCGGGTTCGCGGCCGGTGGTGGTAAAGCGCTCGACGGCGTCGGCTTTTTGGCCGCGCTCGTTGAGGTGCATTTCGAATTGCAGGCTGGCCATAGAGGAGGCGTCGCTGTAGGAATCGAATTGGTCGTCAAGCTGGAAGACCATGCGCAGGGGATTTTCTGTGTGCGCGAAGGCTTGCAGTTGCCAGACGCTGCGGCCGAGGAAGTCGCGGCGGTCGTTGATCTGGAGGCGGAGGTTGGCGACGTTGTTGAGCTTGGAGACGTTGGCGCTGTATTCGAGGACTTCGCCGGAGACGAGGGGCGAATCGGGGCCACGATGATTATCGATGGGGGGCGCGGCGGTTCTCGATGATAATGGAGGGCGGTCGTCGGAAGCGCCCGGGCCTGAAGAGGTGCGAGCGATGCTATTGGGTGGCGCGTACGGTTGCATGGCCAGGTTTGGGCGGCTCGATGCGTGAGAGACGCGGAACCAGAAGTAGGCGGCGCCCACACAGGCCAGCAAAGTTAAGACAGCGATTACTTTCAGGACTCGAAGACCCATGGATGGTTCGCGCTCTTCGTGCGGCGCGGAGACCGGCGCCCCACACTCTCAGCGTACCAAAACGCGCGGGGCGCTGCCTGGCCTCTAGGGTTTTTCCCAGGGTCACGATGCCATCCGCTCACACATCCAGCTACTACACGGGCTCGCTGCGGCGGTTCGTGGCAATGAGGCGCTAGCCATCGTCGTCATCGGTGCCGGGGCCTCGGCCGGAGGATTCGGGTTCGGGGACGATGTGCGGAATGCCGGCGTCGTTCATCTTTTTGTTGAGCGCGGGCAAGTCTTCTTCCATGATTTTTTTGACTTGTGCGGAGGCGTCGTTGACGAGCGGCGTTACCTCGGCGAGTTGCTCTTGTTGTTGGCCGCCCGGGACGGCGGCGAAACCGTCGAGGTCGCCGAGGAGCTCCTGAACCTGGTCCGGAAGGGGATCGGGTTTCCATTCGAAGGGAGGACCAGCGTTGCCGAGGCCCTGCTCTTCGCGCATAAATTTCTCGGTGAGCAGATCGACCTTTTTCTGCAAGTCTTCGGCGGCTTGCTGGATCTCGTCGGGAATCTTCGGCGCGTTGGGCTTGCCAGCATCGGTGCGCCATTTTTCACGGGCGGCGTGGAGGGCCTTCTGCAGGCCTTGCATGGTCTTGCGGTCCTTGGCGGTGGTTTTGGCCATGGCGTAGAGCTTGACGATGGCGTCGTGCCGGGAGGCGCGGTCGGCTGTGGAGAGGACGAGGCGGTTGTCTTCCTCGACGGTCACCTTTTGCGTCTGTTCCTTGCCATCGGCCTTGATCTTGATGGTGTATTCGCCGGGTTCGGCCAAGGGGCCACGGGGGCCGAAGCCGTAACCGGCGTCGATGGCCATTTGCTGCTGGGGGGTAGGGTCGGCGGCGGCATTCAGGCGTAGATCCCAGGCGGTGCGGTTCATGCCGGCGGCACCGGGGCCGTCCAGTTCGCGGATGAGCTGATTGTCTTTGTCGTAGACGCTGATTTTGACTTTGCCGTCTTTCTTGGGAAGGTTTTCTGATTTCGCCTGCTCGGCTTCCTTTTCTTTATCGTCTTCAAAGCGCGTGTCAATCTTGGGCTTTTCAGGCGGGACGGCGTCTTTCAGGTAATAGGTAAGAATCGCGCCGTAGGGCGGGTTCTTGGCAGTGAACGTTTTCTGGCCAGCGCTCCAGGGACGTTGGCGGAGTCGCCAGAGCGTGGCGGGACGCACGGGGAAAAAGGTGAAGTCCGTCGTGGGCACGCTGGCGTTGAAGTTTTCAATTGGCGCGAGATCGTCGAAAATCCAGATGGAGCGGCCGTGCGTGGCGAGAACCAAGTCGTTTTCGCGGGCCTGAATTTCGATGTCATCGACGGGAACGGAGGGGAAATTATTTTTCAGCGGGAGCCAGGTGGCGCCGCGGTCCCAGGAGATCCACAAGCCAAATTCTGTGCCGGCGAAAAGGAGATTGGCGTTGCGGGGATGTTCGCGGACCACGTGCACGCTGCCCGCCCTGTCCGGTATCCCGTTGCCCAGGGACTGCCAGGTTGCGCCGTAATCAGAGGTGGCGAAGATGTACACGGCATAATCATCGGCGCGATGGCCGTCGAAGGTAACGTACGCGGAGCCTTCGGCGTATTTCGAGGCGACGACGCGGCTGACGTAGGTGCCTTTGGGAACGCCCGGGATATGGGCGAATACATTGGTCCAGATTTTGCCGCCGTCCCGGGTGACCTGCACGTTGCCGTCATCGGTGCCCACCCAAAGAATATTGGGCGTCAGTGGGGATTCGCTAAACGTGGTGATGGTAGGAAATTCCTCGACGCCGTCGTGACGGGAAAGCGTTTTCTTGTCGGGAACTTTGTCCTTGATCGCCAGCTTGTTGCGGTCGACGCCGGTGGTGAGATCGCCGCCGAGGGGCGTCCAGGTGTCGCCGCGGTCGGTGGACTTGAAGAGATAGTTGCCGGCGTAGTAGACGGTGTTGTGGTCATGCGCGGACACTGCGACGGGCGTGCTCCACTGAAAGCGATAGTGCGGATCGCCGGCTTTAGCTTCCGGCATGATGGAACGCTGCAGGCCGGTGCGCATATCGCGGCGGGCCAGGTGCCCATCTTGCGATTCGGTGTAGACAATCCACGGCTCAGCGTAGTCGATCTGCGCGTAAAAACCGTCGCCGCCGTGGATGAGCGTCCAGTCTTCGTTGGTGATGCCGTCGCGCGCGAGGGTTTGGCTCGGGCCGCACCAACTGCCGTTGTCCTGCAAGCCGCCGCACAGGTGATAGGGCTTTTCGTTGTCCAGGCCGATCTCATAGAACTGGCCGATGGCGATATTGTTCATGAAATCCCAGGTTTTACCGTTGTCGTAGCTCCAGTGGATGCCGCCGTCGCTGCCGGTGATGACGTGGTTGGAGTCCGAGGGATCGATCCACAGGGCGTGGTAATCGCCATGAATTTTCTGCACGCGCTGGGTGGAAAAAGTCTTGCCGCCATCCTCCGAGAAAAACATCTGCGCGCCGAGAGACCAGACGCGTAGATCGTTGTTGGGATCGATGCGAATCTGGCTGTAGTACGAAGGGCGAGGATTGGTGTCGCCCATTTTCTTCCACGTTTCGCCCTTGTCTTCGCTGCGGTAGATGCCGCCCTTATCGTGCTGGATCAAGGCGTAAACGATGTTCGGATCCTTGCGGTAAACGTCGAGGCCGATGCGTCCGGTTTCGCCGCCATTTTCGTAGGGCAGGCCTTTGGTGAGTTTTTTCCAGGTGGCGCCGCCGTCAACCGTTTTGTAGATGGCACCTTCCGTGCCTCCGCCATTGAAGCCGAAGACCGTGCGGCGGCGCTGGTAGGCGGCGGCGTAGAGGGTGTCCGGACTTTCGGGATCCATGGCGATGTCGCTGACGCCGGTGTCATCACTGATTTTCAGGACTTGCGACCAGGTGTTGCCGCCGTCGGAGGTTTTGTACACGCCGCGCTCGGGATTGGGTCCCCAGAGATGGCCGAGGGCGGCGACGTAAACCACGTCAGGATTTTTCGGGTGAATGA
>Ga0302326_10030877_pt1 | contig 10714 bp, 7 predicted proteins | sample Palsa_T0_3_FD_202264 | JGI IMG/M metagenome (GOLD analysis project Ga0302326, IMG submission 202264) | Peat permafrost microbial communities from Stordalen Mire near Abisko, Sweden - Palsa_T0_3 | ecosystem: Environmental > Terrestrial > Soil > Palsa > Peat permafrost | place: Sweden: Abisko...
TCGGGTCCGCGCCGAACTTCTGTCGCCAGTATGCGTTCGAAAGCAGCACTGTCTGCGGCGCACCTGCCGAATCGTCGGCTCTCGTAAACAACCGCCCCAGCGCAGGAACAACACCCAGAAGCGGCAATGTGCCATCCGAGACGTCAAGACCCCGCACATGCTCCGGTTCGCCCACACCCGTTACCGTCAGCGAATCTCCGTCGTACACTCCGATGTCTTGAAGCGTCCTGCTTTGCTCGCGATCGGTAAAGTAGAGAAACGGAGCCATGTTCAGGTCTTCAAAGCCGATTCCCGGCGCATGATGCCACACACCGATCAACTGCTCGGGATGGGGATACGGCAGCGGCTTGAGCAGAACTCCTTCGACCACGCTGAAGATCACGGCGTTGGCACCCACCGCGACCGCAAGCGTGATCAGCGTGACCGCAGTAAACATGGGTGTCCGGCTAAATCGCCGCGCCAGCTGTCTTATTCCGTCAAAACCCGCGATGAAAGTCGCCATCGATCCCGCCTCCTGAATCAAGACACCACTGTGTCCTCAGTACTAAGACCGTCCACGCCGTTGCACGTTCCGAGCCAATCCATTGCAAGCGAATGCCTCGCTTTTGCAGGGGAAAGAGTCCAACAGCCATTTACCCCACGGAAAGTCTGTCCGGAATCAAAAATCCTTGTCCGAAACCGAACACATCCCAACCAGCCAATTCTTACGCTGTTCTACGTCTTGCCAAAGGCAATTGTTCCGCGAAAGCGTCCAGCCGCCAATCAAGCTCCCTATCGGTGTCTCGGACTGTTCGTGTCATAAAGAAATATTTGCATTTCCCAGCGCAGACTTTTACCCTCGTCAGGCGAACGTAATTTGGAATTTCAAGTAACCCAAGTATCGATAAATCTTTAACCTTCGACTTCAGACGCGGCGCTTCGCATTCCCGCACGACGCCACAGTCTGAACCACCAAGAGGAGGATTAAGCTCAGCCATGCAAAGGCGTGATTTCGTCAAAGCAATGATGGCGGCCTCTGTGACCGCTCGGGCAGCGCTCGGACAACAAACAGCCGTACCCGCTGCTCCACCTCCGCCGCCCGAAGCTCCCGGCCCGTTGCCCTGGATGCGCGGCCTATTGGAAGCGAAGCCGCTCCCCGTCGGGCAGTTCACCCCGGACGCCATCGCGCAAACCGACGCGCACTTCTTCAGTCCGCAGCAATTCGCCACGCTGCACCGCCTCGGCGAGATTCTTCAGCCCCGATACAAGGACTACCCCGGCGCAACCGAGGCAGGAGCCCCCGAATTTCTGGACTTCCTCATCAGCGTCTCGCCCGCAGACCGCCAGCAAATGTATCAATCCGGCCTCGATCGTCTCGAATCCGAAGCAAAACAGCACTTCGGCAAATCCTTCGCATCGGTTGATGCCGCGCAGGCCGACCAGCTTCTCCGTCCCTGGCTGCGCACCTGGTTGAGCGACCATCCTCCGACCGAGCCTTACGCCCTATTTATCAACATTGTGCACACCGACATCCGCACCGCCACGATGAACTCCCAGGCATGGAGTGACGCCGCTCATCGCGCCGGTCAGCGGCCGCCCGACGTCGATCTCTACTGGTATCCCGTCGATCCCGATCTGCGCCGAAACCCCAGCAACAACGGAAGGAATTAGCCGAGGACTCATGGCCGAAGAAATCGTAGACGTACTCATCATCGGCTCCGGCCACTCCGGAGGAATGGCCGCGAAGGTCCTCACCGAAAAAGGCATCTCCTGCCTCATGCTCAACGCCGGTCCCATCGCCGACGTGAAAAAAGATACGGAAGTAAAGCCGGCTTACACTCTGCCGTATCGTGGCTTCAGACAACCCGGTCAGTTGCCGCACGTCTTTCAAGCCAACGAATTCAACGCCAATACCTGGGTCGACGAAAAAGAAGTCCCGTACACCTACGATCCCGGGAATCCCTACAACTGGGTGCGCGTGCGCCTCTTTGGAGGCCGCTCGCTCTTCTGGTCGCGCGCTTCCTTCCGCCTCAGCGACTACGAATTCAAAGGCAAATCCCACGACGGCTACGGCGACGACTGGCCCATCAGCCTGGCCGATCTCGCGCCCTACTACTCCCGCGTCGAAGGCATCTTTCGCGTCCAGGGCCAGCTCAGCGGACTCCCGCAATTCCCCGACGGCAACTTCATCCCCGATCAAGCTCCGTGGTCCGGCTGCTTCCAGCGCCTCATCGCAGCAGGGAAGCCCCGCAACATCGCCGTATGCCGCCAACGCACGTCTCTCGGCATCAACGGCCTCGCCAGCTCCGTCAACCTCCTCCTACCCGACGCCTTCGCCACCGGCAAGCTCCGCGCCATCCCCAACGTCGTCGTGTGCAAGCTCACCACCGACAAGAACACCGGTCTCGTCAACGAAGCCCACTTCGTCGACCGCATCTCCCGCCGCGAAATGTCCGTCAAAGCCCGCGTTGTCGTCCTCGCCGCCGGCACCCTCGAAAGTACGCGTCTCCTGCTCAACTCCGAACTCGCCAACTCCAGTGGCGTCATGGGTCATTACCTCATCGACCAGATCTACGGCGCCGGCATCACCTGCTCCGTTCCCGAAGCCCGCGACGGCAAAGCCACTCCTGGCCTCATGGGCGGCAGCGCCCTCATCCCGCGCTTCCGCAACATCGACACCAAAGCCAAAAACTTTCTCCGCGGCTACTCCATCAATGTCTGGAGCAGCACCGGCCCGATGGACCCGCGCAGCTTCGCCGCCTACGGCGATGAACTGCACCGCAAGCTCGACAGCTATCACGGCAGCGGCATCTCCACCAACATCATGGGCGAAGTCCTCGCACGCCCCGAAAATCACGTCCGCATCAACAAAGACGTCGTCGACGCCTGGGACATTCCCGTCCTCCACATCGAAACCAAGTACACGGATAACGAATTCAACATGGCCCGCGACTGTGTCGATACTGCCGTTGAACTGGCCGAAGCCGCAGGCTTCGAAGTCCTCGCCAAGAACTACGATCCCAACCCGCCCGGCTATAGCATCCACGAACTGGGCACCTGCCGCATGGGCAACGACCCAAAAACCAGCGTGCTCAACAAATGGAACCAGAGCCACGACATCAAGAACCTCTGGGTCGTCGATGGCAGCGCCTTCGTCAGCGCAGGCTGGCAAAACCCGACCATGACCCTGACATCTCTTGCCATGCGCGCCTCCGAATATCTGGCCGAACAGATGCGTCAGGGCAACGTCTGAGAATTGATGGAACAAGCTCGATAGATCCGAAGGGTACGGGCTTCAGCCCGTACATAACTCGATCAAGAAAAACGGGGCTTCAGCCCCTGAGGGTCAGCAAAGTCAACCCGACTCACAATCAACCAATGGAGAGAACATTGAACCCGTCCCGCAGAGACTTCCTAAAGACCAGCGCAGCCACACTAGCCTCCGTTACCACCCTCTTTGAAAGCCAAATGCTATACGCCAAGTCCCTCAACCTGCCTCTCGGCCAGCAACTTTACTCCGTCCGCCAACTCCTGCCCACCAACTACGAAGGCACACTGAAAGACGTCGCCTCCCTGGGCTTCAAAGAAGTCGAGGCCGCCGGCTACTACAACCACAGCGCAGCCGAAGTAAAGCAGGCCATCGCCGACGCCGGCCTAAAGCTCGTCAGCGCCCATCACTCCTCGGTCGACCTCCACAAAGACCTCGACCACATCATCTCTTTCAGCCACGACTTAGGCTTGAGCTACATCATCTGTTCCTTCCCCGGCAAAACTCCGGCCAACGAACACAACAAAGACTTCCACCTCGACGACTGGAAGTGGAACGCCGACGAATTCAACAAAATCGGCGAAAAAGTATCCGCCGCCGGCATGAAATTTGGCTATCACAACCACACCGTAGAATTCACCCAGACCGACGGTGTCCTGCCCTTCGTCGAACTCATGCGTCTCACCGACCCCACCAAAGTCACAGTAGAAATGGACTGCGGCTGGGTCATCGTAGGCGGCGGCAACCCCGTCGACTTACTCAAGCACTACGGCAACCGCATCTCCATGCTCCACGTAAAAGACTTCATCCTGCCCGCCGGCTTCATCCGCGGCGGCGGCAAGCCAGCCACCGAGCAACCCAAAATCGAAGAACTTGGCTTAGGCTCAGTCGATTACCGCCCCATCCTCGAAGCCGCCGCAGCCACCGGCCACATCAAACACTGCTTCGTCGAGCAGGAAGGCTTTAACGTCCCACCGATGCAATCCTTGAAAATCGACGCAGATTACATGCACAAACTGGGTGCAGCCTCCTGACCATAGCCACAAACAGAAAGGCGCCGCCAAAAATCAGCAGCGCCTTTCACTCACATCGCTCAGGCCAAGCTAGCGTCCTCAACAAATCCAGCTAACCCGCTAGCTAGCTAACCTGCTAACTTGCCAACTTAAAAGAACCCCAGCCTCTTCGGGCTATAACTCACCAGCATATTCTTCGTCTGCTGATAGTGATCCAGCATCATGGCGTGCGTCTCGCGCCCAATGCCCGACTGCTTGTATCCGCCAAATGCCGCATGCGCCGGATAAGCATGGTAGCAGTTCGTCCAGACGCGCCCAGCCTGAATTTCGCGCCCAAAGCGATAGCAGCGATTCGCATCCCTGCTCCAGACGCCCGCGCCCAGCCCATACAGCGTGTCGTTGGCAATCGCCAGCGCCTCGTCCTCATTCTTGAAGGTCGTCACTGAAACCACGGGCCCGAAGATCTCCTCCTGGAAGATCCTCATCTTGTTATGCCCTTCAAAGACCGTCGGCTTCACATAGTACCCGCCTTCAAGATCGCCTTCGAGCTTGTTGCGCTCGCCGCCAATCAAAACCTTGGCTCCCTCCTGCCGGCCAATGTCGATATAGCTCAGAATCTTCTCCATCTGCTCGCTCGATGCCTGCGCCCCGATCATCGTCGTCGGGTCCAGCGGATTCCCCTGCTTGACCGCCGCAACGCGCTTAAGCGCCCGCTCCATAAAGCGGTCATAGATGCTCTCCTGAATCAGCGCCCTGCTCGGACACGTGCAAACCTCGCCTTGATTCAGCGCAAACATCGTAAAGCCCTCAAGCGCCTTGTCAAAGAAGTCATCATCCTCCTGCAAAACATCGGCAAAGAAGATATTCGGCGACTTACCGCCTAACTCCAGAGTTACCGGGATAAGATTCTGGCTGGCATACTGCATAATCAGCCGCCCCGTCGTCGTCTCGCCCGTAAACGCAATCTTCGCAATCCGCGACGAAGAAGCCAGCGGCTTGCCCGCCTCCAGCCCAAATCCATTCACAATATTCAGCACGCCCGGCGGCAGCAGATCGCCAATCAACTCCGCCCAAACCAATATGCTCGCCGGAGTCTGCTCCGCCGGCTTGATTACCACGCAGTTGCCCGCGGCAATCGCCGGAGCCAGCTTCCACGTCGCCATCAGCAGCGGAAAATTCCACGGAATGATCTGCCCCACCACTCCCAGCGGCTCATGGAAGTGATATGCAACCGTGTCGTTGTCAATCTGCGAGAGCGTCCCTTCCTGCGCCCGGATGCACCCCGCAAAATACCGCCAGTGGTCGATCGCCAGTGGCAGATCCGCCGCCATCGTCTCGCGGATCGGCTTGCCATTGTCCCATGTCTCGGCCTCGGCCAGCAGCGAAAGATTATCCTCCATGCGCTGAGCAATCCGGTTCAGAATGTTCGCACGCTCTGCCACGCTGGTCTTGCCCCAGTTCACCTTGGCCTTGTGCGCCGCATCGAGCGCGAGATCGATATCCGCCGAGGTCGACCGCGGAATCTCGCAAAACACCTTGCCCGTCACCGGGGTTACATTCTCAAAATACTGACCAGAGACGGGCACCACCCACTCGCCTCCGATGTAGTTGCCATAACGAGCACGAAATCCATGCCGACTGCCACCCAGAATACCGGGCTGCAAAGAAGTCAAAGTTGCCATGATTCACCTCATTTAGGAGAGCCAGCGCACAGAATCCCGCGCAATCTCCCCAAGCCCCGAATCTTACACCCGCCCCGGCAACTTCCGTCAATCATTCACCCAATCCCGTCGGATCACCTTCCTGCCCAAGCTCCTCGCTGAAAATTTCAAAATCAAACTTTCTCTACTTACAATTCCATTCCGCAAAGTATCTTTTCGATCCGATTAAATCGATTGAGTAAATCATGTGGAAATGCGCAGCGCGCGAATCCGAATCATGACCCGAACAGGAATCGTTTTCTTCCGGGGGATCATCATATTGCTGCTGTGACGTTAAATGGTTACTAAAGGGATCTCATTGATGCGTAAACGAATTGCGGTCGCGTTAGCGGCCTTCTGCCTCTGCGCCACGTATGCATCCGCGCAATACTTGGAATATCCTCAGGACGCAGGTAAAGTTCAACCATTTACGACTCCGGATCTGCCTTCATGGATGACTCTGGACGGGGAGCTTCGCGCGCGCACCGAGGCCCAAACCGCGATCGACTACATGGGGGGGAATGCTCAGGTGTACGAGTTGACTCGTGAGCGCGGCGGAATGGAAATCCGCCCAACGAATTGGCTTACCGGCTATATTCAATTTCACGACACCCATGCCCTGGGCCTGCCTCTCGCTTATACTGCCGCAAACATGCGCGATAACTTCGATTTCCGCCAGGCTTACCTCGAATTTCACGCCAGGACCGGGTCCGTTCCCGTATCGATCTTTGCAGGCCGCCAAGAGCTGAAATTCGGCGACGAGCGCCTGGTCGGTATCAGCGACTGGACCAATAACAGCCGCACCTTCGACGGTTTCGACGCGCGTATTGGAGATAAAAACCGAGTCGATCTCTTCAGCGCTTCCGTCGTCGAAATTTATCCAACCTCGCTCGATATGCATGCCGGAGGCCTCAACTTCCACGGCGCATACGGCTCTATTACCACCTTGGTGCCGAAAACGACCATAAGTCCATTCGTCTTCATCAAGGCCTTACCCTATGTCGTGAGCCAGCAGGGCACTGGCGGCACTGAGACAGAGGTGACGCCGGGAATCAGTGTCAGTAGCAACCTGCCACACGGTTTTGACTATACCGTCGAGGGCGTGTTGCAACGCGGCAGTTATTCCAACGATTCCATTCACGCCGGCGCCGATTATGTCAAAGCCGGATATACGGCAAACTACATTCCCTGGTCACCCCGACTCCAGGGTGAGTACGATTACGCCACTGGCAACCCTCACACAAATCTTCAGCGCATCAGCACCTTCGATCAGCAATATCCCAGCTCGCACAACGTCTTTGGACTGGTCGATCTTTTTGGTTGGGACAATATAAAACAAGCGCGCGCTAACTTGAGCCTCAATCCCATGCCACATCTCACCGTGCTCCTTCAACAAGGATTCCTGTGGGAAGCGAACACCCACGATGGCGTTTACAACGGCACCGGCGCAGAGTTCATCAAACCTCCAACAGGTGGATTTACAAGCGATTACATCGGCCACGAATTCGACGCATCAATGAAGTATGTTTTCCATCAGTATTTGGTCGTCAACGCAGGTGTCGGCCACTTCTCGCCGGGCGCAGTTATGAGCGACAATGCTCACGGCGCACCTTTGACAATCTCCTATCTTTCATTCACCTACCGCTTTAAGCTGAATCACCGGTCGGAATCTCCAAAAGATCAGCAATAAGGCTATGTACGTTGCAGCCCGGTCGAAACAGCTCGTTCGGATGTTAACCAACTGAGCGAGCTGTTCGTTCGCGCGCCTGATCCTGCCGTCATCATTGCTTCAATTTTTGTATCACCGAATCATCCACAGATCTTCGCTTCACAATAGGGAGGGCCGAAGATGGCCAATGAAGAAAATCAACAGAATGTAAGTAGGCGTCAGTTTTTGGGAACTGGCTCGGCAGCGCTCGTAGCAATGGCTGGAATACCCGCAGCCGTAGCAGCAGCGCAGGAAACGACCCCGATTCGATCGGCGGATCATCATCTCAAGAACGAGACAGAACCCGGCCCCAACAACACAACGTTGGATCAGCAAAATCCGGATTCCGTCTGGGCGCCTCCAACCGATTCGGGCGGTCAAGCTCCGTTCAAATATCCATTCTCCTTCGCGCGTAAACGTATTGAAAGCGGCGGATGGACTCGCCAGGTCACTGTGCGCGATCTTCCCGTCTCCAAGAAGATGGCTGGCGTCGAGATGCGGCTCATCGCAGGCGGCGTCCGTGAACTGCACTGGCACGTTGGCGCGGAGTGGGCATTGATGCTCTACGGCAGCGCGCGCATCACAGCCGTCGATCAGCACGGACGCGCCTACATCAACGATGTGAACGAAGGCGATCTGTGGATCTTCCCAGGCGGCATTCCACACTCCATTCAGGGATTAGGCCCGGATGGATGCCGATTCCTGCTCGTATTCGATGACGGCAACTTCAACGAATTTGAAACCTTCCTGCTCACCGACTGGATGACCCACACACCTCCCGAAGTGCTGGCCAAAAATTTCAACGTTCCGCAGGCCACCTTCGACAACGTCCCCAAGAAAGAACTCTTCATCTTCGCGCGCGATCTGCCTCGCCCATTGGCCGAAGAGAAGCGCGATGTCGAGGCCGTTACCGGAGCCGTCCCTAACAGCTTCGACTTCAGCCCCAGCAAGATGCAGCCGACCAAGAAGACCAAGGGCGGCGAGGTCAAGATTGTCGATCGTTCTGTCTGGCCGGCGACCAACATCGCCGCAGCATTGGTAACTCTGAAGCCTGGCGGCCTGCGCGAACTGCACTGGCATCCCAACGAGGACGAGTGGCAATACTATGTCAGCGGCAAGGGACGCATGACCGTATTCGCCGCCGGTGCCCGCGCCCGCACCATGGACTTCGAGGAAGGCGACGTAGGCTACATCGACAAGACCGTCCCCCACTACATCGAAAACACCGGCGATACCGATCTCGTCTTCATCGAGATGTTCCCAACGCCATACTACGAGGACATTTCGCTGGCAGAGTGGCTTGCCCACACACCATCTCGCCTCGTGAACCAGCACATCGGCGTCGGGGAAGAAATGCTCCGCCAGATCTCCAAAAAGGAAGCCGTGATCGTCCCCGAATAATTACAACGTCACGAACAGTAGCAACGCAAAAGAGGCAGCCAACAGGCTGCCTCTTCAGACTGCTGACAAAGGTACCAAGAAAGGCTCTCGTTTTTAACGGGAGCCTTTTGTATTTTGGATTCATGTTGAAGCAGCCTGAGTTGCAGCAGCAGGAGTTGGAGTTGGTATCGATCGAGTCGCTGGTGCCGGAGAAGCACCTGTTGCGTAAGGTCGATCAGACGGTGGATTTCAGCTTCATCCGGGAGCGGGTGAAGCACCTTTACTGCGAAGACAATGGCCGTCCGGCGCTGGATCCGGTGGTGTTGTTCAAGCTGTTGTTACTGGGTTACCTGTATGGAGTTCGTTCGGAGCGGCAGCTGATGCGGGAGGTGGAGGTGAACGTGGCCTACCGCTGGTTCCTGGGTCTGCGTCTACGCGACAAGGTGCCGGACGCCTCGACCTTGAGCCAGAACCGGCGGCGGCGTTTTTCCGAGAGCACGATCTATCAGGAGATCTTCGACGAGATCGTGTTGCTGGCGGTGAACAAAGGCTTGGCCTCGGGCGCGGTGCTTTATACCGACTCGACCCATCTGAAGGCCAACGCCAACAAGAACAAGTACGATCTGGCGCAGGTTGCGGTCAAGCCGGCCGAGTACCTGGCGGCGCTGGAGGAAGCCATCACTGAGGATCGCGCGGCGCACGGCAAGACGCCGTTGAAGGCCAAGCCTGCCGAGGCGGATAGCAAGGCGGAGACGAAGCAAATCAAGGTGAGCCGGACCGATTCGGACTCCGGCTACATGGTGCGGGATGGCAAGCCGAAGGGGTTCTTTTATCTCGATCACCGCACCGTCGATGGCCGCCACGCGATCATCACCGACACCCATGTGACGCCGGCCAACGTGCATGACTCGGTTCCTTATCTGGGCCGCTTGGACCGGCAGCGGGAGCGGTTCGGGTTCGATGTCCGCGCCGTCGGAGTCGATGCAGGCTACGCGGCGGCAGCGATCACACAGGGACTGGAACAGCGCAACATCTATGGAGTGATCGGCTATCGCACGCCGACCCACCGCGACGGTTACTTCTACAAGCGCGAGTACCGCTACGACCAGAAGCTCGATGTCTATCTCTGCCCCAACGGACAGCTGCTCAGCTACCGCACCACCAACCGCGAAGGCTATCGTCAGTACCACTCCGATCCGCAACAATGCCGCAACTGCCCGGTGCGGCAGAAATGCACCCAGAGCAGCAACTCGACCAAAGTGGTGACCAGGCATGTATGGGAGGGCAGCCGCGAGCGGACCGATCAGCACCGGCTCAATCGCGTCGGCAAGCGCATCTACAAACGCAGAAAAGAGACGGTGGAACGCAGCTTCGCCGATGCCAAACAGCTGCATGGACACCGCTACGCCAGGATGCGCGGACTCAGCAAAGTCCAGCAGCAATGCCTGCTCGCCGCTACCGCCCAGAACATCAAGAAGATCGCACTGATGCTGACTAGAAACGGCTCCGAGAGCTGCCTTCCCACGATACAGGCCCTTCTAAACGCCTATATCGGCCTGCTGCGGCAATATCAGCAAATCGCAGCAGCTAACTGATAGAACTGAAAATCAAACACAAAAAACAAACCCCACCAAAAATGATGGGGTTCGTCAGCAGTCTGAAGGCC
>Ga0302326_10030882_pt1 | contig 10713 bp, 13 predicted proteins | sample Palsa_T0_3_FD_202264 | JGI IMG/M metagenome (GOLD analysis project Ga0302326, IMG submission 202264) | Peat permafrost microbial communities from Stordalen Mire near Abisko, Sweden - Palsa_T0_3 | ecosystem: Environmental > Terrestrial > Soil > Palsa > Peat permafrost | place: Sweden: Abisko...
ACGCCATTTCCCGAACGCGCCGGCATGGCGGCTTCGCTCCTCGGCCTGGTCCAGCAGGCCACTGCGGCCGCCGCCGCGGCTGCCATCGGCACGTATCTCGGACAATCCGCGTGGCCGGTGGCCGGCGTCGTTTTTGCCGCGGGATGGCTCACTTTCCTGGTTTGGGCATTCACGCGCCGTTTGCGCGCGCGGGAAGCCGCGAGCAATTCTTAAGCACAGCTTGCCGCAATTCCGTCGTTGCCTGAAGCGGCATGTTTGTTAGGATGCCGGAAGGGGGTGGCCATTATGCTCGACGAGTCGCGCCCAAGTTTCCCCAATGCTCGCGGCTTGAGCTAAGGCTTTTAAAGAGCAAGGCAAATGACGTCGGGCAGTCCGCTAAGCCGCCGCGCTTTTCTGGCCGGCGTAAGTGCCGCGGGTGGCGCCCTCACGCTTGCTTTAGCGATTCCGTTTAGATCGGCGCCCGCGGCCGCCGATGCGCCGGAAATCACCGCCTGGCTCACCATTCAACCGGACAATTCGGTGGTCATCCGCGTCGCCCATGCCGAGATGGGGCAAGGCGCTACCACTGGTCTCGCCATGCTGGTGGCGGAAGAGCTCGAATGCGACTGGGCGAAAGTCCGCACCGAATTCGTCTCCGCCAGCGAGAACTTCCGCCGCCATCGGGTTTACGGCGACATGACTACGGGCGCCAGCCGGTCGATCGGATCGTCGCAGCTTTATCTGCGGCAAGCGGGCGCCACGGCGCGCGAAATGCTGATCGGCGCCGCCGCGGCGCGGTGGAGCGTGCCGGCGTCCGAATGCGTCGCGCGCATGAGCACGATCACCCATAACCCGAGCGGCCGCACCACAACCTTCGCCGCCGTCGCTGTCGACGCCGCCAAGATCGAAATCGAAGACGCGCCTTTGAAAGATCCGAAACAGTGGAAGCTGTTGGGCACGCCGCGCCGGCGTTTAGATGTGCTCGACAAGGTGACGGCGCGGCCGGTTTACGCGATCGATGTCCGCCTGCCCGGCATGCTGTACGCCGCCATCAGGCAATGCCCGGTATTCGGCGGCACGGTGAAATCCGTCGACGAAAACGCGATCACCGGCATGAACGGGGTGCGCCGCGTCGTGCGCATGGCCGATTCGGTTGCGGTAATCGCCGATTCCTGGTGGCGGGCGAAGCGCGCGCTAGATGTCCTGCCGATCGTTTGGGACCAGCAAGGAAACGACAGCGTATCGAGCAACAGCATCGCCGAATTGGTGCGAGACGCGCTCGACGAGGAGGATGCTCAGATCGGTCAGTCCGACGGCGACGTGAGCGGCGGCCTGTCGCGCGCGGTGCGGCACGTCGAGGCCGAGTACACCGTACCCTATCTCGCGCACGCCACAATGGAGCCGCAGAACTGCACTGCCCACGTGCGGGACGGGCGGGTGGAAGTTTGGGCGCCAACCCAAGGCTCACCGACTGCGCTCGTCACCGCCGCCGTCGCCGCCGGCGTCGCCAACGATCAAGTCACCGTTCACACCATGATGCTCGGCGGCGGCTTTGGCCGCCGCGGCGCCATCCAGGAATATGTCCGCCAGGCGGTGCTCATCGCCAAGGAAGTCGACGCGCCGGTCAAGCTGGTATGGACGCGCGAAGAAGACATGCGCCACGATTTTTACCGGCCGTTCGGAATGGCGCGGCTTGTTGCCGGTCTCGACGCCGAAGGCATGCCGACCGCGTTAAAAATACGCCTCGCCGGCCCGTCCTTCGTCGCCACCTTCGTGTCGGCGTTCGGCACCAACATCATCGACCGGACCTTTCTCAGCGGCCTGATCGAGCAGGAAATGGCGTACGACCTGCCGAACTATCACGTCGACTACGTCATCCGTCAGACCCCGGTGCCGGTCGGGGTGTGGCGCGCGATCAATTACACCGAGAACACTTTTTACAAGGAATGCTTCATCGACGAGTTGGCGCATGAAGCCGGAATGGACCCTTACCTCTATCGGCGGCGGCTGTTGCGCAACAGCCCGAAGAACCTCGCGGTGCTCGATGCCGCGGCGAAGAAAGCCGATTGGTTCAGGCCGCCGCCAAAGGGCGTGTCGCGCGGCATTGCCGTGACCGAGGCCTGCGGCAGCTATTGCGCGCACGTGGTCGAGGTCTCGGTCGAGCGCGGCCACATTCGCGTCCGTCGCGTCGTCTCAGCGCTCGACCCCGGCTATGTGGTCAATCCGATGTCGATCGAAATGCAGACTCAAGGCGCGATTGTATACGCGCTGACCGCGGCGCTCTATGGGGAAATCACCATCAAGGACGGCGCCGCGGTGGAAGGAAATTTCGACGAGCACGAGATGCTGCGCATGGCCGACGCGCCCAAGGTCGAGACCGTCGTCGTGCCGAGCGGCGATTTCTGGGGCGGCGTCGGCGAGCCGCCGGTGCCGCCGCTGGCGCCGGCATTATGCAACGCGGTATTCGCCGCGACCGGCAAGCGCATCCGTAGCCTGCCGCTCAAAAATCACGACTTAACCAGCGCGATCTAGGGCCCGCTCAATAGGAATGGCGCCGGGACGCCTGCTTATAAGGCGTGTCCGCTTTTCAGAAACAAATTTTTAGGAACAAACAAGAAGCAGGCGCCGCCGCGCAAGATTTTGACCCCGCCAATACCGGCAGCGGACGTTGTGCTTAATTCTGGATCGTCGCGGTTCAGTGGCTGGCGGCCATAGCCGGCTTCCAGGCCCAAATTTCGCCGATGCTCGCTCCGAAGGGTCGACCAAGCTTTTCGAAAAGCGACTGATGCACCTCGACCTCGAAGCCCTGACCTTCGAGGATCGACACCAGCTCGGCTGCTCTGCGATCGCGCCCGAATTCATGATACTCGATCACAGCGCGCTCGATCCGAGACCAACAGACGCCCCTGATGTTTCGAAGAATGTCAAATTCGCTGCCCTCACAATCGAGCTTTAAATAATTCACCACCTGGATCCCGTGGCTGTCCATGATGCGCTCGAGCGACATCAGCGGCGTGACAATGCGCTGGGCAGGCTCCGGGGCGACGTGTCGATTGGTCAATCCTGCAACAATCCATCGGATCAATCGCCCGAGAATGCTTTGCTTGTAGAACCACGGCGCGGACAGCTCGGCGTTGTAGGCGATCATTTCCCAGCCGGGATGGTAGATCAATTGCATCGTTCCACCATCGCGCCCGGCGGCCGCCTGTACGGCCCTGACGTTGTTGAGACCGTTTCGTTCGATGTTTAATTTCAGGCATCCGAGCGACACCGGGTTTGGTTCCACGCTTACGATGGAGCCTTGTGGAACCTGAGGCGCCGCCCAAAGAACGAACACGCCGATATTCCCGCCAATGTCGACGACGGTGTCGCTGGGCCGCAGCTCAAAGCCGACACGGGCGTAGCGGCCACGCTTAAAGATTTCCCACCTCAAGTATTTGGCGAGCGGTCGCATCGATTCAGAGGTCAGATGGCACACCGTCCCATTAGGAAGTCCAACGTTTAATTCGACCACGACTAATCCTATGCTGTGTCAAATAGACCGCGCCGTATCGTCGGCTTTATCCCGGTTCCTCGCACGACCACCGATCCAATGTCCGGCGGGCCGGCCACGAGAGGGGCGGGCTACCAACTGGTGCAACTCACGAAATTTGAGCTGGTCATCAAAATCTCAACATGACCGAGGCAGTCCTGTTCCAATCAGATTGCTGTTACTCACTGAAGATGTGACGAAGTGGGACCGCCACTTCCGCAATATTCCGAAATTCTATCCGCCGTCCGCCCTTAGCTAATTGGCTGTCGCGAAGCGCTGCTTCCTCTGCTTTCTCGACCAAGTCAAGCATCAACGTTCCCGGCTGATGATGTTCGATGCCGATTGTCGACGGAAGTTTGATTTTTTTAAGAACCGATCCGTCTGCATTGGCCTACTCCCTGCCTTCGCTAATCGGAACACTTTGTGCTAATCCTGTGAAATCGTCCATCTGGGCTAACCTGATCGGAACATTACGAATGACATCACTTGCCGATCTACTCGACCCAGATCAATGGATCGTGTCGGGCAAGAGCCTGTTGGATTTTCCCTGGCCGGACGGCAACGACGAACAAGAGGCCATGAAGCTCATTCTTTCCACGCGTCCCTTACTAAAGGGCCATGTCGAGCGATGGTCGAAGCGGGTGATGGAGGCGCTCGGTCGGCGCGGCGGTGAAAAGGTCGGTGACGTTTTTGTAGAAGAATATCTCCGCGAACTGTGGGAGCGAAGCCGAGCTCCGTCCTGAATAACGTCAGCTAGCGCCACGCAGCGAGCCGACGACGGTCGCGCCTATCTATCGCGCGCCAACAAATCGCAAGGATCGCATCAGCACGATAGCGGTAAACGTCGTCACGCGCCTGCGCAGGACTGAGCAGTGGATTGATCTGGAAGAAGGCACTGCTACGACGCCGCATAGATTGATCTAACAGTATTGAGCAGCGGTCAGAGGCTACTTGCGCAGCGGCGTTCGATTACCAATATCCTCGCCTGCGGCCAAAGTATCCGCCGCCACCCCCAAAAAGCAGCACTAGGACAACGATAATCAGGATCAATTCCATCGGAGGTTTCCTTTAAACTGTGCTGGCATTATTGCCGCGCACCAAGCACTTCAATCCACCGATCGCGTTCGCATTTTGCCGAACAGGCTTCTTGATCTCGCCATCGGTTTTCAGAATCTTGTCGTGTAGATCTTCCGGCGGCACTTCCCGTCACGAAAGGCCGGTCAGTGGTCCGCCGGTCATTATCAATAGCCGCCCAACGCGCCGTTTATCAAACCGCCGACAAAGGGAATGCCATAACCCGGGCAGCCGTTGTAACCGTCGCAAGTGTCATAGACCGGTCCATTGCCGTAATAGCCACCGCCGTATTGGCCGCCAGGACCGCCACGACCGCCACGAGCATATCCGGGATGCCCGCCCATCGCGTGCCCGCCCATCGCGTGTCCGCTCATTGCATGTCCGCCACCGTGACCGCCTGCGGGATGGCCGGCGGCGAAGGCACTAGTTGCGAAAGGCACACAACCGAGCGCCACCGCGGTAGTGAGAGCGATGATTGTTTTATGAGACACGAAACTCTCCTTTTAAGGGCTCAAACCAAAAATTCGTTCTGAGTGCATAAAGAACGCCGGATAGCCACTAATAGTTGCGGGCGCTGTGGACACGTTAGCGTGTTAGAGGATGATGCGTTTCACCGATTGAACGCGAGTGACCATCATCGCAGCGCGTGGGTAACGCCTCCACTCAGCGAAAAAACAATTTCCGAAATTGATCGGTTCACGATCACCGGCAACGGCTCGAAGGCCGTCCGAGCTGGCGAGAGGCCGCCTAGGCGTCGGTAACTATAGGCACGATAGAGGTGCGCCTTGTGAGCAAAATTGCTCAGAAATGCGCCGAGCTGACGATCAAAAATGAAGTTTGGAGAGCGCCGCGATCGAGTACCGATTGAATGCATGAACGATATCCGAATATTCGTGCCACGCACGATCCGAGGGCGTGGGCACCGATCCTCGCCCGCTACCGGGAGCCGAACAGCGCCCGCAGCATGGTCGAACTCGCGATCACGGCCGTGCCTTTCGGGCTCTTATGGATTCTGATGTGGGCCGCTCTCGGCACCGGTTACTGGGTTGACCTGTTGCTCGCCGTGCCGGCTGCCGGTTTCCTCGTGCGTCTCTTCATGATCCAACACGATTGCGGCCACGGAGCGTTCTTCCGCCGACGTCGCGTGAATGACTGGGTCGGACGCATCATTGGCGTATTAACCCTGACGCCCTACGATTTCTGGCGACACAGTCACGCGCTGCACCATGCGAACTCGGGCAATCTCGATCACCGTGGGTTCGGCGATATCGACACGCTGACCGTGCGAGAGTTTCTGGCGTTACCCCGATGGCGTCGGCTCCTGTATCGGCTGTACAGGAATCCGATCGTAATGTTTGGATTGGGTCCGATGTATCTGTTCGTCTTGCGGCACCGACTGCCAGCGGGACTGATGCGCAGCGGTTGGCACTCCTGGTTGTGCACGATGGCAACGAACCTCGCAATCGCAGCTCTCGCGGCTACGATGATCTGGCTGGTCGGCCTGCGTCCATTCTTGCTTGTGCAATCGCCGATCACGCTTCTCGCAGGTTCGATTGGTGTTTGGCTGTTCTACGTTCAACACCAGTTCGAGGATACTTTCTGGGCCCATGACGAGAGCTGGAATTTTCATGTTGCGGCGCTGCAGGGCAGCTCGCATTACGACCTACCAAAGGTGTTGCGGTGGTTTACCGCCAACATCGGGGTACACCACGTCCATCATCTCTGCAGCCGTATCCCTTATTACCGGTTGCCACGAGTGTTGCAGGATCACCCGGAGCTTGCTTCCGCCGGGCGCCTGACGCTGCGCCAAAGCCTTCGTTGCGTGCGCATGGTTCTTTGGGAGGAAAGGGGGCGGACGCTCATTTCTTTTCGAGAGATGCGATCCTTACGTTCGGCGATGAACAGAACGACGGCCGCCGTGCCAAATGGGCGCATTGCAGCCTCGGCAGCGCCGCAACGAGGGCCGAAGCCATAATAGTCGCCTTGTTCCGTCTCGTGCTGGCCGTTGTCAACGCGCGCCGACAAATTTTTTAGACAGATTTTCGCTACGGGCAAAATGTGACGGTCACGCACGCCCTATGGCCGTCATGGCGGGGATTGGTTTGGAGCTCGCCGCCAATCTGCTCGACGAGCCAGAGGACGAGTTTCATCCCGAACCCCTCGCTCCTAGCGGCCTCGCCTCCGACCGCCAGTCCCGGCCCGTCGTCCAGCACCGACAGCGAATAAGTGGCAGGCGGGCTCTTTTCAAGACGCACGGTAATGTCACCGCTCGTGTGCTTCACCGAATTGGTGATTAGCTCGTTGGTGATAAGCCCAAGCGCGCCGGCGAGCGACGACGGTATCTCAGCCTTCGCTCCTTCGACCACGATGGCGTGATGGTATCGGCCTTGGAGAAGCAGGCTCGAAAGGTCGTCGCACAGGCCGACCAGAAATTCCTTCAGGTCCATATTTGCTGGTTGGTCGAGAAGATCTAGCCGATTATGGACGGATCCGAGAGCGACAACGCGACGAGCCGCGATGCTCAGTTCGATGCGCGCCTCCGGTGTCGGCATGGTCCGGCTTTGCGCCGACAGCAGACCTGCGATCAATTGCAGGCCGTTGGTAATCCGGTGCTCGAATTCCTTGGCCAGCATCATTTGTCGCCGCATCAAATCACGCTTCTCCGCTCGCAGCGCATCTTCGCGTGCGAGCGACGCCTGCAATTCGGCCGTCAATGCATCGGATCGTCTCCGGTCGCTTGTATCGCGCTCGAACGCTTGCGATCCACGAAACTGGAATACAGGCTCACGCGCAGAGATTGAGCTGCTCATCGCTACCTCCGTGCCAATGTCTCACAAAGGTTTGCATTGCACCGCAACGCAGACTGAGCAAAAGTGCTCACTGCGCAGGTTTACTAAAGTTTTTCGGATATGGGCTACAATACGTAATTGCTTGGCTGAACTCTGGAATTCAAGCCACCGCGTGTTCGCTCACGGAAAAGTCACTGCGGCGCCCTGACAGTGCGCGGCTGTTCGGTCAGGACCACGCTCAATAACGAGCTATGGACTTCAAGATGACCGTTGTAATCAATGAACCCTGCTTCGCGAAACTTATTCATGAAATGGCTTACCCGCGACCGCGTTGTACCGATCATCTCCGCGAGAGTTTCCTGAGTGATCTTCGCCATCAGCGGTTCGGGCCGACCTTCCTTGCCGAAATTGGCCAACAGCAGCAGCAATCGAGCAAGCCGTTTCTCTGTGGAATTGAATAGTTGGTCTACCAAATCTTCTTCCACACGAGCGGTCCGCGCCAAAACGTGCGAAACAAACATTTGTGAAAATGTGGGCTCGTCCCGAAGAAGCCGTTGGATTTCGCTCTTGTCCACTCGCATAGTGACGCATTCCGACATGGCACTTGCGGTCGCCAATCGTTTCGGCTGTCCGATCAGGCATCCTTCACCCACGAATTCGTCGATACCCAAGATCGCGACGACGGCTTCCTTGCCCTGCTTGGATACGACGGTGACTTTGACTTTGCCTTTCTTAATATAGAAAACCGCATTGGCCTCATCGCCCTGCGAAAAGATGATTTCGCTCTTGCGATGTTTTGCAATAGTTCGGCCCTTAGCCGCGGTATCGAAGAATAGGGCCGGATCGAACCGCCGCCCGCCCTTCGCGGTTTTGGGAATTATGCTCCGCTCGCTCATTTGAGGTCCCACCAATCGCCGCAATTTACGCGCAATCGCTGCCCGGCGCCTGTCTAATATAGCTCACTTTGGGTCGATGATCGTTGTTATCCGCACTCCGGCGGGTCACGATCGTTTCGGTATTCCTCGATCGCACGCATGATCAGCTTTTTGACACTCTCGATTGTAACGTCATCGCGTCGCTGGATACCAATCTCCTTGCTGACGTTCTTGGGTTGTTTGGGCTGGCCCGTCACATCGAAACCGTCGCCGCAGGTGACCGTGACCGCCCCGCTGCGCGGAACAATCAAATAGGCGCGGCTTTGGTGGCCCTTTCCATAGCCCGACTTATCTTGCTGACCCTGCTGATCCGTTATGCGGAAAGCAACTGACGCGGGCCGCAAGGTTTGTCCGGTTCGGCCGTACTGCCGAATTTCTACTTTACCGCCGAGCGGCTGCAATTTCTGGGCTGCAGCCTGTAATTGGGGCAACACGACATCACTCAATACCGCGATGTCTGCATCGGCTTCTGCCTGCACACGCCTTGCCTCTGTTGGGACTTCCAATTCTTGGTCGTGTTCAAGCTTCGCTTTCTTGAACGCGTCACCGTAGTCGTCATCACCGCCGGCCATTTTGAAGCCTTTCCTCGTTGCTCGCGTCGGCGGCAGTCCGCCGTACTGGACCTGCTGGCCGTCGTCGAGGGTCGTCGAGGCGGCAACTGAGGCAGCCTTTCATTGTCAGGCGGCGACCTGCTTTCGGAAGACGACCCTGGTCGTCACACCGCCGCACTTCGCGCATTCGAATTTGTGGACCGTAAGGTCGCGGCGAGTTGGATGTTGGTCGACATGAGCCAGCTTTATCGGCTTGCGGCATCTCGGGCAGGTATCATTCATAAACAGGTCAAAAGACATGGCGCGTCCTTTTGTGGGCTCGGTGGCGGATGTGCTCGCACGCACCCGTAGAACTATTTGCAAAAATCCCGGAAATGCCGCGCTCGCGTTGCGTCGCTTTCACTGCTGTTTCCGTACGCCAAGCACTTCATATGGGGACGGCCGTGTCGAATTACGACAAACACGCAATCCCGGCAATTGGCTGGCCACAAGAGGCCGGCCACAAGAGGCTTGCCTTATTCAGTCCGGATTATCTGGACCGACTTTATTTTAGGTTAGCGGGCGCTGCCCTCTGTTGGCACCGCAACTTATCGCCATATACGCTTGATCTTTGAGTGGTGCATTTCAGATGAAATGCTTTGGGATAGCGCTCACAGATGCCGTAAATCCGAGCAAACAGTGCTGACGCCAGCAGACCCTTCATAAGGACAACGGCGCCAAGTGGAATAAGTTTCCGAGTTCGAACCGGTGCTCTCGCGCGCGGAACGGGCTCTTCGCTGGTGGCGTTGCCAGGCACAGCTTCGACAAAGCGCAAGCGCAAGCGCGGCGCGACGGGAGTGGGGAGCTTGGACACTATACATCTAGAAGCGGATGGCCGCGGATCATTCAGCTTCACATTTTCCTCGGCGCGCGGAGAGATGTCCGGCCGCGTCAACGTTGGGACCGAAAGGCCCCCGGACAGGCGATCGACATCGGATAAAGAGCAAGCGGCTAAAAACCAAATTCTGGCGCTGGCCCGCGAACTCGCCCAGACCTTTGAATAGCGGTCTGGTAACAGGGATCATTGCCGAATGGGAGGGCCGATCATGGCAACGGGTTACGGCAACACCAGCCTTGTAATTAAAGTGGGCTATTATGTCTTAGCCGCCGGCGTGGCCATCTTTGTCGCCATGCTGATTCTGACGGCTTATCCATAAGCCTGGGTCCTTCCATGGCCACGCGAACCAGCGAAAAAACTGTGACCTTCTCGCATCCCTTCCTGTTGAAGGGCGTCGATCGAATTTTGGCGGCGGGAGACTATCGCGTCGTGACCGATGAAGAGCTCATCGAACAATTGTCATTCCCGGTCTATCGTCGCGTCGCCACCATGATCTTCGTACCGGCCGATTCGCAAAACACTTCTTCAGTCGAGATGGTGAGCATCGACCCTCGCGACCTTCAGGAGGCGCAAGATCGAGACGCGGAATCACCGGGAACGGCGACATCCCCCCAAGCGACTTGATTGACCAAAGACGGACACCGAATGGTCCGAGGTGACGCTCCGAAACTCCACTAAAGTATTGCGGCCAGCCTGTGGATTTTGACGGTCCGGTATGGCACGCTGCGTTCGGAAGCGAGGCTATTGATGCCGCTCGCCAAACGACAGCTGGCCGACGCGCAGGCGATTTCCAATTAAAAAATCTTTTTAGACAAGAAGCTGAAAATTCGTATTGCGCTTACGCCGCCTTCGCTTGTGCGATCTGTCACTGCGTTGGACTTGCAAACAGCAAGAGCAGGAGTGAGCCGTGACGAGAACAACCTCTTCGATGATTTTGATGGTTTCGGCGATGCTCGCGGTTTTTGGTAGCATCGCC
>Ga0302326_10030884_pt1 | contig 10713 bp, 11 predicted proteins | sample Palsa_T0_3_FD_202264 | JGI IMG/M metagenome (GOLD analysis project Ga0302326, IMG submission 202264) | Peat permafrost microbial communities from Stordalen Mire near Abisko, Sweden - Palsa_T0_3 | ecosystem: Environmental > Terrestrial > Soil > Palsa > Peat permafrost | place: Sweden: Abisko...
TGTAAGAGTCGGCAACGGAGGTCAGATAACCTACCGTATTGTAGGAAAGGGTTTGCGTATAGCCGTTCCGCTTTTTTATAGAACCCAGAAGCGCCTGATATCCGTTGCCATATTCACCGCTAACGGCATTCTGGTAGGTTTCTACTGTGTCGTCAGGGTCGGTAAGGGTCCATGTGGTTCCAGAGTTCGTCAGCGTGTAATCGGTATCGGTGTCAGGGGTCCATACCCCAGCCATCAGGGTAAAAGTTATTCCCTGGCCGTCAGCGCGCTGAGCCAGAACGACGGTGGAAGAAAACAGCCAGATATAACGGTCGTAGGTAGAGCGCCAGTTGACGCCAAGCGTGCCGGAGTACGTACCGCGGCTATTGTTGTAACGCGTGAAGGCGAGCGGATTGCTTCCTGCGGTGGTGTAATCCGTCAGGTGATAGAGCATATTGCCGGAAGGAACATCAATCGGGTCCCCCGCAGCGGTGTCTCCGACGCTATTCGTCGTCGCATTGTCGCTATTTGCGCTGCCACTATCGCCATTGCCCGAGACGGAGTTCGTCCTTGGATGGCAGCATGTATTGCCGATTTGCGTCAATGGCTGAATGCTGCTTGGAGGCGAATAGCCTTGGGGCGCGTTCCAATCTACGGAAGATCCGCTCGGAGGAGTCACTCCGATCGCCACGCTATTGGGGTTGCCGAGATATGAATATAAGCAGCGAGCTTGGTAGCCGCCTGAGACAAACGGTATCACGATTGTGTAGGGCGATGAATACTCTGTGGACCACATTTGGCAGGTAGCAGCAGCAGTCACACAGGTCGAGTTGCCGGGAGAGATTCCCCATTGCGTGCAGCCAGAAGGATAGATTGCAGCGATGGCGGGAGCCCATCCGGTTTGGGCATGAGCTTTGGTGGAGCCCAATATGGAAACCACCAGAATAAGAAACGCACTGAATATCAGCTTTCGCATTGGCATCCTGCGGGTAGTGAGGCCGTCTGGAATTTTGCGGAGGACGCAAGAACGGTCACTACGTCTCAAGCAATCGAGTTGCCAATATTGCCAACTGCAAATTGCTAGCTGCATACGTCTCAAAACACAGATGATCGGCATGAAACGGCTGGATCGTCGGCGGAGCCTCCAGCCTGTGAATCTCCCGATTTCGGGATTATCAGGCCGCATGAGTTCCTATATTTAAGAACTGCTAGCGTCCGCCCCCCGCCGTGTTTCTCCGCCTTTGCCTCGTCGCTTTGCTCTATGCTTCTGATAGGTGACACGTCTATATGGCAGGCAAGAAGATCGCTGAAACGCCCGAACAGATGCGCACGCGCGTGTACCAGACAGCGGCGTTGGACTCTTCGCTCGATGGCACGGATCTGCGCGTGTTTCTTTATCTTTGCAATACGCTGAGCTTCGATGAGCTGACGTATTTTGCGCAATTGGAATTCGTGACCTTGACGGGCAAAGGAAAGCCCGCGATCTCGCGGGCTTTCCGCAGACTGGTGGAAGCAGGAGCATTGCTCTCAGGACCTGATGGCAATCGCGCCTCCAAATGGCGCTTAAACCCGGATTACGGCAAAGAGAAGAAATCGCGCTAGCAGCTCAGTTCGGATTCAAGCTCACGCGTATGGGCGCGTTCGTGTCTGACCTTGTTGGCGTACAGCCCCTCAGAGACAAGCGTCGTGGCGACGGAAGCAAGGCGCACCCAGCGCCAGCGCTTGTCGGGGTCTTTGATAAGCTCGCCAATCACCAGCGGTGCGAGAAGGCCTGCGGTGCGTACCCAGTGCCCGACCGCGCCCATCGAGCTATGCGAATGGTGAAAGGCTTCATGCTGACGATGATGGTGGGGTTCTCTGCGGGCATCGGAATGCCTGCTGGATTGTTCTTTAAGCCGTTCGGTGTGCGAGGTGTGATACATGCAGACGGGGAGTGATAATTTCTCCGGAAACGTAGCGATCAGCTTCCAGTTTGGCAAGCGCTCTGTACTACCGATAGCGTGTTGCCAATGAATCACCACCTACCTATGGCAAAAATGACACCGCAGCCCGTGAACGCATTTATGCTCCGAATGCCGGATTGGATGACACCGCGTTCTCAAGGAACGCTGCCAGGGTAGCTGCATCTACGCCATCAATTCGGCGTGGAAGGCTGTGAAGTTGACCCGCCTTATCGACGACACAGAAGCCCTGTCGGTTTCCACGCACAAGGCCGTAGCCGCTCGCCGCAAGGCGAGCGGCGAAGGCCGGAGCATGAATGCTTTCCAGGTATAGAGCTGTGATTTCTCTCTTCATTAAATGCGGATCAACGCCGCTGCTGTGCCCCCGGAACGTCTCCCAGGGCTTGGCGCGGCGAGACGGACGGGGACCATCCGGGCGCGCTATGCCGAGTATGCTCGGCACAGCGCGCAATCCAAACTCCGTCTCCAATTGTCGTGCTGTCGCCTGGTGCTTCTCGTAATCGTCCGTCATCTTCACTGCGCGCATGGTATAGACATTGATGCGCAGCCATATGACATGGCGGTGAGTACGGCCTTTTTTCCGATGCTCGACAATGAAGCGAGCATGACCTGATAAGCCGAGATTCTTCTCCAGCGTATCAACGGTGATGCGCCACTGCTCGGCGGTCAGCGTCTCGTCATGAGATGGATTGATATTGGCGTGATAGAAAAAGTTCTTACACTGGCTGCCAATCGCGATGGCTTCCATTTCGCGCAAGGCATCTGCGATGTTGCGCGCGGCGAGGTTTCGGATTTCGCAGACGGTGACGTGCTCGTGCTCCTCGGCCTTACTGAGATGCTGGGCGAAGAATCGCGCATTGCGCCGTGAGCCGCCGTTAATGATCATAGGCTCGCTTACCTAGAGTGTGCATGATGGCTCGGGCGGCTTCACGGAAGTCCGCCAGCGCTTCGGTCGCGAGAGGAGCGGAGACGGCGACGCCGTCTCCACTCCTCTCGACAAGAGACTGAATGGCACCGCCCACTGCACCGAGTTGTCCTAAGAGCCGCGCCAGTTGCGCCGCCTCCACGGGAGGCCTGCGCACGGCGCGGGTAGTGGGCTTTGCCAATGACTGTGCGCGCACATAAGAGCTGACAGTGTATCCGGCGCGCGATGCGTTAGCCTCGATTTGCGCACGCTCTTCGTCTGTGGCGCGGAACCCGATGATGGGATTTCGCTTTCGTGTCTCACTGCCACTTTTCTTCTTACTAAAAGCCACCGCTAAGGCCGTTATTGCTGCGTTGTCTCAAGACGACGCGGTTAAACCAGATATTGCTTGTCACTCATAGTTATTGTCCTAAAGTGGGACAGGGACGAAGTCAACCGCTTTAGACGAATCACGCCCCAGGCTGAAAAGGCTATTTGGATTTCTTGGCTGCTGCAGGCGGGGTGACGGGCCGAAGCCTCACCCCTGGGGCATCGTCATTCAGAAACTGAATCCCCGCCCGCTCCAACGTCTCCTGAACCTGCATAAGCGTTGATGTCCGGGAACCGATGGGGCCTTCAAAGGATTCCATCCGGCGGATCGTGCCGCGTGCGACCTTCGCATGTTGCGCCAAATCGACCTGCTCCCACCCAATCAGCGCTCGCGCGGCCCGCAACTGTCTACCGGTTATCAAACCTCGACCCTAGCAGACGACGCATTCTAAGCTCAATTAAATGAGCAGTATGCACAACTAGTTGATCTTTATGGTCAGTTTGTGCCACGATCACACAGCAGGCTGGGAAAAGAAGCCTGCTGCGGAGGTGCCCCATGCTAAGGCATTTACCATCTTGCTGCGCAGCTGCAATCGTCGCAGTGACCTCGCTCACTTCACATGCCCAACCCGGAAACCGAGATGTTCCGTTGCCACAATCGATGCGCTTTTGCGCCTATTGGTGCTTCACGCTCGTTCAAAAAGGCGACCATTACGACGCTTACCGCGATGACAGCATGGATGGGAAGGTAGCTTCTACTTACCGTGTGCGCAGCTTCTCGCGTGATTCCGTGATGATGGATCGCGAGGACACCGGCGGTAACAAGGCCGTACTCACAGGGAGAATTGCGGCATCCGGAAACAGCATCGAGGCCGGGAAGATTACGTGGGTTGTCGGCGCGAATGGCACGGTCGCCCCTTACCAGCTTACCTGGGGAGATGCGATAGGGACTGCTATTCCCATCACCCTAACCCATGGTTTTGGAGGAGCGCTACTTGCCCCCAGTTCCGTAATTACTCCACCGCAAGATATCCATTTTTGCGCCTTAAATTGCATGACATTATCCTTGCGCGGAGACCATTACACCGTCACGTCGCCGTCTCCGGTGGGGCTGGAGAGCTACCGGACTGAGTGGAAAATAGAACGCTTTTCTCCTGAAGCAGTGAGGCTACGGCGTCACTTCACCCAAACCCCTCCAGGGGTGTCGCGGCCCGATACGGTGTTCAGTGGGCAAGTTTCTGCCGACGGAAACAGGCTCATTAACATCACGCAAGATGGGAACCCAGTCGGCGGCGTCATGATGACATGGGGTCTGTCGCTTGCCCAGATTCCTGGCAGCAATCAGGAGCGCGACAAGGACCTGCGGAGAGCCGGAATTTCGAGCCCCTCGAACGATGCATCGATGCTGTTCCTGCTTATGGGACTAGCAGCGTTCAGCAGTATGGACGGTGATACCGGTTCGAGCGGCAGCAAGGTCCCAGGGCAGGCCCTGCACTATGCATGTGACCCGAGTGGTCAACAGGGGTGCAACCAGATTCCAAATGGAGCTACCGCTGAGGAATGGTACAAGAAGCCGGAATAGGAGCATGCATATTCTCGGCTGAAGGATGAGTGGTTGTAGTGCAAAGGCCGTGGAGATAATCCGCGGCCTTCTGCGCATGCGCGGCGGCGCTGAAGATGGCGCGTTTGTCGTTCTTGAGCACCGTCAGCCATGAGGCGATGTAAGCCGCGTGGTCTTCGCGGATCTCCGGGGTAAGGTTGAGGTCCGTACAGAGGAAGGCACTCGCCAGCTCGGCAACCAGCTCCTCCTGGGCATAGCCTTCATCGCCCCAGCTCTTGCGGCCAAAGCTGCGATCAAGCCGTGAGGAATGTCTAGTCCAGTGAGTCGATTCATGGGCCAGCGTCGCATAGAAGCCCTCAACGTCGCGGAAGGCTTCAATGACCGGCATCTGAATGTAGTCGCCGTCGATGCTATAGAAAGCCCTGTCGCCTCGGCAGCGAATATCGGCTTTGGTGGCTGCAAAGAACGCTTCTGCATGAGCGATGCGCTCAATAGGCGTGGTCGGCTCCTGAGGCTTGCTGTAATACTGCCCCGGCAATCCTTCGATCTGCTCGACATTGAAAACGGTGTAGCCCTTCATGTAGTGGATCTGGTGTTCGGTCTCCTCGCCGTCGCCGTCCTCTTCGGTGCGGGTGATGGAGTTGGCATAGACGACAAGAGAGCCTTTCTCGCCTTTGCGAACGTTGGCGCTGAGTTTTTGAGCTTGTTTGAAGGTCATCCAGACGGGGGCCGTAAAGCCCTTGTCCATAGCCTCGGCCCACAGCATCAGGATATTAATGCCGGAGTAGGCAACGCCGTTATGCCGTAGTGGCCTAGTAATCCGCCCCGCCGTGTTTCCTGCATTCCAGGGTTTCATCCAGGTGCGGACGCCCTGCTCCAGGTCCGCGATGATTTTGTCGGTGATGCGGCTGTAAATATCCTGTCTTTCGCTGCTCATGGTCCGTTCTCCTCTTTGGGTCCGGTTAATTCCGAACCGCCGAGAACAACAAAAGACGGGCGCAATAAGGCGGCGCGTCACCGTCAGGGGAACGGCCAACACGGGAGGAGCCTTGGCTCCGAATGGAGCGGGCAGCGCCGTTGACGGGACGCCGCGCTCGGCTATGGTCTCGGTAGGTTGGTTCGGAGTAACCGGCACTTGGGGAACGGGCCGGTCTTTGAGCGAGAGGGGATATATCTAAGCGCTGACTCTAAAGGGAGCCCGGTGGCGTACACGTCTATGGAATCCTTTGGGGTGGGAAGAGCATTTCGGGCGAAGGCACGATCTCGATAGCCCAGTCGGGCGCTGGTCCTTTACATCCTTCACGCTGATGCGAGGCGCAGAGATAAATAGGAGCGGGGGGCTTTCGGCAGAATTTGCACCTGATCCTCGCGACTATCTCACCGAAGTTGCGGTTGCCATGCCAGCGGATAAGGCCTCTAACAGGAAATTGCGAGCTGCGATCCCCGCATCGCAGGCAGCGAGCCTCCAGAATGCAGTTGGGCCAGTCGGAAAGCATGTGGCTTAAGAGAAATCTAGGAGGGTGCATGAGATCGTAATCGTGATGGGCTGCAATCATCTTGATTACTGTTACGAATATCAAGCGGCAATATTCCCGCTGCGGTGCCTAGCTCGATGAGTCTTGACTCCTAACTCGATAAAATATTAGCGAGTTAAGACACCTTCAAACTGAATTACGCGAATAGCAATGTCGCCGGGGCATCAGGAAAGGTAGAAGCGTTGCAAGCCCTTCGTGAAGACGTGTTCCTGAGACTTGTTTTTATCGCTGTAGATTATAGTGAACCGCTCCATTCGATCCATGCCTTTGTACACCACGGTCGTAACATCCCAGCCGGGTGGAATGGGAAGATAGACAAAATTCCCCGGCCCAAGTGTGGAGGGCTGCACGGGCACAATCGGCAATGATGAACCGGGCACCAGCAAATCCATGTGGCCGTTAAAGTAGTAGATTTTGAATGCGACCCCTGGCCCCCGGTTAACAAGTCGCACGTTCTTCATTCCCTGTCTGTCATCGGGTTCGGCAACCAGCAACGGTGCGACGCTTTGCTCCAGTTGCGCAGAGAGTAATTCGCTCTGTTTCCGCGCGGATTCCGCCGCATCCACAGCGGCGCGTTTCTGCTCTTCAGCCACAGCCGTTGCGGCCCGCGCAGCAATGGTCTGTTCCTCGGCAGCTCTGGCCTGCCTCTTTATCGCTTTCCACGTCACTATCAGGACGATAATTGTCAGCGCTGTTAGCACAACGCTGGCAAGTGCTGCTATCGTCTGCACCGTCGATGAGTTCGCGGACAACCAGGACCAGAATTTCATTTGCGTATTGGTTCCCTTGAGGGTTCATCATAATCATGATTCGCGATTGGTCATAGCTGCTTGCGCTTTTTCCTTTTTCTTTTCTTCCTCAATGGCCTTGAGCAGTTCTTTGTCGTTGTGCGCGGCAAGCCAGTCACGGCAAGCGAGCACAATCTCAAATTGCCGCTCTAGGTATTTCTTTGTCACACGGCTCTTAGCATGGTCCCGGGCATATTTGGAGGGATGGGCAAGGTTGCGGACCTCGCGGACAACTTCGGCAAAATCGCCCACCTTAGCCATTTTCCAGTCCCAATCGCCGTCCAGTTTTAAGCTCGCAGGCAGCCAGCCTGCGACCTTTGCTACGCGAAGCAACTCGACGAGTTTCCAATCCAACAGGGCTTGGGGCTGCCTTTGTAGGCTGGCACTTTTCCCGTGCGGTCAGCTTCCTCGTCGTGAGCGTTCATCATGAGGATCAGAAGTGTTTCCAGTGCAGAGCCGAGCATGACGCATCCGGCAAGATACGCTTTGGACTCTTCGCAGCGCCGCGCTTCCTTCCAGTAGAAGCGATTCAGCCGCAAGATTTCCTTTTCTTCATCGTCAGAGAGTGTTGCGAATGGCATTGTTGCCTTTATGCTTCCACGGTGCGCAATACGCCATCATTGCAATGAGCGCTCTGGCGCATTCGGTTAGTGAATGATAAAGGACATTATCGTTGAACAACGGAGGGTACCCTTGGCAATGGCAACGCTTGCCGCGCTGTCCTTGTCCGCATTTGAAGGGACGCCAAGGTCGTTGGCACGCAGCACTTTGTCCAGAAGCACTGCATGGAAGCTCCTGCGGGCCTCCGCGAAAAATGCCGGTGCGGAATTGGGAGGGTTTGTGCTCATCCGTTCACTCTGACAAGCCGCCTGGCCGTCAGGCAATGAACGAGCTTCTGTGCGACAGCGCACGCCACAGGCGGAGGAAAAGCGTTGCCGACCTGGCGGTAGGCATTGGTCTTGCGGCCGGAAAAAATCCACTCCGGCGGGAATCCCTGCAGCCGGGCGACCATAGGGACGGTCAGATGCGGCATGCCAACAAAATCCCGCGCCGGCGGCTCCTCGGCCAGAAGATGAGCGTTTACGCCCAGTGCGGCCCATGCGCGCTTTGCGCGTGTCGGGCCAAGATCCGGGCCGCCATGTTTCTTGCTGCCGCCGACGATGGTGGGGGCGATTTCATTGGCGCGCCTTTTCCAGGCTTTTGCACCTTTCCATCCCTTGGCAGCGATCTGTTCGTAAAGCACTTCGCCGACCGTCGGGGCAGCCGCTTGGCCTGGTTCGGGCCAGTCGAAATGATCGGCATAGCCCGACTGCACGGCAATGAAGACGACGCGCGGCCGCAATTGCGGCACACCGAAGTCCGAGGCGTTCAGCAACCGCCAGTCCGTGATGTAACCCAGTTTCTTGAGCGTTCCCGCGATGTAGGTGCGGTAATCCTCGAACACTGCGTCCAAGATGCCACGGACGTTTTCAATCATCACTGCACGCGGGCGCAGCTGATCGACAATATCAATGGCAATGGGGAACAAGTTGCGCTCGTCGTTTTCGCCGAGCTGCTTTCCCGCCTTGGAAAATGGCGGGCACGGCAAGCCGCCCGAAACGATATCAACGCCTTGGAAGGCGGAAGCATCAGTGAAAGTGGTGAGGTCCTGCTGCATTACATTCCACTTAGGCCGGTTGAAACGCAGAGTGGTGCAAGCATGGCTGTCGATCTCAATCAGGCCCGCATGTTCAATCCCGGCCTGTTCAAGGCCCAGCGCCTGGCCGCCCGCGCCAGCGCACAATTCAAGGGTAGTCAGCGGTGATTTCATGACTCGTTTAGTGTAGCCGGCAGTGGACGGGCTGGGCATCGCAGTCTTCTTTCTTAAAGATAGGGTGCCGTTTCGGTCATGCCCGACGATAGTGTGCAAAACCGGGCGGGTCAACCGGACAGACTACCCTGCCCTTCCTACGGCCACTCAGCTCTAATTTACGGCAGTCCGTACCAAGTGGATCGCCCCGCGCCGTGACGTACCAACAGGCCTTTTTCTACCAGGGACGTGAATGTGACTTTCAGTGTATTCGGGCTTGCGCCGAACTCGCGTACCATGTCACGCGTCGTGACGCGGCCCTGATCGCGCACATAGTCGAGGATTTTGACGGCAAGTTCCGGCAGAACAGCGAGCGCATTCTTTTCGCGCTCGACCTTCACGGCCAGCCGGCGCTTCTGCTGCTGCAAGGCGCGCATGAAAAAGAGCAGCCAGGGCTGCCAGTTCGGCGCATCGGTCCTAATGGTGGTCTGGGTCTGGCGCAGGGCCAGGTAGTAGGCTTCCTTGCTGTTTTCGATGACGCTCTCAAGCGACGAATATGGCACATAGGCATAGCCAGCCTGCAATAAGAGCAGAGTGGTGAGAATGCGACTCAGGCGTCCGTTGCCGTCCTGGAACGGGTGGATCGCGAGGAAGACGACGATGAAGACGGCGACAATCAGCAGAGGATGCAAACTGCGTAGTTCGCGCGCTTGATTCAGCCAGGCGACCAGCTCAGTCATTCGCTGCGGTGTATCGAAGGGCGTCGCCGTCTCGAACACCACACCAATCATCTTGCCTTCGGCGTCGAAGGCCCCCACATCGTTGCGAAGGGCCTTGTACCCGCCGCGATGCCGTTCGTCCTTGTCGCTGTATTGGAGCAAATCGCGGTGAAGCTGCTTGATGTGGTTTTCCGTTATGGGGATCTCCGCCCAGGCCCGGAAGACGGTTTCCATCACTTCGGCGTAACCGGCGACCTCCTGCTCATCGCGGGTGCTGAACCGCTTAATTTCCAAACTGCCCAGGAGGCGTTCTACCTCCCGGTCGCTTAACTTGCTACCCTCTATGCGGGTTGATGATCCGATACTCTCAATAGTCGCTACGCGGCGAAGCGCATTTAACCGCTCCGGCGCAATCGTGCCGAGCGCGCGCCAGGCACCCTTGAACTCGTCGATTTCCGACAAGAGCGCCAATAATTCCTGCGTAACGTGAATGGTGTCAGTGTTGAGCATACCGGCAACTATGCCGAATTATACCGGATTGTCCACCGGGAACTTTACCGGATTACACCCGATCTAGTGCCCCGGCTCTGTCTCTAAAGCCAGATCCGACAGCGGAAAATGGGTATAAACGGGTGAAATTGGATATTTTCATCACCCCCTGCCCCGCTTCTGATCATTGCTTGCCACGGCAGAGGCGGCGTTCTGCGAGGTGATGAGGGGATAGCCCCCGTCTTTAAGCTGTACACGTTCGCGTGCCCGTTCGCTGACTTCTGGTAGCTTCCTCGCCGTTTCTTCGATGGTCCAGCCCCAATCGATTGCCGTCATGCACCAGCTAAAGTCCGCCATGCTCCGGTCGGGACCCGTTCCGGCGCGATTGGGTGGCGCGCCGGCGAGCGACAGCGCGTAATTCGGCCAGGCCTTATTCGAGCGGTGACGGTACTGGCTTGGACCGGTCTGCCGCTTCTTTGATAATTCCTCGTTTGCAATGATTTCGGGCTCTGGTGCGGACACAAGGCCCCTCCCCTCCAGCTGCGCCTTAGTGACGATCCGGCCGGGATGAGCTTCTTCAATCCGCACCATCGGAAAGTCCGGGTCATATTTGCGTTTGTAATTGACTGTGCCGGCAACGCGGGTCGCTCCCGATGCG
>Ga0302326_10030885_pt1 | contig 10713 bp, 5 predicted proteins | sample Palsa_T0_3_FD_202264 | JGI IMG/M metagenome (GOLD analysis project Ga0302326, IMG submission 202264) | Peat permafrost microbial communities from Stordalen Mire near Abisko, Sweden - Palsa_T0_3 | ecosystem: Environmental > Terrestrial > Soil > Palsa > Peat permafrost | place: Sweden: Abisko...
CGATCTCACTCATGCGGTACTCAATGTGGGCCAACTGCTGCCCTTCCGTCTCCCCGGGCGTCTGAAACGGCGACTCGAAAGGGAACTCGGCGCTCTGAATCACTACCTCGGGCGTTTGATCGATCGACGTTTGATCGAGCAAGGCAGGAACGAGCCACCGCGTCGTGACTTCCTCGGACTTCTTCTCTCTGGTGGCGGAGAGCACGGTCCGCCCGTGAGCCGGCAAGCGGTGCTCGACGAGTCGGTCACGATGCTTCTTGCCGGGCACGAGACCACAGCATCGGCGCTGGCATGGACCTTATATCTTCTCGCACGTCATCCCAAACACGCCGACGCTCTTGCCGACGATCTCGCGTCTCACTTGCTGGGTGAAGCGCCGTCGATGAGTGATCTCGAGAATCTAACCTTGCTGCGCGCAACCCTCGATGAGACTCTGCGTCTCTATCCGCCCACCCATCGGATCGGCCGTACGGTGGTATCTCCCGTTGTAGTCGGTGGTCACGAAATTCCGGTTGGCGCCGACGTGCTGGTTCCGCAGTGGGCGGTGCACCGCTCCGCCCGCTGGTACGATCGTCCGCTGGAGTTCCTGCCCGAGCGTTGGACGCCCGCTTTTCGTCGCTCGCTTCCCAAGTTCGCCTACTTCCCATTCAGCGGTGGACCGCGTATATGCGTGGGTACTCAGTTGGCGTATTCCGAGGTTGCGGTCATCCTCGCGCTGATGGCTCAGCGGTTCCGGTATTCGCTGTGCGATGAGACGCCCCTTGTGCCCTACGAGGGATTGACCCTGCTCCCCGCAGGAGGTCACCTTCGACTGAAACTCAAACGCAGAAGCATGATCCCTGCAGTTCCGAACCATGCACTTCCGAACCGTGCGGCGCAATTGGTCTGCTCGTGAGTCTTCGTTCAAAACACGCGACCGGGCAAAAGGAGATCGAGGATGAACAGCGCAATCGCGATTGATCAGACTGTGGTTGATCAAACTGCGATGAATCAACCTGCGATGAATCAACCTGCGACGGATCAACCTGCGACGGATCAACCTGCGACGGATCAACCTGCGACGGATCAGGACGATTCAATGCAAGGCGTTTCAGCGGACCGCCATCGCATCAACTGGATCACGAACCTGCCGTTTCTTGGCATGCACGCCGCCTGTCTCGCGGCCTTCTGGGTCAGATTTTCCTGGAAAGCGGTAGCGCTTTGCGCCGCGCTTTATGCGATCCGCATGTTTGGTATCACGGCCGGATATCATCGATATTTCTCTCATCGCTCTTACCGCACCAGTCGTGCTTTCCAGTTCTTCCTGGCATGGGTCGGCTGCTCCGCTCTGCAGAAGGGACCGCTTTGGTGGGCAGGTCATCATCGCCATCATCACCGCCATTCCGATGAGAAAGGAGATGTGCATTCTCCACTGCAAAGCGGTTTCTGGTGGTCGCATGTAGGTTGGATCATGAGCAATAAGTACGAGGCCACTGATTTTGACATCGTCAAAGACTTCAGCCAATACCCGGAACTTCGCTGGTTGGACCGTTATTGGGCGGTTCCCGGAGTGCTGTTGGCTGCCGCTTGCCTTTCCTTCATGGGATGGCCTGGCCTGGTCTGGGGATTTTTTATCAGCACAGTCCTGCTATATCACGGAACTTTTGTGACCAATTCTCTTTGCCACATGTTTGGAAGAATTCGCTACAAAACGGCTGACACCAGCCGCAACAGCTTCATCCTGGCCCTGGTCACATTAGGAGAAGGATGGCACAACAACCACCACTATTACTCGGCCTCGGCTCGTATGGGATTTTTCTGGTGGGAGATCGACATCTCTTACTACACACTGCGCTGCCTGTCGCTGCTTGGGCTCGTGTGGGATATAAAAAAGCCAAGGGACCGAGTTCTAAAAATGTCTGATCCGAGACCGCGAATCGAAACAGAATATCGCGGATAGCGCACTCGCTGCTCTGTGCCCTCCGGAAACTGCCTCGGCAACGTGAAGATGTCGCCCCGGCTCGCCAATTCCCGGGTGAGTTGATAGCGGACCGTCCAGTAGCGTCTTGGCTCCGTAATTCGTCGTCGGATCGACAGTGTTCGTGCAGGCATCCGCACTGGGAGTCAGTTGTGCATAGGCGCCGGTCAGCAACAGACCGTGCAAAGCAAAGGAACGAATAACTGAGATTTCAGGTTTTCATGGCACGCTCCAAATTGTTTTTTCAGTGACTCGCGAACTCGAACAGATCTCCCACGATCGACCTGAAGGCTCGACCGCCACCAACGTGCGCTATGGGATCACGCGGAACACTTGATTACTCTCAAGAGCTCCGCCTGGCGTCGCCACAGTTACGAGTCCACTGGTCGCTCCGTTCGGTACAAACGCTGTGAGATAAGTCTTCGAGACAACGTGGAAAGCCGCCGCCGTACCATTGAAAGAAACGGCAGTGGTGCCAGTGAATCCCTGGCCTAGAATTTGAACGGTCTTTCCAACTTTTGCGGAGGTGGTAACCAGCCGGACAAACGGCGAGAGGCCGACGCTGAATGAGTAGAAGGTCCCGAGATCGTCGCTGCCGCCCCATGCGGAGTCGCCATAGAAAGACCCACTCGTATGCTGCGTCAGCGGTGCCCCCGGGGCTGTACCCGACGCAACATCGAAGCTGTACAAGGCGTTAAAGCCTCCACCGCCTAAAGGAATGGAGTAAATCGTCCCAACGTTGTAGGCTCCCCCTGAGGTCGTAGTACCGTACAGAACTCCATTCGTGCCCTGAACCAAAGCAGAGAATGGTTCTCCTCCGTCTTGTGACGGGTCGAAGTCGTGCAGATCAGTGAAAGCCCCAGCCGGGCTGATCTCAAATACGACTCCGTCGACATACTGGCCGCCATTCGCGGTTGTGCCATAGAAATTGCCGTCGCTGGCCTGCATCAATGGGGCATACGGTCCAGCGCCGTGGGTTCCGTCGAAGCTATGCAGAAGAGTTATCGCACCCGCCGGCGTGATCTTGAAGATTCCACCCAAATTAGGATTGTTTCCCCCCGTCAGGACTAGAGTTGTGCCATAGAAGTTTCCATCGTTTCCCAGAACGAGTGGCGCAAGGGGCTGGCAGCCGTGGGTTCCGTCGAAGTTATAAAGAGTCTTGAACGTTCCCCCGGCAGTAACGCGGTACACAGTGCCGCAGTCTGCCGTTCCCCCGACTTCTGTAGTTCCGTAGAAGGCGCCATCCGTGCCTTCGACCGGTGCCCCCCATGGGCCCGCGCCGTCGCTACCGTCGAACGCGTGTAGAACTGTGAGTTTCCCTTTGGAAGTGATTTTGAAGACAGTCCCGTAGTTCAAGGGACCATTTTCAAACGTAGTGCCATAGAAGTTTCCGTCGGTGCCGAGCGTGAGTCCACTGGAAGGAAATGCGCCTGTGACTCCATCAAAGCTGTACAGCACGCTGACTTGCCCGGCTGGAGTGATCTTAAAGACCGTACCTGCATTGTCAGTTCCTCCATCGTGGGAAGTGCTGTAGAGGTTTCCATCCCGGCCCTGAACAACAAATCCAGGATAATTGGGGTGCGCCGGGTCGCCAGGGTGGGTTCCGTAGTTGTATAAGAGTATGACTTGAGCGTCGGCGCTCGAAACAAGCATCAGGAAGAAGGCCAGCGCCAGGATAATCCCAGGGCGCTGCGTAGCGGTCATTGTTATTGCTTGTGTACTTGCATTGGCATTCAGTATAGGCATAATCGTGGTTTCCTCTTCTAGACTTCCGTAATCGCAAACACGCTTCTTGCTCTGAGAAATGTGTTCGTCAGAGACTTGAGTCGCTCATCTTGATAGGCGCAAACAGTGGTACAGAACTATCATCCAGAGACAATTTTCTTGAAGGAACCTGCTTGCTACACCCCGTGTGGAGTCCCCACTGCTCCACACGGGGTAGTTCGACCTAGTTCTCTGTTCACATTGGTTGCGACCTTCCGCGCAATCGGGCGCCGTTCAATGCGCTATCACGCGGGCACCCATCCCGTCGCCCAACCGACATTGGCGAAACCAACATCCCTATTGCAGCCTCATAAACCGGGCTCCGGATCTTGAGAAGCGCAGTTGTTGCTGAAGCAGCTTGCGGGCATCGTCGCTCAGAATCTTCCGGGCGATCACGCCTTGTGAAGCGCTCTCGCTGTTTGCATCACGGTGGGTCGGGGTCGCCAGATAGGTGTGAATTTCGCCGGTGCTGGTGAGACCCAAGCCAGTGATCTGGCCGCGGGAATTGATGGAGCAACCAGTTAGCAGATATAGAGGAGAATCACCCGCAATCAGGGTGTTGAGGTCGGTCATCGCTCCTTTCTCCCACAGAAACGCCCGCGGGTTGAAGTTCGCGTCCAGGGACGCGCCAACCACCGAGCCGGCATCGTTAACGCTGATGCCGACGCTCGCTACGTCCCCGAAGACTGTACCCAAATCCTGCATCCCAGTTCTCCTGGTCCAGAGAAAAGCGTGAAAAGTTGTGTCGCCTGTTAGGTCCGAGTTACCGACCACCTGGCCTTGGTTATTAATGTCATAGGCGATGTTTCCGCCCGCCTGTCCCGTTTGGCCCCCGAGATTGCCGAGATCAGTCGCTTTGCCTTTTTCCCAGAGTAAGGCATGAACCGGCACGAGGTTGTAGAGGAAATTCGTGTTGAAAATTGCGCAAGTTCCCGACCCGCCGACAACTTTACCGTCGTCGTTGATCTCCTGGGCGACGCCATCTGGATCGCCCCCTACGGTAGGCAGGCTGTGAATCACTCCTTTTTCCCAGACGACGGGCTTAAAGTGGAGAACCTGGGGAGCCGGGCAACCTGGGTCGGGTGTCGAGTTCTCAGCAAATCCGGCCGCTTCTCCCCGATTGCTGATCGCCATAGCCACACCGTTGCTGCCACCCAGGGTAGGGAGTTGAACCATTTCTCCGTCCTGCCACAGGAAAGGTAAACAGGTGAGGTGGGTACCGAATCCGCAAAAATCTTCGCCGTTGGGATCCGAGGCAGAGGTTTCCGCTTCACCGGCGGACTGGAATCTTTCGTTGTCGCCAAACGCGATGCTGTTCGGTCCCCCGAGTCCGGGCGCACCAATGTCGCCCATCAGCCCTTCCAGCCAAAGGGTTGCGTGCTGATTGCCGTCCGGGAGGCTCGACGAGCCACTCACCAGACCATACCGGTTGATGAAGAAAGGCTGGCTGAAATTGCCGCCAGACAAAGTGCCGAGATCGGTCACGGTGTACTGAACGGCTGGGAGAGTACGCTGCTGGGTGTCCTGCGCGGCGATGGTCAGTGGAACCGCCAGCACCGCGAGTAACCATGCTGACGGCGACAGCAGAGATCGGGATTTCATGTGGCCTCCTAAGTCTTGTCCGCGTTGTATGCGGTTGATCTTTGAGCTCATTTCGCTCTTGCCTGAGTAGGCGCAATCTGTGGCGCGGACCTATCATCCGGAAACCTCTTTATCTTTGAAGGGCTGGCTTGGCAAGGTATGATTCCCCGTGCGGGGGCCCATGGGGAACTCGGAATTGCCGGTGAACAAAGTCGCGCCGGTTCGCGACGAGGAAGTGAGCGGGCTGCTTCGATCCTGGAGCGACGGGGATCGAACTGCGCTTGACCGGCTGACCCCCATCGTTTATGACGAACTCCGCCGCCTCGCCAGGCGCTACATGCGTGGCGAGCGCCCCGGTCACAGCCTACAGACAACCGCCCTGGTAAATGAAGCCTACATGCGACTGGTGGACTACAAGAGCATGCAGTGGCAGAATCGCGCCCATTTTTTCGCGGTTTCGTCCCAGTTGATGAGGCGCATCCTGGTGGAGCACGCTCGGCGCCATAACTTAAAGCGAGGCGGCGGGGTACCGCATGTTTCTTTTGAAGACACCGCCGAGGTGGGCGGCGCTCGCGCTGCCGATCTGGTTGCTCTCGATGATGCGCTTCACGCGCTCGCTCGGGTCGATCTCCGCAAAGTGCAAGTCGTCGAGATGCGTTTCTTCGGTGGACTCAGCGTGGAGGAAACGGCGGAAGTGCTCAAAATTTCTCCCGTCACTGTGATGCGCGACTGGAACACCGCCAAGGCCTGGCTCTACCGCGAACTGACAGGCGGGGCAACCGATGCATTCTGAACGATGGATCCAAATCGATAGCCTGCTGCAGTCGGTGTTGGAGCACCCCCCAAATGAGCGCGAAGCATTTCTGCGTCAGGCATGTGCCGGCGACCAACCGCTGGAACGCGAAGTCCGCTCGTTGCTGATGGCGCAGCAGAAAGCTGGAAGCTTTCTCGAAAGTCCCGCAATCGACGCGGCTGCGCGGGCCCTGGCGCGGCAGCAAGACAACGACATGGACGAGCGTAGCAGTTTTCCTATCGGCCGTACCGTGTCCCATTATCGCATCGTGGGAATGCTCGGCAGTGGCGGGATGGGTGTCGTTTACCAGGCCGAGGACACTCAGTTGGGCCGCTTTGTGGCCCTGAAATTTCTTCCCGAGGGAATGTCCCGCGACCCGCAAGCCTTGGAACGCTTCCGCCGTGAGGCCCGCGCGGCCTCGGCTCTCAATCATCCCAATATCTGCACCATCTACGAAATCAGTAGGCAGGACGAGCACTCTTTCATCGCCATGGAGTTCCTGGACGGTGTGACGCTGAAGCACCGCATCGCGGGACGTCCCATGGAGACGGATTCGATTCTTTCGCTGGGCGTCGAGATTGCGGACGCACTAGACGCCGCTCACGCCGCCGGCATTGTGCACCGTGACATCAAGACCGCAAATATCTTTGTGACCAAGAGCGGACATGCCAAAGTCCTGGATTTCGGCCTGGCCAAGCTTTCCCTCAAAGACGAAGGCATGAACATGAACGCCTCGACTTTGGAGGAGTCTCTCACCAACCCGGGCACAGCGGTGGGCACAGTCGCCTACATGTCACCCGAGCAAGTGCGCGGGAAAAAACTGGACTCGCGCTCTGATCTGTTCTCTTTCGGCGTCGTGCTCTACGAGACCGCAACCGGAACATTGCCTTTCCGTGGCGAGAGTACAGGATTAGTTTTTGACTCCATTCTGAACCGCGCACCGGTTCCTCCCGTGCGATTGAATGCTGATCTGCCAGTCGAACTGGAGAGGATCATCGGCAAATGTCTGGAGAAGGACACGAATCTTCGCTATCAGCACGCCTCGGAGATCCGGGCGGATCTGCGACGGCTGAGGCGCGACACGGATTCGGCGCAACTGCAGGCGACAGCCGCCACTGGAATCTCGGCCCATATCAAGAAACGCGGGATAGCGGTTGTTCTTGCAGTTGCGGCGGTATTGATTTTGTCGCTTGGAGAATACTTGTATCTCCATCGCCCGCCCAAGCTGACCGACAAAGACACGATTGTCCTCGCGGACTTCGCAAACACAACCAGCGATCCGGTCTTTGACGGAACCTTGCGGCAGGGCCTGGCAGTGCAGCTCGAGCAATCGCCGTTTCTAAGCCTTATCTCCGAGGAACGCATGCAGGCAGTGCTCCGCCTGATGGGCCAGCCATCCGATGCGCGTCTGACGCCGGGGATCGCTCGCGACGTTTGCGAACGCACCGGCAGCGCTGCAGTTTTGGACGGAACGATTGCCAGCCTTGGAAGCCAGTATGTCGTAGGTCTGCGCGCGAAGGACTGCCGCACTGGCAACGTCTTAGTGGAAGAACAGGTGCAAGCGGCGAAAAAGGAAGATGTATTGAACGCCCTCGGAGAGATTGCCAGCAAGTTCAGGAGTCGGGTGGGCGAATCGTTGACCACGGTTCAGAAATACAACACCCCGCTTGCTGAAGCGACAACCTCTTCCATGGAAGCTCTGAAAGCCTATAGCGCAGGATGGAAAATCGCCTGGTCGAAAGGGTCTGGAGCCGCGATTCCGTTTTTCAAGCGCGCCATTGATCTCGATCCGAAATTCGCCAGCGCCTACGCGGCGCTGGGACTCATGTATGGAGACGGCGGCGAGTCGGCACTGGCCGCAGAAAACACCGGCAGGGCTTACGCACTACGGGAGCGCGCCAGCGACGCGGAGAAGTTTTTTATACTGGCTTACTACGACGGGCGGGCTACGGGGAATCTGGAGAAGGCGGAACAGACCTGCGGCTTGTGGGTGCAGACCTATCCCCGGGAGAGGCTCCCCCACTCCTTCCTGGCGGGATTTATTTATCTCGCATCCGGCAGGTATGAGAAGTCGATTGAGGAAGCGCAAAAGGTGATGGAGATCGATCCCGATTCTGTATTTCCCTATGCCATTCTCGCCAGTGATTACGTTGCGCTGGAACGCATGCAGGCTGCTGAAAATGCCATTGCCATGGGTACTGCGCGAAAACTGGATAGTCCTCAATTTACGGCACTGCGGTACGACATCGCGTTCCTCAAAGGGGACGGTGCCGGAATGGACCGCGAAGTCAGTGTGGCCAAGGCCGGGCCGGGAGGTGAGACCCGCATCGCGAACCACGAGGCGTTCGCCCTGGCGTATACCGGGCACTTGCAAGAGGCGAGGCTGTTGTCGCGCAGTGCCGTTGACGCAGCTCAACAGGCGGCGCATCGCGAGAGAGCGGGCATGTTTGAGACAGGCGCCGCCCTCCGGGAAGCCTTCTTCGGAAACGCGGTTGCTGCCCGCGCGCGCGCCAACGCAGCGCTGCTATTGTCGAATGACCGCGAAGTAGAGTACGGCGCGGGACTGGCGCTGGCGATTTCTGGAGATGCCTCGCAGTCCTCAAACTTGGCACGAGATCTGGAAAAACGCTTCCCGGAAGACACGTCGGTGCGATTCAGCTATCTGCCTGCGCTCCATGCCATGATCGCACTGAACCAAGGCCAACCTTCGAAGGCGCTCGAATTTCTGCAGCCCGCGGCTCCCTATGAACTTGGCTCCCACCGCAGCAGTTTCTCTGGATTGTTCGGAAATCTATATCCGAGCTATGTTCGAGGCGAAGCCTACCTTGCGGCGCACCGTGGAGTGGAAGCCGTGGCCGAGTTCCGAAGGATTCGAGAGCATCGCGGGATTGTGGTCAGCGATCCGATCGGCGCGCTCGCGTCCGTGCAACTGGCGCGGGCATATCTCATGGCTGGTGACCGGACGCACGCGAAATTTGCATACGATGATTTTCTGAAACTGTGGAAGGATGCTGATCCGGAAATCCCGCTTCTGAAACAAGTCAAATACGAGTATGCGAAGATGCGGTAGCTTCACGCCTTCTCGCGTGGATGCTCGACGATAACGATTGCCGACTGCAACCGGTCGATGGAAATCCGGAAATAGCGGTTCAGCCATAGATCAGCAGAGGCAAACGCCTTTGTGGAAGGCACGAGGATGGCTTTTACAGAACCCACGCTTATGTAAAAGGCGAACGCTACTGCATTTCGGCAGTGGCGTTCATGGTTGCGTCTGGCGCTGATCTGCCCGGTTGCCTCGAAGCGGATTTTCGCCAGCGTTTGGAGAGTCCCCTGGAATTTAACCTACCGACTTGCCATACTCTCCGGCCGCAATCGCCGGCAAAACTTCCTACAAGAGGACTTCGGGCCCGCTTCGTTGAAAGTCCGTCCTGAAGCATAACTTCACGATAGCCCGTTACTCGCCCGCAATAAGCGCCCAGCCAATATGAAGTTGGCGTCATTCCTGCTCTTCGACAGATAATCACCGGCGATTGGATTCCCTCACGACCAGACCATTCATCATTTCCGGCTGTTCCCAAGTTAATGACCGTCACCGCCGTAATTCTTAGTCTTGCGCCGATCTTGTGGGAGTCGGGCGTCGGATCCGATGTCATGAAACCGATTGCCGCGCCCATCGTGGGAGGGATGATTACCTCGACGATTCACGTTTTGATCTTGGTCCCAGTTTTCTTCTTCTTACTGAAGCGCCGCGCGCCCCGGCATGGCACTTTGACAAAACAACCGGGAGCGGAGCAAGCGTGAACATTGGCTCTGACGGGGATCACCGCCGCATGTCATCGGGACTACAAGCCTTGAGCAAGACTGATCACTCTGCCCGGCCAATCGGTTGTACCCTCAACTCTAACAAATACTGGCGCGCAATTCGGCGGCGTTCGGTTTATGGATTGGAAGTTCAAATGGACCACATGACTCACGAAGGCCACACACAAGCGGCCGAGCCACATGCCGGCAGCAAGATGTCCAGCGCCCACGGAAACCGCGATCGCCACGCCGGACACTCCGTCGCGATGTTTCGCGACAAGTTTTGGTTGAGCTTCGCTCTCACGATTCCCGTGGTCTTCTGGTCGACAGACGTCCAAAAGTGGTTGGGGTACACAGCGCCTTCTTTCCCTGGTTCGAAATTTATCCCCGCAATCCTTGGAACAGTCGTCTTTGTTTACGGCGGCCTAGTTTTCCTTCGTGGGGCATGGGGCGAACTTGCCGACCGCAAGCCCGGCATGATGACCCTCATCAGCCTGGCGGTCATAGTCGCCTTCGGAACATCGCTCGCCGCAACCTTCGGCCTCTTCGAGATTGAAGTCTGGTGGGAACTCGCATCGTTGATCACGATCATGGTCCTGGGCCATTGGCTCGAAATGCGAGCCATTTCCCAGGCTCGTGGTGCCCTTAATGCGCTCGCCGCACTCCTTCCAGACACTGCCGAACGTGTAAGCGGAACCGAGACTCAGACGGTTCCAATTTCTGAGTTGAAAGTGAACGACGTTGTCCTTGTCCGGCCCGGAACTCGCGTTCCGGCGGATGGCACGGTCGTCGAGGGCTCCGCCGATGTAGACGAGTC
>Ga0302326_10030888_pt1 | contig 10712 bp, 9 predicted proteins | sample Palsa_T0_3_FD_202264 | JGI IMG/M metagenome (GOLD analysis project Ga0302326, IMG submission 202264) | Peat permafrost microbial communities from Stordalen Mire near Abisko, Sweden - Palsa_T0_3 | ecosystem: Environmental > Terrestrial > Soil > Palsa > Peat permafrost | place: Sweden: Abisko...
CCCGTGGACGGTTCCTATCTCGCCGAATTGCTGCTGGCCAAAGGCTACGAGGTTCACGGCATCATCCGCCGCTCCAGCTCATTCAATACCGAGCGGATCGATCATCTTTATCAGGATCCGCACGTCCACGGGGTCAAGCTGTTTCTGCACTACGGCGACCTGAGCGATTCGGCCTCGATCATGAGTTTTCTGCACGATCTCCAGCCCGATGAGGTCTATCACCTCGGCGCGCAGAGCCATGTCCGCGTGAGCTTCGACGTGCCGGAATATACCGGGGACGTGACGGGGCTGGGCACGACCCGGCTTTTGGAAGCCATTCGCGAGACGGCCCCCAAGGCCCGCTTCTACCAGGCTTCGAGCAGCGAGATGTACGGCCTGGTGCAGGCTGTTCCGCAGCGGGAGGACACGCCGTTTTACCCGCGCAGCCCCTATGGCGCGGCCAAGGTCTATGCCTACTGGATGACGGTCAATTACCGTGAAAGTTACAAAATGCATGCCAGCAACGGCATTCTCTTCAATCACGAATCGCCCCGGCGCGGGGAGACGTTTGTCACCCGCAAGATCACGCGGGCGCTGGCGCGGATCAAGGCCGGCCTGCAGAAGGAGCTTTACCTCGGAAACCTCGAGGCCAAGCGCGACTGGGGTTACGCGTCCGAATATGTGGAGGCCATGTGGCTTATGCTGCAGCAGGAGCAGGGAGACGATTACGTGGTCGCCACCGGGGAAACCCATTCGGTCCAGGAATTTCTCCAGGAAGCCTTTGGTTGTGCGAACCTCGATTGGAACGATTATGTGAAGATCGATCCCCGTTATTATCGCCCGGCCGAGGTTGATCTGCTGATCGGCGACGCCTCCAAGGCGAAAAAAATCCTGGGCTGGCAGCCGAAAACCACCTTTTCCGAATTGGTGCGGATCATGGTCAAGGCCGACGACGAACTGCTTGCGCTGCAACTCAGCGGCAAGCATATTCGGGGATGAAACCGAGCGATGTCATTTATGTCGCGGGGCATCGGGGGATGGTGGGCTCAGCCCTCGTCCGGCTGCTGAAGGCGCGGGGCTTTACGAATCTCCTGCTGCGCACCCGGGCGGAACTCGACCTGCGCGACACGGACGCTGTGCGGGCCTTCTATGACAAGCATCGCCCCGATTACGTCCTGCTTGCGGCGGCCAAAGTCGGGGGGATCTGGGCCAATGCGACCCAACCGGTGGAATTTCTCAGCGAGAATTTACAGATCGAACTCAATCTGATCAACGGCGCCTGCGCGGCCAAGGTCAGGAAGCTGCTTTTGCTGGGCAGTTCCTGCATTTATCCCAAACTGGCGCCCCAGCCGATTTCCGAAAACACGCTGCTGACCGGGAGCCTGGAGCCGACCAACGAGGCGTATGCCCTGGCCAAAATCTGCGGCATCAGGCTTTGTCAGGCTTATGTCAGGGAGTATGGCATGAATTTCATTTCCGTCATGCCGACCAATCTCTACGGACCGCAGGATAATTTCGATCTGGAGACCTCGCATGTCCTGCCGGCGCTGATCCATAAATTTCACCTGGCCAAGGAAAAGGCCCAGCCGAGCGTGACGCTTTGGGGAACGGGCAACGCTTATCGGGAGTTCCTGCACGTCGACGACCTGGCGCAGGCGTGTCTCTTTCTCATGGAGAACTATGATTCGCCGGAGCTGATCAACGTGGGATGCGGCCACGACCGCACGATTCGGGACCTGGCCGCGCTGGTCGGCGAGGTGGTCGGCTATTCCGGGCGGGTCGAGTGGGACACGACCAAGCCGGACGGGACGCCGCGCAAGCTGCTCGACGTTTCCAAGCTGAACAAGCTGGGCTGGAAGGCTTCCATTCCCCTCGAGGAGGGACTCCGCGCCACCTACCGGTGGTGGCTGGAACACGGGCGCGCCTAAGGGAATACCAACGCTTCATCCATGTTATCCCGGCAACACAATTTTTATCAGCAATTTCTTCAGCTGGTCGACGCCGGTTTGATCTGTGCGTCTCTCTGGATCGCCCACGCCCTGCGCTTTTACGTGCTGAACAAGGTGGTCTGGTTTGACGATAATCCGGTCGAGCCCCAGTTCGCCAATTGCTATTGGATGATCGCCCTGGCGCTGCCGCTGGGCCCGCTGGCGCTCGAGTACACGGGGATTTACCAGACCTATCCGGTGAAGGAATTCCCGAGGGATTTGGGGCGGATCGTCTCGGCTCTTTTTCTCGTGCTTCTCGCCATTTTCACCTGCGTGGTCGTGTTCCGCATTCCTCAACCGACGATCAGCCGCGCTGCGCTCGTCATTTTTTTCGTGCTGGCGACGGGGCTGCTTACCGCCCGGACGATCCTTTTTCATTTGTGGTTGAAGCAGCGCGGCTCCCGCGTGCATTCGCGGCAATTCATCCTGCTCTGCGGCGTGAGGAAGGACCGCGAGAATTGGAAGCAGCGGTTCCTGTCCCAGCCCGGCAAGAAATTTGAAATACGGGCCGAGTTCGATTTGCGCGAGGAGGGCCTGGAACGTTTCATCGAGACGCTGCATGACGAAACGGTTGATATCGTGGTGTTCAGCCTGGAGGAGAACATCATTCCGCAAGTGCGGGAGGCGCTGCTGGCCTGCGAGGCCGAAGGCATCGAGGCGTGGGTTTCCGCCGATTTCATCCAGACCCTTTTCACCCATGTCCAGTTCGATCAATTTGCCGGCCAGCCGCTGTTGATTTACCGCACGGCGCCGTCCATGTCCTGGGCGCTGGTGACCAAGCGGATCATGGACGTGGCGGGCGCCTTCCTCCTCCTGATCCTGACGTCGCTGCCCATGGCGGTGATGGCGCTCCTGATCCGCTGGACCTCGCCGGGCCCGATCATTTTTTCCCAGTCCCGCAGCGGTCTGCACGGCCGCCCGTTTCGCATGTATAAATTCCGCAGCATGGTGACCAACGCGGAACAGGCTCGGGTGGAACTGGAGGCCCTCAACGAAATGGCCGGGCCGGTTTTCAAGATCCAGGAGGATCCGAGCGTCACCCCGCTGGGACGCTGGCTGCGCCGGACGAGTTTCGACGAGCTGCCGCAACTCTGGAACATCCTGCGGGGCGAAATGAGCCTGGTCGGGCCGCGGCCGCTGCCGCTTTATGAAACGGCCAATTTCGGCGACGTCAGCCAGCGGCGCCGCATGAGCGTGCGTCCCGGCCTGACCTGCCTCTGGCAGGTGAGGGGGCGCAACGAAATCACCGACTTCAAGGATTGGGTGCGGCTCGATCTCGAGTACATCGACCGCTGGACCATCTGGCTCGACATCCAGATTCTCGCGCGCACCGTGCCCGTCGTCCTTTTTGGCTGGGGCGCGAAGTAGTCCTGCGGAGGGCGGTAAATTACAATCGTTTGTCTCCTCAGCGCGGAAGAATTTTCCCTGCGTCCCGCACCAACTCCATCGCCCGCACAACGCCGCGCACCTTGGCGATCTCGTGCGTGCGCAAAAGGCTCGCCTGGCCCAGCAGCGCGAGCACGGCAAAGAACGGCTCGGCCACGCGCACCTCGTCCTCGAAGCAGGCAAACGCGTGCGGCAGCGCCTGGCACACCGGCCAGCCGAGGGCGCGAAGGCGAAAGCTGTTGAGGAAAATAGCCATCTGATGCCGGATGCGCGCGCCGCCGTCCTGCAAATTCGGGTAATAAAAACCGACTCCGGGATCGATCCAGATGCGCGATACGCCTGCGTTCGTCGCCGATTCAATCTGCCGCGCGAAGAATTCGTAGAGAGTTGCGATGGGATCGCCGCCCAGGTCGAGTTCGCCCACCTCGCGCACGTTGCCGCCCTGCACGAAGCAGATGATCACCCCGGCATCGAAGTCGGCCACCTCGCGAAAAATCTCCCCGCCCGCCGCCGTGCCGGTGAGGTTGAGCACCTTCGCGCCGGCCTTCAGGCAGGCCGTGGTCACGCCCGGGTGATAAGTCTCCACCGAAACGCAAATCCCCGCCGCGGCCAGTTCCCGTACGATGGGAACCAGCGCGCTCGCCTGCGCGGTTGCGTCAATCTGCGCCGCGTGGGCCAGCGTCGATTCCGCGCCCACATCGATGATGGCCGCGCCCTGTTCATGCAGCACGCGCCCGCGCCGGATCGCCGCTTCCGCGTTCAGCACCACGCTTTCACGGTACCACGAGTCGGCGGAGAGATTCACCACGCCCATGAGATAAGGGCTTTTCGCAAAATCAAACCGATGCGGTCCGAGCGCGAAATCGGCCACGGGCAGCGCGGCCGCGTCGCGATATTTCTCGTGCAAGGCCGCTAGCGTGGCGAGATCGAGCATGGAAGGAGTCTACCCGCAGGGCGCATTTTGTGCAGCACCTTTTGGCAAGCGCATGGACTCGTGTTAGGTTGTTCGGTTATGGCCATGGAGGAAATCCGGATAGGGGGTGCCCGGCAACACAACCTGAAGAACGTGTCGCTGACGCTGCCGCGCAACAAACTGGTGGTGTTTACCGGCGTCAGCGGTTCGGGCAAATCGTCGCTCGCCTTCGACACGCTTTACGCCGAGGGCCAGCGCCGCTACGTCGAGAGCCTCTCGACCTATGCGCGGCAATATCTCGAGCAGATGGAAAAGCCCGACGTCGATTTCATCGAGGGGCTTTCGCCCGCCATCGCCATCGAGCAGCGCACCGCGGGCGGCAATCCCCGCTCGACCATCGCCACCACGACCGAAATCCACGATTTCCTGCGGCTTCTCTTCGCCCATCTCGGGCAGCCGCACCATCCCAAGACCGGCAAGCCGCTGCGGCGCTGGTCGGTGCAGCAGATGGTCGATCGCGTCCTGGCGGCGAAGGAAGGGACGCCGGTGCAAATTCTTGCGCCCGTAATTCATAAACAAAAAGGCGAGTTCCGCGACGTGGTGGAGAAACTGCGCCGCGAAGGTTTTGTCCGCGCGCGGATGGATGGAAAGATTTACGAACTGGAGCAGCCGCCGCGCCTCGACAAATCGCGCGCCCACACCATCGAGGCGGTGATCGATCGGCTCAAGATCAGCGACGCGATCAAGACGCGCCTGACCGATTCGCTCGAACTGGCGCTGAGGACGGGTCACGGCGTGGTGACAATTCTCTTCGGTCCGCCCGATGCCGTCGTCGAGGAGTTGACGCTGAGCAACCAGAATTTCGATCCGGAAACGGGCTATCGCTATGGCGAAATCACGCCGCGCCATTTTTCCTTCAACAGTCCGCAGGGCGCGTGCCCTGTTTGCGATGGACTCGGCACCGAATCGGTTTTCGATCCCGCGCTGCTGATTCCGGACGGCTCCGTGCCGCTGGAGGACATGCCGGTGGCGCCGTGGCGGCGTTCTTCCCCGGCGCTGGCCAAACTTTATCGCGGCCAGTTGGCCGCCTTGGCTGGGGCTTACAACGAGCCGATGTCGCGTCCCTACCGCGAGTGCGGCGATGCCTTTCAGCACGCGTTGATGGAGGGAACGGGCGAGGAGAAAATCAGTTTCACCACCACGCGCAACGGCAAGACGGTGATCAGCGAACGGCCCTTCGAGGGACTCATCGCACAGCTGACCCGGCTGCACGCCGAGAGCAAAAGCGAACTGACCCGGCATCGGCTGCATCAGTACATGACGCGCATCACCTGCCGCGCCTGCGCCGGCGCGCGGCTGCGGCCGGAGGTGCTCGCGGTGACGCTCGGCGGTCCGCCCCGCAGCCGCGCTCGTGAGAGCGTGGACTCGGAACCACCGACTCACGTCGGCGGCTACAAACACGGGCTCAATATCGCGCAGTTCAGTCATCTTTCCATCATCGCGGCGCAACGCTGGCTGGAGACGTGGACGCTCACGCCGCAGGAGGAAAAAATCGGCGGGGAAGTGCGGCGCGAAATCCTACAACGGCTCGGCTTTCTCAACCAGGTCGGGCTCGGTTACCTGACGCTCGACCGCGAAAGCGGCACGCTGTCGGGAGGCGAGGCGCAGCGCATCCGGCTGGCGACGCAGATCGGCTCCAAGCTCACCGGCGTCCTCTACATTCTCGACGAGCCGAGCATCGGCCTGCACCAGCGGGACAACGAGCGGCTGCTCGCAACGCTGCGCGAATTGCGCGATCTCGGCAACACGGTGATCGTGGTGGAGCACGACGAGGACACCATCCGCGCCGCCGATTATCTCGTCGATCTCGGCCCCCATGCCGGTTTGCGGGGCGGGCAGATCGTGGCGGCGGGCACGGTCGCGGAAGTACTGGCCAATCCGAAATCGCTGACCGGCCAGTTCCTCAACGGGACGCAGTCGATCCGGATTCCGAAGACGCGCCTGAAACCGCAAAACGGCTGGGTGCGCGTGATCAACGCGCGCGAAAATAATCTGCGCAACGTCACGGTCGGATTTCCCGTCGGCCTGATGACCTGCGTCACAGGCGTAAGCGGTTCGGGCAAGAGCACGCTGGTGAACGATGTGCTTTGCCGCGCCTTGTTCCGGCATTTTTATCACGCGAAGGAAGCGCCGGGCGCGCACGACGGCATCGACGGCATCGACCTGATCGACAAAGCCGTCGTCATCGACCAGACGCCGATCGGGCGCACGCCGCGGTCCAATCCGCTGACCTACACGGGCGCGTTCAATTCGATCCGCGATCTCTTCGCGCAACTGCCTTCGTCCCGCGTGCGCGGCTACGGGCCGGGCCGGTTCAGCTTCAACGTGAAGGGAGGGCGGTGCGAGCACTGCGAGGGCGACGGCGTGATCAAGATCGAGATGAATTTTCTGCCGCCGGTCTATGTCACCTGCGAGGCGTGCGGCGGCCGGCGGTTCAATCGCGAAACGCTCGAGATCACCTACAAGGGACTCAACATCGCCGACGTGCTGGCGCTGACGGTCGACGACGGTCTTAACTTTTTTCGCAACGTGCCCGCCGCGGCGGACAAGCTGGAGGCGCTGGCCGCGGTGGGGCTCGGTTATCTGCACCTGGGTCAGCAGGCCACCACGCTTTCGGGCGGGGAGGCGCAGCGGGTGAAGCTGGCGGCGGAGTTGGCGAAGCGGGCGACGGGCCGCACGATGTACATCATGGACGAGCCGACGAGCGGGCTCCATTTTGCCGATATCGAGCAGCTCCTCCACGTGCTTTTTAAACTCCGCAATGCCGGCAATACGCTGGTTATTATCGAGCATCAACTCGACGTGATCAAATGCGCCGACTACGTCATCGATCTCGGTCCGGAAGGCGGCGAGGGCGGCGGGCATATCGTGGCCAAGGGCACGCCCGAATTCGTCGCGGCACAAGAGGCGAGCCATACGGGAAAGTTTTTGCGGAAGGTATTGGCGATCTCACAGGGTAACGGAAAGAATCCGGAGATCGAAACGCAGCTATGAACATGATTGAGCTTACCTGCGTCCTCTCGATTTTGAGCGGTACGATGGCCGGAATAATCACCGGAAAAGACTACGGAATCGGTGGGATGGTATTTGGCGCGATCCTCGGCTTTACGATGGGCAGAGGCATCGCCTGGGTTTTGGGGAGGATCGACCAGGCGACCTCCTCTTTCACTTCCAATCGGGGTGCGATTCTTTCGCTTGGAATTTCGATTGCGTTAGGACTGGTCGGGCCGCTATTGACGGCCGCTTCCGTAGTCGCTGTCGCGTTGCTGATCGAAAGATTTCTTTGATCGACTCAGAAGGCCTGCGGTACCGGGGCGGATTTTTCGAAGTGCATTTTGTGCAGCGGAGCCAGCTCAACGTAGTGGTCGGCCCAATGGCGGATGTCGGCGATTTCCTCGGGGTGGAGCGGGCGGACCACTTTCGCCGGCGTGCCCATGACGAGGGAACCGGGCGGGATTTGCATGCCTTTGGTGACCAGCGCATGTGCGCCGACGATGCTCCCTTTGCCGATGACCGCGCCGTCGAGGATCGTCGCGCCCATGCCGATGAGGCATTCGTCTTCCACGGTGCAGGCGTGGAGGATGGCGCGATGGCCGACCGTCACCAGTTTGCCGACGCGCGTGGGCAAATCGTCGGCGAGATGGACGATGCTTCCATCCTGGATGTTGGAGCCTTCGCCGATCTCGATGAAATTGATGTCGCCGCGCAGGACGCACATGGGCCAGACGCTGCTGTGGGCGGCGAGGCGCACATCGCCGATGACGACGGCCTGGGCGGCCACGTAAGCGGTCGGATCAATCTGGGGCCGGACAAAAAGGAAACGGGCGCGCTCGGTCGGGTCCATGCGGCCATTCTCACGCCGCTTCGTTTTTTTGTCCAGTTCACGCTCGGATTTGCTATAGAGAAAGCGTGGGCATCCTTACCGCAGGCCAAAAAATCGCGCTCGGCGCCGTCCTGCTGGCGTGGCCCGCGCCGGCGCAGGCCAATGTCGGCGACACGCTGCCGCAATTGCGGGAGCGCTACGGCTCGGTCAAGGACATGGGCGGCCAGATGCTTTTTGAAGTGCGGCTGGTCAACGGGCAGATTGTGCCGGCGCGGGGTTCGGCCGATGCGGCGGACCACTTTACCATCTCGGTTTACTTTGACGGCGACCATTCGGCGATGGAGGTTTTTACGCGCAATACCAGCGATCCGGTCAAGGCGAACATGACGCAAAAGGATATCGATGCCATTCTGGCCGCGACCAGCGAGGGCCAGGATTGGCATCCGATCCAGGTTCCCAGCGGCCGGGCGACGTGGGTGCGGTCCGATAACAAACTTATCGCCCGGTTCAGCCCCAATAAGAGCGGGAAAATCGATGACGCCTCCGTTCTGGCCATCATGGTCAACAGTAAATAAGTGCCTGCTCAAACACTCATCATTGGCTGCGGCTATATTGGTCTTCCGCTGGCGCTTCGACTCAAGGACTCGGGCCATAGGGTCACCGCCTGGGTTCGCTCTGCCGCGAGCGCCGCGTCGCTGGCCGATCATTCCTTTTACCGGATCATCACGGGAAGCGTCGCTGACGGGGGGGCGTGGAACGCCGTGGACGAAAACAGCGATCTGGTGATTCATTGCGCTTCCTCCGGGCGCGGCGGCGCGGCGGCCTACGAGGAGGTTTTTTTTCAGGGCGCGAGGATGATGAGCGAACGGCAGCCGCGCGCGCGGAAGATTTTTGTTTCCTCCACCTCGGTTTACGGTCAGACCCACGGCGAAGTTGTGACGGAAGAATCAGCGGCGGAGCCGCTCACGGCCACGGGCCGCATTTTACGCGAGGCGGAACAGGCGGCGCTGGCTTCCGGCGCGACGGTGGTGCGCTCGACGGGAATTTATGGGCCGCATCGCAGCGTGCTTTTCGAAAAATTCCGCCGGGGCGAGGCGGTGATCGAAGGCGATGGCTTGCGCTGGATCAACCAGATTCATCAGCGCGATCTGGTGGCCGCGCTGGCGCATCTCGTTGAGGCGGGCGCGCCGGGCGAAATCTACAATGCCGCCGATAATACGCCGGTGACGATTCACGATTATTACGCGTGGTGCAGCGAATTTCTGCGCCAGCCGATGCCGCCCCGCGGTCCGGTGAATATGGAGCGCAAGCGGGGCCTGACGAGCAAGCGCGTCTCCAATGCGAAGCTGCGCGCCACGGGCTGGCCGCCGGAGTATCCGAGTTTTCGCGAGGGCATTATTGCGGACAATCGGACGAAAGCAGGCGGAACTGATCCTTCGACAAGCTCAGGATGACGGAAGGAGAAAGAAGGCGCTTACTCGCCGAGGTAAGCCTGCCGGACTTCGTCGCTGGCGAGAAGTTCCGCGCCGGTGCCGGTGAGCTGGTTCTTGCCGGTCACGATGACGTAGCCGCGATGGGCGATCCGCAAGGCCTGCCGCGCGTTTTGCTCCACGAGCAGGATGGGCACGCCTTTCTCGTTGATCCGTTTGATGATCTCAAAAATCCGGGACACGATCTGCGGGGCGAGGCCGAGCGACGGCTCATCGAGCATGAGCAATTTGGGTTCGCCCATCAACGCGCGACCGATGGCGAGCATCTGTTGTTCGCCGCCGGAGAGCGTGCCGCCGAGTTGCCTGCGCCGCTCGGCCAGCAGCGGAAAGTAGCCGTAAATTTCCTCGAGCTTGGCCGCGTTGCGGCCGGCCGGAAGCAGAAAGCCGCCGCTGATCAAATTCTCGAGCACGGTCAGGCGCGGGAAGATGTGCCGGCCTTCGGGACAGAGGCAGATACCCTGGCGCAGGACGGCATCGGCTTTGCCGGCGGGAAGAGGCGCGTTTTGCCAGGTGATGGTTCCGCTGCGCACCGGGACCACGCCGGCGATGGTGAGGAGCGTCGTGCTTTTGCCCGCGCCGTTGGCCCCGAGAAGCGCAACGATCTCTCCCGTGCGCACCTCAAGCGTCAGGTTCTTGAGCACTTCGATCGCGCCGTAGCCGGCGTGGACTTGGTCGAGCTTGAGCATGATCGCAGGTTAAGGGATGATTTCCTCGCCGAGATAGGCCTTGATCACCTGCGGGTCGTTGCGCACTTTTTCCGGCGCGCCGTGGGCGATCTGCACGCCGTGGTCGAGGACGAGGATCTCGTCCGAAATGGACATGACCACCTTCATGTGATGTTCGATGAGCAGGATGGCGAGGCCGCGGTCGCGAATGCGCGAAATCAACTGCACCATCTCGACGGCCTCCTGCGGATTCATTCCCGCGGCGGGTTCGTCGAGGAGAAGCAGGCGCGGCCGGGTCGCCAGGGCGCGGGCGATTTCGAGGCGGCGTTGCAGGCCGTAGGCCAGGTTGCTGGAGACGGCGTCGGCGACGTGGGCCAGTCCCACGAATTCCAGGAACCCGAGCGCCTC
>Ga0302326_10030889_pt1 | contig 10711 bp, 7 predicted proteins | sample Palsa_T0_3_FD_202264 | JGI IMG/M metagenome (GOLD analysis project Ga0302326, IMG submission 202264) | Peat permafrost microbial communities from Stordalen Mire near Abisko, Sweden - Palsa_T0_3 | ecosystem: Environmental > Terrestrial > Soil > Palsa > Peat permafrost | place: Sweden: Abisko...
CTTCCAGCCCTGCTGGACTAGGCCCTTTTCCGAGCGTTGCCTGTATTCCACAAAGGCGTCGCCATCCGCGTCTCCGAAATCGTCGATCCAGCGCAGCGCGCGCTCAATGTGGGGCCACAAATGCTCGATGAAGGAGCGGTCTGCGGTGCGCTCGTAATAGGCGCCCGCGAGAATTATGAACAGCGGGGTCGCATCCACGCTGCCGTAATACCGCCCAAATGGAACTTCGCCCAGCGCCGCCATTTCTCCCTGGCGCATCTCATGCAGAATCTTTCCTGGCTCCGCCTCGATCGCCGCGTCGATCTCGGTCGCCTGCGTCGATGCCAGACATTCCAAAACGCCTTTCGCCATCGCCGGATTCAGCCATAGCATCTGCAAGGCCGTGATAATGCCGTCTCTTCCAAACACGGTGCTGAACCACGGCACTCCTGCGTAGGGATAGCTGGGCTCTGGATTTCCCACCATCATCATCTGCACATCAGCGAACGAGCGGTTGATCCAGTCATTGAACCGCGAATTCGAACTGTACATGCGCGGAAAGGCCTCACCCACGCTCTCCTGTTCGTGACGGGCGGCACCAACGGCGCTTGCATACCCGATGCAGGGAGGTGCCGCGTTGGACTGGCACGAAATGGATATATGGAAGGTGGTTCTCTGTTTTGGTCGCAGGGTGATGTCGTACCGCAATTCGCAGTCAGTCGCGAGTGTTGGTGCAGTTTCCCACCGAATGAGCGTTCTCCGTTCAACACCGTCCAGGCCTTCATACGCGAGCAGAACCGATTCCGCTTCCTGCTTCGCGGGACGACGCATGCCCTTGTGTTGGCGGTGCATGCCTCGCACTTCGAAGATGTCGGCGAAGTCAGCGTCAAACGTTATGCGGAAGGGAACGAATAGATCGGAAAGCCCGTGGTTGACAAACACGAACTCCTCGTAGCAAGTGTTCTTCCATAAGAAACGTGAGCGGAGCAGATGTAGCGTGCCACGCGGAATCACCACTGCATTGCCGCGAGACACGTCTAAGTTCGCCAGGTCGCCTGTGAAAAGAAAATTGCTGGTTTCTACAGTCGAACTGAGCAGCAGAGGGCGCGTTTCCCACAGGTGCACCATCAGTTCCGACAAGTGTCGCGTGTCTTCAAAGAACAGCCCCTGCTCGCCCATGCCGGTGGTCTGGACGTCGCCCAGGCGGTCGAATACGAAGAACGTCCGCCCATACTTGAGAACCCGCGCCCGATCGTCGGTCGGCGAAAGAGCTGTAGCTATGTAGTAGTGTTGGGTGATACCAGGTCCGTCCAACTCGGAACTCCGTCCTCAAGGGTCAGTGGCAATGCTTCTCCTCGCACCAATCGTTTATAAATGATCACGTACTCCTGCGCCATCCGTTCGACGGAAAAATGCCGCTCGAAATGTCTGCGGCAGAGCTTCCGGTCGATCTCTCTCAGTCTCTTTACGGCATCAATCGCGCCCGCAGAATCGTCAACCACAAAACCTGTGACCCCATCTACCATGATCTCGGGCACAGAGCCGCGATCGTAGGCGATCACCGGGGTCCCGCAAGCTAAAGCCTCAATCATGACGATGCCAAAAGGCTCGGGCCAGCAGATGGGAAACAGGAGAGCCGCAGCCTCGCCGAGGAAGCTATTTTTCTCGTCGTTGCCAATTTCGCCGATAAACTCTACCGTACCGCAATTCAGCAAAGGCCTGATTTGATGTTCAAAATACGCACGATCTGCCTGGTCAATCTTGGCCGCAATTTTTAAGGGCATACCAGATCTGCGAGCAATGTCGATGGCCTCATCTACTCCTTTTTCCGGCGAGACGCGACCGAGAAATGCCAGATATTTGCCGTCCCCATGCGAGAAGGTTAGCGATTGTGGTGGCATTCCGTGTCGGACCGTGGCCTGCCAATTTGCCCAGGGCAGAGGTATTCGTTGGGAATCCGAGATTGAAACTAGCGGTTGCTCTCGGAAGGTCTGATATACGGGCACCAGATCCGGAAGATCAAGCCGCCCATGCAAGGTGGTCACGCAGGGCACGTGGTGTCGGCGGCTCAATGGGAAATGAAAATAATCGGTATGAAAATGAACCAAATCGAAATTCGCCACCTCGGTGAAAACTTTTTCCATCATGAGCACATGGTGTGCGAACGGGTCTTTGCACTGCGGATCAAGCCGCAAAGCCCTCGAGCACGCCGGCACGAGCCGGGCATTCGTTACCGAATCTCCGCTGGCGAATAAAGTGACGTCGTGACCTAAACGGACGAGTTCTTCTGTGAGCCAGGACACAACCCGCTCGGTTCCCCCATACAGACGCGGAGGAATGCTCTCGTAAAGGGGTGCGACTTGAGCGATTCTCATAGCCTTCGAAACGGGTCTTGGCCTCGGTCGGTATCGCCGAAACAAGAACGGAAGACCCCCAAACAGAAAATAGAATATAGAATAATGAGGCGCTCCGGTCTATCAGGTGCGCCCTGTAGCTTGACCACGGGAACGTGCCGGGGAATGTTCAAACCTTTCAGCGGGGGCGCAGTCTACTTTCTGCTACTTGTCGTCGCAATGGCCCATCGCGCCGATCCTCTCCAGATTGCCTTAGCAACTCTCGTGCCCCCGGCGATATTTGAAGCTGGAGCTATTTGAACTCATGATCGTGCCGTTTCTGGAGCCGACCAATCTTTACTTGCCGCTGCGTAGGCGATATCTTGCCCAGCAATTCCCGCACAAAAGATTTCCCGCTCATGCCGATATGGCGATGAGTCTGCCAGGTCGGCAACACAATGTGTTCGGTCTCAGTGCGCGGGACGAAGCACGCGCGTGCTTATAGACGACTGTCGACCAGTGTACAGTCAGCCAAAGGGTAGTCGGTAAGTCAGGGCTTCGTTCCTGCGAGCACAGAAATTGGAGAAACAAGACCCTGGCAGGCCCTTCGCGAATATTCTTGATAGGCCAAGCGGGGAGCCGCCCGATCACGCGGCGTTCTTGCCAGGTACTTTCGCCCCTTTTTTTCGGGCCTCCGAAAGACCAATGGCGATCGCCTGCTTGCGGCTCTTAACGGTTCCTCCCTTGCCGCCTCTGCCTGACTTTAAGGTGCCTTTCTTCTCTCTGCGCATTGCACTTGCCACGCTTTTGCTTGCGGTTTCGCCGTACTTTCGTCCCGCAGAGTTCTTTCCCGAACGCTTCGTCGCTGCCATGGGGTGTGCCTCCTGGTCTGTTAGTAGGGAAAGCATCCGTAAGGGTTGTAGCGCATATCTTTTCGCTGCAACATCCTCGGCCTCCGAGCATCTAAAATGGCGACGCAGTGGGATGGCCGGACAATTTTGATAGGAGGTATTTCACGATGCAAGCGGTGACGGGAGTGTTTCGCTCGGAATCGGACGCGCAAGGCGCTTTGGCTGCGATGCGTGCAACCGGCGTGCCGGAGGACCGTATCACACTGTTGACCCCGGGAAAAAACGGGACAGGTCAAGAATCGGTTCCCATTGTCGCGGGGGAGCAGCCGGGTATGGGCAAGGCGGTTGGCGCGGTGTTAGGAACCGCCGTCGGACTATCCGGAGGTCCGCTGATTGTGGCTGCACTCATCCCCGGCGTCGGACCCATTACGGCGATTGGCCTTTTAGGCGGGGCAATTTTGGCAGCAGCCGGAGCCAGCGTTGGCGCAGTTGCCGGGGGAAAGATGGAAAACGCCATGACCGAGGGACTGCCAGAGGACGAATTATTTGTCTACGAAGATGCTTTGCGCAAGGGTCGCAGCGTGCTCATTACACTCGCCGATGATCAAGACGACGCCTCGCGCCTTGGCCACTTGCTAAAAGCGGAAGGAGCAGAGACGGTTGACGCGGCTCGCGAACAGTGGTGGATCGGTTTGCGCGGTGCCGAACAGGAGCACTATTCAGCTTTTGGCACAAACTTAAGCGAGGACGAAAAGTTCTATCGTCTTGGTTTCGAATCGGCGTTGCACGCCCGGACCCGGTGTAAAGAATACGACCAAGTGTTAGCCGAGATGACTGTAGATATTGAAGAACTCGAGCGCCGGTATCCGGGCGCGCAAGTAGCGGAACCGTTTCGCCGGGGCTACGAGCGCGGCCGTGATTATTACCAGCGGCTGTGTGGTGAATCCAAGGCGGCGTAGGAAATATTAGCTGTGCCCGGCGTTTCTCAACCTAGGGGTGTGACGTCTGCCAGCGAGGGGAATTACTGCAAATAAACCGAGAGTCAGCAAAACCCCGCTACCGGGTTCGGGTAGGGATGCGATTTTCTCCTGTGCTATGGGAGGTTCGACTTGACGAGACACGTTCCATGCCGGGCTTAGAATGCGGTTGGGCTCAGTGGAAACGCTCTCCAGTGCACTGCGAAATACGGTGCATTCTTGCGATGTCGTCGCCGTTGGCTGGCCCATATCTGCAGTGCCAGCCGGGAAGGCCATAGGAGGTTGTCGATCCAACGAAGCCGGGCTGTTGCCGGTAGCCGGCAGACTCACAGCGACGATGATTCCCGCCAGAAAGGCATACCCCTTGAAAGTCATGCGGCCAATTCTTTTCTTCTTCCGCAGGGCTCGTCCGGGGGGAGTACGAATGAAATACGCCCTAACGTCAGTTCTTATCCAATTGTGTCGCAGCGAATCGAACTTGGGGAATACAGTGAAGACTGTACGCTTAAGTTCTTTGCATACTATTCCTTTTCTTTTTTCGGATACTGGAGTGCGACTTCAATCGACAGCCGTTCCTTGGCCCCCCCAGTGATCTTGGTTCAGTTCACCAATTCTTTCGCTGATTGCGGCATTCGCCTCTGCGATCCGTAGTACGAGTTTTGAAGAACGATCGCCCTCAGCAGCAAGCCAAGCCGTCGCCATTCATATTCCACATTCATGGCCCGACCTCGAACCTTGTTCTGGTCTCGTCAAATCGCTTTTGAGCCTGTCCGATTGACGATTGAGGATTCATAGGAAGTTTTTCGATTTGTCACGAAGCCAGGCCGTCTGCCCACCCGCTACCGAACAACGGTGGGTGACCTCGGTGTGCCGGCGATTGACCTCGTAGCATCACACACAGTGAAGGGTCGAAATGAATGAGTGATGTTTCATTAAGGGATCGATCTCCGGCGCCTACGGGCTTTGGTTGATTGTTTCTTTTTCCTGCCGGGACTATTCATGTCATGTAGGAGATCGCTATGCAAAAACTGCACATTTTCATTCCTAGGTTCGTACTGGGCTTGTCGATTGCCGCTCTTCCTGCGGCTGTCCTAGGTCAGACGAATTCGATGCCTTCCGACTCATCTACAGCCATGAACTCAAATTCCACCAGTGGTTCGGGCAGCGTCAGCGCCAGCGACGAGAAGTTTGTTCGCGAGGCGGCTCAGGGTGGCATGGCTGAAATAGAACTTGGCGAGCTAGCAACGGAGAAAGCCTCCAGCGAAGAAGTCAAGAAATTCGGCCAGCGCATGGTGGACGATCACAGCAAAGCTGCGGACGAGTTGAAAGAAATTGCCAGCAGCAAAGGAATTCAGGTTCCAGACAAACTCAGCGCCAAAGACCGGATGACGAAGGATCGCCTATCGAAGCTGAGCGGCGAACAGTTCGACAGAGCATATATGTCGGACATGGTGAAAGATCATACGCAGGACGTTGCTGACTTTAAGCTCGAGAGCAGTTCAGGGACGGATCCCGACGTGAAACACTTCGCCGCGACAACCCTGCCAACTCTCCAGGACCACCTCCGCCAGGCCAAAGAGATTGCGCCGAAAACACGCAATGCCAGCAACAATATGAAGGGCGGTGCTCAATAATAAGAGGCACTGGATCAGAAGTACCTGAAACAGCCGCAAAAGCTAGCAGCGCAACACGAGAAGGGACGGCTAACATTCCGGAAGCAACAGGATCAGGACCATCCACGATTAGGGCAACAGAAAGCGGTGACGCACAAATGCAGCAGTTGGAGCAGAGGCAGCAAAGACAAATGCCCGCAAGCCCGAGCGGGAGGAGGAGGTAAGCTTTTTGATTTGCGGGGCGGGACATCCGTAAACCGGCAGATGTCGCACCCTGCAAACTGTTTTTGTTATGCACTCCAACTTCGCAAAGTTTTGGGAATCCGCCCACCACATGATTGACAGCTTTTTTGCTCGACTTCCGTCGGTCATTCTGGGCGTAATCGTATTTTTCCTGTTTTATCTGTTGAGCATTGTTATAAGTCGCATAATCCATCGCACCACCCGCAAGTACCGCGCGAACCTGGGTGTGGTTTTCGCCCGCCTCACCGGAGCGGCAACGATACTGCTCGGCTTTCTGGTCGCTTTCTCGGTCGTAGCGCCTTCTTTTCAGGCCGGCGATCTGATTAAAGTTCTAGGTATCAGTGGTGTGGCCATTGGATTTGCCTTTCAGAATATATTGCAGAATTTTCTAGCAGGTCTGTTGCTCCTCTGGGCGGAACCATTTCGTATTGGCGATGAGATCAAGCTGGACTCTTGCGAAGGCACCGTGGAAGAAATTCAGACGCGAGCCACGATCATCAAGACATACGACGGGAGACGAATTGTAATTCCAAACGCCGATCTATTTACTCACTCGGTTACGATCAACACGGCGCTGGACAAACGGCGTTGGGAATACGATTTCAACCTCAAGGACGTGTGGAATGTGGAAGAAGTGAAATCTCTCTTGGTGAGTACCCTAAGCAAGGTGCAGGGAGTTTTGGCAGATCCAAAACCCGAAGCCCTCGTCGTGGACTTGACCGACCCAGCCTCGAATGCGGTCAAAGTGCGAGTCTTGTGGTGGACGAAAGCCCCCCGCCAGCACGAGATGCTCGCCTCCTACGACAAAGTCTTAAGTGCAATCGGACAGGCGGTAACCCGTGCTGCATTGGACCACGCGCGCGCCGCCTGACGCCCGGAATCAGGTTCAACGGTGCCGTCGCTTGTCATATCTGACCCCATAGGCTGCAATCGTGGAGGTCAAAGAGAAAGTCAAGAACGGCGATTTTTTTCCCCTTTGCTGACGCTGCTCGCAGCCGGAAGCTTGGCAGGCTGTTCCTGGACCCCAGGAAAATCCACGACCGACCGGGACAGGGGCGAGCATCCCCCTGAGGTATTTGACAGCAGCATCGGTAAGTCGCTTGACCAAGCTGGCCTCCAAAATCTTGGGCGCTCACTAGTGTGTTGATCACCTGTGCGGTACTATGGTCGTGCGGTCAAACGAGCGGGAGTAGCTCAATGGTAGAGCATCGGCTTCCCAAGCCGGTGGTTGCGGGTTCGATCCCCGTCTCCCGCTCCACGAAGAGACTTCGGCTAGTTTAGTTGGCCTCGCTGTCCTGCTGTCTCGAAGCGGTCTGTCGCCAGAATCCCCAAAAGCGGGCGTTCATGTCTCCGCAAATACCATTGTCCCTGGCAAGTATGAATTTGCGGAAAAGCACCAAATCTACGGTACATCCGGCAGGGCTATTCGGCGAAAAATGCAGGTGATTGCCCTCTGGGAAGGCGTCGCCCTCGATATTTCCGTAGTGCTCAATACCTCCTTCACCATGCCACGTTGCCTTACCTTGAAGATGAAGGCTTCCTCCTGCCTTTGACAGATCGATGCGGACACGATCCTGGCCTCCCGTCCAGCCGCCGACCCAGGCCGTGAGCGGAGAATCGCGGGCATACGAAACCAGGCGGAGGTCAGCCGAGCGAAACCAGACTGCGCCTCCTCCGTGACTGTCGGCCGTGTATCCGCAGGTCCACCGATCTTGCACGTTGTAGATCAGCACAGGAGATCCCGCCTCGATAGGCAACGACACACAGCCCTGGGGCGAGTCGCAGGCAAGCCAAGTCAGTACCGACGCCTTCGGCGTTACTGTGGCAATTCTTGGATGGGGAGTGAAGGCGGCATCGAAACTGTCGAATGAACATGCTCCGGCAGGTTTGGTCTGCGCATTACAACTCAAGGCGGCAGCGGCAAGCAGGGCGAAAATGGTTCTGTTCATGCGGCCCCTCACGATTCGAACCTCTAGCTTCACCATTGTCCAGAATAACCGATTGGCGATGAATCTCAATAACGCTCGTCCTAACAAAGTCTTCATGAGTGACGCCAGGCTGCATTTGGCCGACGCCAAGAAGTATCCACTAGCCTCGCTTTCCTGACTCCGTTCTCGGCACTATCTTCACTCGAGGCTCCGGTGGGTTATCAAACAGCTGCGAGGCCGGGCTTTTTTGTTGTGCCCTCGAAATAAGCTGCGATCTCTTCCAAAGTTTTCCCTTTCGTTTCCGGCAAGAACACCGCGGCCGTGATGAAATAGATCACGGTGCAGCCGGCGAAAGCAAAAAACATGGCGGCGTAGCCATACTTGCCGACTGTGGGCAGGAATACGGCGGCAATGCCGGTGGAAACCGCCTGGTTGAGCAGCAGCGCGATGCTCATGCCGTTGGACCGAATGCGGGTCGGCATCAGTTCGGAAAGAGCCAGCCACACACACACCCCCGGACCGACGGCATAGAAGGCCATGAAGACGAAAAGAGTGAGGGCGACTCGCCATCCGCTGCGCTGGCTGGGCAACGGAGTGATCAGCGCATTATCGATTTTTAGCGGAGCCTGGCGCGCGGCATCGAGATCGCCGAAGGGATTGGAAAAGAACGCCACCACCTTGTTGGCGGGCACGCAGCTTTCGCGGGTGATCTCGATCGGGGTGGCAGCGGTGTCGTCGGAACGCGCGGCCTTGGTTGCCGCCTGGAAGTCTCCATAGGAATAGATGACGACCAAAGAAGTAGGGCGGCCTGCGATTTGCTGGGCAGCGTTTCCGCCTGCGCTCAGCAGCGTCTCGGCCAGCGTCCGGTTATAGGTAAGTGTGACCTTCTGGTCCGGCGTGACCATGGACTGAACCGGGCTACTGGAATCCACGCGCAAACGTTCCGTTTGGCGGAAGAGCAGGCCGGTCGAGACAAGCGACAGGATAATTCCGGCCGTTCCCACTGACAGCAGGAATTTGCGCCCCTTGCGATCCACTAACAGGACACCGCCGATGGTTACGAGGAAGTTAATGAGGGTGAAAACGACGTAGCCCCAATGGGCCTGGACATCAGAGAGGCCGCTCTGCAAAAGAATATTCGTGTTATAGCCAATGATGGAGTTGACGCCGGTGGCTTGGTTGCACGCAAGAATGACGCAGGCCAGCACAAATGGGATTACATACTTCCTGCGCAAGAGCGATTCCTTAGCCTTGGTTCCGGTTGAAGTCTGAGCTTTTTCCGCGGCGGTCGCTTGTTCCATCTCCGCCAGCTCGAGATCCGCTTGTTGGTTCGTGCGGGAACGAAGGAGAGCAGCGTAGGCGGCATCGCGCCGGCCACGGCGAAACAGCCAGCGCGGAGACTCCGCGACCATGAAACTACCGATCACAAACAAAATGCCGGGGGGCAGTGAAACCCAGAAGATGCTGCGCCAGGCCGTGTCCTTAAAAGCGAAAAGCCCGGCGGGATTGAGTCTTGCCACTTGGTCGACGCGAATACTGAAATACATGCCGACCATGGCCGCGGTGCTAATCCCGAGGGTCAGCAGCCATTGGAAGATTCCCGTGCCCTTGCCGCGATTCGATGCCGCCAGACACTCCGCCAGGTACAGCGGGACCACTACACCGATCAAGCCGGCACTGATGCCCTGCAAAAGCCGTCCCAGAACCAACGCTTCGTAGCCGTGCGACAGCGCAATCAAGGGAATACTGATGACAAACAGCACACCGCTGAGCGCCATCAGAAGCTTGCGACCCATCCAGTCCGCCAGCGTGCCGGCAAACAGAGTTGAGATCACGCTGCCGAGGAGCACGGCTGCAACCACGCTCGAAAGCTGGCTTGCATTCAGCTTGGACGTGGCCTCCAGATAGGGATAGGCGCCTGCGATGATGCCGACATCTACTCCGTAGAGCAAACCGCCCAGCCCTGCCACGAGCAGGAGGAAGCGGTTGTAACTCGCCTTTTCATCTTGCGGCACGGTATTGTGTCCTTTCGCCAGATCGGAGAAATCAGAAATTATTCCTCGCGAGAATACTACGGCAAACGGGTTGGAACGGAATCTTTCTCGGTCGCGGGGCTCGAACCGCACGCACCCAGTGGGAGGACTATAATGGTCCTATCATGCCCAGCCGCAATGTTGAATCTCCCTCTGTCTCGGAAATCTGTGCGCACGTTAAACATCTTGGATATTCGGCTTCCAAAAGTGTTCGTCTTTATGGCGAGCAGTTTGAAGTGGTTTCAGATCCGTTTCCGGAAGCGGATGGTATAGCGATTCACGTCACAACGAAAAAAGACCAGAAGATTCGCGTGCTGCAGATTCCCGCGACAGTTCTTCAGAGTGTGAAAAGACGGGGCCGTAGGGCCGCCTGACCGGAGCCTCGGCAAAGCACGTCGTAGCACTCGACATGAAAAGAAACTCTAGGACTGGGTCGAGGATTCCATCTTCTTGAGATAGTCCGAGAGCTGACGCACCACGGCAATGAACGTCTTGTTGGCCACGGAGTGCGTGCGGTCGCGCCGGTAGGCAAGGCCCAGTTCGCGCCACAGTTCGGGGCCTTCCAGCTCGACCAGCTTCACCCTCCCGGCGGCTACTTCATCGCGCGCAAAGGCCGCGCTGATGAGCGAGATGCCAAGGTCGGCGGCGACGAAGCTCTTGATCATTCCAATGCTGGGTAGTTCCATTCTCACTTTGAGTTCCGTGTTGTACTCGCGGAAGAGCTTATCCAGCAGTCTGCGCGTGTGGCCGGTCT